>ERZ827478.209-NODE-209-length-66800-cov-4.715080_pt1 | contig 66800 bp, 61 predicted proteins | sample MGYA00519705_ERZ827478 | MGnify/ENA primary metagenome ERZ827478 (study PRJEB31778, sample SAMEA3449318) | human gut metagenome | biome: human gut; feature: human-associated habitat; material: faeces | place: United Kingdom | collected 2010/2012 ...
CAATTATGAGTCGTAATCCACGTATTGACAATAGGAGGTCACTTCATATTATCTCATTCATTTCCTTATGTGATAAAATTAAAACATAAGGAAGAAGGCGCTTCTATGTGGAATCGACAACAAGTTAAAGAACAAGCCAAACTCATTATAAAACGCAACTATTGGAAAATGTTTGTGGTTACGCTGATTGCATCAACATTGACAGGTGAAAAAAACAACGATTATTGAAAGAATACAAGACTTTGCATCAAACAATCTTTCTTATGAAACCCAACCTATATTCTATTCCTCTAATTTCCAATATATATTTTATTCATTCATTTCTGTCGCCAGTATTTTTGGAATACTCTATACAATCTTTATTGGCAATGTTATTGTAGTTGGAAACAATAGATATTTTATTAAGAACCATGATGAAAAGTCTGAACTCAGTGAAATATTCAAAGGATTTAAGGGCAATTATTTAAATGTGATAAAAATCATGTTTTTGATGGATTTAAAAACACTACTACGGCTATTCTTATTCATAGTACCTGTAGTTAATAAAGCTTACGAATATCCTATGATTCCATATCTATTGGCAAAATCCAAATCTTTCGGCTGATGAAACCTTCTCTTTGTCCAAACAAATGACAACAGGACAAAAGGCAGACTTCTTCGTTCTAGATTTATCTTTTTTAGGGTGGATCATTTTAGGCGCAATTTGTTCGGAATTGGACTTCTATTTGTACAACCATATCCAGAAGCAACAAAAGCTGAAGTTTATTTGATTTTAAAGCAGAAAATATAGGAGGGATTATATATGTTTGAAAAAGTTGATATTCATAGTCTATACTTCAATCCTTTTGATAAGGTTGGAAAAGACTGGCTACTTATCAGTGCTACAAAAAACGGTAAAACCAACACTATGACCGCTTCCTGGGGAACTCTTGGTCATTTATGGAATAAGAATGTTGCGATTATCTTTATTCGTCCGCAAAGATACACAAAAGAATTCGTTGATGAAAGTGAGACGTTCACCCTATCCTTCTTTGATGATAAGCATAAAGAGCTATCTTACTTAGGCACAAAATCAGGTAAGGATGAAGATAAGATTACAAACGTGAACTTCCACATTGAAATGGTTGATGGAAATCCTACATTTAAAGAAGCTAAAGAAGTTTTTATTTGTAAGAAGCTCTATGTTGGAAAACTCGAAAAAGAACATTTCTTATTGCCTGAAATTTACGAAAGAAATTATCCACTTGATGATTTGCACTATGTATATATTGGAGAAATTACAGATGTCTATACAAATAAATAAAATTATTCATATCAATAACGAACACATATTTGGTGCTACTACACTAAAAGATATTGCACTTCCTGAAAAGAACAATACCGCACTTCATGTATGTATCGATCCAAAAGCGGTTATGATCAACCGCAAAAGATTGGCTGAAGAATTAAATATGCCTCTAGATCATTGGGCACTTCCTTGGCAAAAGCACACAAACAATATGGCCCACATTACTTCGAGCGATGAAGGCAAGGGGGCCTATGATAAAGATACAAGCATTATGAATGTAGATGCCGTATATACGACAGAGCCAAACATTCTAATTGGCGTATTTACCGCGGATTGTTTAGGCATTCTCGTGGTCGATGAAACAACACCATGCATATGCGCCATTCATTCCGGATGGAAAGGAACCACTTTAGAAATCACTAAAAAATGCTTGAGCGAATTAATCGAAAAAGATTTGATTCATCCTGAATCCTGTCACATATATTTTTCTCCAAGCATACAATTTGATTCTTTAGAAGTAGGTATGGAAGTTGTTGAACAAATGAAACAAATCAGTATTGATACAACACCTTTCATTCGATATATGCCAAATGAAAAAGCCTATATTGATAATCAAGGTATTAACATTGAAATGTGTAAAGAATTAGGTATTCCAGAGAAAAACATTCATTCAAGCAAATATGATACAAAAAAAGAATTCGATACATGTTTTAGCTATCGTAATGATAAACAAACAGGCGAACACTTTACCTTCGGATACATTAAATAAACCCAAGTCAGCAGCTTGGGTTTTTTTGTCTTTCACGAAGACGATTATCTAAATTGACCTTACGATAGATTTCGGCATGCAGTTCATAAAAACTCATTGATTTCAGCATGTCCTTTTTTTCTTTCGAACAATCCGGTCTGTCTAAGTAGTATAGGAAATGCGAATCTTGACACATATAAATGACTACGGCAAGCCCACAATCGAGGACATACGTTCTGGCATAAACATTTTTTGGATTATGAACTAATTCTCTTGCGAAATCTTCTGGTTCAAGATGGACGACAGTACACATTTCTTATCTCCCTTTGACACTTGCATTATGTATGAATTATGAATTCTCCTCAATAGTCTAGCTTAATTTTTTAGTTTTCCAAATTTTTAATTATGATTCAAAAGTTTTTATTTAAATTTGAGTTGGCTACAAAAATTTTAATCTTTAACGCTATTTCTTGTCTCAATTCCATTACATTCATTTTTCTTAATGCTTCTTTTTTAGAAACATCGACATCAAGTCGATCCAAATAATAAAGATCCTCACCTTCATAATATCCATACACAATACCGGCAATTCCATTATCTAAAACAATTGGTGTGGGAATCAATTGTTTCTTCTTTTTCATCATTGCCTTCGCAAATTCAACAGGATTTAATCGAACTACCATATCTATCACATACTTTCTTTAGACAATCTCATTATGCACAGAAACAATATTGAATTCATTACCCACTTTCAAATTATTTGTATTCCCACTTTTTATTCTGTTTTCAAAATATTTCGTTTATAATTTAATTGGATTCAAAAGGAAAAAGGTGAAAACATGTCAAAGAAAAAAGAAGAAAGACAACTTCAAATTCGTCAAATTCTTGAAGAAAAAGAAAAAATAAAAGTCGCAGAACTCGCTAAATTACTTTCTGTTACTCCAGAAACACTACGTAAAGATTTAGATGAACTACAAGAAAGAAAAATATTAGTTCGAGAACATGGCTACGCCAAAATTCAAAGTTCTTCTGTCGAAACATTTGTCGAATTAAAAGCACAAAAAAATAAGGAAATGAAAAAAATTGTAGCCCTAGAAGCATTTAGCCGAATCGAAAATGGCATGACCGTATATTTGGATTCTGGAAGCACAATTTTAACGGCCATAAGCGCCTTACAAAACAAAAGCGACATCACCATTGTCACCAATTCTATTCTTGTAGCTTATGAATGTGCCAACATGAATTTAAATATCATTATGGCTGGTGGTTTATTATTCAATATAGGAAAAAGAACCTATGGACATTTCGCAACCGAAATCATCGACCATTTAAACATTGATTTAGCCATCATGGGAACAGATGCTTTCACTGAAAAGAGTCATGGATTTACCACCATTTCTGCCGATGAACTTGGTTTTAAACGTCACGTTATGAATCAATCCGCAAAAAAAATCATGATCAGTGATGCAAGTAAAGTCAATAATAAGGCAGACATTGCGCCTTATGCCTTTTGTAAATTTAATGAGTTCGATGAATTCATCACAAACCATTTGACACCAGAACAATATAATGTTGTAAAAACAGTCAAGAAAGTCACACAGGTGTAGCTTATGTCAAAAAAGAAAGATGAAAGACAATTCAAGATTCGTCAACTTCTACAGGAACATCCAAAAATCAAGATATCCGATTTATCGGATTACTTTCAAACTTCAAGTGAAACCATTCGTAAAGATATTATTGAACTCGAAGATTCTAAAATCATTAAAAAAGAGCATGGCTATGCGCTGCTTTTAGAAGAACCTGATGAAATGCCCATTTCATTAAGAAATCAAGAATATATTGAAGAAAAGAAACAAATCATGAGACAAACTTGCACCTTTATCAAAGAAGGAATGGTTGTCTATTTAGATGCCGGTAGTACATGTCAAGCAGGTATTCCCTTTCTTCAATCCATTCATAATATTACGATTGTGACAAACTCCATTTTTGTAGCCTACAAATGCGCTAAACTAAATATGCACGTTATTTTGATTGGTGGAAACATTTCCAACAATGCCTATCGCTCTTATGGAAACTTTGCCAGTGAAACTATCGATTATATTCATATTGATGTTGCGATTTTAGGAACCAAAGGATTTAAAGACAACAATGGATTTACTACTTATGAAAATGAATATGAATTAAAGCGACACATTCTTCAACAAAGTGAAAAAATCATTGTGGTAACTGATAAAAATAAATTTAATACACAACCTGAATACACGTACTGTAAATTCAAAGAAGTGGATGTATTTATTTCAAACACATTAACTAAAGAAGAAAAAACTCAAATCCAAGTAATCCCAGAAATAATAGAGGCAGAAGTTTAAACACTTCTGCCTTATGCGTATGGATGATCAATTGTGAGTACTAAATAAATTTTTTTATCCGATTCAATATGTTTTAGAAGCATTTCTTCTATTTCTTCCTGCGCATACTTTTCTTCAAATGGAATCACCAAATCAAACACCAAATTCACATGTGTTGGTCCTGACACAATTCTAAAATCATGAAATCTCCATTTCGGATCAATTTGATGAATGGCTTCTACCACTTTTGCACGATACAACTCTGTCTCTGGATCATTTACCTTTACTGGATCCATATGTAAAACTAAATCAATATTCATATTCTTTTTGACTTCACGCTCTATATTATCAATATGATCATGCGTTTCAAAGATATCTTTGGACGAATCCACTTCTACGTGAGCACTCGCAAAAATCTTATTTGGGCCATAATTATGCAGCATCATATCATGCACGCCTAAAATTGCAGGATGTGCCATGATCATATCTACAATATTGTGTACAAGTTCAGGATCCGGTGCTTCTCCAATCAAAGAATTAATCATATCTCTTAATAAGCCATAAGCTCCATAAAGGATAATTCCTGAAACTACGATACCCATGTATCCATCTAGATTGAAGTGAAGAACTGGAGACAACAATGTCGATACAAGAACAGCTGTTGTTCCACATACATCACTAATTGAATCCAATGCCGTTGCTTCTAAGAGACTTGAATCATATGTTTTAGAAAGCTTCTTATTGTATGCATACATCCAAAATTTAACTATGATAGAAATTAAAAGAATAATGACGGATGCAATTCTAAAATCAATACTTCCCGGATGAATCACTTTAGAAATACTTTCTTTTGCAGTTTCAAAACCTAAAACTAAAATCAATATTCCCACAAATAATGATGCGATTGTTTCCGTTCTTTCATGACCAAATGGATGATCCTTATCTGCTGGCTTATTTGCGAGATGAAAAGATAAAATCGAAATAATATTCGAACCCGCATCCGTTAAGTTGTTTACACCATCCGCTTGAATAGATACCGAATGTACAATAGTACCAATCACAAACTTAATCACAAATAAAAACAAGTTACTAAATATACCCACAATCCCCGATAATTTACCAACACTCGTTCTCACATTGGCATCTTTTGTATCTTGATAATTCTTTATAAATCTACGCACTAAAAAATTCATTATTTACCACCTTCAGTCTCTAAAGTATAGCTTACCTAAAGACAAAACACAAAACGAAATAGGTAGTACAATATAACTTTCATGTTGCAACTTCATATGAAATCGTATACATTTTAGGTGATGGAGGTACATTTTATGATTCAAAAAATTGAGGTTTTAGCTGCCGACGTTGATATGACCCTAAGTTCTAAGGGCAGTCCCTTACCTGAAATCACAATACAAGCTTTAAAAGAACTTCATGATAAAAACGTAAAAATTGGTTTGGCAACTGGAAGAGAAATCACCGAAATGGAAAAAACGAAAGGAATCTTTTGGAATCTAGGCTTCGAGTTTGATTTCATTATCGGAATGAATGGAGGTATGATCTATGATCGTAACCTGAATAAATCATTTACGATGGACATGTTAAGTGTTAAAGAAATGAAGGAAGTCTTAACTTTCTTGATGCCAATCATCTTAGAAAAGAAAGTGTCCGTAAACGTAGAAGGAAATCAACTTCGCAATGTTATGAATATCAGCGATGACTTATTAGATATGGCCAAACGTAAAAATATTCTACTTATCGATAAGACAGGTGATATTGATGGTTTTTGTGAAAAACCTGTTTATAAGTTCTTATTTAGGACAGACCCAGAAACAACACAACTTATCCGTGATCAAGTAGAAGAACAATATAAAGGGAAATACCAAACTATTGAAACATTCCCAGGAACTATCGAATTAATGTATAGTGGTTTCTCCAAAGGTAGAGGTTTAGAAATGTATTGCGAATGGAATCAGATTCACTTAGAAGATACAATTGCATTTGGCGATAATGAAAACGATAATTCTTTACTACTCACAAGTGGATGGGGAGTCTGCCTAAAAGACGGCAATCCAAACACAAAGGCATTGGCCGACGATATTACTGACTACGATTGTCTTGATGGTGGTGTAGGACACTACATATTTGATCATATATTAAACAACAAGGATGTGAAATTCTAAAGTTCCACATCCTTTTTCATTAAGAAAGACTTTTTCTGTGAAAAAGTCACACGTCATATTATTTTTCTCCTGTATTCTTTACTATTCGTGTACACCAATTTAAAAGAAAGAAAACCCAATCAACATAATGTGGATTGGGTTAACAATACTTAGTTATTAGAATGTAGTAATTTATTTGGAATATACATTAAACCTCGTTTAAACACATCCCAAAAACTTAATGATCGAAGCATTCGATCTGCAGGTACATATTCTCTTATAGCACGCAGTGTTTTTTTGTTGTCTTTTGTAGAGAAAGTAAAGTATGTTTTCTCATTTATGAAAATCACAAATCGAGAAATACTTTTATTAAATAAGACACTCGCTTCTACTCGATCAATTGTATCCCATGGAATTTGAATACAATCTTCAACATTTCTTTCATTATAGAATTCAAACGCTTTATTTCCAACCATGACATTTCCATTTGTACTTAATCCTGCAAAAGATGTTGCCTTAATTGTTAAATCTACTTTTGAATTTAATGATTGTGCCATATGTACCTCCTTAAGCTATTACATAATTCCGATTACACGACCAATAATACCAACTACGAATAATGCGATGATAATTGTGATTGGCGAAACTTTCTTCTTCAATAATTTACAGCATAATAAAGTTAATAATAAAGCTGCAAGACCAGGAATCAATGAATCTAAGTTTTGTTGTAAAGTTGTAACTTTGATTTGATTTAAACCAGTAGCTCCTAATGAAGAATATTGTTCTAATGCACTCTTAATTCCATCAGCATTTCCTTGAATTTGTGACCAATCAATGTATGCACCTTCAGATTGAGCAACACTTGAAACAACTGGAGTAAACGAAATACTTACCCAACGTTGAACCAATGCACCAATGATAAACATACCTAAGATACTTGCACCTTGAGTTATTTTTCCAAGAAGTCCACCTGACATATCTTTAGCAATTTTAGTACCTACATTGTAACCAAATTCTTGTGTATACCACATGAATGCTAAACGAATTACGTTCCATAATACAAAGAATAAGATAGGTCCTAGAATATTTCCACTTAATGCTAAAGAAGCTCCTAATGCACCTAAAATTGGACGCATTGTAAACCAGAATACTGGGTCGCCAACACCAGCTAAAGGCCCCATCATACCTACTTTAACACCTTGGATTGCTGTATCATCTACATTTTCACCATTTGCTTTTTCTTCTTCCAAAGCAAGTGTAACACCCATTACTGGACTTGACACATAAGGGTGAGTGTTATAGAACTCCATGTGACGTTTTAAAGCAGCAACTTGATCTTCCTTGTTAGAATATAATTTTTTGATTGCAGGAATAATTGAATAGCACCATCCACCATTTTGCATACGTTCATAGTTCCAAGAACCCTGAAGGAATTGATGACGCCACCAAACTTTTTTACGATCTTGTTTAGTTAATGTAATTTTTTCAGCCATTTTCATTTACCTCCTTCAAAATCCTAGTAATCATTCAAGATGTCGCCTAATGGATCACCAGAACCAGTATTCGATCCTCCACCATTATTTTTAGCAGCATCTTTCAAACCTAAATAAACGATTGCGATAACAACACCAATAACACCTAAAGCAATTAGTGTGAATTCACTTACACAAGCAAATACGAAACCTAAAGCGAAGAATGGCCAAGTTTCCTTTGTAGCCATCATGTTGATAACCATTGCATAACCAACGGCAGCAACCATTCCTCCACCAACTGTCATACCACCAGATAACCAAGCTGGCATTGCATTTAATACACCAGTTACAACTGAACTAGGTACGAAACATAATGCAGCAGCAGGAATCGCAATACGAACACCTTGTAAACAAATACCTACAATTTGCCAACGTTCAATTGCTCCAAAATCACCTTTTTCAGCAGCAGCATCCATGAAGTGAACAATTGGAATTGCAATTGTACGGCAAAGCATAGTTAAGAATAAACCAGCTACTGATAATGGAATAGCTACGGCAATTGCTGTAGAAATAGCAGTTGTAGTATCTGTTGTTCCACCATTTAAACCTAAAACCATAATAATTGCAGAAGCAACTGAAGCTAGTGCAGCATCGGGTGCAACAGCTGCACCAATGTTTGCCCAACCTAAAGCCATCAACTGCAAAGAACCACCTAACATAACACCTTCTTTTAAGTGACCAGTAACCAAACCAATTAATGTACATGCTACTAATGGTTGGTGGAATTCAAATTGGTCAAGAATCCCTTCCATACCGGCTAAGAAGGCAACAATTATAACTAAAATAACGCTAATCGCTGACATAATAATCTCCCTCTAAATTTACTTTAATTCTGTTTTTGCTTTTTTAAGAATTTCATCGAAGTTTTCAGGTGAATCTGTTGGCACCTTACGAACATCGATCTTAATTCCCATTGCTAATAATTCATCAAATGTTTTTACATCATCACTTCCCATAGAAACGGCCTTTGTACAAACTACCTTTCCTTGAGAGTGTGCCATTGAACCTAAGTTCAATTCTTTAATATCAACTCCACCTTTGATAGCTCTTAATGCATCTTGTGGTGTTTCAAACAACAACATCGCTTTTGTGGCTCCAAAACGAGGATCTTTCGCGACCTGGATCATCTTATCGATTGGAACGACATTTGCTTTTACTCCCGGAGGAGCCGCCTGTTCGATCATGCTCTTTCTTAAATTGTCATGAGCTACATTGTCACTAACAACAATGATACGGTTTGGTCCAACTGTCTTTGTCCAAGCTGTTGCTACCTGACCATGAAGTAAACGTGTGTCAATACGTGCTAAACCATATTTAATATGTCCATCTCCAAGAACTGTTCCTTCTGGAATAGCTCCTTGAGGGGCTGCGCTTACTTCCGCTTTCTTTTCTTCTTTTGGTTCTAATTCTTTTGGATTAATCTGTACACCCTCTTGTGCCGTCTGCATGACGTGTGCTGCAATTTCGTGCGCCTTCTCCATTGAAAATCTAGAAGCATACGTTTCAATCAACATAGGCAAATTCAATCCTGTTACAATTGCCCATTTGTCTTCGTGACCATCTAACAAGGCACTTGCCTGATTGAATGGAGTTCCTCCCCATAGGTCAACTAAGAACAATACTTCTTCTTGATTTTCAAAAGAAGCGATCGCATCTTCCATCTTCTTTCGAATGTCTTCAGGTCCTTCACTAGGCATCAAAGTACAAGGCTTTACATTGGCTTGTTCACCAAAAATCATAGCTCCTGACTGGAAGATACCATTCGCAAATTCACCATGACTTGCAAGAATAATTCCTACCATATATTTTCATCCTTTCTTAGAAATTCAATACGCAAAAAAAGACAGACATATACATTTAAACTGAAGATATACAATAAACCAATAAAAATTATATCTTCAATCAAAATAGTAAATGCCTGCCTAACCAGTTACACGCTATTGAATATTCACTTTTTACATCTGAAAATGTACCACTTTCTGAAAGCGTTGTCAACATTTTTCACGAAATAATCGTACTCGATAAAATTCTTTCCAAGTGTAAAGCCAAATACCCCAACTCCGAATCTGGCAAATCTTTATGTAAAACACGGCTCAATTGTTCACATAAAACACGAGCCTGCTCATAAGCAAATGGAAACTTTTCTTTTGTGAACTCTGTAATATCCATCTGCAATTCCTCATCATTATTCAGTCTCAACAACAAAAACTTAATATGATTCATTAAACGAATATATGACAATGAATTCGCATCAATACGAATATTTAAATCAGCTTGTAATTTCTTGAAGAATTCACGAATCATACGCATAACTTCCATCGACTCTCCTACTTTATTTACCGATATAGCCGAGTGAATATGCAAAGTGATAAAAGCAATTTCATCTGTATTAATTTCTTCATGCGTATATTTTTCAATGACATCCTTTGCCTTTAACGCCACTGAATATTCATCCGGAAACATAAGTTGAATATCCATATTAAATGGATTGGATGGGAAATCCTTCTCTTTAATTCTTTTTATCGCAAAATAAATATGATCCGCTAAAGACAATAAAATATCATGTTCTACTTTACCAAATTTCTCTTTTGTTAAAGTAATAATTTCAGATGAAATTTCAATATACATTGGATCAATGTAATCAAAAATATTATTCGATTTCTGTTTCGCCTGATATGACTTTTGCATCTTATACTGCTTTGCATTACGCGGAACATCCACTTGTTCCCCTTGTTTTTTACCAAAACCAATTCCTTTAGACATCACAATTATTTCTTCATTTTCTTTTAAAACCAAGATCGTATTATGATTCAAAACCTTTAAAATTTCATACATATCCATTATCCCTTTACCCTTAACATCATATCATGACATTGCATTTTTCCATATTTTTTTTCTATTTCTGCACCATCTTTTATTTTCGTAAATACAATTATAATATTCTCATCTAACGCATTGTCTTTGATATACTTTAAATCTGCATTCCACAAAACATCTCCGGCTTTTACTTCTTGGTTTGGTCTAACCAACAATTCAAACCCCTTGCCATTTAATTTCGCCGAATCCGTGCCAAAATGAATTAAGATCTGTGTATTATCATCAATTGTAATACCAATCGCATGCTTTGTTGGATAAATCATTGAAATAACTCCATCACACGGCGCCACAACAACCCCATCATACGGACGAATCATAATACCATCACCCATCAATTTATGTGCAAACATAGAATCCGTTGCATCTTCTATCGGCATTACTTCCCCATTTACTAAACATTCAAGTTCCAACTGTGTTTTTGTTTCTAAAACAACTTCTTTATCCTCAAAATCATAACTTTCCGGCACATTCAACATATACTCATCCAGTTTTGTCTTTATATTCGAAGCCTGAGGACCATAAATAATTTGAATTGCATTTGGCTGACACATAATAGCTGCAGCCCCCGATTTTTTTAACAACCCTTCATTGATTAAAGTATCATCTTTGATTGTCGCTCTTAATCTTGTGATGCAACAATCTAAATCCGTAAAGTTACTTCGTCCACCTAAGCCTTGAACAATCATCTGACTTCTAGGATCGATCAACGATTTATCAAAACTAAAATCATACTTTTTCTTATCAAACACCTTAATGCTTTCGTCTCTTCCAGGCGTTTTTAAATCGTACTTTACAATCAAAAACTTAAACACCCCATAATACACAAAGAAATATACCAAGCCAATCAAAACTACAATCATCCAATTTGTCTTCGCATTTCCCTGCAAAATCCCAAACAATGTAAAATCAAGCAACCCAGCTGAAAAAGTAAATCCAATCGCAACCTGTAAAGCTTGTGCAACCACAAAACATGTGGCGGCTAATAACACATGAACAACATATAATAATGGCGCCACAAACAAGAAAGAGAATTCAATCGGCTCTGTAATTCCTGTTAATGCACTTGTTAAAGCGGCCGAAAGCAATAAACTCGCCGTCTTTTTTTTAGCTTCTGGATTTGCACACTTATACATGGCTAAAGCTACGCCAGGCAAGCCAAAAATCATAAAAATAAATTCCCCAGAGAAAAATTTAGTTGCATTCACACTAAAATGAGTCACACTTGGATCGGATAATTGCGCAAAGAAAATATTCTGTGCGCCCGATATAATTGAACCATTTACCATCTGTACACCGCCTAGAGCACTCTGATAAAATGGCATGTACCAAACATGATGCAAGCCAAAAGGAACTAAACTACGCTTAATAACTCCATAAATAAATGTCCCAAAATAGCCGGAGTCAGATATAAATCGTCCTAAATTATAAACGCCCTGCTGTAATGGTGGCCAAACAAAATACAAAAGCACTCCAACTAATACATATGTAATAGCACAAATAATTGGAATAAAGCGTTCTCCTTCATAAAAAGAAATCACATTTGGCAGTTGAATCTGGTAAAAACGATTATGCAAATAACTAACGCCAAGTCCAACTATAATTCCGCCAAACACACCCATTTCAAGCGACAAAATTCCACATACCGAAGTAATAGATCCATCTAGAATATAATTTGAAGCCACACCATTCACTATACTTCCATCTAAACAAAGTAACGCATTAATTGTGGCATGCATCACAAAAAAGGCAATAATAGCTGCAAGAGCAGCGACTTCTTTTCTTCGCTTAGACATTCCTAAAGCTATAGAAACCGCAAAAATTAATGGTAGATTATCAAATAAAATTTTGCCCACTTTTTTCAATAAAATTAAAACACAATATAAAAAGGTTCCTTGCCCTAATACTGATTCTAAATGCAATGTCATTATGGTTGTTTCATTGGTCAAAGAACTTCCTACACCCAAAAAAATTCCTGCAACAGGAAGCACTGCGATAGGTAACATAAAGGATTTTCCCATCCTTTGTAAAAAACTAAACACATGATGTTGTTTCATTGATTAATACCTCTACTGTATTTATGATGATAAATGACATCTGTCAAAAAGTCCATAAAAAAGGCAATGAAGCTTTCATAAGAAAAAAAGTAAAAATCTGATTTCTACTTGATTAAATATGTTCTTTGATAAAAGAAGAAATTGTTTCTTCTACTTTATCACGTGCTTCTATAGATGCAAAGTCATGCCCTCCATTTGAAACTTTATGGAACTTGGCATTTTGATACCCCCTGAGCATAACGTAAACAAGTTTCTTCATCCACTTGATCATCATCTGCACGTATCAACATAACTGGACCATTATATCCTTTAGCTTCCGTAAAAGGATCTGGATGTTTTGTCATTTCATTATTAAAAGATGCCTTAAATCATACACTCTCTATATCAATGTAATCTTGGCCCATTTATTTCATAGCCTCTGCCATTTGATCACGACTAAACCTCAGGCAAACACCTGGACATAATAATATCAAACCATGAGACTGAATTTTAGGCGCACATGAAATTACTTTACCAAGATTTTTAAGAAAGTAATGAACAAAACACCTAGTGAATATTTCAAAACCATTAAAAATGAAGCTAGAAGTTCATAATATGCTGATTCAAACCATTAGAATATCTAGTGAATTCAAAGAAAAAAATTGCGATAAAAAAGCGGTCATTTAATTGACCACTTTATTCACATATAGACTATTTATAGGTTTAAAGGAGAACAAATTGGGTAGTCGATATGTTAGATTTCGCCACGACGCTTCTTAAGTTCTAATACATTCGCTTCGACACGATTTTTACTTAATGGATATAAGAACATCAATACCAATGCGATTCCAACAAATCCAATCGCAGGAATGATACAAGTCATATTAAAGATGCCATTAACTACTTCTGGATTAAATGCAGTGGCTGCAGAATATCCAATCACTGATAACAATGCACCAATCATACCACTTGATAAAGCTTGTCCAATTTTACGTGCAAATGAGTATACTGAATAGATTGTTCCATCTTCACGAACACCGTTTTTAACTTCTGCATCATCAATTACGTCAGTAATCATTGCCCAGATAACCATATTGAAGAATCCAACACCAATATTGGCTACCACATAGAATACAACATATGTATATGGATTCTCTGGTTTTAATACCCAACAAATCAAATAAACAACAGCACCAAATAAACATGAACCAATAGCTAATTCTTTTTTACCATATTTTGCAGATAACTTTGTAGCTAATGGTGCACAAACAACTAACATAACAAGACTACCAGCTAATGCAGCTACCGATTGAGCAGCTACATTACCATAGAAATTCGGAAACAAATACGCATTCATACCTTGCATAGTAAGCATTACAAGTAGTAACAAGATTGCAGCTGCAATAATACCAATCAATGAACGGTTTGTAACTAAACTCTTCATCAAATCACCAAAGTTAAATTTTGTATTGTTTTGAGGAACTTCTACACGTTCAGTTGCTAACTTGAAGCACAACATATAACAAATCACAGCCATAACACTGAATACACCAGCAATAATTGTCATACGATTTCCAGATAATATAGTATTTCCATTGACTGTTTCATATGCGAACAATGGAGTACCTACACCAATTACTAAACCAGCTAATGTGGAACCGATTGACCTCCAAGTTGATAAACTTGCACGATCTTTTGCATCTGCTGAAATCGCAGAAGCCATTGAACCATAAGGAATATTGATTGAAGTATAGAAAATACTTCCCCATAAAATATAAGTTACAATCATCCAAACAACTTTGAATAAATACGGCATATTCGCAAATCCAGATTGGAATACCAAGAAACTAGAGATCGCAACAGGACCGCACATACGTCGAAGCCATGGTTTAAACTTTCCGTCTTTTGTAGGCTTAGAACGGTCTACAATCTGGCCCATTGCAACATCCGTGAAGGCATCCACAAATCTTGCAGCCATCATTAACACACCAACAACGGCTGCATGAATACCCATAACGTCTGTATAGAATTTCAACATAAAGCTTGAAGACAAGATGAATGTAAAATCATTTCCAAAGTCTCCAAACATGTAACCGATTTTATCTTTGAACCCAAAAGGACGAACATTATTTTTTTCACTCATACTGCTTATCCTCTACTTCTTAATCTTGATCAATTGCGCATTTAAGCTTTCAATAAATCCTTCTGGAACTAGACTACCAGCCATTTTTTGCATATTTTCCATATTCATACCCTTCATCATATCCCACATACCTTCACCAGGTGCGATATTGAAGTTTGTCGCAAGTTTAACTGCCTTTTGAACAATCGCAAAGGCATCTTTATTATGAGAAATTTCTTCCATCGTATCTTTAATACTGTACATTCCTTCAGGGAATTCCATTGGAGCTTTAAGATCCATATCTCCAACGGCTTCAAACCAGTTTTTAACACCTTCTGCACGCTCATTTACTTCAGGCAAGACATAAATTGAAGGTTCTTTTTCTACCTTTTCTAATGTAATGCTGTCTTTTACATCACCCGCAACAGCTAATACTGTATTGAAGCCATCTTTTAATGCTACATTGAACACAAATACTTTATCTGCACTTAATTCTTGTACCAATTCATCATTTAGATATAATGCTACACTTGGCTGGTTTGAATACACACGAATTTGAGTTGTTTCTCCAGCTCTTTGTGCATAGCGACTACCACATACATGTACCATTGGTTCTGCATTCCAATATGCTTTATAAATGAAGTAGCTGTCTTTCTTTGTCTTACGATCCATTGTGACTAGCCCCTTGTTGTTACGACCTTTAACGCCGCCCTCATCACGAGCTGCACATCCAAAATCAAACATATTCCATACATGGCTTGACCAGATCCAAGGACGATCATTCAATACTTTGGCCATGTGCTCATGGTACAATGCCTGATATTCTTCACTGTAGTCTTTACAGGCTGGATTAGGTCCATGATAAGTGATAATACCTTCACAACCATATTCAGATAGACCTAGACATAAATCTGGATGTTTTTCATGGAACATATCCATCCAAGGACCATTGTCCTCCATTTTTCCGCCATACCATCCGAAATAGTGGTTGTAGCTGATCACATCTGTAATTTCATGCATTGGACTATCCACTGGAGTCATACTTACATGTGCAATTGTAGTTAAACGAGATGGATCCAATTTTTTAGCCAACGCATTCAATTCTTTATGGTTTTCCACCAACTTTTCACTGATTCCACCAATCAAGATTTCATTTGAGATTCCCCAGAAACAAATAGACGGGTGATTGTAGTTTTGGATAATCAATTCTTTCAACTGACTGATACAATTTTGATGTGCGTCTGGATTCTTATTGAATACACTGATAAATGGAATTTCAGCCCAGACGATGAAGCCTAATTCATCACATGCCTCATAGAAATCTTGACTGTGTTGATAGTGAGCCAAACGAATTGTATTTGCTCCTAGATCTTTAATGATTCTTGCATCTTCATAGTGATCTTCACGAGTCAACGCATTTCCTTTATACAATTGATCTTGGTGACGACTTACACCACGTAATGGTGTTTCTACACCGTTGATAATAAATCCTTTACTTGGATCACATGAGAAGCTACGAACACCTGTCTTCACTGTCACTTCATCAAATGTTTCATTACGTCTTTGCAGTTTCGCTGTTACTGTATATAAGTATGGATTGTCTATATCCCAGTTTGTCGTATCTGAAACAAAGACAGATACTTTTGTAGAATCTGCAGGACGACAAGCTGAAGCCACTTCTTTTCCATCGGCATCTAAGATTGAATATAATACGGTAAAGTTTTCATCGGCATCCTTTACGAATGATTCGATTTCAAAGTTTGCACCGCCATCACATGGATAAGGCATCACTTTAATTCCAGGACCGCCATAGTACTCTAAATCAAAGTGAGCTTCTGTTGTACAAATGATGTTGACTCCACGATACAAACCTCCATAGAATGTAAAATCTGCACTTTGGGGATATACACTGTCTTTATACTCATTGCTGCAAGCAATCACTAATAAGTTTTCTTCATCTTCTTTGCACAAATCAGTAACATCGGCACGGAAGATTGAATATCCACCTTCATGATACGTAACCTTAGTACCATTCACATACACTGTAGCTTGTTGGCCAGCAGCCAATACTTCTACGAATACTTTAGAACCACCAAACGCTTGCGTTGGAGTTTTAAAAGTTTTCGCATACCAGTAGTTTCCACGATCATATGAACCATTTCCATCGTGTCCATCTACCGCATTCCAAGTATGAGGCAAATTCACTGTTTGCCAGTCTGTCGGCATAACATTAGGTAGCCCAACGTCTTTTTGAATAAACAGCCAATTTTCATTTAAATTAATAATTTTTCGCATCTTTTTTCTCCTTTTTAATATTTTATTTACCAAACACAAATCTTTATCTATATTGTAATCGCTAACATTGCGTGATGGTAGTAATATATTATTGTTTTATAGTAATTTATTACTGTATCCCCTTACATTATCGAAAATTATTTCTTACCATCAGCTTATTTAACTCGATTTAAGAAAAAAAGGCAACAGATTAATACCTTTATATATAGCACATTATTGACTTAATCATAATATTATACGATAATACAGTTAAATATTACTATTAAAGGAGAAATATTATGGATTATGAGAGAGAATATGCATTTGTCATTAAATATTTGAATAAATTATCTATCAAAACAGCGCTTATCCATATATATGAAAACGATACCCCTACATTTGATCTAGGTCTTAGAAAAATTATATATGGTACTGATGACTACCCTAAATTTTTTGAATTTTTAACATCTGCAGGTAAATCTAATACAATCTATCAAATCAATGATAAGTATTTTTGTAAGTACTATGCGCTACGTCTTCCGAATAAACCTGGTACTTATTTGATGATTGGTCCTTATTTGGATCAAGAGATCACCCAAGAATCTTTATTAAACCTAGCCGATCATTATAATTTTTCACCGCAAATATTTTCTCAACTAAAATACTTCTATGAAAAAGTTCCTATTATTAAAGATATCGATCATTTATTATTACTCATCATCACCCTAGGCGAATATTTATGGGGTAATATGAACAACTTTTCACTTGAAAAAGTCGATCCTCATTCCATTGAATGGGCACAGCCTGTTTCTAGAGAAAAAAAAGAAACAAATGATGATGCATTTCTAACAATGAAAGCTATGGAAGAACGATACGCCAGAGAAAATGGACTTATACAGGCTGTCTCAAAAGGATTAATTCACGAAGCTGAACAATTTTCTTCCTCATCGATTTTTTTTGAAATGGAAAAAAGATTGAGCGATCCCATTCGCGATATTAAAAACTATACGATTATTTTAAATACGATATTAAGGAAAAGTGCCGAAAAAGGAAAAGTACATCCAATACATCTTGATGCACTATCGAGTCAATTTGCGAAAGAAATTGAGAATATCACCTCGGTAAAAAAAGGTATTGAACTTCAAAAAAATATGGTTGAAAAATATTGTCTATTGGTTAAAAAACACTCCATCAATCATTATTCTTTACCTATCCAAAAAGTCATCACATATATTGATACGGATTTAACTGCGGATTTAAGTTTAAGTGCTCTTTCAAACTTATTAAATTTAAGTCCAAACTATTTATCAGCCCTCTTTAAAAAAGAGGCAGGAACTACACTTACAAACTATGTAAACACAAAAAGAATTGAACATGCAGTCTATCTACTGAGTTCAACAGATATGCAGATTCAAAACATTGCTCAATATTGTGGTATTCCTGACGTAAATTACTTTACTAAGATTTTTAAGAAAGTAATGAACAAAACACCGAGTGAATTCAAAGAAGATATTCGATAAAAAAAGCGTACTTCACACTACCAAGAAGTACGTTTTCTCTTACATATTATTATTTTACATTAAAGCCAAAGTAGCGGACTGCATTATTATATGAAATCCCCTTAACAATCTTTTCTAAAGCTTTATAATCGGCTGGATATTCACCATTTTCTACCCAATTTCCCAATAATTCACAAAGAATACGACGGAAATACTCATGACGTGTATACGACAAGAAACTACGAGAATCTGTCAACATACCGACAAAGTTTGATAATAAGCCAAGATTTGCCAGAGACGTCATTTGATCTGTCATACCTGTTTTATGATCATTAAACCACCACGCTGAACCTTGTTGAATCTTTCCAATGTTACTTGAATCTTGAAAACAACCAATAATTGTACCAATGGCTGCATTATCCATTGGATTTAAAGAATATAGAATTGTTTTAGGCAACTCATCCGTGATCGCAAGTGCATTTAGATAATCTGCCATTTCACTTGAAGGTGCAAAGTTATTGATACAATCAATACCTGCATCTGGACCTAACTTATTAAATACAGCCTTGTTGTTGTCACGCTTAACCCCATAGTGTAGTTGCATCACCCAATTCTTCTTATTGTATTCTTTACCTAAAGCCACCATAAATGCAGTTTTAAACACTAACTCTTCCTCATGCGTAATAACCTCACCCTTGAAACGCTTCGCAAAGATTTCCTCAACCGTTTCAAACGATGCTGGTTTATACATTACATACTCTAATCCATGATCACTTACACAACACCCATTGGCTTCAAAGAAATCCATTCGATTCTTTAGGGCTTTAATCAATGTTTCAAAACTATGGATTTCAATTCCACTTACTGAACTTAAACGAGTTAAGTACTCCAAGTAGTCTGGCTTTTCTAAACTCATAGCTTTATCTGGACGCCATGCTGGAAGAACTTTAACATCAAAAGAATCATCTTCAGCTATCTTTTTATGCCATTCTAAAGAGTCTGCCGGATCATCTGTAGTACATAATAATTTAACATTCGAGTTTTGAATTAAACTACGAGCGCTCATACCCTTCAATTTTTCATTACATAAATTCCATACTTCTTCCGCTGTATCGCCATTTAAGTAACCTTCATAACCAAAATATTTTTTAAGCTCTAAATGAGACCAATGATATAAAGGGTTGCCAATCGCCATTTCCAATGTTTCGGCCCACTTTTGGAATTTTTCGCGATCCGATGTATTTCCTGTAATATATTTTTCCTCCACACCATTCGAGCGCATTTGACGCCATTTATAGTGATCCCCACCAAGCCATACCTGTGTTATATTTTCAAACTGACGATCCTCATAAATTTCTTTTGGATCCAAGTGACAATGATAGTCAATAATTGGCATATTTTCAGCGTATTCATGATACAACTTTTGTGCGGTTGGCGTAGATAATAAGAAATTTTTATCCATAAATTGTTTCATATATATTCCTGCTTTCTAGTTGTTTTAAAGTAATATGGACCGATATTCATAGGGAAAATAGAATACCGATCCTTTTTTATATATAGTAACAGACGACTAAAAGTTAGACATTTTAATGTAAGTATATTGTTGTTGTAAATTAGGAGAAATAAATACATGATAGTAATCTGTTGCTACCGAAATAAATTATTATCTTTGAACGCGGCCTGAACCATCTCCACCAGCTAATTTCAACACTTCGTCCATGCTTACCATGTTGAAATCACCTTCGATAGAGTGTTTTAAGCAACTTGCGGCTACCGCAAATTCAATGGTTGCCTGAGGATCATATCCTTCTAGGCTTGCGGCAATCAATCCAGCTCCAAAACTGTCTCCACCACCTACACGATCTACGATCTGCATGTTGTATCTCTTTGAGAAATAGTAATCTTTTCCATCATACAACATAGCGGACCAGTTGTTGATATTCGCATTGATTGACTCTCTTAATGTGATGGCTACTTTTTCAAATCCAAAGCGTTTTGTCAATTCACTAGCTACTTCCTTATATCCTTCGCGATTGACTTCACCACTTGTTACATCCGTATCACTGGCCTTGATTCCAAATACATCGGCTGCATCTTCTTCATTGGCAATACATACATCGACATATTCACAGATCTTAGCCATGACTTCACCAGCTTTTTCTTTTGACCATAGCTTATTACGATAGTTCAAGTCACATGAGATCTTAACTCCATGTTCCTTTGCTTTCTTACAAGCTTCTATTGTAAGTTTGGCTACATTGTCACATAAAGCAGGTGTAATCCCTGTAATATGGAACCAAGCACAGTCTTTAAAGATTTCATCCCAGTTAAAATCCGCACTTGTAGCTGTATAAATACTAGATCCTGCACGATCATAAATAACTTTACTAGGACGTTGGCTAGCACCTTTTTCTAGATAGTAGATACCAATACGGTCTCCACCACGAGCAATATAAGATGTGTCTACACCATATTTGCGTAATGAATTGATGGCACATTGGCCAATTTCATGATTTGGAAGACGAGTTACGTATTTGGCATCAAAACCATAATTAGCTAAAGAAACAGCTACATTGGCTTCTCCACCACCATAAGTTGCACCAAATGTATCGGCTTGTACAAAGCGATAATATCCTTCTGGTGCTAAACGTAACATGATTTCTCCAAAAGTGACTACTTTTTGTTTCATTTATTTACCCCTTATTTTAGCTACTAATTCAACAGCTTCTTCTACTAAAGATTTAATTTCATCAAATTTTCCTTCTACAACAAGATCACCTTTCACCATCCAGCTTCCACCGCACGCAACGATTTTGTCACAAGATAAATAATTATCTAAATTCTTGGCATTCACTCCACCAGTAGGCATAAATTTCACACCTACGTAAGGGGCTGCAAGAGCTTTGATTGTGGATACACCACCAAATTGTTCAGCTGGGAAGAATTTCACAACTTCCAATCCTCTTTTCACAGCTTGAGCAACTTCACTAGGTGTAATGCAGCCCGGATAAATTGGAATATTCTTTTCTAAACAGTAATCTACGATTTCTGGATCAAATCCAGGGCTTACAATAAATTTTGCGCCTGCATTTACTGCACGATCTACTTGTTCTGTTGTCAATACTGTACCAGCACCTACAAACATGTCTGGATAGCATTCTGTCATCAATCGAATGGATTCTTCAGCAGCTTCTGTACGAAAAGTCACTTCTGCACACGGAAGACCGCCTTCGCATAAAGCTTGAGCTAATGGTTTAGCATCTTTTGCATCATTCAAAACAACAACAGGGACAACACCCATTTCTTGAATTGTTTTACTAATCGTATTCATTTTGCACCTCTCTTATAGATACTTCTTTAATGTTGAGCGTACACTACCTACGCCTGCCAACATTTCATTAAAGTATCCGCATACTTTTTCTGCCATATCGACTTCATATAGGTTCACACCAAAAATTTTGTCATTTTCTAGAACTGGTTTTAGTGTGGCTTCAATTTCAGTTGCATCTTTAGTTTCACCTAATTTAAACCCTTCAATATAAGGACAAACTGTATCCAATAATGGATCCGGACTTAATTCAAACGCATTTCCCGCATCATCCACAGCCATTAAATAACGTAACCATCCGGCAAACACTAATGGAATTAATTTCAAATCTGCTACATTGCGATTGTCAGCACTCGCATACGCTTTAATTGTTTCCCCAAAACGAATTGCTAATTTTTGAGAAGTGTCTGTGGCGATACGTTGTGGCGTATCTGGCATAAATGGATTTGGAACACGTACTTTTAATACTGTATCTATAAATTCTTTTGGATCCAAAATGCCAGGATTTACTACAACTGGTAAACCTTCTTTATATCCGACAGTTTCAACTAATTTTACTAATTCTTCATCTTTCATTTCATCTGAAATCTTATTGTATCCCAATACACATCCAAAGATGGCTAGACAAGTGTGTAATGGATTTAAACAAGTGCAAACCTTCATTTTTTCTACTTTGTCTACTGTATCGCGGTCTGTAAACATCAACCCACCCTTAGTTAAATCTAAACGTCCATTTGGGAAATTGTCTTCAATAACTAAGTATTCTGTTTCTTCTGCATTTACGAAAGGTGCTACATATGTGTTTTTAGAAGTAATAACTGGATCTAATTCTTCTACACCATCGTTCAACAAGTTTTTTTCAACAGATGCATCTGGACGAGGTGTAATCTTATCAATCATACTCCAAGTAAATGACACTTTATTTGAATCAATATATTCAACAAATTCCTTTTCGGCTTTACCGTTTTCTGCCCAAGCTTTGGCAAATGCAAGGATAGCTGCATATAACTTATCTCCATTATGAGAACAGTTATCTGTACTTACCATCGCAATTGGAAGTTCTCCTGCTTTAAAGCGAGCATACAATAAAGATGTCACTTTACCCATATAACTAGCTGGTTTTTCTGGTCCATCCACAAAGTCTCCTGTGATATCTGGGAGTTGTTCACCTTTTCCATTTACTAGGCTGTATCCTTTTTCTGTGATTGTAAATGTTGCCATCTGTAAAGATTTGTTTGTGAAGATTTCTTTTAATCTTGCATAAGCACTTTCATTATTTGAATCTAAAGGTAAAGATTCTGCAACACTGGCAACAACGGTTTTATCGATTGTACCATCGGCTTTTAATGTAGCTACGATACCTAAGTTATCGTGTGGCGCATACATTTTTTCAATGATTTCATAATCGAAACCTTCGGCAACGACCAAGCCTCGATCTAAATCTTTATTATTCAACATATTTTGAACAACATTCGCATGGAATGCACGGAATAAGTTACCAGCTCCAAAATGGATCCAGAAAGGATTTTCCTTTGTAGCTTTTCTCATTTCAGCAATATCATATTGAGGTAAAGAATATCCCTTTTCTTCCCATTCTTTTCGATTTTGAATACCTTCTAAAGTTAATTTCATAATTAGATACCTCGCTTCGTGGCTTTATCAATGGCCTCCCATAATCCATTTAAGTAAGTAGCTCCTAAGGCACGGTCATATAAACCATATCCTGGCATTGCCACTTCATCCCAAATCATACGTCCATGGTCTGGCCGGATTGGTCCATCAAATCCAATGTCATATAGAGCTTTCATAATTTCATACATATCAAATGTACCATCACTTGATAAGTGAGCAGCTTCTTCAAAGTTTGTTGGTGTAATGAATTTCAAGTTACGAACATGTGCAAAGTGAATTCTTCCCTTTAATGAACGAATCATATCAGGTAAATCATTTGCTAAATTAGTTCCATAAGATCCTGAACAGAAAGTAACACCATTATGAGGATTGTCTACCATTTTCATCATACGCAAGATATTTTCTTTATTGATGATAATACGTGGAAGTCCAAATACGCTCCATGCTGGATCATCTGGGTGAATGGCCATGTTAATATCGTATTTATCACATACAGGCATAATTTTTTCTAAGAAATATTTTAAGTTCTCAAATAATTTTTCATCATCTACATCTTTATACATTTCAAATAGTTCTTTAACACGGGCCATACGTTCTGGTTCCCAACCTGGCATGATTGAACCATTCATATCTCCGGAAATGGATTCAAACATTTTTTCTGGATCTAAGGCATCAACCGCTTCTTGTGTATAAGCTAGTACTGTAGAGCCATCAGCTCTTACACGAGCTAATTCTGTACGTGTCCAGTCAAATACAGGCATAAAGTTGTAACAAACCATGTGGATATCTTCTTTCCCTAAGTTTTCCAATGTTTCAATGTAGTTTGCAATATATTGTTCTCTTTCTGGTGCACCTGTTTTGATCGCATCATGAATATTTACACTTTCAATTCCAGCAACATGAAGGCCTGCAGCTTCTACTTCGTCTTTCATTGCACGAATTCTTCCGCGGCTCCAAACTTCACCTGGCTCAGTATCATATAAAGTAGTAATAACTCCAGTCACTCCTGGGATTTGTCGAATTTGTTTTAATGTTACAGTATCAAATTTTGAACCATACCATCTTAATGTCATTTCCATAAAATGTTCTCACTTTCTAAGATTTGTATTTGTTTTGGCAACTATATTATAGGTAAAGCGGTTTCAATTTGGAATTTCATTAATTGTTATAAACATTGCAAAAGTTGCGGTTTTTCCATAAAATAAAATTATGAAAAAGAACCTTCAAACGACATTTAGTACTCGACAAAAAATGTTAGAACCTGACTTTGAAATCTATTATTATGAGGATACGAGTCAGAATTTTCACTATGCTAATGTCAATCCTCACACTCATAATTACTATGAATTTTACATTTTTTTAGAAGGACACATATCTATGGATATTGAGGGTGTCTCTCATCCTTTAGTGCCAGGCGATATATTGATCATTCCACCCAACACAAAGCACTACGCAAAGCTTTTAGACAATAGTATTCCATATCGTCGTTTCGTATTCTGGATTTCCCAAGATTATTGTAATAAACTATTTAACATCTCGAGTGATTATGTTTATTTAATTCAGCGTGTTCTTACCACAAAACAATATTTATATCATTATGACATTATTGGTTTTAACACCTTACAATCCAAAATCTTCAGACTGATTGAAGAAACGCATGCCAATCGTTTTGGTAAACAAACTAAGGTCCAATTATGTTTAAAAGATCTTGTTTTTCACTTTAATCGCTCCATTTATGAAATGGAACAAAAAAATAAAAAATACGAAGAAAATGCTCTCTATGAAAATATCTTATTGTACATTGAAGACCATATCGATGAAGATTTGACGCTTGACCATCTGTCTGAAATATTCTTTGTCAGCAAATACCATATTTCACATGTATTTAAAGCAAATCTTGGTATTTCTGTACATCAATTCATCACAAAAAAACGTCTTCGCTTATGCAAAGACGCTATATCGTTTCATACAAATTTAACAGAAATCTGTATATTATATGGTTTTAAAGACTATACGAGTTTCTTCCGTGCCTTTAAAAAAGAATTTGGTATGTCACCAAAAGAATTTAAGGAATTATCTGTAAAAACAAAAGAAAAGCAGGGTTAACCTGCTTTTGATATTTTCATGACCCAATAGCCTTTATCACGAGCCATTTTTTCTACTTCATAGCCTTTTTCTTGTAAATAATGAATCGCACTTTGTGCACCATGCTGCTTGCGCATTACAATCCAGAAATGACCATCTTCCTTTAAATGTAATAAGCACTGATCAAACAATGAATAAATCATTGCCTTTCCCGTACGAATCGGTGGGTTCAAAAGAATACAGGCATACTGGCCTTCATTCACACCTGACTGACATAATATCTTTGCCTTACGACGATATTTTTTCATGTTTGAATCTGCGAGCTGACAAGCTCTTTGATTTACATCAATCATTGTCATTGCGGTATGCTTCCAATACTCCATTAAAATCAAGGCAATCGGACCAATTCCACAACCTAGATCTAATGTGCTTTCTGGTTCAGCTTCATTGTCGAGTACCGTTTCTAAAAGAATACGTGTACCTTCATCCAATTTATCTTTACTGAAAACTCCAGCATTCGAATTTAACTTATATGTAAAATCACGAAAATGTATCGTAATTTCTTCTGGTGCATCTTTTACAATATCATTTGTGAAATAGTGTGCCATACTACTTTGTAGCAGCTTCTACAATCGCATCTGCATCAATTTTGTATTTTGCGAATAATTCAGCTGGTTTTCCACTTTCACCAAATACATCCTGAACACCGACACGAACAAGTTTACATGCTGTTCCTGCTTCAGCTAAAACTTCTGCCACAGCACTTCCTAAACCACCAATAATTGAATGTTCTTCACAAGTAACGATAGTATCATGAGTTTTTGCTAGTTCAATGATCAATTCTTTATCAATTGGTTTAATTGTATGGATATTCACTACAGTTGGAGCTGTTTCCATTTTCTTAGCAGCCTCTAATGCTTCTTGAACCATTAATCCAGTCGCAACTAAAGCTACTTTTTCACCTTTTTGAAGGACAACACCTTTTCCTAGTTCAAATTTATAGTCATCGCCATTTACACTTTCAACACCACTACGACCTAAACGAACGTAGCAAGGCCCATCAATTTCAGCTACAGCCTTACATGCTTGTTTAGCTTCATTATAGTCACATGGAACGATAACTTTCATACCTGGAATACCACGCATTAAACTAACATCTTCAATACATTGGTGACTTGCACCATCTTCTCCAACACTAATTCCTGCATGAGATGCACAGATTTTAACGTTTAATTGTGGATATCCGATACTGTTACGAATTTGTTCGAATCCACGTCCAGTCGCAAACATTGCGAAGGTAGAAGCATACGCAATCTTTCCACTAGCCGCAAGACCAGCCGCAACACTCATCATATTTCCTTCGGCAATTCCCATGTCAAAGTGACGAGAAGGGTCTACTTTTTTAGCTTCTCCACTCTTTGTACTACCCGCTAAATCAGCATCTAATACAACGACATTTTTATTTTCAACCATTAATTCTTTTAAAGCATCACCATAAGCGACACGTGTAGCTACTTTTGCCATTATTCTGCCTCCAATTCTTTCATTGCAGCATGGTATTGTTCTTCATTTGGTGCTACTCCATGCCATCCCTGTTGATCTTCCATAAATGAAACACCTTTTCCTTTAATTGTCTTCGCAACAATTACAGTTGGCATTCCTTTTGTTTCACGAGCTTCTTTTAATGCAGCACGCAATTGATCATAATCATGACCATCTACATTAATTACGTGGCAATTGAAAGCTTCGAATTTTTTATCCAAAGGATACACACTCATAACTTCATCTACATGACCATCAATTTGAAGGTTATTATTGTCAACAATAATACATAAATTATCTAATTTATAGTGAGCCGCCGACATTGTAGCTTCCCATACTTGTCCTTCTTGGCATTCACCATCTCCAAGTACAGTATAGATACGGTAATCGTTTTCATCTAATTTATTGGCTAATGCCATACCTACAGCGCAAGAAATACCTTGTCCTAAAGATCCTGTAGACATATCTACACCTTCTACATAATTCATGTTAGGGTGTCCTTGTAAACGTGAATTGATAGCTCTGAAAGTTGTCAATTCTTCTTCAGGAAGGAATCCCTTTTCAGCAAGTACTGCATATAAAGCTGGACTTGCATGTCCCTTACTTAATACAAAACGATCACGATTCAATGTATTTAAGTTTTCCTCATTAATATCCATTTCTTCAAAGTATAACTCTGTTAAAATGTCAGTTGCACCTAAACTTCCACCCGGGTGTCCACTTTGGGCACTATACACTTCTTTCACAATATTTCTACGAATATTTTTTGCGTGCAATGCAAGTTCCTTGTTTTCCATAATATTTACGCTATCTCCTTTTTGCGCATACATTATAACAAACTTTTTGTCACAATACACCCCCTACAAAAAGTCAATTATTTCACAAATGCTTATATTGCCACACATAAGCTGCATCATTGATCAATTCTATGTCATTTTGACTAATCCCAATCAATTCCAACGCTTCAAATATGTCTATCCCTTTTTCAAATAACTTCTCAAAACAATCCATCCTCGCATTTGTCTTTTCTTGTTTGATTACTTTCTCTAACACTTCTTGCACTCGATCCGATTGAGCACGATAAAACATACCATCCATCTTTAAAGCGAGTTTTTCATCCACATTCGAAAATAAAGCTCTTAAAGTCTTTATGTCGCAACCCCGATTCAATAAAAGTAAATAAAAGCTACGAATCTCCAAGTTGTACACTCGCTTACGAAACAGTTCAAATTCTACATCTAATTTTTCCATTTTTTTGTTCTCCTTTTTTCTACACTCTCTTATACGTAAAAAAAAGAAGTTTCATCAAAAAAAGTGAGAAATCAATCTCACTTTTCAACTTCATAAATCATGGCACCAAAACTAGGAACATTTACTTCGATCATATATGGCTGATTATGTCTTGTAAGACGCATTGCCTGCACCTCTTGAGGTGCATGACCTTTTAAGTTTCCGTTGTATTTATCCCACTCTGTATTCAAAATTTCTTTATATTTACCTTTGCAAGGAACACCAAACTGTTGGTGATCATATGGATTTGTTGAGAAATTCATAATAATAACGAAATCTTTCTTTGAACCTCTACGAATAAATGAGAACGTATTTTGTCCTACATTATCTGCGTCAATCCAACAGAAACGACTTGGATCATAATCTTGATCAAAGAATGCATCATTTTCTGTGTAAATCTTACCTAAATCTTCGCATAAATGTTCAAATGCATCGTGCATTGGATAATCCAACAAGAACCAGTCACAGCTCTTTTGTTCATCCCATTCACGCAATTGACCAATTTCATTACCCATGAAATTCAATTTCTTTCCAGGATGCGTAAACATATATACATATAATGCTCTTGCCTGGGCAAACTTATCTTCATAGCTTCCCCACATCTTATCTACAATGGTTGCCTTACCATGCACAACTTCATCATGACTAAATGGTAAGATAAATCTTTCTGAATAGAAATAAGCCATCGAGAAAGTAACGTCATGGTGATGCCACTTACGATAGATTGGATCTCTTTTTAAATAAGATAATGTATCATTCATCCAACCTAGATCCCACTTATAGTCAAATCCTAAACCACCCGCATAACTTGGCTTTGTGACATTAGGGAAATCGCTTGAATCTTCTGCAATCAACATGATTTTTCCTTGATGTGCCTCATTCAACAAGTGATTCATACGTTTCATGAAATCACATGCACCTTCATTCACACCATTATTCTTGTTTCCATGCCAGAAAATCGCATTACTGATCGCATCCATTCTTAAACCATCCACATGATAAACATCTACCCAGAAATTGGCTGCAGACATCAAGAATGAGCGAACTTCTTCTTTCCATAAGTTGAAGTTAGCCGTTCCCCATTCACTATTCGCATCTTCCGGTTTTGAATATTCATATAAAGGCGTACCATCAAACATTCCTAACGCGTAATTATCCTTTACAAAGTGCACAGGTACAAAATCCATGATAACACCAATTCCAGCTTCGTGAAGTGCATTCACAAAGTGCATTAATTCATGATTTGTTCCATAACGAGAAGTACTTGAAAAATATCCCGTACATTGATAACCCCAAGAACCATCAAACGGGTATTCACATAGCGGCATGACTTCAACATGTGTAAAGTGATGTTTTTTACAATGTTCAATCAATTCCTTTTCTATTTCATGATACTGTACAAACTCTTCGCTTTCATCATCTTTTCTCCATGAACCAACATGCATTTCATAAATATTTACAGGAGAATCAAAACCCTTATTTCTTTGATTCAGCCATTCTTTGTCAGTCCATCCATCATAGCTTAAATCTGATACAATACTTGCCGTATTTGGTCTTAATTCACTATAAAAAGCATATGGATCCATTTTGTCTACCAATTCACCATTTGCCTGCCACACACGATATTTATACGAATCCTTATCCTTTGCACCTTCTACAAAACATTCCCAAATCCCACGTTTATCTTTTTTCATTTTACTCGCTTGATCATCCCAATTATTAAATGTACCAATAACTGAAATATTCTTTGCGTTTGGAGCATACACTCTAAAGCGAACCCCATTAGCTTCTAGGTGTGCACCAAAAATATTATAAGCATGTATGTCACGCCCTTCAAAAAAGGCTTTTGTCTTTCTTTGATCCATATCGATATAACCTCCGTATATATATTTTATACCGGAACACAAGAAACTTAAAGTATATTCTTCACACTTTGAAAACGCTTACCAATTATCAAAAAAAAGATGCAACTAACGCTGCACCACCATAAATTGACGTAATATATTTTCTAAATCTTCTAATGTGTTCATTTGTGACATCTCGTTTTTAAAGATCCTTGAACTAGGAAGTCCCTTTAAATACCAGCTAGCCAAACCTCGCATTTCACGAATAGCTACTTTTTCACCTTTTGTATCCGCTAATCCTTTGGCATGATCCACACAAATTTCAATACGATCTTCCATTGAAAATTCATGTTTCTGTCCTGTAATTGAATCCACACATTCTTGAATCAAGAATGGATTACCTACAATTCCTCGACCTAGCATAACCGCATCACAACCTGTTTCATTCATCATACGGTGAAAATCTTCTACACTGCGGACATCCCCATTCCCGATAACAGGAATAGATACCGCATCTTTTACTTGCTTAATATAAGACCAGTCTGCTTTTCCTTCATACATCTGATTACGCGTACGACCATGCACCGCAACAGCACTAACGCCCACACTTTCCATAGCCTTCGCCATTTCAACACAATTAATATGATACGTATCAAAACCTAAACGCATCTTTACAGTTACTGGCTTATTTACATTTTGTACAATATTCGATACAAGTTCTTTGGCATAATCAATATCCTTCATTAAAAAGCTTCCTGCCTGTGCTTTGATAACCTTGTTTACGGGACACCCCATATTAAAGTCAATAATGTCACAATCTGTTTGCGTATCCAAATATTTAGCTGCATACACAACCGTATCAATGTCATGACCAAACAACTGGAAAGATACAGGATGTTCATTTTCATCGATGGCACACATTTGTTTCGTCTTCAATGAATCATAGTATAAAGCTTTATCACTTACCATTTCATTACAAACTAAACCAGCTCCAAAGCGTTTCGCAATTCTACGAAATGCGATATTACTAATACCTGCCATTGGTGCAATCACAACCGGATTTTCGATTTCTACATTTCCAATCTTAATCATGCATCTTACTCGCAATCGCTCTTAATTCTTCTTCTGTGAAATGATATGTTTCATTACAGAAATTACATGTGATTTCACAACCATGCTCTTTATCAGCCATCTCTAAAACATCTGATTTTTTTATAGTTCCCAAAGCTCTAGCCATACGTACCTTTGAACAAGGACAATCATAAGCCACTGGTTGTGTCGTTAAAATCTTCGCATCTTCAAACATGTCATTTGCCAAATCTTCTAAACTTGAATCATCATATTCGTGAATTAAAGTACTCATTGGTTTCAATCCTTCAAGTACGTGTTCACAAATAGAAATATCTGTTTCTGTTGCATCTGGAAGCATTTGTAGAATCATAGCACCTGCACTGGCAACACGACCATCTGTTCCTATTAAAACTCCACATGATACAGCTGTTGGTGTTTGTTCAGACAAAGTAAAGTAATAGGCGAAATCATCCCCAATTTCACCACTCTGTAACTCAACCGAACCAGAAAAGTTTTCTTCCATACTTAAATCTTTAGTAACTGTTAAAGTTCCATCTGTGCCGACAACAGCTCCTACATTTAATTTTCCTGGGCGAATCAAAACATCCTCTACATGTGGATTTGAAACAAACCCACGAACATTTCCATTCGCATATGCATCTACCACAATAGAACCAATTGGACCGTGTCCATTGATTGTGATTGACAACATTTCTTCTTCTGATTTCAACATAGCACCCATCATACTTGCTACAGATAAAGTTCTTCCTAAAGCTGCACAAGCACATGGATGTAAATCAAAACGATCTTGCGCTTCCTGTACTAAGTCAGTTGTGCGCACAATATATAAACGAACATGCTCATTTAAAACAAGAGCTTTTAATAGTTGATCTTTCATAATATCCTCCACAATAAAATTCACTAGCAACATTCTACTGAATTCTTGTATCCATTTCAAGCCAAACTAAAAGCCATCAATCGATGGCTTTAATGTGTAATTAATCTTTTTTCTTAGTTAATTCATTGAACGCATCATCCAAATCCTTTTGATCAACACCAGCTGGAGTCTCCGGAATCTCTGGAACTTGAACTACTTCTTGTTCTACTTTTTCCTCTTCTGCATTTGTTTCAATATTTGGATCTGTTAATTGTCCATAATTCATTAAATTGGTGATTTCTTCATTTGTTAATGTTTCATGTTCATACAAATTGTTCGCAATCAAATCCAACAAATCTTTGTTTTCAGTTAAGATCTTACGGCAATTTTCATGGCACTCATCAACAATCGCACGAACTTCTTTATCAATTTCAGCCGCTACACCTGCAGAATAATCACTACCCTTTGTATAATCTCTTCCTAAGAAGACATTTCCTTGAGGATCCGCATATTGGATAGGCCCTAAACTAGACATACCATATACACGAACCATATTTTTGGCAATTTCTGTTAATTTTTCAATATCATTTACAGCACCCGCACTGATTTCACCAAATTGGATCTCTTCAGCTGTACGACCACCAAGTAAACCAGTGATCTGCGCAATAAATTCAGATTTTCTATGGAAGTATTTCTCTTCACGAGGTGTCATCAAGTTATATCCACCCGCATCTCCACGAGGAATAATTGTAACTTTCTGAACCATATCTGCATCTTCAAGTTTTAAACCAATAACGGCATGTCCCGCTTCATGGTAAGCCACAAGAATTTTATCTTTTTCTGTATATTTTTTGCTCTTTTTCGCAGGTCCCATCATAACACGGTCAATAGCTTCATCTAAATCCGTCATTGTAACCTTAGACTCATTTTTACGAACCGCTAAAATGGCACCTTCATTCAATACATTAGCTAAATCTGCACCAGAGAATCCAGGCGTACGTTTTGCCAGGTTTGCAAGTGAAACATCATTCGCCAATTTCTTGTTACGAGCATGTACCTGTAAAATAGCTTCACGGCCCTTAATATCTGGCAAGCTAACCGTAACGCGACGATCGAAACGACCACTACGAAGTAAAGCAGGGTCCAATACGTCTGGACGGTTTGTAGCCGCAATAACAACGATTCCAGCATTATCTGTCATACCATCCATTTCAACCAATAATTGGTTCAATGTTTGTTCACGCTCATCGTTTCCGCCACCCATACCAGCTCCACGCTGACGTCCAACGGCATCGATTTCATCAATAAAAATAATACATGGCGCACTCTTTTGTGCTGTTTTAAACATGTCACGAACACGACTCGCACCTGTTCCGACAAACATTTCAACAAAGTCAGAACCTGAAATCGAGAAGAATGGAACATTGGCTTCTCCAGCTACGGCTTTTGCCAATAAAGTCTTACCAGTTCCTGGAGGACCAACCATCAAGATTCCCTTAGGAATATGTGCTCCCATATCTGTAAATTTCTTTGGCGAACGCAAGTAATCGATAATTTCTTTTACTTCTTCTTTTTCTTCTTCACAACCCGCAACATCTTTAAAACGAACTTTTACATTCGATTCAACACGAGCTTTTGATTTTGCGAATTCAAAGGCTTTATTATTGCCTCCACCACCCATTTTAGAAAACATGAAGTAGAAGAATACCGCAATAATCAAGAATGGAATGATTTGAGAAAGAATAGAAATCCATACACTTCCTTGGTTTGGATCTTCTACTGTTAGCTTTCCACCATTACGTTGCAAATCCTTTTCCAACTTCTCAATATTCTTTTCTGTTCTTGGAACAATAACCTTGTATCCAACTGTCTTTGAGTTCTGTTCATAAGTACCTTCCAACTGAATAACAGTGGAACTAATTGTCATAGAACTCTTCTTAAAGTCAACTTCATCTACAATTTTCTCAAATTGTGTATAATTCATTTGTACAGTACTGCCCTGTGAACTATAAAAAACTAATGATAATACAATTGATAAAATGAAGATGGTTGGGAAATAATTTAACCACTTCTTCATAATCTTCCTCCTACTGATAAATTTCAGGTTTTAAAACACCAACAAATGGTAAGTTACGATATTTCTGGTTGTAATCCAATCCGTATCCAACCACAAATTCGTTTGGCACCTCAAAACCAACGTAATCCGCCTCAATTTCACAAACACGACGGCTTGGTTTATCTAACAATGTTACACAACGAACATCTAGACAACCTTTATTCTTAAACATTTTCTTTACTTCAACTAAAGTTCTACCTGTATCAATAATATCTTCTACAACTAAAATAGAACGATTCTTACAAGATAAATCCATATCCTTTAAAATACGAACATCTCCAATAGATTCTGTTCCATCGTATGAACTAACGGACATAAAATCAATTTCACATGGAAATTCAAAACGCTTGATCAATTCAGCCATAAAAGGAACGCTTCCCTTTAACAATCCAACTACGATTGGAGTTTCTCCAGATTCTTTATAATCTTCTTCTATTTGATGTGCTAGTTCTACACAACGGTTTTCGATTTCTTCTTCACTTAATAAAATTTTTTCAATATCTTGAGCTATCATATGGTGTTTTTCTCCTTAAGTTACTTAAACATTGTAACATAAACATTTAATCTAGACCATTCATTTTAAAATAGAACTGTTGATTTTGTGAATAATGTTCTACATCACATCCAAGGCCTGGTACGAAAATAACTTTTCCTGCATTATTTTCCACAACCAGCCAATATTTTCGGTATATCTTGCAGATTTTTCGGTCCACAAAGAAACGATGCACATTCTTATTTCCAAAACGCATCGAAATTACGTCATTCACTTTAACATGACGCACCACCAAAGGAAAGTCAGATGCCTCCACACTAAAAGACTCAATTGTTTGGCCCTGATTCATAATAGAGAATTCTTTATAATCTTTATACTCCAATTCATCCAATGTACAATACACATTCTGTGGTTTTGGCATTAAATACAACTTTTCATTATGCCTTTCCAATAAATGATTCTCTATTTCAATCAGCACATTTCCCTTTAATTGGACACACAACTCTTCCGTGTATTTCCTAGAGAAATGATGGCTCAAAGCCTGAAATAAGAAAGCATCTAAATAGAGCCAGGCATCTTCTTGATTCAATAAAGAATCTACATCCCCATTCCAATTCTTTAAAAAATCTTCTATGCCTGCTCTTTTTATTTGCCAAAAATCATTCTCATTTTGAATCTTTAAAATCCATTCTTCCTTTTCATTACGATCCATCTTCTCAATTTGCGTATGACGAATCACATTACGCGTATAGTGATTGGTTAAATTCGATTCATCAATCCCAAAAGAAACACCATTATCATTGCAGTATTGTTGCAATTCACTCTTTGTGAAATTAAGTAAAGGTCGAACAATTTGGTATCCCTGCCTTACACTCTTTTCTTTTAATCCATACCAGTCACAAATCATATTTCGATTTTTCTGAAACAAATACGTCTCAATCACATCATCCATCTGATGTGCTACATATAATAATTTCGTATCAAATTCATCTGCCACTTCTTCAAAAAAGGCATAACGAACATCTCTTGCCCATGCCTGAAAATTTCCTTTCTCATACACCGGATATAAAACTCGAACAGGAATATCATATTTTTTACAATATTCCTTCACTATTTTCTCATCCCTATCTGCCGTATCGCGATGTTTATAATTCACATGTGCAACGACAATGTCCTTGCCTTGTTTATTCAATTGATCTAATAAAGCCATGCTGTCAGGTCCACCTGAACAGGCTACTACACATTTTGACATGTTCTTATTATAGCATCATTTGCATAACACATTTTTTTATTTTATCAAACAAGTGAGAATTCGGGTCAATATGCGCCTTCACATCAATCACACGCGCCGAATTGATCCATTTCGCATCATTTAAAAATAAGACACTCGACTTATTTAATCCCTCAATTTCTGGTAAACGCATCAAATGACGCTTTCCCATATGGGATACAGGATCATACGCCCTATGATACGCACTACTATTCCCACTCATAGGTACTACAAATATTTTCCCATTCTTCATTGCCAACACTAAACCAAAATGCTGATAGCCAACCTCACTTAGATAGGCCAATCCAAAATCTGTAAAGCATATGTCACCAACTTTCACATACACCTTAGCCTCTAAACTCGAATACATTTGTTTCCTCTGACAAAAATTCAGTTTAGAAAGCATATAATCATAAACCTCACTTTCATTTAAACCCTCTAACAGTTGTTCTTCAGCAATTCTAGCCTGCGACGTTATTTTCTGTGTGTACTCCGTCGACTTCTTGTTTTTGTACTTTTGCCATTCATTCGGTTCCATAACCCCATTCTAACAAACCGATGTGAAAACAATATTAAAAGTAGGCATTTTAGCCTACTTTTTTGAATATTTTTCGCGATTTTCTTTGAATACGATGCCACAAACCAATTAAAGGATGAAATTTCTCACTAATCATTGCCGATTTCTCAATAAAGATCTCTACCGCCAACAATATAATGACCATAACTAAAAAGCCGATATTTCGATTGATCATATACGCAAAAGCACTCAATCCAAAAAGCGCTGTTAAACCACACATGATAATTACAGTATTACGATGTCCAAATTGGCGCATCAACAAGTGATGAATATGACTCTTGTCCGCCTCCATAAATTTCATGCCCTTTAAAGTACGTCTCAAAATAGCGGATAACGTATCAATAATTGGCAGCATCAACAATAAGATAGGCAATGCCAACGTCAAAATCGTACTCGATTTAAATCCAAGCAATGAAATTGCCGAAATCATGAACCCCAAAAACAACGATCCACAATCTCCCATAAAGATACTAGCTGGATGCGCATTATAAACTAAAAAACCCAATGTTCCAAAAGCTAAGATAAAGGCAATGCTTAATAAATCCGAACGTCTTTCGATGATAGCGATAGAACCAATGACCACAAGCACAATAACACTCATACCTCCGGCAAGACCATCCAAGCCATCAATCAGGTTTACTGCATTTGTGATACCGGCCACCCAAATAATCGTAAAAATAAACGAAATAATACCTGTATCAATTTGAATGCCCAAAGGCAAACGAATAATATCTACTGAAACCCCAAAATAAATCAAAACCATAGCCGCAATAACTTCCAATGTTAGTTTAACCAGTGGCTTAATATCGATTAAATCATCAATTAAACCAGTAAAAAACATAATACTGCTTCCAATAACCAAACCTTTGATCTGACGATCAGCCTTCACAAAGATAGCCATCGTTATAATGAATGCCAAATAAATCGCTACACCACCAATACGCGAAATCTTTCCATGATGGACCGTACGCTTATTTTCTTTGGCATAGGCCCCACAATAAATAGAATATTGCTTCACCAACGGTGTTAGAATCACTGAAATCAAGAATGGTAATAAAATCATTTTATAATCAATCACGCTGACTTTACCCCCTTTAATGCATCTATCATATCGTATTGTCCTCGTTTTGTACAAAAAACTGGACAAGATATGTTCTTAGAAATGAATTGTGACGGTCCAAAACAATCCGCCAATCCTCCACTCAATTCAATTCCATGCATCAAAAAATGTTCTTGTAAAGAAGCAGGAAGGCCATCAAAACAATGTTTTACCCATAATGAAATCTGTGCTGAAACCATCTCGAAGGCCGGCCACAACATACTTGACTCAATTTGAATATGATGAAGAATCTGTCTTGAATCAAATGCATAACACAACAATAAATTGTTTTTTTGTTGCCAAAAAGCTAGACTTGCCATTTCCTTCAAATGCGCCGCATCCATTTTTGTGACAAAACAACCCGTCTTGTTGTAAACAATCCTTTGTATCTGCTCATCAATCTGTGCTCCCGCATAATAAATTGTCTTTGACACAAGCACCTTACCATAAGCACACACATGAATTTCCGTATAAGAATGTCCACTATGCACTAAAAAACAAGAACCTTCTTCTTGTAAAGCATTTAAGTTTGAAATAAATTCAACCTTACGTACGCCACAATCCAAAAACATTTGCTGCCAAAGTTCTCGTTGTCTTTGCGACAACTCCGTAGGAACACTCACAAGCACACTCGGTCTTAATAAGCCATCAAAGGCATGTAGTTCGTTTAACCCCTTCTTAACCAAAGGTTCAATTGAATGAAGAATTTGACCATGTGATATAGGATATTGAATTTGTATCGTATCCAGATCCTTATATAAATAGGCAAGCGCCTGATCCGATACACCCAATGTTTCTTTTCCTTTTTTTGCGATTATTGTTTTTAAAACAATTTGTTTCTGTGTAGAAAAATCATAAAACCGTGCAAGATACGCCCCCATATCCAGGGCAATCCACTTATCAAGCAAAGCCATTATAGATTGTTAATTGTAAAATCGCCTGACTTGAAATGTACGCAAGACAAAGCGATAAAAGAAACATTAAAATCTGCACTTTCTTCGGATTTTTTACACTACACACCTTTTCAAACTGAATACTTGAAATCGCATAAAAGCTTAAACCAAAACACGCAAAGAATACTAAATAAGAAATTACAGAAGCTGCCATATTAGCCTCCTACATGAACAATTTGAACAAAATCATACTTTTCCTTCAATTGCTCACATGCACTTAAAATCACTTCTTCATCCACACTGAATCCCAACATACTTGAACCAGACCCAGACATCAATATACGTACTAAACCTGCATCTTCCATATCCATTTTCACTTGTTCTAATTCAGGCTCAATCTCAAAAGCGATTGGCTCCAATGAATTTGCCATTGTCTGATATAAAAGATCCATGTTCTCTTCTCGAATACTCGACTCTACTAAATCTACATCCGGATGAAAAGGACGAGACTCTTTCCATTTAGAAAATGCATTCGCGGTGGAAATTCCAAAATCTGGCTTTACAACCACAACATCAAATTTCCAATCACTTGCAATCGGCGTGATTTTTTCTCCAATACCCTTTACCCGAGCCCACTTATCATGAATACAAAAAGGAACATCCGCCCCCACTTGTTTTGTGATTTCATAAAGATTTTCTTCCGTTTCCTCAATACCTTCCATCTTTAAAACCGCCTTACATACAGCAGCTGCATCCGCACTTCCGCCACCAAGACCTGCCTGAGCTGGAATGTGCTTCTTGATAGATACTTTGAAACAAGAATCTAAGTGATAGGTATCCTTTAAAACTTGAATCATCTTTGAAACCGTATTGTTCTCTGGTAATTTCATACCTTCACATTCAACTACATCAAAATCATTTTTTTCTATCTCAATCTCATCATAAATTGAAATAGGTACCATGATCATGTCTAAAGAATGATACCCATTATCCATTCTTTCCACGACATCTAATGCTAGATTAATTTTTGCCCTTGCCTGTACTTTCATAGGTCACCTCATATAATCGAATAAAATCGTCTAACGTACACTGTTGTGCACGCGTACTAGGATCAATATTTACTTTTTCTAACAATTCTTTTGCCAGAGCCTTATCTTTCACAAAATTCTGAAAGTTATTATAAATAGTTTTTCTTCTTTGTGTAAAACAAGCTTTTACCAAATCGAAGAAATAATTCTCATCTTCTAAATGATACTTGTGATGGAAAGAAAACTGAATGACCATCGAATCTACATTGGGACTTGGCCAAAATACTCTTCTTGATACATCCATGACTTTTTTCACATCACAACGATATTGCGTAATTACGCTCAACGCATTGTATTCCTTATCATTTTCGTGTGCCAAGAAACGTTCTCCCACTTCTTTTTGCATCATAACCGTAATTCTTTCAATCTCCTCATTTGCCTCGAACAATTTAAATAAGATCGGCGTCGTGATGTAGTAAGGAAGATTCGACGCGAAAACCACCTTTTGACCAGGCTTTCTAAATTCACGAATCTTTTCATCAATATCCACCTTTAAGATATCTTCTAATACTATCTGTAAATGATCAAAACCAATCTCATTCTCTAATACAACCGGCAATCTTTCATCAATCTCAAAAGCTACAACCTGATTACTTTTTTCACATAAAAACTGTGTTAAAGCCCCAATTCCAGGACCAATCTCAAAAACCAATTCATCTCTTGATTGAATTGCTGCATTAGCAATCTTTTCAACAATACCCGGTTCAATAATAAAATTCTGTCCAAAGCTTTTCTTTGTGAAAACCTTATACTTTTCTTGAATCTCTTTTGTCTTTTTTACTGTCGCAATCGCCTGTCTCATTAAAGACTCCTTTCTTCTATCTCTTCTTTTGTCACATTCATCTGATTTAAACGCTTGAAACATGTTTTTGCATTACAAGGACCAATATGAAAATCTTCACAAACTTGAAAGCGCAAATCCTTGTTTCCAACTAAGCCTAAATCAATAAAGTCTTGCCAACTCAATACTTCTTCTTTATTCTCAAACGTTACACAATGACATAGGGCATCCCATAAATCTTCTTTACTTGCATGCTCTACACCGACTTTTTTAGGTGTTTTCGCTTTTTCTTTATTAATAAACGCATGTTTACATCCTGGCACACTACCACCAATCAATCTACGTATATGTTCTCCTGGCGTATCTGGATCTGTAAAAATAATCACGCCTCTTGTCTTTTGGGCATGTCTAACACGCTCAATCGTTTTCTCGTTGACCTGGTCTCCACCCGTTTCAATCGTGTCACAATCAAAAAAAGACTGCAACGTGTTTGTATCATTTTTTCCTTCAACGACAATAATTTCTTTAATATGCTGCTTCATCTGTCTCCACCACATGTTTTGATGTAAAACCAGCACCATGTACCTGATGCACATCATTCACAATAATAAACGCTTTTGGATCAATCGCTAAAACACTTGACTCTAATAATGGATATTGTTTCTGCTTAATAACACACATCAACACTGGCTTAGGCGCTTGTGTATAGCCACCACTTCCATCTAGAATCGTTACACCACGATCCACTGTCTCTAATAAAATACGACGAATCTGTTTCCACTCTGTCGATATAATCATAACATTTTTTGCGGATTGCATGCCTAGCATTACTGTTTTATCAATTGCGACACCACAAACAAACACAGACATAATACCAATCAATGCTGGTGTTAAACCATGTGTAACCACACCCAATAAAACTGTTAAGCCATCTACGATCATTACACTGGTTCCTTCAGGAATCTTCAAGTATTTATGTAGAATCAAAGCTAAGATATCCATACCACCCGTACTTGAATTAACTCTAAACACTAAACCTAAACCAATCCCCACAAGAACTCCGGCATAGATTGTGGCCACATAAGCTGGCATCACAAATGTATCTTTAGGAAACATTGTGGCAACCTGTGATAAACCTGTTACGAAAACCGGATATACAATTGTAGAAATCACAGATTTCATCGCAAACTGCTTTCCTAATAAAAGAGCTCCCAATATAAATAATCCAATTGTTAAACCATCAATCATCAAAACTGTATCAATCGGAAGAACTGGATGTAATGCGACAGCCACACCAGCTACACCACCTGTTAATATATTATTAGGAAGTATAAAAAAGGAAACTGAACATGCGACCACAAAGTTTCCAAGTATAATCATTATTAAATCATGTATTTTATTCTTGCTCATATGCATACCTCTTCTAGCCTACATGATTATATCATTTTTTTTATGTTTCGTTTTCAAAAATATCGCTTGCAAACAATTCACTTTATCCGTATAATAGTCCGGGTTATATAAGTTCATGATATGGTTGAACGTTCATACCTACTACCGAAAACAGTAGACTATAGCCTTCAAACAGGAGGAAAATAAAATGCAATACGATATCATTATTATTGGTGCTGGGCCTGGAGGAATTTTCTCAGCCTACGAATTATTAAAGAGTAAACCTGAATTAAAAATTGGTGTTTTTGAAGCAGGAGCACCATTAAACAAAAGAAAATGTCCAATTGACGGAAAGAACATCAAATCATGTATCCACTGTAAATCATGTGCCATCATGAACGGTTTTGGTGGAGCTGGTGCCTTCAGTGATGGAAAATACAATATCACAAATGAATTTGGTGGAAACCTATACGAATATGTAGGTGAACAAGAAGCTATCGATTTAATGGAATATGTGGATGAAATCAACTGCAAGATGGGCGGTGAAAAAACTCGTCTATATGCAAACTCAGATACTGCTATCGCCAAAAAATGTCTTCAAAATGATCTTCACTTATTAAAAGCGAAAGTTCGTCACTTAGGAACTGACATTAACTATGTAGTACTTGAAAACTTGTACAATGAATTAAAAGACAAAGCCGAATTCCATTTCTTTAAACATATTGATATGGTAAACAAAATCGAAGATGGATATGAAGTCGTTTGTGGGGATGAAACATATACATCTACACAATGTATTATTTCTACAGGCCGTTCAGGAAGTAAATGGATGGAATCTGTATGCTCAAACTTAGGCATTGAAACAAAGAGTGATCGTGTAGACATCGGTGTTCGTGTTGAACTAAATGCCGATACATTCTCAGAATTAACAGACTCATTGTATGAATCTAAAATCGTATATCGTTCAAAGAAATATCAAGACCGCGTTCGTACATTCTGTATGAACCCTAGAGGTGTTGTCGTAAACGAAAACACAAACGGAATCATCACTGTAAATGGTCACAGCTATGAAGATCCAGCTCGTTTCACAAACAACACAAACTTTGCCTTATTAGTATCAAATCATTTCACAGAACCCTTCTCACAAAGTAACCAATATGGTGAAAGTATTGCCCGCCTATCAAACATGTTAGGTGGTGGCGTTATTGTTCAACGCTTTGGTGATCTGATTCGTGGACAACGTTCAACTCCAAGTCGTATTGCACAAGGATTCGTAACTCCTACATTGAAGGCTACACCAGGAGACTTGTCTCTAGTTATCCCTAAACGTCAATTAGATGACATTATTGAAATGATCTATGCGCTTGATAAAGTATGTCCATCAACAGCTAGTGATGACACATTACTATATGGTGTTGAAGTTAAATTCTACAACATGCAAGTAAAAGTAGATAAAAACTTAGAAACAAAACACAAAGGACTATTCGTTATCGGAGACTGTTCAGGTGTAACACACTCATTAAGTCATGCCAGTGCATCTGGTGTATATGTTGCAAGACACATTACAGAAAATCTATAATACAACACAAAGTGGATCAAATGATCCACTTTTTTTCATTAACTGCACAGTTAATAACTCTCGAGTTAATAATAATGATGGTATAATAATCTAGGTGATAATTTTATGATACAAATTCCAGACAACAGTACAATATTAGCTCCGGCTACCCTACATCTAGCTTTATACAAAGAAATTTTAAAACAAAAAAAAGATTGCCTTGGCATACAAGTTTTAACCTTGTCTAGCTGGCTATCTTCTTTTTATCATGGACAAAATAAATCTGACATTGAAATTCTTTATTTATACAAAGACGCTTTAAAGAATATCTCTCTTTCCAATGCCTTCTATTCCAGTAAAGAAGACTATGACTTTTTAAATGCCTGTCTAGACTTTATAAAAATGGCAAAAACCTATCAGATTCATGATTTTCCTTGTTCAACCCAAAAAGAAAAAGATTTACACGAAATCTTAAATCTTCTGTATCCAATTCAACTCAAAGAAGACCAAACGCAAGATGTCTTTTCAAGTTTACCAGATTTAGAAAACATCTATATCCTAAAAAAAGAATACTCTCAATTAGACAGTTACTGGATTCAAGTGTTGATTGATCATGGCGCAAAATGGCTCGGCGATAAGCAACTATTAACAACACACTACTACAGTGTTGCCAACGCACGCAAACAAATGGAAGTCATCGCAAATCTTATTATTGAAAATGACTATTCAGCCGATGATATTTTCATCGCCCTAAACAACCCAAGTGACATCAATGTTTTAACCCAGATTCTTACAGCACATAAGATTCCATTCACAGCTATACAAGAAGTTCATACTACATCTATATATAACGAGTGGATCCATTATTTAACATGGGCTAAAGATATGGATTTAAAAAGTTTTTTAAATGTAGTTCAAACCTTATATCCAAATGACAATTATCTCTTGCAGTATTACACATTGTTCCCTGAACAATTTTTAAAATTTGAACCTTTCTTAACTACACTTCCATACAAAGATAATGAAATCATTGATTCCTACCAATTCGCATCCTACCAAAAATTAGAACAAGACACTTTAGAATGGATACACGATCATGCCTTCTTATTTGATGCATACGATTTTATCAAGATGGCCAAACACATTCAAAATCTACATGAACAAGTCACAAAAGAAGATTTGAATGCCTTCAACGATGTCATGTCACTTATCCAAGATGTGCATACACACATTCATAATGCGAATGATTTAAACATCTTGATTCACCAAATCCAAAATCTTTCTGCCAATCAGAAAGCCAATTCCATTGAAGGGGCATTCATTGGATCTAGGCAAGACATCACAAATTTAAGACCTATCGTCTTTTTAACTGGCACAAATGCCAGTGCATTTCCTGCTTTAAAGTTACATACTGGAATCTTTGATGAGGCCTATGTACAAAACACGGATTTACCAAATCTTGAAACACGCATTCAAAACCAGCAGTCACAAATCTTTGACTGTTTGTCTTTGTGTGAAATTCTTTATGTATTCTATCCACAAAGTGATTATCAAGGAAAGAATTATGAACCTAGCTCCGACATAGAAAATTGGCTCCAACAAAAGGCTGAGTTTATCACTACGCCCGATTCTTTTAATTGGACTACCCCAACTATCGATTTAAATGAAACAACAGCTAAATCCATATTCTTTAAGGATGATCATTTTAAAGGATCTATTTCAAGACTCGAATCTTATGCAAGATGTCCTTTTTCTCATGCACTAAAATACGGCTTATATTTAAAAGAAAAAGAAGACGTCACAGACATTCGAATTCGTGGAAGCATATTACATCATGTTCTAGAAGTGATTTCTAAAGATAGACAAGAATATACGTCTTTATCCAAAGAAGAAATTCATCACTATGTTGAAAATGAATTTTCCTTCGCAAAAGAAGTGCTTTTACAACAAATTCCATGGTTTGATTCTCAAATTGAAGAAATCACAGAAAAACTTATGTTGATTTTTGAACAACTACATAATTTTGAATCCAACTGGCACATGAACATAGATAAACAAGAACATAAGTTCTCTTATTCCTACCCATGGAATGAATATACCATTGATTTATATGGCTATATTGATCGAATCGACAGTTCAAACACATCTTTTTGTATCTTTGACTATAAATCAAGTGATAAAGATATTAAAATCGATGACTATGAAAAAGGATTATCTTTGCAGTTAGCCACATATACGTTAGCTTACGAAAAAGAATCCGGTTTAATCCCTGTAGGATGTTTCTATATTGCACTAAGGACAACCCCAGAAACACTCACTTATGGAAAATTAAATTATCGCAAAAAAATACCTGAACTCACTGTGAACGATGAAAAAGATATTGCGGATACATTTAAAGTCAATCGAAGATTAAATGGATGGCACTTTAGTGATGCGAGCATTTATTGTGATGACATAAAACGATACATGCCTGTAAAAAGAGCCAATCCAAGTTTAGAAACCATCAAAGAGGAATGGACTCAAGTCGTTGACAGTCTTTTAAAGGACATTAAAAGTGGACAAGCTCTACCTAATCACGTCCAAGATGCATGTAAATTCTGTGCTTACAGATCTATTTGTCGAAATTCAGCGAATGAAGTTGAACCAATGCTTCGTGTAGAAAAGGAGGAAGAATAAACATGGATTTTTCAATTCCCCAACAAAAAGCCATTGACATTCGAGATACAAATGTCGTTGTCTCTGCCAGTGCCGGAAGTGGTAAAACAGCTGTTTTAGTAGAACGTTTATGTCAGCTTGTATTAAAAGACCATATTTCAATCGATTCTATCCTGGCAATGACTTTCACAAAGGATGCGGCAGCTGAAATGAAGGCACGTCTTCTTTCCAAATTAAAAGAGCAGCCAAAAACAGAATACATTCTTCAGCAAATGGCTCTACTTGAAACAGCCAGTATTTCAACTATTGATAGTTTCTGCTTGTCGATTGTACAAAATTATTACTATAAGATTCCTATTTCTTATACGATGTCCAAACAAACGGCATCTTCAGCCCAAACACGCATCGCCTTTGACAACGCCTACAAACATGCGATTCAAGATTTACACTTAGCTGCATACACAAAATTAAAAATGTATTTTCTCTCTTTTGGAAAAACAGAAGAAGACATTCAAAAATACATTGAAGATATTTTGGCAATCCTCAACTCTAAATCCGAAGAAGACGCAAAGACATGGATTAAAAACATTCAAGATTCATATACATATTTAAGTCCAGAATTAATGGAATATGCATTGAAATACTTTCATAATCATTGCTTGGCTATGTCAGAGATTTTAGATGAAATAATCTATCAAATCGCAAAGCCTGAAGATTATGAAGTCAAAAAGGACTATTTATCAAAGTGTTTAGGTGCCAACTCGTATTCAGATTTTAAAGCTCAATTTGAATTGTATTTAAAAAATACCATCGGTTTTAAGAAGACAATTGATAAGGTGGATTACTCAAAATATCAAACTTCTTTTAAAGATCATGAAACAAAGATCGTAGAAAACTTATTTGATGAAGAATTCTATTTAAAGGACATTCAAAATCATAAAGCTTTAGTAGATACCTTATTTGAATTAACCAATAAAGTAAAGTTATACTTTCAATTGGAAAAGAAGAAAATGGAAGTGATTGACTTTAATGATATGGAGCACTTTGCGTATCAACTCCTTCAAGATCCGATGATCAAAGAAGAAATGTACAATAAATATCAGATGATTCTTGTGGATGAATTTCAAGATACCAATGAACTTCAAGAAAAAATCATTGCGTCTTTCTGCCATGAAAACAACGTATTTAGAGTGGGTGACATTAAACAATCCATCTATGGTTTTAGACAAGCCAATCCAAAAATTATGCAGGACTGGATGAAAAAGGAAGATATCAACAACACCCCTTTATTATTGCAGGAAAACTATCGTTCCAATGCGAGTGTTATTCAATTCAACAATGATTTTTATAGTAAGATCATGAACAATGAATTATTGGGAAAACAATTTGAAGAGATTGATATTGCCAATGTAGGTACGAAAGGACAAATGGAAAGTCCTCAATATCCAGTTCGTTTCTTATATACAGAATATAAAGATGAAGAAGGCAACAAAGCTACCATCAAAAAGAATCACAATGAGAATCGTTTTGATTTGATTGCACAAGATATTATCGAAAAGCACAAAGCAGGCATGTCCTATAAATCTATGTGTGTGTTAACCCGTAATCATGCGCCTCAAGAAAAACTGAAAACAGTTTTTGAGGCCTACAACATTCCGGCTATGATTACCATTGATCATGGATTCTACACAAATCCTGCCATCCAAATTGTACTTTCCACTTTAAAAGCTTTAGAAGATTTAACCGACGACATTGCGTTATGTGCTTCTTTAATGTCCCCATTATTTAATGTATCTTTTTCTCAAATTGCGAAGTGTTGCATTGGAAAAGAAAAAGGCACATCTTTATATATGAGTATTAAAAACGAAGATTTTATGAAGCCTTTCTTTGAATTATATGTAAATAGAAATCAAACGATTGTACAACTTCTACAATACATCTATGCCTATAATAATTTCTATTATGCTTCTACAACAATTCAAGATAAGAACAACCTGGATTATTTATTAGAATTAGCAACCCAGTATGAAAATCAGAGTGACATCCATGGTTTTGTCCTACAACTATCTAAAGATGCAACGCAAGATCAAACTCAGGAAGCAAGCTTGTATGGCAAAGAAGATGATGTAGTTCAAGTAAAGACAATGCATCAATCTAAAGGTTTACAATTCCCTGTTGTATATATTCTTTCGCAACATGAACAAAGAGATAAACATGGCAGTTCATGCATCTTACTTGATTCAATATTAGGATTATCTTTAAAAGGCTTAAGTAATGATTATAAATATAAGTACAATTCAATATATCATTTAGCTCTACAAACCAAAAAAAAATTGGATGATCTTGCCGAAGAAATGCGCGTATTCTATGTTGCGACAACACGTCCTCAAAAAGAATTGGTCATTGTAGATACGATTGAAAGCATTGAAGATTTTTATAGTCCATTAAACGCCTATACTCTATTAGAAGATGAGAGTTATACAGGATGGCTTTTACATACATATGCCAATACGAGTGATTCTCTAGTGGTTTTTGATAAAAAATCAGAATTGTATGAAAGACCATTAAAAGTGCGTCAAAATAATAAGTCTTACAAGCTTCCTGTCTATACAAAAACATCCGATGTGTTCTCGAGTCAGACGGCTAGTGGGGCCAAAATGAAATTAGACTGGAAAGATATTTCTCTTACTAAAAATATAGGAACGCTTCGTGGTACTTTATTCCATGAAATTGTGGCGCAATGTTCATATCCTTATCAACAAGAAGAAATTATTTCTTATGCGAATTCTTATGGATATACTTTAAAGGATTATGATATCAAACAGATTCTAGCTTTAAATTCGAATGCACTCTATGCTTCATGGATGAACGAAAAGCATGTATTTGAACAAAGCTATATTATTAAAGAAAAAAACAAAGTCGTTCATGGATTTATGGACTTAGTTATCTATAAAGAAGATGAAATAATTATCATTGATTTTAAAACAGATACCACGGATAATGAAAATAAATTAATTGATATGTATGCGGCTCAGCTTCAAACTTATAAACATTCAATGGAAAGATTAACGGATTCACCGATAAAAACATATATTTATGCTTTTTCTCTATTTAAATGCATCCTTTTATAATAACTTATGCTACAATGGAGGGGTCTTTTGAAAAAAGAGAGAAGGAGAGAGATTCATGGAAAAATTCTTTAAATTGAACGAGAAAGGTTCAAACGTTAAGACAGAGCTTATTGCCGGTCTTACAACATTCTTGGCTATGGCCTACATTCTTGGGGTTAACCCTGCAGTATTGGCAGATGCTGGTATGGATAAAGCATCTGTATTCCTTGCGACAGCTATTTCTGCTGGTGTGGCAAGTATCATTATGGGACTTGTTGCCAACTACCCAGTTGCATTAGCTTCTGGTATGGGTGTAAACGCATTGTTCGCCTACACAATCTGTGGACAAATGGGCCTTAGCTGGGCAGCTGCATTAAGTGCTGTATTCATTTCAGGTGTTATCTTTATTCTTATTTCTGTTACTGGTGTTCGTAAAGCTATTATCAATGCGATTCCAGTACAATTAAAATTGGCAATCGGAGCCGGAATCGGTTTCTTCATTGCGTTTGTTGGTTTAAAAAATGCGGGTATTATTGTAGCTAGTCCTTCAACATTTGTAACAATTGGAAACTTAACAGATCCAACTGTATTACTTGCGATTGTCGGATTGTTGATCACAATTGCGTTAGTTATTAAAAATGTTCCTGCAGCCGTTTTCGTAGGTATGGTTATCACTGCTGTGATTGGAATCATCCTTGGATTCATGGGAATGGCTGGTATGCCTACTTTACCTGAACATTTCATTTCGTTTGATTTTGAATTACAAGCTGCTGGAGCTTGCTTCTCAGGAATTTCTGAATTATTCGCAAATCCATTCCAAGCTTTCGTAGTTATTTTCTCATTCTTATTTGTTGACTTCTTTGATACAGCTGGAACACTTGTTGCGATTGGAAACCGTATTGGTTTGATCAACGATAAAGGTGAACTAGAAAATGCTGAACAAGCATTGCTTGCTGATGCGGTTGGTACAGTATTTGGTGCAGTTTTAGGTACTAGTACAGTAACTAGCTTCGTTGAATCTAGTTCTGGTGTTGGTGTTGGTGGACGTACAGGTTTAACTGCATGTACATCTGGTGTTTGCTTCTTACTAGCTGTATTCTTATCACCACTTATCTTAAGTACAGTTACGAACGCAGTTACTGCACCAGCATTGATCGTTGTTGGTATTATGATGGCACAACAGTTAAAAGGTATTGACTGGGATGACATGATTTTTGCAGCTGCTGGTTTTGTCACTGTTATTATGATGATCTTGATGTATTCTATTTCAAATGGTATCGCATGCGGATTCATCGTTTATACAATTGCCATGATTGCAGCTGGTAAAGCGAAAGAAGTTCACCCGACTGTTTGGGCATTAATGATCATCTTCGTATTATACTTCGCTACACCTTACATTATGTAAAAGAAAAAGTCGGGTTTCCGACTTTTTTAATACTTATTATCTTTTTCATATTGATTTTCAAAGGCATTCTTAAATGTGAGGATGCCTTTTTTTGCATCATAAAATGAAGCAAGTAATTGTACAGTTTCTTTTGTACTCATCTTCGATGTATTGATCATCAATGTATAGTTACGTGGATTTCCCCATTTTTGATTGGTATAGAATTCATAAAATCTAGATCTTTGTGCATCTTTTTCCTGCACAATTTTCTTGGCTTGTTTGGCAGGCACTTGATATTCGTCAATCGACCATTGAATACGTTCTTCTACATCACTGTAACAGAATACAGAAATAACATCCGGATTGTCTTTTAAAATATAATCGGCACATCTTCCTACAATAACAGCATCTTCTCTTTGGGAAATCTTTTGAATAAAATCACTTGCCATATCATAGATTTGTGTATTCACACTTAATTCTGTAATATTTCTAAGTCCTAAAAGGCCTTTAGATTCTATTGTAAATAAGCCATTCGCATCTTGATTCTGGTCTTTAAAAAAGTCAGCGCAGACTCCCATATTTACTGCAATTCTTTCCAAAATTTCTTTATTATAATAACTAATATCTAAATATTCAGCTAATATACGAGCAATCTCCCTTCCATTGGACCCAAACTGCCTCGATATCGTTATAATCACATTCTTTTCCATGCCAATTCCCTCTTTTTCTTATATCATACAATAATATGATAGAATAGTGTAGTGGAGGAAGGTTATGAAAAAAATTATTTTTTTAGATTTAGACGGAACTCTATGGACATTTGAAAAGATTCCTAGTTCTGCTTTAGAAGCGATTGAACTCGCAAGAAAAAACGGGCATAAAATTTATATAAACACAGGTAGAACACGTTGTGAAGTCCCTCAATTTTTATTAGATATGAATTTAGATGGCTATTGTTTCGGGGCTGGCAGTGAAATTATAATTGATAATATACAAGTACTTTTTAAACCATTGAAAAAAAGAGACACTCAATTTATTCAGCACATTGCCAAAGATTCAGGATTCTCTTTAGAGGGAAGCAAAATGACATTTACTAGTGAGAAAAACAGAGAAAGAATGCGCCAATTTAATACAGACAATCGTATGGGAAATCGTTTCTTGGCTTTTCCAGATATTTCAACAATTACCGACGATGATTACAATCAAGTCATGAAAGTCAGCATTCATTTTGACTCACTTTCACAAAGAGAAGAAATATTAAGACAAATCCCTAAACATTTAACATTCACAAACTTCATGCATTTAGGCGGAGAAATCACACATTCAGAATACAATAAAGCTACGGCTATTCAGTTTGTCAAAAACTATTATGAAGAAGAATATGAAACCGTTGCGATGGGTGATTCTGAAAATGATTTACCAATGTTAGAATATGCTGATCTTTCAGTTGCGATGGGAAATGGTGTCAAAGAGGTAAAAGAAAAAGCCGACTATGTCACAGATAAAATTGACAATGACGGCTTATACAAAGCTTTTAAATATTTAAAGCTATTTTAGAATCAGAAATGATTCTTTTTTTATTGTTGTTGTTCCTTCATTACATCTGCGTATTTTCTACGACCTGGATGTAAGTTATCAACATAGTAACGAACTGTTAAAGTTCCAGCAACCTTAGTACGAATCTTAGGCTCTACAATAAAGCCATCTCCTTCTAACATTGCATCTAACATTGCTTTGCAGCAATTTGCTAAATTTTTTACCCCTGGTTCACATTCATTCATAAACTCTTTGGCATTCACTTCGATGTATAACCACATTTTATCATGAGCTTCTTGTTTCATTTCCTGTAAACGAGCAGCATACTGTTCTTGAGTCCATTTTTCCATAATCATGACATCCTTTCTTATATCCTAATCATACATCATTCTAATCAATAACTCAAACTTTGGCCTTTATTTATAGTTACATTTGTCATGTTATTTACAAACTGTGCAAAATAAACACAATTGGAATCGTTACCACACACGAAACACTTGTCAAGAAGATAGCTTTACTAGCAAGCGTTGCATCCTCCCCATACATAAATGCATATACACTAGAATTACTTGCCACTGGCATACACATAATGAGTATAAGTGTATTTTCAATCAATGGATCCATGTGAAATAAAGAAAGAGAAAACATATAAAACAAAGGTAATAAAATCATTTTAAATATTGTAAATGCCCATACTTTTACATCCAACAACTCTTTGATATCCATTTTGACTAAACCAGCACCAATGACCATCATAGATAGTGGCGTCGTCACATTACCAATATACGTGCAGGTCTGTGCCAAGACATACGGAAGCTTCATATTAAAGACACAAAGAACAAGCGCAATAATGGAGGCAATCATTGGGCCATTCATAAATTTCTTAAGCGAAAAACCTCCCTTACGAAATAAACTCTCTCCATATCCATACATTAAACAGTTTAGTGGCAATAAAAATAAAGCTCCATAAAGCATGGCTTGATTTCCTAATATGGCTTGAATAGCGGGTAATCCCATAAAACCGGCATTGGTAAATAGAATCATAAATTGCCAAAGGGCTTTATTTTCTTGAATGCGTAAAACTTCTACAATAACTTTAGAGACAATCCCTGTAAAAATCACAAATATTGAAAAAATAACAAGCACATTGAATAATTCGTTTCCTGTAAATGGAGATCCATTTTTAACTGAACTAATAATCAAGCCTGGAATCCCGATTTTTAACAAGATATTTGATGCATATACATTTACTTCATCATTAAAGATGTTCTTTTTAGCTCCCACAAAACCAACAATCATAATCAATAATAAAATAGTCATTTGTGTAATAATGGTTGTGATATTCATAATAATCCTCTTCCCTTAAATTAAAAGGACAACAAAGAGTTGTCCTACTTTAGTAACGATAATAAACCTCGGTTTGTTGATTGTCAATTTGGATTGACCATTGTTAGTTGTACCTTTTGTTTCTCCTGGTCAATATTGTATACCCATACCGTAACAATATCTCCTACAGAAACAACATCACTTGGATGTTTTACTCGTTTTGTACTCATCTTTGAAACGTGAACTAAACCATCTTCGTGTAGTCCAATATCGACAAAGGCACCAAAGTCAACCACATTACGAACTGTACCTTCTAGCTTATCATTAATATGTAAGTCTTCGATTTCCAATACATCTTTTCTTAGTAATGGCGCATCATATTTATCACGATAATCTCTAAGTGGCATACAAATCGCATCTAAGATATCCTTCAATGTATAACTATCTAATCCAGTGTCTTGCATCAATTGTTTTGTATCACAATTAGAAATCACGTCTTTTGCCTTTTGTGTTCCCAAATCCAAAGTATCCAGACCTAATTCCTTCAACAATACTTTCGTTGCCTTATACGATTCAGGGTGAATGCTTGTACGATCCAACGGCTCTTTTCCATCTTCAATACGTAAGAATCCTGCTGCTTGTTCGAAAGCTTTTGGACCAATCTTAGGAATCTTTTTAATTTGTGTACGCGATTCAATTTTTCCATTCTCTTCACGATATGACACAATACTTGATGCGCTCGCATTATTTAATCCCGCAACATTTTTAAGTAAAGAAACACTGGCTGTATTGATATTTACGCCCACGCGGTTAACAGCTTTTTCAACTACGAAATCCAAACGTTCTTTTAATCTTGCGGTTGGCAAATCATGTTGATATTGACCAACACCAATCGATTGAGGGTCAATCTTGATTAGTTCTGAAAGTGGATCCATCAATCTTCGCGCAATAGAAATGGCACTTCTTTGCTCAACATGTAAGTCTGGGAATTCTTCAATAGCTAATTTAGAAGCACTATATACGCTAGCACCTGCTTCAGAAACAATGGTATAAGATACTGGTAAATTAAATTTTTTGATTGTATTCGCAACGAAAGCTTCACTTTCTCGACTTGCCGTACCATTGCCAATCGCAATTAAATTCACATGATATTCTTTACATAATTGAACTAATTTTTGTTCAGACTCTCTTACTTTCGCATTTGGCTGATGTGGATAAATCACATCAACTGTTAATTTTTTACCCGATGCATCAATAACAGCCAATTTACATCCAGTTCTAAAGGCAGGATCAAAGCCTAGAATCACTTTATCTTTCATGGGTGGTTGAAGTAAAAGTTTTTCTAAGTTCATAGAGAATACATCAATACTTGATTCATGTGCCTTTTCACTTAAAGCTGAACGAACCATTCTTTCAATGGAAGGATAGGCAAGTCTTTTTAAGCCATCTAAAATGGCAGCACGAACATACTCACTTGTACCACTGTTAGTAAAGCGAATAAATCTTCGACATACCCAATTTTCGATATATTCTTCGTTAAAGGAAATCGAAACATTTAATACTTTTTCTTTTTCACCACGATCAATAGCCATAACTCGATGCGGTGCTAATGTATTCACTCTTTCTGAATAGTCATAATACATCTTATAGACTTTATGATCATCTTCATGATCTTTCTTTTCGCTTGCAACAATACGACCAAAATTTGTCATTGAATCCAATATTTTATTGCGCACATCCACATCATCACTCACTTTTTCGGCAATGATATCGCATGCACCTTGAATAACAGCTTCACGATCTTTTACGTTTTCATTAATGTAGGCATCTAATTCTGTTTCTTTAAAATAACGAGGAAAAGACATAAAAGTATCGGCTAGTGGCTGTAGACCATTGGCAATCGCAACACTTGCACGCGTCTTTTTCTTTTGTTTGTAAGGACGATAAATATCTTCTACCTGTGATAATTTTGTACATGCGTTGACATTCTTTATAATTTCATCATCCAATTTCCCTAATGTTTCAATACGAGCTAAGACTTCTTCCTTACGCTTAGCTAAATTCACTTGATACGCATAATTTTCTTGAATGACACGAATTTGTTCTTCGTCCAAACCTTTTGTACGCTCTTTACGATAACGTGCAATAAAAGGAACTGTAGCTCCTTCTTCTAATAATTCCAATGTATTCTTAACTTGCGAAATTGAAATATTCAATTCTTTCGCAATTAAGGAAATTATATTTTCATCCATAGTAAAACCTCATTTCAACTCTATTATTATACCAAAGATTGAAATACATTATTTAAAGATTTTCTAACAAAAATGGAACTGCGTAAATAGGCTTTAACTCCAACATCCCATCTTTCGAAAAATCCTTCTGTGAAAACAAGAATCTTCGTCCTACTACATGCGAATATTTCTTGCAGAATTCATCCATTGAAATATGACTCTTTGTTGCAGATGATTTTACTTCAATTGGAATGATTTTATTTCTTGAACGTATTAAAAAATCAATTTCATTACTATGAGTACTATTCTCTTTTCTCCATGAATGATAATATAAATTATTACCACTATTTACAATAATTTGTGCGATTGCATTCTCATACATATAGCCTAAATCGGCTGATAACTTATCACTCAACAATTTTTTATAAATATCTGAAGATAATCCTTTCCCACCATCAAATATCATCGTTGTAAACAATCCAATATCAGAAATATACAATTTAAAAGTTTCTGGATCTCTTGTTTGTGCTAAAGCAATACTAGGTTGTGCAACATTGTAACATGGCAAAACTATTTTGGAATCAATTAAATTAAATAAACGTTCCTCATCTTTAATTTGTCTTCGGCTTTTAGTTGCTTCTGTTATTTTAAATCTATTTCTCTTCAATGCTAATTGACTAGGTATTGATGCATAAATATCAGATAATCTACCAGAAGGATCTATTTTTTTTAAATCATCTTCATATAAAGAAATAATATCTAATTTTTCTTTATCTACTGCATCAAGATTATTCGTTTGTAGGTAAGTAGAAACGACTTGAGGCATCCCCCCAACAGCCATATAAATACGAAAATCGCGCATTAACTTACGGTTTGTCATATCACCTATAGCAACATTCTTTTCAACTAAAGTTCTTATACTATCCGTACTTTTTTCCAATGCCCAATTAAATTCCTCATAATCCATCGGAAACACATTAATTTTATGTTCTTCAGAAGGAATTAATATATCTTGTACATTTTTCTTAATTGATATCAGTGACCCCGTCTCAATATAATGATACCTTGCATCTTTTACTAGATGTTTAATAGCTTGTCTAGCCTTTGGAAAAAATTGTACTTCGTCAAAAATAATGGCAGATTTAGATACTATCAAATTAATACCTGTCACTGTTTGTAATCGCAAGAAGAATATATCCAAATCCGAAATATCATTGAATACTTCTAACAATTCTGTAGATATATTAGAAAAATCTATAAATATAAAACTTTCATATTCATTTTTTGCAAATTCCAAAGCAATTGTGCTCTTACCTACACGCCTAGCTCCCTCTAATAAACAAGCTGACCGATCTGCATATTTTTCTTTCCATTCCAACAATTCATTATATACTTTCCGCTTAAACATATATCCTCCAGTCATGAAACAACATTATTTCAATGTTTTATTCCGTCTAAAATGTCATTATTTCAATATTTTAGAAATAAATATAATAATATCTGATGTCTCATCCTTTAAAGGATTTTGAAGTTGCAGAATAAATGATAAAGAACGATTAATATACAAAATTGATGAAGGCGCTATATATAGGCACCATTATACAGCCCACTAAAGAAGTGAATTTTCACTTCTTTTTTTTGACCACTTAGCCTTCTATTTTTACCACTTACTTTTCAAGACTATACTTTTAAAATTCCTTGTGGAATAATAAAACCATGAAAGTAAGACTAGAAATTGATGATTCACTAAAAGAAGATGAAATTGTCATACGTACAAAAGAATATACTGAGGAATTGAAACAATTGATTTCAAATTTTAAATCAAAGCCGAGTATACAATTCTTTAAACAAGATACGGAGTATTATCTAGATTTAGATGCGATCTTATTCTTTGAGAGTGATAATGGAACAGTCTATGCGCATACTGTCAGCGATATGTTTTCTACAACACAGAAGTTGTATGAATTAGAAAATATATTACCAAATTTCTTTTTAAGAATCTCTAAATCTACAATTGTGAATATACAGAGAATTTACTCTCTGTCTCATTCCGTATCGAGTCATCTCATTACTTTTCAAAATAGTCATAAACAAGTCTATGTATCAAGAATGTACTACAAAGTATTAAAAGAAAGAAGGAATCATTTATGAAAAGAAATTGGTTTTGGGGCATAATTTGTATTCTAGGTGCCATATTAATTTTTGGAAACTTATTTGGTTTTCTACCATTTACATTCAGTCTATGGAAAATCATTGGAACTCTTATCTGTCTATCCGTTATTATTGACGGAATCAAAGAAAGAAGCTTCTACAGCCCCTTATTTGGGATTGCGATTATTTTCTATTTATTCAAAGAAGATCTAGGCTTTGAAGATATTTCTTTATGGCTTCTATTATTAGCTACTTGGCTATTAGCTTGGGGACTTACAAGCATTATTCATCCAAAAAAAAGACATATTGAAATAGAAGATATTGAATATTCAACAAATTCTATCATCAATATTACTTCTAGTTTTGGCGAAAAAGTTCAATATATTCAAACCAATGATTTACAATATGTGACCATTGACTCTAAATTTTCAGGATTGAAACTCTATTTTGATCAGGCTACCATTCAAAATCAAGCTACGATTGAAATCGATGGAAATTTTACAGGTATTGAACTCTATGTACCTAAAGAATGGAGTGTACAAAGTCGTGTTCGTGCCTTCTTTGGTGGAGTTGATGAAAAAGGACAGCCATCATCCAGTGGCTATCCTACATTAAATATCACAGGGCGTGTTCATTTTGGTGGAATTGAAATTCATTATATCTAAGAAAGGCAATTAATGTCTTTCTTTTTTATATTCCGCATCATTTTTTGCGAGAAGATACAAACAATATTGATTCATACTAATGCCTTCTTCTTTGGCATGCATGGATAAGAATCTATGAATCCTTTTGGGTATTCTTAATTTAAGTTGTCCTGAATACGATTGTAGATCACTAGGAAGCGAAATCTCTTTCCCATCTTCCTAAATTCCATGTTTCTTTTGCGTCTTTGGCAAGTTCTAATAAGTCATCTAATGAATCTGAACATGTCATACATCCAGGTTTTACAAATGAGCAACGACTCGAACCACCTTTAGGTTGTTTGATCTCATATCCATATTCTTTCATTACTTTAACTATATCTTCAAAATGAATATCATGATCCAATTTAACAACTTATCCCAAGAAGATATCTTTTCACCTGGTATTTGGTGTCAATCATATTTTTAATGATCTCTACCTTAGATGTATATGAAAAAGATATTAAAAGTCAAAAAAAGAAGTCATTTAGACTTCTAATTTAACTCATTTTCTTTTGAACCGCACGCATTGCACTGAGCCACAATGGAATCAATACAAGTGTAGCTGCAACCCATGCTGCTTGATCGGCCCATGTGATCGCATTATATTTGAAAATAGGAACAAAGCATAATGCCACAATGCAGCGTGCAATCATTTCTACAAAGCCTGCAAGCATAGCTCGGGCAGAATAGCCAAGTCCTTGAACGGACATTCTTGTTGTGATCAAAATTCCTAGTACAGGATAGAAATAGCCCATTCTTCTTAAATATAACGCACTCGCATCTAACACTTGTGATTCATTGGCGCTCACAAACATCATGCTTAAAATTCTTCCAAAGAAAACCATTACGACACAGGCGAATGCACCATATAAAATACTCACCATTACACCTTTATGATATCCATCATGGATTCGTTCTAACTTGCAAGCTCCATAGTTTTGGGAAAGGAATGTAGAAACAGCTGCACCTAATGCATCAAATGGACACATCATCAACGATTTAATGCGCATACCTGCCGTAAAACCAGAAACATAAATGGTTCCCAAAGCATTGTTAGCCGACTGCATGACCATAGAACCTATGGCTGTAATCGAAAACTGTAAACCCATAGGAACGCCCATGGCAAGTAGTTTTAGAGAATGTTGCTTATCCACATAACGACTTGATTTAGGTATATGTAAAACATTGACCTTAAACGCAATTAATAAGAAACACAAAATGCCACTTACGGCTTGCGCAAAAATGGTTGCGATGGCAGCTCCTGCACATCCCCATTTCAAAACAAGAATGCAGAAAAAATCAAGGCCAATATTTAAAACAGCGGAAAAAGCTAAAAAGAAAAAGGGTGTTTTTGAATCTCCAATAGCTCTTAATATAGCCGATAAATAATTATAGAGTAATGTAAATGGTATCCCTGCAAATATGATAACTAAATAGGCATAGGCATCTTTAAAGATTTCATCATTGACTTGTAAAATGTGAAGAATGTCTGCACAAAATACAACGACTAAGATGGATACCACAAAAGCTGTAATGGCTGTCCATGCAGCTCCTGCATAAATATAAGTATGCATTTCATCGAGTCTTTTTGCGCCGAAACTTTGCGAAACCATAATCGAAAAGCCTTGGCATATTCCCATACAAAATCCTAGAATCAAAAACTGCACACTACTGCTTGCGCCTACGGCTGCCAATGCATAAGACCCTAGTGTTTGCCCAACAATAGCCGCATCAACAACGTTATAAAATTGTTGAAATAAATTTCCTAATAATAGTGGAATGCTAAAATTCAAAATGAGTTTTAAAGTATTCCCCTCAATCATACTCTTTTGCATATTCCCTTTTTTAAACCTCATCAAAAAAGAAGTCATTTTATTGACTTCTTACCAAGCTAATACTTCAATTCCTTTTTCTGTAACTAGAATTGTGTTTTCCCATTGTGCCGATAACTTTCCATCTTTTGTGTAAGATGTCCATCCATTATCTTTATCAATGTATAAATCACGCGTTCCTTGATTGATCATAGGCTCAATAGTGAAGACCATACCTGGTGCAATAACCATACCTGTATTACGAATTCCTACATGATGTACATATGGATCTTCATGGAAAGCATTACCAACACCGTGTCCACAAAAATCAACAACAACACTGTAACCATTTTTGTGTGCATGTTCTTGAATAGCAGCACCAATATCTCCAATGTATCCCCAAGGACGTACGGCTTCTTTACCAATTTCTAAGCATTCTTTAGTCACTTCAACTAAGCGTTTTGCCTCTTCACTTACATGACCAATACAGAACATTCTAGATGCATCCGCAAAGTGTTTATGTACAATGGTAGTACAGTCTACATTTATAATATCGCCATCTTTTAATATGACTTTTTCGCTTGGAATACCATGACAAATTTCATTATTAATAGATGTGCAAACACTCTTAGGGAACCCTTCATAACCTAGACATGCAGGAATCCCACCATGACTTGTTGTATAATCATATACTAATTTATCAATATCTTCTGTCGTCATACCTGCACAGATTTTTTCTCCAACTAAATCAAGAACTGCATTATTGATTTTAGCCGCTTTCTTGATCCATTTAATATCTTCTTCCGACTTGATTAAATTATGACTAGGAACAATTTTTCCTTGTAGTTTTAATACATTAATTGTATTGTCCCATTCTTCATGACAATGTTTATATTTTTTACCAGAACCACACCAACATGGACTATTCTTACCAATCATCTTGATCCTTCTTTCTATATATTCGTTAGACACAACTTATTATACACGAAAACAAGAAAAAAAGCTTCCGATTGATTCAGAAGCTTCTAAATGCATTATTCACCAAAATAACGTTTTAATAATCCAGCAAATGCCTTACCATGACGAGCTTCATCACGAGCCATTTCGTGTACTGTATCATGAATTGCATCTAAGTTTGCCTTTTTAGCACGAGTAGCTAAATCAACTTTACCTGCAGTCGCACCATTTTCAGCTTCTACACGCATTTCAAGATTTCTCTTAGTTGAATCTGTAACAACTTCGCCTAATAATTCAGCAAATTTTGCAGCATGTTCTGCTTCTTCCCAAGCTGCCTTTTCATAATACAATCCAACTTCTGGATATCCTTCTCTGTGAGCAACTCTAGCCATTGCCAAGTACATACCTACTTCTGAGCATTCACCTTCGAAGTTAGCACGTAAATCGTTTTTAATGTCTTCATCAACATCTTTTGCGACTCCTACCACGTGTTCAGCAGCCCAAGTCATTTCGTCTTCTACTGGAACAAATTTTTCTTTTGGTTGTTTACAAGTTGGACATTTCCAATCTGCAGGAAGATCCGCGAATTTTACGCCTTCTTTTTCCTCGTCATAAATGTGTCCACAAATTAAGCATCTATATTTCATAAATAATCCTCCTCTTGAAATATACTATTTCCTTTTATGTATATAATATCGCATATTCATTTCAATATTTCAAATGTATTGCTCATCAATTTTTAAATTATAATTCAATCGTCAACATACGATCTTTTCCTGACATATCTTTATGTACAGTAATCGTTGCAGATTCAAAATATTCACGAGCTAGATTCGATAAAGATTCACCTTGATCCCATCCCATTTCAAAGGCAAGGAAGGCTTTTTCATTCAATACTAAATGTGCTTTTTCAAATACATCACGATAGAATTTTAATCCGTCTTCTCCACCAAATAGAGCTACGTGTGGTTCATAGTCCACAACGCTTTGTTCCATCTTCTCTTCACTTGGAATATATGGTGGATTGCAAACTAGAATATCGCAATGTAAATCGCGATCTACAAATGGATCTAACATGCTTCCACAAATAAAGTTTACATGAGCATCCAACTTTTCATTATTCTTTTGTGCAACCACTAAAGCTTCTTTTGAAATGTCCGATGCGATCACATCCATTCTAGGTTCTTCTAGATTTAAAGTGATACCAATTGCACCTGATCCTGTTGCCACATCAAATACATTGACATGATCTTTATCGGCAAAATAATCATCAAACTTAGATAATACAAGTCCTACAAGTTCTTCTGTTTCAGGTCTAGGAATTAAAACATCTTCATTCACAATAAAGTCATAGCCATAGAAACATTCATACCCTAATACATAGCCTAATGGTTCTCCATTTTCCATTAAATGAATTCCTTCTAAATAATCCGTTTGAATTTGTTCATCCGCCTCTTCATCCATAGAAATATATAGATTTACATTTTTTTGACGACATAACTCTACCATGAAAAGTTGAGCTGCCTGTTCACCTTGACCAGCCTTATAAAGACGTTCTTTACCTTCATTGATCAATGAATGATATGTACTCATTATTCTTTTTCTCCAGCAATTTTTGCCTGTTGATCTGCAAGCTGTAATGCAGCCATTAAATCATCTAAACGACCATCCATAATACGGTCTAACTGATTGACTGTATATCCAATACGGTGATCTGTCACACGGTTTTGAGGATAGTTATATGTACGGATCTTTTCTGCACGATCTCCAGTACCAATCTTTGTACGACGTTCTTTGTCGTTCTTTTGATCCAATTCACGTTGTCTTTCTTCATATACACGAGCACGAATTGTCATTAAAGCTGTTGCACGGTTTTCATGTTGACTACGACCATCCTGACACTTAACTACAATACCTGTTGGTTTGTGAACGATACGTACAGCTGAATCGGTTTTATTAACGTGCTGTCCTCCAGCTCCACTTGAACGCATTGTTTCAATTTCCAAGTCGTTCATATCAATATCAAAGTCTTCTGCCTCTACTTCTGGCATACACAATACTGTTGCAGTAGAAGTATGAATACGACCTTGTGATTCTGTCTTTGGCACACGTTGCACACGGTGAGAACCAGATTCAAATTTTAAAGTTCCATAAGCCCCTTCTCCATTGACTTTAAATGAAACCAATGAGAATCCTCCAGCTTCACTATCTTCCATTTCAATGACTTCTGTTCTCCAACCTTTTGCCTCTGCATATTTTGAATACATTCTAAATAAGTCTCCGGCAAAGATATTTCCTTCGTCTCCACCAGCTGCTCCACGAATTTCTAAAATCGCATTATGAGAATCGTTAGGATCTTTTGGTACTAAAAGCAATTCTAAACGGTCTAAATAATTTTGGATTTTTGGTTCTAATTCTTCCAATTCCATTTGTGCCATTTCACGAATTTCTTTATCTTCCTCTTTTGAAAGAACTTTTGCCTCTTCTAATTCATCAACTGCTTTTTTATATTCTTCGTATGTTTCTACAATAGGTGTCAACTCATTTTGTTCTCGCCCCAATTTTGCCATTGTCTTACGATCTGATACAACATCACTTTGCATCATCAAATCATTGATTTCACAATAACGCTCAGCCATTTTTTCTAAACGCTCATCCATTTTTGCCATAAATATACATCCTTTCTCTATAATTTTTATATCTTGAGTGTTTTACCACTTAAAAAACGCTTTATTTTAGCGATATACCCCATCTATTTTAATATAAAGAACAAGTATTGTCGATGGAAATTGTCCTATTACGCAATTTTTGAAGATAAGAGTATAATATGAGTATGAAACAGAAAAGAAAAGTTAAAAAAATACCAGTTGTGTTTATTCTTACTTTACTCATTTTCGTATTTATAGTTATTCCCTTCACCATTTTAAAAATCACTGAAGACGGACAATACTACGTAGAAGATTTAAATACAAGTGAAGTACAAGCTTCCTATAAGCATTACATCTTCGCATCTTTTAAGATGGATACAATCGATTCTAAGTATGCGTGCATAAAAGATGAAAACGGAAAAATTTTACGACTTCAATCTGGCATTGTTAATTTAAAGACGAAGGACATAACTGAAAATACAGAATACACAACAGATACAGGTGAAACTGGATATGTGAATGGAAGTTATGGTGCAGATGCTCAATATTTAGGAACCAGCTTTAACGGAAAGAAGGTTCACTTTAAAATAAGCGGCATACAAGCATGGGCAGACATCAACAATGTTGAATTGTACTTATATGACGATTCTTATACTTTATCCACATATTATGTTTATAACGGTTCCCTCATTCATACGATTTCTACAGATCTTGTTCAAGGAAATGCGAATTCTATTGCGATTGGTCCTGCCCCAAAATTTTTAAAAGAAGGTACTGCCTATTATTCATATGATGGTCACTATTTTTATACGAGCTATAAAAACTTAGTTGATGATAAAAAGGTCAATAAAAATCCATACTATAACTATTATCAATATGTTCCACACAGAACCACGTCGTATTTGAATCATGCGGTTTATAATACGTATGTCAACGATGAATCCGCACTCTATAATCAAGCCGATGTATTTTTTAATATACAAGCTAAATACACAATCAACGCATCTATGATGTATGCGCTTGCCCTAAATGAGAGTGGTCTAGGACTTAGTCAGTATGCGCTTGAATATCATAATTTATTCGGTCATGCAGCCATTGATGAAAATCCAGATAACGCAAATCAATACAAATCAATAGCAGATTGTGTAAAACAACATGCCTACAATTTCTTGCAGCAAGGTTATCTAAATCCTGAAGATTCAAGATATTACGGTTCGTGGTTTGGGGATAAGGCAAGTGGCATCAACGTGAACTATGCTTCTGATCCGTACTGGGGAGAAAAAGCGGCTAGTTTCTATTATCAATTGGATGAAGATGGTATTGACCAAAAAAAGAATCCAATCAAAATAATACAACTATCTAAGGACTTAAAGGTATATGCACCAAACAAAAAAGATGTTATTTATACTCATAAAAAAGGAAGTATTGTATCGATTCATATATTAAAAGAAAACAAAATAAAGAAAAAATTGATTATTTTGATAAATCACTTGAAAAAGTTTTAAAACCTACTTATGGAATCATTATTTATCAAGAACAAATTATGCAAATAGCAAGTATTATGGCTGGTTTTTCACTAGGGGAAGCTGATATTTTAAGAAGAGCTATGAGTAAGAAAAAGGAAGAAATTCTTCTTAAAGAAAAAGATAAATTTATAAATGGTAGTATTAAGCGTGGATATTCTGAAGAATTGGCTCGTAAAATTTATGATCTAATTTTAAAATTCGCAGCTTATGGTTTTAATAAAGCTCATTCTGTATCGTATGCAACTATTTCTTATAGAATGGCTTATTTAAAGGCCCACTATAAAGAAGATTTTATGAAAACATTGTTAAATTTTGAATTAAATAGTGTGAATAAAACAAAAGAATATATATATGAATGTAAAAAAGAGGGCTTGAATATTTTAAAACCTGATATAAATAAGAGTGATAAGTATTATTTAAAAGAAAAGGATGGTATTCGTTATCCTTTAACTGGTTTAAAAAATTTAGGAAGCATGATAGTTAATAATATCTTAGATGAAAGAAAAAATGGTGATTTTAAAAGTATTTATGATTTTATTAAAAGAACAAATCGTAAAAATATAAATAAAAAAACATTAATTAGTTTAATTGATGCTGGATGTTTTGATTCTTTTGATTTAAATCATAGAACAATGATTGATGGAATTGATCTAATTATTAACTATGGTGAACTTATTAAAGATTTAGATGAAGAGTTTGTTTTACTCCCTGAATTAGAGATTAAAGAAGAATACAGTAAACATGAATTATTAAAACGTGAACTAGATGTTATCGGTCTTTATATAAGCGATAATCCAATTACAGAATATAAACAAAAATTAAATAATAAATTTAATATTTGTGATGTTTCACATTGGTTTGATAAAAATGTTAATATTATAGGAACAATAGATTATGTTAAGGAAGTTGAAACTAAAAAGCAAGATAAAATGTGTTTTATTAAAATTTCAGATGAACTTGCAAGTATCG
>ERZ827478.210-NODE-210-length-66668-cov-23.081816_pt1 | contig 66668 bp, 65 predicted proteins | sample MGYA00519705_ERZ827478 | MGnify/ENA primary metagenome ERZ827478 (study PRJEB31778, sample SAMEA3449318) | human gut metagenome | biome: human gut; feature: human-associated habitat; material: faeces | place: United Kingdom | collected 2010/2012 ...
CGCTCTGCGGAGCGCGGGCAAGGGCTCCGCCCCTGCACCCAGCCGCCTTTGAAAATGTGGACGAAACTTTCAAACGCGCGTGATGCGCGCTGGAGTTGGAAACATGGTCAAGCTCACTAACCTCAACTTAAAACCCGGAGAGAGCGAGGAGCGGCTCTACGCCCTCGCGGCGGAGCGGCTCGGCGTCCGTGCGAGGGACATAGAGGAGCTCGTCATCCTCCGCCGGGGTCTTGACGCACGCAGGCGTGGGGCGATACGCTGGGTCTACTCCGTCCGCGTCCGCCTCCGCGGCGAAGCCCCGGAGCCCGAGGCCGGGTACGAGATACCGCGGCTCTCGACCTCTGGGCCTCGGCCCCTCGTCGCGGGCTTTGGGCCCGCGGGCATCTTCGCTGCGCTCGTCCTCGCCCGCGCGGGACTGCGCCCCATCGTCCTCGAGCGCGGGCCGCGCATGGACGAGCGGCAAAAGGCCGTTGAGGCCTTCCGCTCCGGCGGGCTGCTCGACCCCGAGGCCAACGTGCAGTTCGGCGAGGGCGGCGCCGGGGCCTTCTCCGACGGCAAACTCGGCACCGGCACGCACGACGGCCGCATATCCTGGGTCCTCGCCCGGCTCATCGACCACGGTGCCAAGCCCTCCATCGCCTACGACGCCAAGCCCCACCTCGGCACCGACGTGCTCTCCAGGGTCGTCGTCAGTATCCGCGGCGAGATTGAGGCCCTCGGCGGCGAGGTCCGCTTCCGCACCCGCCTCGACGGGCTCGACGTCCGGGACGGCGCGCTCCGCGGCGTCACCGTCACCTCCGGCGGCGTCTCCGAGTACATCGGCGCGGAGAGCCTGATACTCGCCACGGGCCACAGCGCGCGGGACACCTTCAAAATGCTGCTCGACGCCGGGCTCCCGCTCGAGCCCAAGGCCTTTTCCATGGGGGCTAGGATAGAGCACCCGCAAGCGGACATCGACCTCGCCCAGTACGGCGTCCCGCGCGGGAAAAAGCTGCCCGCCGCGGACTACGGCCTGAACGTCCACCTGCCCGACGGCCGCGGGGTCTACACCTTCTGCATGTGCCCCGGCGGCGAGGTAATCTCCGCCGCGAGCGAGCCCGGCGGCATCGTCACCAACGGCATGAGCTACTCAGGCCGGGCCGGAAAGAACGCGAACTCTGCCCTGCTCGTCTCCGTCTCCCCGGGGGATTTCCCCTACGCCGGGCCGCTCGGCGGTGCGATGTGGCAGAGGGAGATCGAGCGCCGCGCCTTTGAGTACGCGGGCGGGCGGTATCTGGCCCCGGCGCAGCTGGTGGGGAACTTCCTCGCCGGACAAGCGTCGTCCGGGCCGGGCCGCATGGAGCCGAGCTGCCGCCCGGGAGTGTTCTGGGGCGACCTGCGCTGCGTGCTCCCGGAGGTCGTGAGCGCCTCCATGGCCGAGGCCCTGCCGCTGCTGGGGCGGAAGCTCCACGGCTTCGACGCGCCCGACGCGGTGCTGACCGGGCCGGAGACGCGCTCCTCCTCACCCGTGCGCATACCGCGCGACGGGACGCTCTGCTCCGCCGTGCGCGGGCTCTACCCCTGCGGCGAGGGCGCAGGCTGGGCCGGCGGCATCACCAGCGCCGCCGTGGACGGCATGAAATGTGCCGAAGCCGTCATCGCGGCGCTTGGGGCATAATACAAGGGACGATCAATTCCGAATGGAGGAATTCATAGTGAAAATAGCGGTCATCACCGGCGCCAGCTCGGGCATGGGGCTGGAGTTTGCAAAGGCCATCGACGCGGAGGAGACGCTCGACGAGATATGGCTCATCGCGCGCCGGCGCGAGAGGCTGGAGGACCTCGCCAAGGAGCTGCGCACCCCGGCGCGCATCCTGCCCATGGACCTCGGCGACGCGGCGAGCTTTGACGAGTACAAAAAGCTGCTAGAGGAGGAAAAGCCCCTCGTCTCGACGCTCTGCAACGTCGCGGGCTTCGGGCGCTTTGCCCTCTTCACGGAGACGCCGCTCGAGGTCAATCTGAATATGATAGATATAAACGACAAGGCCCTCGTCGCCATGACGCAGCTCACGCTGCCGTACATGAAGCGCGGCTCCCGCGTAATCAACCTCGACTCGCTCTCGGCCTTCCAGCCGGTGCCCTATCAGTGCATCTACGGCTCGACCAAGGCCTTTGTGCTCAGCTTCTCCCGCGCGCTGAACGTGGAGCTCGAGCCGCGCGGCATCCGGGTCATGGCCGTCTCCCCCGGCTGGGTCAAGACGGAGTTTTTCGAGCACGCCGTCTCCGACAACGGCGCCGTCACCTACTACGACATCCTCTGGGAGCCCGCCGACGTCGTCAAGCAGGCGCTCAAGGACTACAAGAAGGGCAAGGACCTCTCCATCCTGGGCCACAGCGTGCGCCGTCAGGTGCTGCTCGTCAAGCTGCTGCCGCACAGGCTGATAATGAAGATATGGATGAAGCAGCAGGGCCACGCCCACCGCCCTCCCGAAGATTGACATGAGTTTAATTATTGACAAACCGCCGGAGTGATAATAAAGTAATGTATTGTAGTGCACGCCTTTTCCGGCGGACGCGGAAAGTGAGGAATCAGCAATGAATGTACTTTTTGAGAGGTTCACCCTGCCTGAGCAGCTCAGCCGGGTGATCTACAACAGCCCTAGCGTCATAATCCCCACCAGCAAAGAAGTCCTCTTCGAGCTGATCTTCGGCAATGAGCATACCGATAAGATCGAGGTGCTGTACGACGTAAACGGCAAGCCCGTCAAGGAGGCCGAGGTCGTCCGCTGCAAAAACGGCGCCGCGGTCAACTATCCGGAGGACTACATGCGCCGCCGCGACCCCGATTGTATGCGTATCGCCGACGACCAGCCCACGGATAAGCCGAGATTCGAGGAAGTCTACGGCTACAAGTTCGACACACTTCGCCACGAGACTCTCAAGTGGCTGACTAAGCAGGAGCTGATCCTCGTGCCCTTCAAGGCCGGCGGCTATGACTACGGCTATGAGGCCGTGCTGGTCTGCCCGAGGAACGCGGCCTTCTTCGGCTTCGCGATGGCCCAGCTGCAGGCCTTTGTGGACATACGCACCGTGGACCACTTCAAGCCCCGCGCCATAGTCTATGTCGCGCCCCCCTTCCGGCACACCCACTTCAAGGGCAAGCAGATAGTCGTCCACAACCGCATGCCGGACCTGCACGAGGTCTTTTCCTACAACCTCTACCCCGGTCCCTCCGCCAAGAAGGGCATATACAGCGTGCTGCTCGACATCGGCGAGCAGGAGGGCTGGGTCACGGCGCACGCCTCCTCCGCGAGGATAATCACGCCGTACGAAAACGAGATGGTCATGATGCACGAGGGCGCCTCCGGCGGCGGCAAGAGCGAGCTGCTGCAGGACGTCATGCGCTGCGCCGACGGCCGCGTGCTGCTCGGCGTGGACCTGGTGACGGGCGAGGAGCGCTACATCAGCATGAGCGACACCTGCACCATAGCCCCCGTGACCGACGACATGGCCATGTGCCCGCCAAGCATCCAGAAGAACGGCGGCAAGCTCAGCCTGGTGGACGGCGAGGACGGCTGGTTCGTCCGCGTCGACGGCATCACCTCCTACGGCTGCGACCCGATGTATGAGCGCATCGCCATCCACTCCAAGGAGCCGCTGATGTTCTTCAACCTGGAGGCCGTGCCCCGCGCGACCTGCCTGCCCTGGGAGCACGTGCTCGACTCCGACGGCAAGCCCTGCCCGAACCCGCGCATCATCGTGCCGCGCCGCATGATCGAGAACATAGTCACCACGCCCGTGGACGTGGACGTGCGCTCCTTCGGCGTGCGCATGCCGCCCGCCACGGCCAAGAAACCGACCTACGGCATCATGGGCCTCATGCACATAATCCCGCCCGCCCTGGCCTGGCTGTGGCGCCTGGTCGCCCCGCGCGGCTTCAAGAACCCCAGCGTCAGCGGCGGCAGCCCGCTCGCCAGCGAGGGCGTCGGCTCCTACTGGCCCTTCGCCACCGGCAAGCGCGTGGTGCAGGCGAACCTCCTGCTCGAGCAGATCATACGCTGCACGGCCACGCACTATGTCCTCATCCCGAACCAGCACATCGGCAGCTTCAAGGTCGGCTTCGCGGCCGAGTGGATAGCGAGGGAATACCTCGCCCGCCGCGGCGGCGTCAACATGAAGATGGATAGGCTCTCCCCGGCCCGCTGCGCGCTCTTCGGCTACGCGCTCAACGAGATGAAGGTCGACGGCCAGCGCATCTCCAGCCGCTTCCTGCGCCCCGAGCTCCAGGAGTCCCTGGGCGAGGAGGGCTACGACAAGGGCGCCGAGATCCTCTACAAGTTCTTCGACAAGGAGCTCGCCGTCTACGACTGCGACGAGCTGCACCCCGTCGGCAAGCAGATCCTCGAGTGCTTCAAGAACCGCGGCACCGTTGAGGACTACTGCGCCATACTTCCCCTCGGCCTGAGCGAATAAGAACGCACACGTGCAAATCCAGGGCGGGGCCCCGAAACGGGGCCCCGCCTTTTTTCTGCCCTTTTATCAGCTCACAGGCGCTTGCGCCCGCCCGGCCGGGCCTCGTGCGGCCTGCAGGGGCAAAAAGTCGCTATTGTGCAAACGAAGTCGCCGGCGTCGATTTACAAAGGCGGCAGCGGCGGCGTAATATTGCATACAAAGAGGCGCAGAGTGCTTGCGCGAATTGTGTAAATTCACTATTATGTAATACGATATGGAGGTTTGAAAAATGAAAAAGAACGCACTCAAGGCCCTTGCCCTGCTGCTTGCAGCGGTGCTGGTGCTCGGCAGCTTTGCCGGCTGCGGTGAGGCCGCGCAGGAGCCCTCGGCGCCGCCCGAGTCCGGCGCCCCGGCGTCGGACGCCGCCGAGACCCCGGCGGAACCCGTCACCATCACCTTCTGGCACACGTACAGCGACAGCGAGGAGGCACAGCTGCTCGACGTGGTGCTCCCGCTCTGGAACGAGCTGCACCCCGAGATCACGGTCGAGGCCGTGCGCCAGGACAGCAGCCAGTACCATGAGATGATCGTCACCTCCTTCGGCACCGGCGCGAGCCCGGACGTCGCCCGCGTGGACATAGCGAACATCGCCGCCTACGCCGCCCAGGGCGGACTTGTGGCGCTCTCGGACTACCCCGACTTTGCGGAGATCTCCGCCGACTACATGGACGCGCCGCTCTCCACGAACCTCTATCAGGGCAAGTACTACGGCCTGCCGCTCGACACCAACTGCAAGGCCGCGGTCATGAACATGAACGTCCTCGCCGAGCTCGGCCTTGACGCCGTGCCCGAGACGATGGAGGAGCTCATCGAGGCCGCCGCCGGACGCGGCACCTACACGATAAACGTCTCCGGCGTGGGCGACTGGGATATGTACCCCTACTTCTGGCTCTTCGGCGGCGTGCTGACCAACGACGACTTCACCCAGGCCACGGGCTATCTCGACAGCGCCGAGAGCATCGCCGCCATGGAGAAGATAGCCGAGCTGCACGACGCGGGCATCTTCACCATCCGCGACGTGGACGGCTCCGTGGACGCCTGGGACGGCATCAACAGCGAGTACGCCATGTTCCTGGAGGGCCCCTGGTACTTTGGCTCCTACGAGGACAGCGAGGCGAAGGGCATAGTCGCAGCCACGGTCCCGACCTACAACGGCAAGAGCGCCTCCGTCGTCGGCGGCGAGAACGTCGCGGTGTTCTCCACGAGCGAGCACACGGACGCGGCCTATGAGTTTGCAAAGTTCCTCACCTCCACCGAGGCGCAGCTGGCGCTGCTCCAGGCCGGCCAGCTCCCGATACTCAAGTCCCTCGTGGACAGCGACGAGGTGCAGAGCAACCCCGTCTGGTCCGTCTACATGGCCCAGATGGAGTCGGCCAAGGCACGCATCCCCTCGCCCAACAACTCCAACATCCAGCAGATCTGGAGCGACATGGTGACGAACATATTCGTAAACGGTGCGGACATCGCCGCGGAGCTGCAGAACGCGGCGGCGCTCATAGACGAGCAGCTCGCCTGACGCAAAAAACGGCAAAGGGCGCGGGGCCTTCGGGCTCCGCGCCCGATGAGAGGAGGCACTTGAGGCATGGACACCGCCATTACAGCGGAAACGAGGAAAAAACGGCTGAAAAAAGGCGCGCAGGGCTGGCTGAGGGCCCTGCCGTTCATCCTGCCCGGGCTCATCCTCGTGGCCGTCTTTGTCGTCTACCCGATGCTGTTCACGATAAGGATATCCCTCTCGGAGTACAAGATCGTGCAGGGCGACATCACGTTCATCGGTCTGGAGAACTTCAAAAACGTGCTCGAGGGCGGCTCGCGCTTCTGGTACGCCTACCGCAACAACTTCCTCTACGCCATCGTGACCGTGCCCTTCATCATACTGGGCGGCATGTTCTTCGCCTATCTCATCAACAACCTCCGCCGCGGCCAGGGCATCTTCCGCGTCGGCTTTTACCTGCCGGTCATCACCTCCTGGGTCATCGTGTCCCTGGTGTTCCAGTACATGTTCAACAACTCCAGCCGCGGCCTCATCAACTACTTCCTCGTGGACGTGCTGCACGTCATGGACGACTATGTCCCCTGGCTGCTGCGCGAGTGGTCCGGCAACGCGGCCATCTGGCTGATGGGCATCTGGAAGAACATGGGCTGGGCCATGATAATCTACCTTGCGGGCCTGCAGAGCATACCCCGTGAGCTCTACGAGGCGGCGGAGCTCGACGGCGCGGGGCTGTGGAAGAAGTTCGTGTACATCACCGTCCCGGCGCTCCGGCCGACGACGTATTACGTCATGGTGAACATGATAATCGGCTCCTTCAACGTGTTCATCCAGGTCATGATGCTGACCGGCGGCAACCCGAACGGCAAGACCTCGGCGCTGCAATACCTGCTCTACGACCGGGCCTTCAACCAGTTCGAGTTCGGCGAGGCCTCGGCCATCGGCCTCATCTCGGCCGTGACCATCGTGGCCATCACCTTCCTGCTCAACCGCAGGCTGAGGCTCGACGACGTGGAGAAGGAGGGCTGACATGAGACGCGGCAAGAAAATGTCGGAGACGATAGGCCAGATACTGCTCTGGGTCTTTCTCATCGCGGCGCTGCTCATCTTCTCGGTGCCGTTCATCTTCATGATAACGAACTCCTTTGAGGAGTTCAGCTACGTGCTGCCGTACCCGCCGAAGCTCCTGCCCGACCGGCTGGACTTCTCCGCCTACGCGCACATCCTCGGCATGGACATCTTCCCGACGGCGGTGAAAAACAGCGTTATAAACACCTGCCTCACCGTCGCGGCGTCGGTGCTCATCTCTACCCTCTCGGCCTACGGCTTTGCGCGCATCGACTTCCCGGGCCGGGAGGCCATCTTCAAGCTCTATCTCTTCACGCTGATGATGCCGAGCTTTCTGAACATCATCCCGCAGTTCCTCGTGCTCCGGGGCATAGAGCTGCCCTGGCTCAAGAACGGGCTCATCGGCACGCGGCTCGGCCTCATACTCGTATACACCGCCACCAACGTCTGCGGGCACACCTTCTTCCTGCGGAACTTCTTCCGCGGGCTGCCGGATTCGCTCTCTGAGTCGGTGATGCTCGACGGCGGCGGCCACGGCACGATATTTTTCAAGGTCATGCTCCCGCTCTCGACGCCCGCCGTCGGCACGATGACCATCTTCGCCTTCCAGGGCTTCTGGGAGGAGTATTTCACCGCCAAGGTGCTCGTCGGCGCAAACGAGGACATGATAACCCTGCCGCTGCTGCTGCAGAGGCTCAACGGGCAGTATGCCACGCGCTGGGAGTGGGTGTTCGCGGCGAGCATACTCGCGCTCATCCCCGTCATAGCGCTGTTCATCGTGTTCCAGAAGAAAATGGTCGTGGGCGGGCTCACGCAGGGCTCGGTCAAGGGGTAATTATGGAGAAAAATACGCTCATTTGCACGTTCGACAAGGCGCAGTATCTCTGCGGCGAGGACGTGAGGATAGACCTGCCGCCGGAGCTGAGAGGCGGCGAGGCGCAAGTCACGCGGCTCGAGAGGCCCGTGCCCTGCCGCGCGCATCGGGAGGGTGCGGCGCTCGTCCTCTCCGGGCTGGGCGAGGGTAATTACGGAGTGACCATCCGGCACGGGGAGCTGCGCTGGGAGGGCGCCTTCGACGTGGTGCCGGAGCGGCGGCGCGTCACGCGCTACGGCTTTCTGACCGACTTCGCGCCGGACGACGCGGGGGAGGATGACCTGCGTTGGATGCGCGCGCTGCACCTCAACGCCGTGCAGTTTTACGACTGGATGTACCGCCACGACAAGCTGCTGCCGGACTCCGAGCTCTATTCCGACCCCATGGGCCGGCCCACGAGCCTAGCGGTCATCGAGGGCAAGATCGCCGCCTGCAAAAAGCTCGGTATGCGCCCCTTCGCCTACGGGGCGGTCTACGCCGCAACCGCCGCGACCTGCGAGGCGCACCCGGACTGGGCCATGTACTCCATGGACGGGCAGCCCCTCGTTTTCGCAAGCTGGCTGTACTTCATGAACATCGCGGCCGGTTCGCCCTGGAGCGGGCACATCGTGGGGCAGTACCTCGAGGCGGCGCGCTTCGGCTTTGAGGGCATACACATGGACACCTACGGCCTGCCCAAGCACGTCTGGGACGCGGAGGGAAGACCCGTCGAGCTGGCGGAGGAGTTCCCCGGCCTCATCGCGCGCGCGGCGGAGGCGGTGCGCTCGGAGCGGCCGGAGGGCGGCGTCATCTTCAACTGCGTCAACAACTGGCCCGTGACCGACGTCGCCTCCGCCCCGCAGGACGCCGTGTACATCGAGGTCTGGCCGCCGAACGACAGCTACCGCGACCTCTATGCGCTCGTCCTCGAGGCAAAGCTGCTCTCGGGCGGCAAGAGCGTGGTGCTCGCGGCCTATTTGAAGCCCTTCGAGACCGGCGGCGAGGCGGCGGAGAACGCCTTCCGCCTGGCCTGGGCGGTAATTTCGGCCTCCGGCGGCACCCAGCTCGTCCTCGGCGAGGACCGCTGCGCGCTCCGGGACAGCTACTACGTCAATCACGCCCGGCTGCGGGACGAATTTTGCCCCACAGTGCAGAAATACTGCGATTTTCTTGTGAGATACGCGGATCTGTTGTATGATGACAGAGGGACCGACATAAGCCGGACGGCATCCGGCGGCATAAACGAGGACGTCTGCTTCTCCGGCGGGGACTGCGAGTTTTCGACGGACGGGGCGGGCGGCACGGTCTGGAGCATCATACGCGAATCCCGCGAGCTCATGAGCATCCAGCTCATCAACCTCCGCGGCAACGACGCGCGCTGGAACGAGCCGAAGGCGCGCCCCATCCCGGCGGAGGGCATCAGCCTGAGCCTCCGGCTGGACAGGCCGGTCAGGGGCATCTGGTGGGCCTCGCCGGACGTGGAGAGCCTCGGGCCTGTGGAGCTTGCCCACAGCTGGACGAATTCCGAGCACGGACGTGTCTACACCGCCTCCCTGCCGCCCCTCGATTACTGGGCCGCCGTCTGGGTACGACTGGGGGACTGAAAATGCTCTTTTCCTATAACGCGGACCTGCTGCCCCGTCTGAGGATGACGGGACACATCCGGTACAGCCAGCCGTGGATACACTTTGCGCGGCGGCTGGACGAGTATGTGCTCTACGTCATACGCGAGGGCAACATGTATCTGCGGGAAAACGGGCTGGAATATCATCTGAAGGCCGGCGACTTCTTCCTGTTGGAGCCCGGCCTTCAGCATGTCGGGACGCGGAAGGCCTCCTGCGACTACTTCTACACCCACTTCACGCACCCGGAGCTGCGCCGCGTGGAGGACGGGGCCGCGGCGATGGCGGAGCTGGCCGAAAAGCGGCGCCAGAGCCTCATAAGCTACAACCTCGACGCCGCGGACCCCACGGACAGCGTGACCTACCTGCCCAAGCACTTCCACCTCTCCGGCGGCGAGCACCGGAGCCTGCTGCGCTCCGCCGTCGCCTGCTACGAGGCGCGGGAGGAGCACTACAAGCGCCGGGCCTCGACCTTTCTGCACAGCTTTCTGCTGCAGACCGCGCACGAGCATCTCATGGCCGAGATGGCCGTTCGGGACCGCCGCCTCAACCGCTCCGAGGCCGCCGTGGACCAGCTCGTGCAGTATCTCAACCGAAACTACACCAAGAAGCTCACGAGCGGCGAGATATCGGAGCGCTTTGAGATGAACTTCGACTATCTCAACCGCGTTTTCTCGGCGATGACGGGCAGCTCCATCTTCTCGTACATCAACATGTTGAGGATAAACAACGCCAAGCAGCTCATCGCCAGCACCGACCTCGCCTTTTCGGAGATAGCCTACCTCGTCGGCATACGGGACCGGTACTATTTCTCCCGTCTCTTCAAAAAGCTGACCGGCATGAGCCCGACGGAGTATTACAAAAAGGCGAGGGGGCAGTGAGATGGAGTACCCGCGCTTTTTCCGGCTCTGCTGGGACAATCTGCTGACGCTCATCGGGCTGAACCTGCTCTTTCTGGCCTGCTCCGTGCCGCTCGTCACCCTGCCGGCGGCGCTGACGGCGCTGGCCGGGGCGGGTCAGGCCCTGCTCGAGGGCGAGGGCGGCGCGCTGCGGCGCTTTCTGCGGGTGTTCCGGCGGGAGCTCTTCCGCGCGATGCCCGCGGGGCTTGTCATGCTGCTGCTCGAGGCCGCGGCGGTCTGTGGCTGTCTCTTTTACCGGAGCTTTGCCGGGCTGCTGCCGGCGGCGCTCTCGGTCTTCTGCCTCGTGTGCGCCTATATCGTGTTCTGCGCGGGGGCGTACTGCTTAAACATGCTCGCGCGGGTCGAGCTGGGCTTCGCGGGGCTCTTGCGCAACTCGTTTGCGCTGGTGTTCATGTGCCCGCGGCCGCTCTTTACATGGCTGCTTTTGGCGTTTATACTGCCGCTTGCAGGGGCGTTTTTACTGCCGCACTCGGTGCCGCTGCTGGCGCTGCTGCTGATCTCGGCAAGCGGCCTCGCCGCCGCGCGCGGGACGCTGCCCGCCGTGTGCGAATTTGTCGAAAGGAAGTGATCCCATGCCCGAGGCATGGTGGAAGGAGCGCGTATTTTATCAGATCTATCCCCGGAGCTTTCAGGACTCCAACGGCGACGGCATAGGCGACCTGCGGGGCATCATCTCGCGGCTCGACTATCTCAAGAGCCTCGGCGTCGGCGCCGTGTGGCTCTGCCCGGTGTACGATTCGCCTAACGCGGACATGGGCTACGACATCCGCGACTACGAGAAGATAATGGCCGAGTTCGGCACGATGGAGGACTTCGACGAGCTGCTGCGCGAGATGCACAGCCGGGACATAAAGCTCGTCATGGACCTCGTGGTGAACCACTCCTCGGACGAGCACCGCTGGTTCGTGGAGTCCCGCTCCTCGCGCGAAAATCCCTACCGCGACTACTACATCTGGCGCGACGGGAAGGACGGCCGGGAGCCGAACAACTGGGCCTCCTTCTTCACGCCCTCGGCCTGGAGCTTCGACGAGGGCACGGGCCAGTGGTATCTGCATCTCTTCTCCGAGAAGCAGCCGGACCTCAACTGGGAGAACCCCTCCGTGCGCGAGGAGGTCTACTCCATGATCAACCGCTGGTTCGACCGCGGCGTGGACGGCTTCCGCATGGACGTTATAACCGTGATAGCCAAGGCCCCGGGGCTGCCGGACGGCAAGGGCGCGCCCGGCGCGGGCGGCTATGTGTTCTCGCCGGAGCACTTCGCCTTCCAGCCCAAGCTGCACGAATACCTGCGCGAGATGCGCCGCCGCTGCTTCGACGGGCGCGACTGCATGTGCGTGGGCGAGACCTCTTTCGTCAACACCGAAAACGCCAACAGCCTCGTCGGCGACGGACGGGAGCTCGACCTGCTCTTCCAGTTCGACCTCATGGACATGGACGGCGAGGGCTCCAAGTGGAACGCCATACCCCTGGACGTGCCGAAGCTCAAGCGCATCGTGGCCGCCTGGCAGGGCGCGATAGACTGGAACACGCTCTTTCTGGGCAACCACGACCAGCCACGCGTCGTCTCGCGCTTTGGCGACACGAGCAGCGAGGAGCTCTGGAAGCGCAGCGCAAAATGCCTGGCAACGCTGATGTACCTGCAAAGGGGCACGCCCTTCAACTATCAGGGCGAGGAGCTCGGCATGACCAACGCGCCCTTCGAGACGCGAGAGCAGCTCCGAGACGTGGAGGAGCTGAACCTGCTGGCCCTGTGCAGCAGCGAGGCGGAGCTCGAATGGGCCTGGCGCGGCATAAAGGCCAAGGGCCGCGACAACGCGAGGACGCCCATGCAGTGGAGCGCCGGCGAGAACGCGGACTTCACCACCGGCGAGCCCTGGATAATGCTCAACCCGAACTACACCGATATAAACGCCGAGGCCGAGGAGGGCGACCCGGACTCCGTCCTGAACTATTACCGCGCGCTCATCGCCCTGAGGAACTCCACCCCGGCGCTGCTGCGCGGCGACTGGCGGGAGCTCCTGCCCGAGAGCGGCCAGGTCGTAGCCTATACCCGCGGGCTGGACGGAGAGGAGTACGCCGTCTTGTGCAACCTCAGCCGGGAAAGCGCCCCGCTGCCCTGCCGTCTGGGCGACTTCGGCGAGCCGGTGCTCTCGAACATGCCCGCCGACTCCGCCGCCGAGACGCTGCGCCCCTACGAAGCGCAGGTGCTCAAAAAGGGCTGAAAACCCTCCGAAAACAGCAAAAAATGCCCCGGTCCGTGGACCGGGGCATTTTCTTATCAACTTTTCGCCCGGCCGGAGCGCTCCAGCCGCACTATTATCCAGCCCGTGCCGCAGGCCATGAGTATGCCGATGCAGCCGGAGAGGGCCGCGGGCGGGGCGTTTTGCAGTCCGCCGGAGGCAAAGACCGTGGCCACGGCGGCGAACACCGCGGGTATCTTGCCGAGCCAGGTGCCGGAGAGAAAGCGCAGGTGCAAAAACAGCAGCCCGGCCGTCACGACGAACTCGGAGACCACCGTCGCCGCGGCCCCCGGTATGAAGCCGCCGAGGAGCTCCGGCAGGTACACATACACCGCGGCCCAGACATAGCCCGCGAGGAAGCTGCACAGATACCGCGGCAGGTCCTCCCCCTTCGCGCCGAAGGCCATGGTCAGGAAGAAGCCCACGTACACGCACCAGAGATATCCCCCGAGCGTCCCGCCTATCAGCAGATACGCCGCCGTGACGAGGGTGAAGGCGCTCCCGCGCACCAGCGCCGTCCTCAGGGCGGAGCGGGTGTCCATGCGTCAGCCCTCTGCGCCGGCCGCGGGGGGCGGGGCGGCGGGCTCGTGCTTCGGCTGCATGGCCCTGCGCTTGCGCTCCTTGCTGGTCACGACGTAGACCATCATGATGACGGTGATGGCGTAGGGGATGGCGGATGTGAGGTCGGAGCTGATGTAGTTTTGCAGTCTCAGACCTATGGCGTCGAAGAAGCCGAACATCAGCGCGGCCAGATAGGCCTTGGCCGGGTTGGCGGCGGCGAAGATGACGCAGGCGAAGGCGATGAAGCCGCGGGAGGCGGACATGCCCTCGACGAAGGTGCCGTTCAGGTAGCCGAGCGAGAGATAAGCGCCGGAGAGGCCGCAGAGTATGCCGCACAGCACGCTGGAGAGCCACTTCATCTTTTCCGGGCTGATGCCCGCGGTGCGGAGCGTCTCGGGCTTCTCGCCGGAGGCGCGCATCCAGAAGCCGTAGGGCGTCTTGTACACAAAGAGCCACATGACGAGTATCAGCACCCAGGCGACGTAGACCAGGGCGGTGTTGCCGCTTATGATCTCGCCCAGGAAGGGGATGTCCTTGATGACGGGGATCTCGATGGGGCGCATGTAGTCGATCTCGTAGCCCGAGGTGCCGGAGAGCCCGAACACGGCGCGGGACACATAGGCCGTGAAGCCGGAGGCGAAGATGTTCAGCGCGCAGCCGATTATGAACTCGTCGCTTTTGAGCTTGACGACGAACAGCGCGAAGAAGAGGCCCACGAGTATGCCGAAGAGCACGGCGACGGCCACGCCGCCCGCGGCGGAGCCTATGACATAGCTGCCCAGGACGCCGATGAGCGCGCCCATGAGTATCATGCCGTCCATGCCGATGTTCATGATGCCCGCGTGCTCGGTCATGGAGCCGCCCATGGCGGCGAGCGCCACCGGCGTTGCGCTGCGGAGCATCTGCGTGAAGGTGCCGGCCGAAAACACCTGGGACAGTATCTCATTCATTTGCCGCACCCTCCTTTGAGCGTTCTCTGGCGGCGAGCCGGGCGGCCTTGTCCGCGAGCTTTGCCTTGATGTCGCTCACGATGCCGCTCTCGGCAGCCATGCAGAATATGACGACGGTCTGGATGATGAGGTAGATCTGGTTCGGCACGCCGGCGGCCGTCTCCATGCCCTGGGCGCCGATCTTGAGTATGGCGAAGAGCACGCTTATGATGGCCGTGGGCAGGACCTGATACTTGGCGATCATGGCGACCATGAGGCCCTCGAAGTAGTAGTCGTTGCTGATGCTGGCCTTGTAGATGTGCTCGGCGCCGTAGACGCGGAACATGCCGACGAGGCCGCACATCATGCCGGAGATGAGCATGGCGACGATGACTATCTTGTCCGTCTTGAGGCCCAGGAAGCGGGCGAAGCGCGGATTGTCGCCGGTCAGGCGCATCTCATAGCCGGTGGAGGTCTTCTGCATGATGTACCAGGTGAGGATGGTCATGGCCGTGGCGACGAAGAACACCGTCGTGAGGTTGGAGCCGGTGGCGAGCTTGGTGAACCAGTAGGTCTGGGGCAGGTTGCCGGTGCCGGCGACGATGTTGTTGTCCGGGTTCTTCCAGGGGCCCTTGGCCAGGAACTCGCAGACAAACTCCGCGATGTTGTTGAGCATGATGGTGGTTATGACCTCGTTGACGTTGTGCTTGACCTTGAGCCAGCCGGGGATGAGGGCGTAGATGCCGCCGACCACCGCGGCGCCTATGGCCGCGACGGGGATGACTATCCAGGCCGAGAGGCCGTTGAGCACGACGCCGATCTGGGCGGCCACGATGGCGCCGAGCAGGAGCTGGCCCTCGCCGCCGACGTTGAAGATGCCCACGCGCGAGCCGATGTCGCAGGCCACGCCGCAGAGGCAGAGCACCATGGCGTATTCGAGCACGTCGCCTATGTGCCTCGCGTTTGAAAAGGCGCCGCTGAGCATGGCGGCATAGGCCGTGAGCGGATTGAAGCCCGAGATCAGCAGGATTATCGCGCCTATGAGCAGCGCGGCGACTATGCTGACCGCAAGCGCCGCTATGTACGAGTAGTTAATGCGTAGTTTCATGCGCTTCCTCGGCCTCCTTCCTTCGGCTGCCCGTCATGTAGTAGCCGATCTCTTCCTTGGTTATCTCGTCCGCGCGGAACTCGCCGGTTATCTCCCCCTCGTACATGGTGATTATCCTGTCGGAGAGGCGGAAGATCTCGTCGAGGTCCGCAGAGGAGAGGAGCACGGCGCAGCCCTCGTTGCGCTTGTCGATTATCGCCGTGTGTATGAACTCGATGGCGCCGATGTCTATGCCGCGCGAGGGGTTCGATATGACGAGCACGGGCGTGTCGTGCGAGAACTCGCGCGCGACGACGACCTTCTGCATGTTGCCGCCGGACATGGAGCCGACTTTGCCGTGCAGTCCCGCGCCGCGGATGTCGAACTTCTCATAGATGCCGGAGACGTACCGCTCGATGGTGGAGCGGCGCAGGTGGAAGCCCAGGGCGTTGAACTCCTTGTCCCTCTGCCTGCCCGCGAGCAGGTTGTCTGAGACGTCCGCGAGGGGGTCTACGCCGGTGGCCAGCCTGTCCTCGGGGACGTGGGCGAGGCCCAGCGCGCGTATCTGCCCGGGGCTGAGCCCGGTCGAATCCTGGCCGCGGACGGTTATTTTGCCGCTGATGGCGGGGCGCATGCCGGTTATGGCCTCCAGCAGCTCGCTCTGGCCGTTGCCCTCGATGGCGGCGATGCCCAGCACCTCGCCCGCGCGGGCCTGCAGGCTCACGCCGTTGACGGCGACGAGGCCCCGGTTGTCGCGGACATAGAGGTCCTCGACCGAGATCATCGTCTCGCCCGGCGCGCCGGTCTTCTCCAGCTTGTCGAAGAGCACGGGGCGGCCGACCATCATGGAGGCTATCTGCTTTTCGGTTATGTCCTTCGTGTCCGAGAGCCCCACGAGGCGGCCCTGGCGCATTATGCCGACGCGGTCGGAGATGGCCATGACCTCGCCGAGCTTGTGGGTTATGAGGATGACGGTCATGTTCTTTTCCTCGATGATGTGGCGGATGACCCGGAAGAGCTCCGCCGTCTCCTGAGGCGTGAGAACGGCCGTCGGTTCGTCGAGGATGAGTATGTCCGCGCCGCGGTAGAGCGCCTTCAGGATCTCAACGCGCTGCTGGACGCCGACGCTGACGTCCTGCACGGGCGCGGAGGGGTCCACATACAGGCCGTACTCATCCACCAGCTCGCGGGTGATCTCCTCGGCGCGCTTGTTGTCGAAGAAGATGCCGGCGCGGCGCGGCTCGCGGCTCATGACGATGTTCTGAGCCACGGTGAAGGACGGCACGAGCATAAAGTGCTGGTGGACCATGCCTATGCCCATCTCGATGGAGTTTTTGGGGCTGAAGGTCTCCACCTTTTTCCCGCGGATATACACGCTGCCGTCCGTCGGCGGGAATATGCCGTAGATTATGTTCATGAGCGTGCTCTTTCCGGCGCCGTTTTCGCCGACGAGGGCAAAGACCTCGCCGCGCCGGATCTCGAGCGACACGTCGTCGTTTGCCAGCACACCCGGGAACTCCCGCGTGATGTGTTCAAGCCTGATGACGCTCTCCTGCAAGCGGTAACACTCCCTTCGGAGAAGAATATGTAAGGGGGGAGCGCCGGCTTCGCGTGACGCTCCCCCGGGCCGCGCTTACCGCGGCTGGTTTCGGGACTCTATTGCCGATTTACCTGACGGTGTCGACCACTATCTCGCCGGAGACGATCTTCTCGGCAAGGGATTCGACCTCAGCCTTGATCTCGTCGGAGACCTGCTGGGTCGAGCCCTCCTCGCCGTAGCCGATGCCGACATAGCCGGTGGCGAGGTCGGCGTTCCAGGTGGTGCCCCAGAGCGAGGTGTCGCCCGCCATGTACTGCTTGACGGCCTCGTAGATGGAGTTGCCGACTTCCTTCTTCATGGAGCAGATGATGACGTCGTCAGCGATGTACTTCTGGTCGCAGTCGACGCCGATGGCCCAGAAGCCGCGCTCCTGCGCCGCCTCGAACACGCCGTCGCCGGCCTTGGAGGCGATCTGGAAGATGACGTCCGCGCCCTTGTCGTTCAGGGCGAGCGCGCACTCCTTGCCCTTGGCGGGGTCGTCGTAGTCGTTGGTGTAGTTGACCTCGACGCTGATGGTGCTGCCGTTCTGGGAGGCGTAGTACTCGGCGCCCTGCTTGTAGCCGACGATGAAGTCGTTGATGGTGTCGCTGTCCTCGCCGCCGACGGCGCCGATGACGCCGGACTCAGACATGGCGGCGGCTATGTAGCCCGCGAGGTAGGAGCCCTCGTTCTGGGCGTAGGTGATGTTCAGGACGTTGGAGACCGGCGCGCCGGTGGCGTTGTCGACCCAGATCCAGTAGACGTCGGGGTAGTCGAGGGCGATGGTCTCGACGTTGTAGAACTCCCAGCCGACGCAGACGACGATGTTCGCGGTGTCCGCGGCGTTCTGCATCTGGGCGTCGAAGTTCTCGTTGTTGCACTCGATGGTGGAGACGCTGATGTTCTCATAGTCGGCGGCGAGCTTGTCGGCGCCCTCCTTGGCGGAGTCGTTGAAGGAACGGTCGCCGAAGGTGCTGCTGACGACGACGCAGACGTTGACGGTGTCGCCGCCCGTCGTCTCCTCGGCGCCGCAGCCGGCCATCAGGCCGAGGGCCAGGACCGCTGCGAGGGCAAGAGCGATGATTTTTTTCATTTTTGTCTCTCCTTACATTCAGATTTTATGTTTTGCCCGGCGGCGTTCCCCGCCGGACGGCTGCACGTTTTCAGTCCAGCGCCGTGTCTAGCGCGAGCTGGATTATGCTGTCGAGACCGGACTCCTTGACCGCGTCGGACACGCTCTCGTCCGGGCGGTACATGTTGACGACGATGGAGAGCAGCATGAGCGCGCGCGCCCCATAGAGCGCCGCGGCCGTGTAGAGGGCGACGCCCTCCTGCTCCGAGGCCAGGATGCCGTACTTGGCCCAGAGCTTGCTGTACTCCAGCTTATTCTCCACATAGAGGTGGTCATTCGTGAGCGTGTTGCCGACGTAGACCGGGCAGCCGCGCTCACAGGCGAGGTGATAGGCCTTGTCCAGCAGGCCGAAGTCCGCGATGGGGGCAAAGTGGCCGGGCAGGGCGTAGTCGTTGATGGCGGAGGTGGTGGAGATGCCCTGGGAGAGGATGATGTCCCCTAGCTGGATGTGCTCCTGGGTGGCCCCGGCCGTGCCCAGGCGGAGCAACTTTTTGCAGCCGTACTCGCGGCAGAGCTCGGTGGCGTAGATGAGCATGGACGGCGCGCCCATGCCGGTGGACATGACGGAGATGCGCTGGCCCTTGTACGTCCCGGTGTAGCCCCAGGTGTTGCGTATCTCGTTCACCCGCACGGCGTCGGTAAGATAGGTCTCGGCTATGTACTTCGCCCGCAGCGGGTCGCCGGGCAGGATGACGTTCTCGGCGATCTCCCCGGGCGCCGCGCTGATGTGCATACTCATTTTAACTTCCTCCTTGCACAAAATCCACAATGCGAGGGATCTTTTTAGGCGGATTTTACACGGATACACAAAAGAACAACACGACAAATGTCGTGTTGTTCTCAAATTATAGGAAACTGACAAAAATCAGAGCGTTTTTTTGTAAAGGTCTTCGAGGTAGTCGCCCTTGAGCAGACGGTAGCCGCCGCGGGTGCGCTCGAGGATGCCCTCGTCGCAGAAGCGGGCAATGATGCGCTGGAGGTGGCGGTAGCTGACGCCGAGGTACTCGGCGGCCTCGGTGAGCCGCTCTTCAAACATGTCGCCGCGGCGGGTGAAGTGTATGTACCGGGCCAGCCGGACCTCCACGGAGTAGGAGGCGTTGAGCGACTGGTGGTTGCTGATGCTGCCCAGCCTCTCGCCCAGGCGGCGGGCGATGAAGGCGAGGAAGGTGTAGTCCCGCAGCAGCTGCTCCCGGCAGGCGGCCATGGAGAGGCCGAGGCAGTCGCACTCCCGCATGGCCTGTACGGCGATGGTGGTGCCCCGGGCCTCCACCAGCTCCACCTCGCCGAGCACGTCGAAGGCGGAGGAGAACTCGACCACGGAGACCTTTCCGTTATTAAATGTGCGGAAGACCTTGACCTGTCCCCGGACGAGCAGATACAGCTCCCTGAGCGGCTCGCCCTCGAGGTAGATGAAGTCGCCGCGGCGGAAGCGGTGGAGCCGCAGCTCCCCAAGCACGGGGGTGGAGAAGAGGTCCTGCACGTTCCAGGTCTGGATGTAGTATTTGAGGAGTTCGGGGTCGTTGAAAAGCATGAAGATCACCTGTGCATATTCTACCATAAAACCCCGGCCCTGACGAGAGGGAAGGCGCCGAAAACATCCCGGCCGCTTTCAGCAAGATACCATATTGATTTTCGTTCCCTAATGATGTAAAGTATCAAAAAAAGGAGGTCGCCATATGTATGAACTCATCCGCGCCGGTGAGCGCAGTTATTATATAGACTGCCCCGCGAAGATCGGCCTTTTCGAGGTCGAGGGCGGGGTCTGCCTGGTGGACAGCGGCAACGACAAGGACGCGGGCCGCAAGGTGCGCCAGATCCTCGACAAGAACGGCTGGAAGCTGCTCGCCATCCTGGTGACGCACTCCAACGCCGACCACATCGGCGGCTGCCAGTACCTGCAAAAGCAGACCGGCTGCCGGGTGTTCGCCCCGGGCATTGAGGCGGCGTTCACGCGCTCGCCCGTGCTGGAGCCGGCCTTTCTCTACGGCGGCTTCCCGCCCAAGCCGCTGCGCCACAAGTTCCTTATGGCCCAGCCCTCCCCCGCCGAGGACGTCTCGGCCCCCGGCTTCCCCGCCGGGGTCGACGTTCTGCCGTTGCCGGGTCACTTTTTCGACATGGTGGGCTACCGCACGCCGGACGGCACGGCCTACATTGCCGACTGCCTCTCCAGCGCCGCGACGCTCGAGAAATACGGCGTGCCCTTCATCTACGACGTCGCCGCCTACCTCGATACGCTGCGCAGGCTGCCGGAGCTGGAGGCCAGGCTCTACGTCCCGGCCCACGCCGAGGCGGTGGAGGACATCGCCCCACTCGCGGAGCTGAACCTCCGCCACGTCGAGGCCCTGTGCGAGGGCGTCCTCGAGCTCTGCGCCGAGCCGCTGGTCTTTGACGAGCTGCTCAAGCGCGTCTTTGACCGCTGGGCGCTCCAGCTGACGATTGAGCAGTACGTCCTCGTGGGCAGCACGGTGAAGTCCATCCTCTCCTGGCACCTCGACGCCGGGCGCGCCGAGGCGCTCATCGAGGAAAACCGCCTGCTCTGGCACAAAACGTGACATAGTCACAGACGGCCCCCCTCCCCTGTGTTAGTATAGGGCCAAGAAAAAACACAGGAGGAATTAAAGATGTCAGCCGTAAAGATAACTTCTGCCAACTATGCAAGCGTGGTAAAGGCCAGCGATAAGCCGGTGCTGCTGGACTTCTGGGCCAGCTGGTGCGGTCCCTGCCGCATTGTCTCCCCCGTGGTGGACGAGATCGCTGGCGAGCGCTCCGACATCCTGGTCGGTAAGGTGAACGTGGACGAAGAGCCCGCCCTCGCCTCGGCCTTTAACATAACCAGTATCCCGACGCTCGTGGTCCTGCGCGGCGGCGAAGTGGTCAACCGCGCCACCGGTGCCAGGCCCAAGAGCAGCATTCTCTCCCTCATTCCCTGATCCCGGTTTATCCATCCACACTTTCCCGAATATCCCGACAGATCCGCAAGACACAGGAAGTCCCCGGAGTGCAGGCTCCGGGGACTTTCTTCGTTATTCATACAGCGCCACGAATTCCTCGAGGCATAGACCGTTTTCCATGATGTACGCCGCGGCCTCCTTGCCGACGTATCGGAAGTGCCAGGGCTCGTACATGATGCCCGTCACGTCCTCCTTGTCCTTCGGATAGCGGACGATGAAGCCGTAATCGGCGCAGTTGGCGCTCATCCACTGGAAGAGCTCCGTGTTCTCCAGGCTCTCGTCCTTGAACTCGTAGTACTTGTCGGTTATGTCCGCGGCGAGGCCGAGCTGGTGCTCACTGGTGCCCGGGGGCGCGACTATGGTCTTGGCGACCTCCTCGCCGTACTGGGAGACCTTGCGGTTGTAGAGGTAGGTCTGCGTGGCGTAGTCGCGGTAGGTGGAGGAGAGGTAGACGGAGAGCCCCTGCTCGCGCGCGGCGGCTATGAACTCGGCCAGCGCGTCGGCCGCGCGGCTGTCGAAATACTGGCCGTTCTCCATCTCGGTCAGCTCCGGGGCGTAGTCGCCGATGTTGTTGTCGAGGTTTGCGATGCGGAACTCCCAGCTCGTGATGTCCACGTCCGGTATCGAGGGCGTCGGCTCCGGTGTGGGAGTGGGGGTGGGCGTCGGCGTGGGCTCGGGGGTCGGCGTGGGCGTGGGCTCCGCGCTCTCGGCGGGCTGCGTCTCCACGGTCTCGGTCTCGCCTGCGGGGTCCTCCGTCGCCGGGGATGCCTCCAGCCGCTTATATATGCAGAACACGAGCACCGCCAGCAAAATCACGCCGACGATGACGCGTATCACTCTGTTTATCCTCATTTTTCATCACCAATTCGGATATTACCACTTTTGCCCGCGCCGGTCAACGGCCTGTTGCGGCCCGCTCCGGGCTGTGCTATACTTGTACAAAAGATTTTTCGGGAGGCGGACTCTTATGAAACTTACATGGTACGGACACTCCTGCTTCATGCTTGAATCCCGCGCCGGCACGGTCGTCTTCGACCCCTATGCCGACGGCTTTCCCCGCGGTCTGAAGCTGCCGCAGCTCACGGCGGACCTTGTGCTTTGCAGCCACGGCCACGGCGACCACAACGCCGAGGACAAGGTCACCCTCACTGGCCAGCAGACGGACTACACCGTCGAGACGCTCTGCTGCTTCCACGACGACGTGCAGGGCAAGAAGCGCGGCGAGAACCTCATCCGCATAGTCTCCGGCGGCGGCGCGCGCGTGGCGCACCTCGGCGACGTGGGCCACATGCTGCCCCCGGGCCAGATTAAGGCCATCGGCCATGTGGACGCCCTGCTCATCCCCGTCGGCGGCTTCTACACCATCGACGCCAAGACCGCGCGCGAGCTGGCCGACGCCATAGACGCCCAGCTCGTCATCCCCATGCACTACCGCGGCGAGGACTTCGGCTTTGACGAGATCGACACGGTGGAGCCCTTCGTGAAGCTCTCCAAGAACGTGGAGTTTGCCGAGGGCAGCAGCATAGAGCTCCCGGACTTCGGTGAGCCGCGCACGGTGGTGCTCAAGCTCAGATGAAGTTCCGCAGCATAGAGAAAAAGGGCAGCGGCGACTATCTCAGCCGCTACGACATCCACTACGAGACCCCCGCCGGCGGGGAAAAGGTCTACGAGATGTTCTCCCGCGACCCGGGCATAAGCACCGAGGAAAAGCTGCGCCACCCCAGGACCGACGCCGTCATGATAATCATGACGGACGAGAGCCGGGAGCACCTGCTGCTAATCCGCGAGTTCCGCCTCGAGCTGGACCGCGAGATCTACGGCCTGCCTGCGGGGCTCATCGACCCGGGCGAGACCCCGGAGAGCGCCGCCCGGCGCGAGCTCAAGGAGGAGACGGGGCTGGACCTGCTGGAGATCCGCCACGTCATGCCCCCGGCATACAGCGCCGTGGGCCTCTCCAACGAGCAGTGCATCTGCGTCTTCGGCATCGCGGGCGGCAAGATCAGCCCCTGCAAGGAGACCGGCGAGGAGATCACCGCCCGCTGGTACTCGCGCGAAGAGCTGCGCGAGATGGTCCAGCGCGAGACCTTCGGCTCCTGGGCTCAGGCCTACACCTACATGTGGACGATAGGGTTTTGAAAAAGCGAGACAGCACTCCGTCTGGGGCGCTGTCTCTTTTGTATATTTAGGGGTTTCGCGCTCCGCTTTTTTGTAAAAAAGCGGGGCAAAAAACTTTTATTCGCTCTCCCAGAAGAGGTCGTCGAGGGTACGGCCCAGCACCTTGCAGATGGCGATGCACAGCTTGATGGTGGGGTTATAGTCGCCCTTCTCTATGGCGTTTATGGTCTGGCGTGAGACGCCGACGGCGTCCGCCAGCTGCTGCTGCGACATATCGAGCGCCGCGCGCGCGGATTTGAGGCGCAGATTCTTCATTCCGCCTCTCCCCGCTCATGCAGGCCGTGCAGCCAGTACACCACCAGTACGATGCCCGTCGTGATGCCCACTATCAGATTCGCCGAGCGGAAACTCAGCACCCCGTCCCTCAACAGGTCCCCGTCGATGATATGCGACACGCCGAACAGCAGGTTCGCCGCGGTCACCACCAGCAGCACCGTCAGGTTCCGCTTCCGGTTCCTGCCTATGCCCGCAAAGGCGTCCTGCCCTATGCAGATGACCGCAAACACGATAAGCGACACGCAGCAGCAGATTATGCAGCCCGTCAGCGTGTCGCACCACGGCTCAATCAGCATATCCGCAAGCCCGTACACCATCAGGCATATCATCAGCGAGAAAAATCCCCACATGAACGCCCGGCCCCTCGCCAGTATCTGCCTCTCATCATAGTCGTTCATTCCGCGCACTTCCTTTCCTGTGGCTGCATCATAGCACGCGTGCGACATATTGTCAAGTATATTTTACATTATGTCCGTTAAAAATGCCCCGGCTTTGAGCCGGGGCGGTTTATTACAGGTTTTCTCTTGTGACGGAGTTGACCCACTTGCCGGAGCGGAGCCTGGGCAGGCAGAGGAACACCTTGCATACGTCGTCGAGGCTGATGCAGATGTAGACGGCGACGATGCCGAGGCCGAACACCAGTCCGCAGAGGGCTGCGGCGGGCAGGCAGATGCAGTAGAGCGGGCCCACATCGCAGACGAGCGCGTAGCGCACGTCCCCGCCGCCGCGGAACACGCCCACGATGTTGCAGAGGTTCAGCGAGCGCAAGGGCATGATGGCGGCGATGAAGGCGAGCATCATCTTGGCCATGTCCCCCGCCTCGGCGGAGATGTCCATGAGCGGGAAGATGAAGCTGTCGAGCAGCGTCGCGCGGATGACGAGCAGTATGCCCATGCTCACGACGCCGGTGAGGAAGCAGACGAAGTTGAGCGCCACGCCCTTGCCGTAGACCTCCTCGGTGTCGCCGCAGCCTATCTCGCGGCCGATTATGACGGCGGCGGTGTTGCCCGCGGCGAAGAGGGCGACGGCGGCCATGCGGTCTATGTTGCCGGCGATGGTGTAGGCGGCGAGGATGGGCGTGCTGTTCGGCATGTGGCCCATGATGATGGAAAAGAGCGACATGGCTAGGCTCCACATGCCCTCGTTGAGCACGACGGGCAGGGAGTATTTTATGAAGTCCCCGGCGATTATCCGGCCCGGCCTGGCCATGAGGCCCGGCTTCACTGGGAGGCGTCTGCCCCAGAGCATGCAGCCGAGGACGACCACGACCTCAAACACGCGGCTTATGAGCGTGGCGACGGCGGCCCCGGCGCAGCCCATGGCGGGCGCGCCCCATTTGCCGAAGATGAGCATGTAGTTGAGCAGGATGTTCAGCACGCCGGACGCTGTGAGCAGCAGCGCGCCGAGCCTGGGATTCTCCATGCTCCGCTGCACGGCGATGTACACGCCGGAGAAGGCCATGCAGACATAGGAGAAGCCGACGATGCGCGCATACTCGGCCCCCGGCGCCCAGAGGTCCGGGTTGTTGGTCACTAGCCGCATGAGCTGCATGGGGAAGAAGAAGGCGAGCAGCGCAATGAGCGTCGTGAGGCCCAGCGAGACATAGTAGCCCATGCCCATGATGCGGTTTATCGCGTCGAGCCGGCCCTTGCCGTAGTACTGGGCCACGAGCACGCCCGTGCCGCTCTGGATGCCGAAAATGATGAGCGACAGGACGTAGAACACGGAGTTGGCCATCGTCACGGCGGCGAGCTCCGTCTCGCCCAGGGCGCCGACCATGAAGGAGTCGGCCAGCGCCATGAAGTTGGTGACGAGGTTTTGCAGAATCATCGGGAGCATCAGGGCTATGGCGCTCCGGTAGAAGCCGCGGCCCTGTCTCAGGTAGTGCATTTTATTCAGTCCTCAATGCCTCCACAGGGTCGCGCCTCGCGGCGAAGCCGGAGGGGATGAGTCCGGCGATGAAGGTCAGAATCATGGATATGAGCACGAGAGCGACGCCGCCCTGCACGGGCAGGATGGCCCTCAGGCTCTCGATGCCGGTGAGGTTCTGCACGATGGCGTTTATCGGGATGATGAGCAGCAGCGTTATGCCTATGCCAATCACGCCGGCGGCAAAGCCCTCGATGAGCGTCTCCGCGTTGAACACGTTGGAGACGTCGCGCTTCGAGGCGCCGATGGAGCGGAGTATGCCGATCTCCTTCGTGCGCTCGAGCACGGAGATATAGGTGATGATGCCGATCATTATCGAGGAAACGACCAGCGAGATGGCCACGAAGGCTATGAGCACATAGCTGATGGCGTTGATTATCGTGGACACCGAGCTCATGAGTATGGCGACATAGTCCGTGTAGCTTATCTCATCCTCCTCGTTCTCGACGGAGGCGTTGTACTCGGAGATGATGCGCGCGATCTCGTCCTTGTCGGCGAAGCTGGCGGCGTAGAGGCTGATGGAGCTGGGACTGTCCTTGTCGACGTAGCCGAGGAGCTCCAGGTTCTCCTCATAGGTGCTGTCCGAGTACTTCGGCGGCAGCTTTTCGTCGTAGACGTACTCATACTGCTCGTCGGTGAGCGGGGTCATGGTCAGGGCCATGGAGAGCTGCTCGGCGCTCATGGCGGCGAGCCTGGCGCGGGCGGCGTCGGCGTACTGCTCGCGGACGGCCTCGGCGGTCATCTCGCGGACGTAGTTCATCAGCGTCTCGTCGTCCATGTCCGCGATGTAGTCGCGTATGGTGTCGGGTTCGACGCCCATCTCCGCGGCGTAGCCCTCGAGCATCATCTCCTCAATGTACTCGCGGGTCATGCCCTCGGTGGCCTGGTCGACGGCGGCGGTCACATAGTCCTCAGGGGCGCGCGCGGCGATGTCGGAATAGAGCGCGGCGCGGCCGGAGACGTCGAGGCCCTCTATATAGGCGTCGACATCGGCCTTGATCTCGTCCATGGTCGGCTCCGGCTCGTCGCCGGTGGCGAAGGGCAGGCCGAGGATGGCGTCGGTGGACGGGTCCGCGAGCTGGGCCTGGACTATCTCGGAGTCGTTGGCGAGGTCGATTATCCTGTCGGTCAGGGCGGAGGTATAGCCTATCGCGCCGGACAGCATGCCGGCGACGGCGTCCTCGTTCTGGCGGACTATGCCGCTTATGCGCAGCGTGGTGCCGGTGTCCTTGGAGTCGTAGAGATACTCCATGCCGGCGGTGGAGCCGGTGAGGTCGGTGTACTGGCCGGTGGCCTCGTCGTAGACGTAGTACTCGGGCCGGGCGATGAGCTTGAAGGAGAGGCCGCAGAGCTCCTCATAGCTCCAGCTCTCTACCTCGGCGTTGAGGGTCTCGCCGGACATGCTGGCCTCAAAGCCCTCGGCCATCTGCTCCTCGGTTCGCAGGCCGAGGGAGTAGAGCACGAGGTCGCTCACCTCGTTGTTCTTGTCCACTATGAGCACGACCTCGTCATAGCTCTGCGGCCAGGAGCCGTAGATGACGTCGTACTGGCTCTTGAGCGTGTCGTCTATGAGTTCGCCGTTCTCGCCGGGGAGCATCTCCTCCCATACCTCAAAGCTGGAGTAGAAGTCGCCCATCGTGCTGAAGTAGCTCGAGTAGTCGCCGCCGTAGACGCTGCTCATCATCTCGTTGAGCAGGGAGACGACGTCGCTCTTGACGATGTTGCCGTCGGAGTCCTTGGTGTAGACGTCGAAGCCGAGGTCGTAACCGTACTGTATGGCGCTGACGTAGTCCTCGAGCCCGCTGCTGCCGGACTCGATGAACTCCTTGAAGGCCTTGAGGTTGTTGGTGTTGACGTCCATGGTGTTGAGGCTGTCCATGAGGTCGTACATGACGACGTTGGAGTACACGGCGTCGCGGTCGTGCTGCGCGCCGGAGGCCGCCTCGCTGTGTGCGCCGCTGAGCGCCTCGACCATGGAGCCGAGGTCCGCGGCCTCTGCCTCTATCGTGAGCGGGTAGGAGGAGAGCGTGTCCTCCTGCACGCGGTCGATATAGGTCTGGATGCCGTTCGAGAGCGAGAGTATGAGCGCGATGCCGATTATGCCTATGCTGCCTGCGAAGGCCGTGAGGATGGTACGGGCCTTTTTGGTCATGAGGTTGTTGAGCGAGAGGGAAAGCGCCGTGAGGAAGCTCATGGAGGGGCGCTTTTTGCCCGTGTCCTCGGCCTTTGCGGGGGCGCTGTCCGGGTCGAAGGGGTTCGTGTCGCCCTTTATCTCGCCGTCGAGCAGGCGGACGATACGGGTGGAGTAGCGCTCCGCGAGGTCCGGGTTGTGCGTGACCATGATGACAAGCTTGTCCTTGGCTATCTCCTTGAGCAGCTCCATTATCTGCACACTGGTCTCGGAGTCGAGGGCACCGGTGGGCTCGTCGGCGAGGAGGATGTCGGGGTCGTTTATGAGCGCGCGGGCTATGGCGACGCGCTGCATCTGGCCGCCGGACATCTGGTTGGGCTTTTTATTCAGCTGGTCGCCCAGGCCGACCTTCTCGAGCACCTTCACCGCCCGCTCCCGCCGCTCGGCGCGCGGCACGCCGGAGATGGTCAGCGCGAGCTCGACGTTCGCGAGCACGCTCTGGTGCGGGATGAGGTTGTAGGTCTGGAAGACGAAGCCTATGGAGTGGTTGCGGTAGGTGTCCCAGTCCTTGTCGCCGTACTCCTTGGTGGAGCGGCCGTTGATGATGAGGTCGCCGTCGGTGTACTGGTCGAGGCCGCCGATGATGTTGAGCAGCGTCGTCTTGCCGCAGCCGGAGGGGCCAAGGATGGAGACGAATTCGCTCTCCCTGAAACTGATGCTTACACCCCGCAGCGCGTGGACGCTCATGTCCCCGGCGAGGTAGTCCTTTGTGATGTTCCTGAGTGTGAGCAAGGTTTCAACAGATCCTTTCAGCTTTGCGCGGGAAACTCATTCCCTGGTGGCTTTGCGTATATCTTCGAGGCTGCCCAGCACGAGGACGTGTTCGTCCTTCACGAAGACATAGGCAGGGTCGAGTACGGGGTGGAGCCTCTCGCCGCGCCTCGCGGCTATGAGGTTGAGGCCGTGGCGGCTGCGCAGCCCGACCTCGGCGACGGAGTGGCCGACCCACTCGTCCGGTGCGTCTATCTCGCAGATGGCGCAGCCCTCGGAGAGGCCGATGAAGTCGAAGATGCGGTCCGAGCTCTCGCGCACCGCGATGCGCTCCGCCGCGTCCCGCTCGGGGTAGATTATGAAGTCCGCGCCGCAGCGCATGAGGAACTTGGCCTCGAGGTCGCGGTCGGCCTTGCTGTACACCCGCTTGGCGCCCAGCTCCTTGAGCTGGTCGGTTATCTCCAGGCAGGCCTGGAAGTTCTTGTTCACGCAGACGAAGCAGGCGTCGAAGTTCTGCACGCCGAAGGAGCGCAGGACCTCTATGTTGGCGCAGTCGCAGATCTTGGCGGCGGCGACGTAGGGGAGCATGTCCTCCAGCGCCTCGCCGTTCTGGTCGGCGATCATGACCTCGCACTTCATCTTGCACAGCGCGCGGCACAGATGGTGCCCGAAGGTGCCCATTCCGATTATGAGGAAGGATTTCATGTTTTAACCTCCTGTCAGCCTACGGTGACCTGCTCCTCGGGGTAGGTCACGGGCGGGTCGGTGCGCCGCTCCAGCAGCGCCATTGCGAAGGATATGCTCCCCACCCTGCCGAGGTACATCAGCAGCGTCACCACCAGGGCCGAGAGCGTGGAGAGCTCGCGGGTTATGCCGGTGGACATGCCCACCGTGCCTATCGCGGAGAAGACCTCTATCAGCACGTCCGCGAGCGGGAGCGACTGCGTGCCGCAGAGCACCAGCGCGCCGAGCAGCGCGAGGATGAGGTTGGTGCCGGCTATCATGCCGGAGCGCTTCATGGCGTCGTCCGGGATGCGGCGGCCGAACACATAGGCCCCGCGCCTGCCCCGGATGCCCGAGAACAGGAAGATGAGCACCACGGCGACGGAGGTGGTCTTGATGCCGCCCGCCGTGGAGCCGGGGCTGCCGCCGATGAACATGAGTATGACCGTGAGCAGCTTTGAGGCGTCCGAGAGCGCGGCGGTGTCCACGCTGTTGAAGCCAGCCGTCCTCGGCGTCACGGAGGAGAAAAAGCTCACGAGAATCTGCTCGCCGAGGGGCATGTCCGCGTTCATGCGGCTGCGCTCAATGAAGAAGAAGAGCACGGCCCCGCCGAGTATGAGCGACGCGGTGGACACCAGCACCAGCTTGGTCTGGAGGTCGTACCTGCGCCAGTGCAGGCCCTTGAGCCGTATGTCGTCCCAGACGAGGAAGCCGATGCCGCCGAGGACGATGAGCAGCATTATCGTGATGCTCACCAGCGCGTCGTCGGAATACGACACCAGCGAGGAGAAGGGCGCCTTGACGCCCATGAGGTCGAAGCCCGCGTTGCAGAAGGCGGAGACGGAGTGGAACACGGAGTACCATATCCCCCGCCCCAGCCCGAACTCGGGGATGAAGCGTATGGACAGCAGCACCGCCCCCGAGAGCTCGAAGATGAGCGTGCCGAGGCCGATGGTGCCGGTTATTTCCATTATGCGGCCGACGCGTACCGTGTTTATGCTCTCGGCCATTACGCCGCGCTCGCGTATGCTCATGCGGCGGCGCAGCAGCCGGGAGAAGAGCGTGGCGATGGTCATGAAGCCAAGACCGCCTATCTGGATGAGCAGGAGTATCACCACCTGCCCGAAGCCGGACCAGTAAGTCGCCGTGTCCACCAGCACGAGGCCCGTGACGCACGAGGCGCTGACCGCGGTGAAGAGCGCGGTTACAAAGCCCGTCGTCCCTCCGCTCTGCGAGGACACCGGCAGCATGAGCAGTATCGTCCCCGCCGCGATGACGGTGAGGAAGCCCAGAGCAATGGTCTGGACATATGAGAGCTGTCGAATTTTCATAACCTGATTATTATAACAACCTTATATTCCATATGCAAGCAAAAAGTCCCGGTTTCCCGAGGCTCTTGCTCATCTCTTCTCGGGCAGGATCTCTATCCAGTAGCCGTCCGGGTCTTCGATGAAATAGACGCCCATTTTCTCGTTCACAAAGCACACGGCGCCCATCTCCTCGTGCTTTTTGCGCGCGGCCTCGTAGTCGTCCACGCGCATGGCGAGGTGGATCTCGCCCTCGCCGAGGTCGTAGGGCTCCTTGTGGTCGCGCAGCCAGGTCAGCTCCAGCTGGAAGCCGGTCTCGCCGTCGCCCAGGAACACCAGCTTATAGGAGCCGTCCTCCGAGGCCTTCTCGCGGACGGGCTTGAGGCCCAGGGCCTCGTCATAGAATCTGATGCTGCGCTCGAGGTCGAGCACGTTGAAATTGAAGTGATAAAAGGTAAATTTCATGTCATTCGCCTCCTGTGCACAGGATAGCGCAGTTTTCACGTTTTGGCAACAGCAAAAGCGCTCGAATCTCCCTGTCGAGGGCTTTGACTTGATATTTCCTGCCCGATGTGAGAAAATGATGTTTTGGAAAGGGGGCGTGGGGAGTGAAGGATACCCTCAGAGATATCTACGACGCCGTTGACGAGTTCTTCGGCGGGCTCGGCAGCCGGAGGATAACCACCTACTCGGCCGCCTGCGCATACTACCTCTTCATGTCTCTCGTGCCGGTCATAATGCTGCTCGTCTCCGTGCTGCAGTATACGCCGCTCACCAGGGACGTAGTGCTCGGCGCCGTGGCCGAGTACGTGCCGGAGTCGCTCTACGAGATAGTGGACTTCATCGTCTCGAGCATATATAACGGCGGCCGCGTCGCGCTGACCGTGTCCATACTGCTGACGCTGTGGTCCGCCTCCGCCTGCATGAAGGCGCTCCTGCGCGGGATGGACTCCGTCTACGACGCCGAGCGGCGCGAGGACTACATCCGCTTTTCCATCCGCGCCTGCGTATACATGGTCATCTTCGTCGTACTGCTGCTGCTGAGCTTTTTCGTCATGGTCTACGGCGGGCGCATACTCGACTTCATAGAGCAGAGCATGCCGGTGAACCACTCGCTGGACTTTCTCTTCACTGTCGCCAAGTATCTGCGCTTCGTCATCATCCTCGCGCTGCTGGCGCTGGTGTTCTGCTTCCTCTTCAAGTGGATGCCCGCCCGGCCGCTCAAATTCCGGCGGCAGGTGCCGGGGGCGGTGTTCAGCTCCGTGGCCTGGGCGGCGTTCTCCTTCATCTTCTCCTTCTACGTCTCGTTCTCCGACAAGTTCGGCGCCTACGGCTACATCGGCACCATCATGATCGCGATGATCTGGATATTCTACTGCTTCTACTTCCTCCTGCTCGGAGGGTTTATCAACCACTATATAGAAATGAAGCGGGCAGGGACTGAAAAATGACTGACATAAGCGTACAAAACCTGAAAAAATCCTTCGAGGTCGGCCATCCGGTGCTGGACGGGCTGACCTTTGAAGTCGCGGCCGGGGAGCGCGTGGGCATACTCGGCGCCAACGGCTGCGGCAAGACCACGCTCTTCCGCATCCTCTCCGGTGAGCTGGAGCCCGACGAGGGCACGGCGGCCATACGCCGCGGCCGGCGCGTGGGGCTCATAAGCCAGATCCCCGTCTACCCCGAGGGTTGGACCACCGAGGACGTGCTGCGCGAGGCGCACTCCGGTCTGCGGGCCATGGCCGCGCGAATGCAGGAGCTCGAGGGCCTCATGGCCACCGACAGCAGCGAGGCGCTGCTCAAGGAGTATGACAAGCTCGCGGACGACTTCCGCCGCCTCGGCGGCTACGACATGGACTATGAGCGCAACCGCGTCGCCAATGGCCTCGACATCCCCGCCGAGATGCGCCGGCGCGAGTTCGCCCTGCTCTCCGGCGGCGAAAAGACCCGCGTGAATCTCGCGCGGCTCATACTCGAGGACACGGACATCCTCCTGCTGGACGAGCCGACTAACCACCTCGACATGCGCGCCACGGAGTGGCTGGAGGACTACATTCTCCACTTCCGCGGCACCGTGCTGGCCATCAGCCACGACCGCTATTTCCTCGACGTCGTGGCCCAGCGCTGTGTGGAGATAACGGACGGCAAGGCGGAGCTCTACTCCGGCAATTACAGCTTCTACACCGTGGAGCGGCAGCGCCGTTTTGAGGAGAAGCTCAAGAAATACGAGAAGGACCAGGCCAAGATCGCCCAGCTTGAGGCAGCGGCGGCAAAGCTGCACCTCTGGGCTTTCATGGGCAACGACAAGCTGCACAAGCGCGCCTTCTCCATGGAAAAGCGTATAGAAAAGCTCAGCCAGAGCGAAAAGCCCAAGACGGAGCGAAAGCTGCACGCCGCATTCAAGGAGCGCGAGTTCCGCGGCGACGAGGTGCTCACGATGGACGGGCTCACCAAGGGCTTCGACGGCCGGGTGCTCTTCTCCGGCCTCTCCCTCGAGGTCACGGGCGGGGAGCGCATCGCGGTGATCGGCGAAAACGGCAGCGGCAAGACCACGCTCGTGAAGCTCATAGTCGGCGAGGAGGAGCCGGACGCGGGCTGGGTGTGCCGCGGCCCGGCGGTGAAGTGCGCCTACCTCCCGCAGCACGTGAAGTTTTCGGAGCCCTCCCGCTCCGCGCTCGACACGCTCATCTACGACTGCAAGTGCCAGCCCCAGGAGGCTCGGGACTCGCTCGGCGCCTTCGGCTTCTCGGGCGAGGACGCGCTCAAGACCGTAGGCACGCTCTCCGGCGGCGAGCAGAGCCGGCTGCGCCTGTGCATGCTCATGCGCGGGGACGTGAACCTGCTCATCCTCGACGAGCCGACGAACCACCTCGACCTCGCCTCCCGCGAGTGGATGGAGGACGCGCTCTCGGACTACTCCGAGGCCCTGCTCTTCGTCTCGCACGACAGGTATTTTATAGAGAAATTCGCAACGCGCATCTGGTGCCTCGAAAACGGCGCGCTCACGGACTTCCGCGGCACTTTCTCCGAGTTCCGCGCCTACCGGGCCAGGCAGGAGGCCATAGCCCAGGCGGCGAAGGCCGCCGCGCCCAAGCCCGAGAAGAAGCCCCAGCGCAAAAAGGGCATGCCCGAGCGCGAGAAGGAGGCCCGCCGCTGCGAGCGGGAGATTGAAAAGATCGAATCCCGTCTGAAGGAGATCGAGAGCGAAGAGGGGGAACACGCCTCGGATTACCAGCGTCTAATGGAACTGGAAGACGAAAAGGCGCGCCTCTCGCCCGAGCTGGACGCGCTCTACTCCAGATGGGAGGAACTGCAAGATGAAGAATAAGCTCTGGCTCATAGTCGTCATCATCCTGCTCGCCGCGGCGGCGGTCTTCGCCTTTGTCGCGACGGGGCACACCTACTTTGCGGCGCTGCTCGCGCTCATTGCGGCGCTCATAGTTTTTTACCGCTTTGCCGGGCGGGTGCTCCGCATCGTCGTCACGGTGCTGCTCATAATCGGCGTCGTCGTGTTCGTCATAATCGAGGTGCCCATAGTCAGGGCAGCGCGGACGGACGCGCCGGACGACTGCGACTACATCATCGTCCTCGGCGCGGGCCTGCACGGGGACGTGCCCTCGCTCTCGCTCCGGAACCGCCTGGATGCCGCGCTCGAGTGGCTGGAGGCGCACCCGGACTGCATGGCCGTGGTCTCCGGCGGCCAGGGCCCCGGCGAGACCATGACGGAGGGCGAGGCCATGTCCGTCTGGCTGGAGGCCAGGGGCATAGACCCCTCGCGCATAATAGTCGAGGACAAGGCCACCTCCACGATGGAGAACCTCCAGTTCTCCTTTGAGATCATCCGCGCCGCCGGCGGCGAGCCGGACGGCAACTGCGCCATCGTGACCAGCGAATACCACCTCTGCCGCGCCAAAATGATGGCCGCCGACCTCGGCGTCGAGGCCTGGGGCGTGGCGGGGCACACGACCTGGCCGACGCTCATGCTCAACTACTTCATCCGCGAGGCCTTCGCGGTCACCTACTACCGGATATTTGGAGCCTGATATGGAAAAGGTAAACGTCTACGATTTCGACAAGACCATACTGCCCTACGACAGCACCGAGGCCTTCTTCCGCCACTGCCTGAGGAGATATCCTCGGGTGCTCGCGCCCGCACTCGGCGCCCTGCCGCTGGCGGCGGGAATGCCGCTCGGCCTCGTGTCCAAGACGCGGGTAAAGGAGGTATTTTACCGCTTTCTCGCCCTCATCCCGGACATAGACGCCGAGGTCGCGCGCTTCTGGGAGGCGCACATAGCGGACATCAACGCCTGGTACCTCGCGCGGCGGCGGCCGGACGACATCGTCTCCTCCGCCTCGCCGGAGTTCCTGCTGCGGCCGGTGGCGGAGCGTTTCGGCTTCCGGCTCATGGCCTCGCGCGTGGATAAGCACAGCGGCTGGACGCTGGGCGAGAACAACCACGGCGAGGAGAAGGTCACGCGCTTCTACAAGGAGTACCCCAACGTGGAGATAGCCGAGTTCTACTCAGACTCCCTCTCTGACACGCCGCTCGCGCGGCTGGCGGAGCGGGCCTTCCTCGTCTCCGGCCAGTGCCTCGAGCCCTGGCCCGAGCGGAGCCTCCGGCTATGAGGCGCGGAGTAAAGGCCGCGGTCTGGGCGCTCTTTGTGCTGTATGGCCTTGTCATGCTCTGGCTGCTCTTCCTGAGCGGGCGGCACCCGGAGTTCCTCCGGGGCTATGTGGAAAACGGCATCTACTGGTCGCTGGTGCGCAGCACCACTAACCTCGTGCCCTTCCGCACCGTGGCGGACTTCCTCGAGAACATCGCCTCCGGGAACGACTACCTCATCCGCCACGCCGTCGTGAACCTCGCCGGCAACGTCGTCATGTTCGTGCCGCTGGGGCTGTTTCTGCCGCTGCTTTTCCGTAGGCTGCGGCGCTATTGGCGTTTTCTCCTCGTCTGCGCCCTGGTCATCGTCGTCGTGGAGACGGCGCAGGTGCTGCTCACCGTCGGCTGGGCGGACGTGGACGACCTCATTTTGAACCTCTGCGGCGCGTCGATAGGTTTTCCCTTCGGAGTGCTCGCCGTTAAACTGTTGGATAAAGGGGATAGAGAGACTTGAAAAAGGTCGATTATGAGCATTTTTCCCGCTTTTTGATGCCGCACAGCGTCGCTGCGCGCGCAGATGAGCTGTATTTCTGCGTGAAGCGCGCGGTGCTCGACGAGAACCGCTACGCCTCGGACCTCTGGGTGCTGCGGGACGGCAAGGCGAAGAGGCTGACCTCCGCCGGCGATGTCTCGGGCTTTTGGCTGACGGACGAGGGCGTGGTCTTTTCCGCCCTGCGTGAGAAGAAGGACAAGGAGCGCGCCGAGGCGGGTGAGCCGCTGACGGTGCTCTACGTCCTGCCCTACGACGGCGGCGAGGCGCGCGAGTTTTGCCGACTCGACTGCTCCGTGGGCGAGGTGCGCTTCCTCGGCAATGGCCGCTTCCTCTTCACGGCCACCGTCTCCCGCGACTGGGAGCGGGCCCTCTCCGAGGCCGGAGGCGACGCCAAAAAGGCCGCCGAGGCGCTCAAGAAGGAGCGCGCCGCCTGCACGGTGGTGGACGAGCTGCCCTTCTGGTTCAACGGCCGCGGCTTTGTGAACGGCAGCCGCAGCCGCCTCGGCATTTGGGAGGACGGCGCTTACCGCTTCCTCACCGGCGAGAACACCGACGCCGAGCTCGGCGGTCTCTCCCCCGACGGCAGGCTTCTGAGCTTCACCGCCGTGGACTGGACTGGCAGCATGCCGCTCAGCGACCGGCTCTGCCTCCTCGACACCGGGACGCTGGCCATCGAGGACATCACCGTGGCTGAGGGCGCCTCGCACTACTGGTCCGCGCCCCTCGCGGGCGGCCGCATCGCCGCGCTGGTGAACACCCGCGACAGGTACGGCCTCAACCAGAACCCCTCGCTCTATCTGCGTGAAAACGGCGCCTGGTGCCTCGTCCTCGGGGACGGCGCGCACTGCTTCAGCAACAGCGTGGGCAGCGACATAAAGGCCGGGGCCAGCTTCTCCGGCGACGAGCACGAGCGCGGCGGCGAGCTCTTCTTCCTCGACACTCAGGGCGGCTCCGCCCACATCCTCGCGGTGGACGAGGCCACAGGCGCGGCGCGCTGCGTCACCAGGCCGGGCCTCAACATAGCCGCGGCGGCGCTCTGGAAGGACGGCTTTGCCGTCTCGGCCATGCGCGGTAACTCCGGCTGCGAGATAATGTACATAGCCCCGGACGGCACGGAGACCGCCCTCACGGACTTCAACGCCGCCATCTGCGCCGAGTACGCCTACTCCGCGCCGGAGCCGCTGAGTTTTGTGAACTCCCGCGGCCGCGAGATCGAGGGCTGGGTGATAAAGCCCGTGGACATGGAGCCGGGCAAAAAGTACCCCGCCATTCTCGACGTCCACGGCGGGCCCAAGACGGTCTACGGCAGCTGCTATTTCCACGAGATGCAGTTCTGGGCCTCGCAGGGCTTTGCGGTCATGTTCTGCAACCCCACCGGCGGCGACGGCGGCGGGGACGAGTTTGCCGACATCCGCGGCCATTACGGCGAGCAGGATTACGCCGACCTCATGCAGTTCGTGGACACCGCGCTCGAGCGCTGCGGCTTCATCGATCCCGACAGACTCGGCGTCACGGGCGGCAGCTACGGCGGCTTCATGACCAACTGGATAATCGGCCACACGGGGCGCTTCAAGTGCGCGGCCAGCCAGCGGAGCATCGCGAACTGGACCAGCTTCCACAACACCTCCGACATCGGCTGGTACTTCGCCGAGGACCAGGTGGGCGGCAGCCCCTGGAACGGCCTCGAGAAGATCTGGGCGCAGTCTCCGCTCAAGTACGCCGACCGCGTCACGACGCCCACGCTCTTCCTGCACTCGGACGAGGACTACCGCTGCCCGCTTTCCGAGGGCCTGCAGATGTTCTACGCCGTCCGCGAACACGGCGTGGAGTCGCGCCTTTGCATCTTCCACGGCGAGAACCACGAGCTCTCCCGCTCCGGCAAGCCGGAAAACCGTATAAGGCGGCTGCGCGAGATAACCGAGTGGATGGAGCATTACCTGAAATAAGCATAAAAAATCGCCCGCCCGCGGAAAATCTCTTCCGCAGGCGGGCTTTTTGTGTTATATTCTGCTTACTTCGCGAGCATTTCCTTGATGGTGTCACCCAGGATCTTGATGCCCTTCTCTATGGCCTCGTCGGAGCTGTTGGAGTAGTTGATGCGCATGGTGCGCACGCCGCGCTCCTCCTCATAGAACGGGTCGCCGGGGCAGACGGCCACGCCCTTGGCAGCGGCGGCCTGCATGACGTCGACGGCCTTGAGGCCCTCGGGCATGGTGGCCCAGATGAACATGCCGCCTTCGGGCTTCGTGTAGCTGACGCTCTCGGGGAAGTCCTTGGCCATGCAGTCCATCATCTTCTCGGCCTTCTCTCGGTACATGACCTTGATCTTCTCGATCTGCTCGTCGAGGTCGTTGTCGAGCAGGTACTCGGCGAGGACCATCTGGCCGAAGATGTTGGTGTGCAGGTCCATGGTGGACTTGAAGGCCAGCAGCTTGGCGTAGAGCTCGGGCTGCTTGCAGGCTATCCAGCCGATGCGCATGCCGGGGGCGACGATCTTGGAGAAGGTGCCCATCGCGGCGCACTGCTCACCGAGCAGCTCGGCGAAGGAGCTGCCGCCCTCGCCGTGGAAGCGGAGCTCGCCGTAGGGGTTGTCCTCGATGACCGGGGTGCCGGCGGCCTTGAGTATGGCGGCGGCGCGCTCACGGACGGCCTGGGTGTAGGTGAGGCCGGTGGGGTTCTGGAAGTTCGGGATGACGTAGATGAACTTCGGGTCGTTCTCCTTGAGGACCTTTTCCAGCTCGTCGCAGTCGATGCCGTCCTCGTTCAGGCTGACGGAGCAGACCTTCGGGCCGTAGAGGTGGAAGGTCTGGAGAGCGGCGAGATAGCTGGGCTTCTCAACGGCGATGGGGTCACCCGGGTCGATGAGCGTCGCGGCGACCATGTCCAGCGCCTGCTGGGAGCCGTTGGTGATGATGATGTTCTCGGGCGCAAAGTCTATGCCCTGCTTCTTATAGCGGTCGGAGATGAACTTGCGCAGCGGCAGATAGCCCTCGGTGTTGCTGTACTGCAGGGCGCGCACGCCGTCACGCTCAAGGACCTTCGTGACCGCGGCCTCCATCTCCTTTACAGGAAAGGAGTCGGGGTTCGGAAGTCCGCCGGCAAAGGATATTACGTCCGGGGATGCGGCGGCCTTGAGTATGGCAGCGGTGAAATCGCCCTGAAAATCGGGCTTGGACATGCGTTCAGAGATCCTGAGCTTCATTTCTTGTTCCTCCTCTTAGCAACTTAACTCTCTCTCGCGTATGGATATATTATCCGCGATAATACAACAAATGATAACACCGCGCTTCCGGAATTACAAGGTTTTTTCGCTACTGTAATGAATTTTCAGGCGAATAGATGAAATGTTGATTTCCCGCCGTTATGTTTGTTGCGGGAGATGAACAAAATGAACTGCGTATACCTCTTGCTGTCCCGCTCCGGGACAGCGTTTTCAAGACTCATCCGCGCGCTGACGGGCGACGAGTACACCCACATCTCGCTCGGGCTCGGCTCCGGCGGGGAGATATACAGCTTTGCGCGGCTGCACCCGCGCCGCCCCCTGCCGGCGGGTCTGGTGAGGGAGGACTGCGCGCGGAGCTACATGGCCCGGCACCCGGACATCCCCTGCGCGGTCTACCGCCTCGCCGTCACGCCCGGTCAGCGCGAGGCTATAGAGGCCCGCGTGGGCTCCATGCTGCTCCAGCGCGAGCTCTATCATTACAGCATCCTCGGCACCGCGCTCTGCAGGCTTGACATCGCGCACGAGCGGGGCTACCATTTCTTCTGCTCCCAGTTCGTCGGCGACGTGTTGGCAAGGTCCGGCGCCGTCGAGCTGCCCAAGGCGCCCTCGCTCATGCGGCCGGAGGACTTCACCCGCCTGCCCGGGGCCGAACTCATCTACAAGGGCCCGCTCTCCGGCGCGCCCTGCGTCAGAAATATTTTCCACAGGGGAGAGGACTATGCCGTCTCACGACCGGCCTGAGTTGTCTGAAAAAGCCAAGAAAATAATAGCCGCGGCCTCCATCGCCGTCTTCGTCCTGCTGACGGCGGCCATAGCCTGGTTCGTGGGGCGGCCCATGCTTAAATTCGTCTCCGAGCCCGAGCATTTCCGCGCCTGGGTGGACTCCGGCGGGTTGATGAGCCGCGTCTGGTTCCTGGGCATGCAGCTTCTGCAGGTGTTCGTCGCCATCATCCCGGGCGAGCCCATGGAGATAGGCGCGGGCTACGCCTTCGGCGCTGTGGAGGGCACGCTGCTCTGCCTCGCGGGCACGACGATAGGCAGCATGGTCGTGTATTTCTTCGTCCGTCGCTTCGGCGTCCGGGCGGTGGAGATCTTCTTTTCTAAGGAGAAGATAGAGTCGCTCCGCTTTCTGCGCGACACGCGGCGGCGCAACACGCTGGTATTTCTGCTGATGCTCATCCCCGGCACGCCGAAGGACCTGCTCAGCTACTTTGTCCCGCTCACCGGCATGGGGCCCTGGACCTGGTTCTGGATAACCACCGTGGCGCGCATCCCGTCCATCGTCACCTCCACCATCGGCGGCAGCGCGCTCGGCGTGCAGAACTACGTTTTCGCCGGCGTCGCCCTGGGCGTGACGCTGCTCATAAGCGGCGTGGGCCTGCTCATCTACCGCCGCATCTGCCTCGTGCATCAGGAGCACCTGGAGCACAAACAGCACCACAAGACCGAGGAGGGTCCCAAAAATGGCCGATAAGCTGCTCATCGCCGACGATGAGCCCGATATAGTAGACACCCTCGCCCGCTGCTTTGCCTCCCGCGGCTACGAGATCATGCGGGCCTCGAGCGGCGAGGAGGCCGTGCGCCAGGCCGGCCGCGCGCCGGACCTCATACTGCTGGACGTGAACATGCCGGACCTCGACGGGCTCGAGGTCTGCCGCCGCATCCGCCAGCACGTCGCCTGCCCCATAATCTTTCTCACCGCCCGCGTAGAGGAGAGCGACAAGCTCCGCGGCTTTGCCGCCGGAGGGGACGACTACGTCGTCAAGCCCTTCTCGCTCGACGAGCTGGCCGCCCGCGTGGACGCGCACCTGAGGCGCGAGCGCCGCCACGGCTCGGTCTCCGAGCTGCGCTTTGACGGCGAGCTCGTAATAAACTACACGGACCGCAAGGTCACCTGGGCCGGGCACGAGCTGGGACTCGTCCGGCGCGAATTCGACATAGTGGAGTTCCTCTCGCAGAACCCCGGCATGGTGTTCGACCGCGAGCGCATCTACGAGTGCGTCTGGGGCATAGACGGTGAGGGCGACTCCAGCGTAATCTCCGAGCACGTCCGGCGCATCCGCGCCAAACTCGCCGCCGCAGGCTGCGAGAGGCAGTACATTGAGACCGTCTGGGGGGTCGGCTACCGTTGGGCAAGATAAAGGCCGCAAACGAGCGCCGCCGGCGCAGGCTCAAAAACATGCCGCTGCGCCTTAGCTTCGTGCTCTACATGGTCGTCACCGCCCTCGCCGCGACCGCCGTCTGCGCCCTCATCATAAACGGGCTGGACAACACGCGGATCGAGCTCTACTATAAATACCGCGACCAGGCCGAGCAGATACCCATACCCGAGGGCGGGCACGCCGAGTACGGCTACACGAACGACGCCGAGGTCTACGTCATCTACGACGCGGACGACCACGCCGTGGACAGCGGCAGCGTCCCCTATGACGAGGGCAGCCTGGTGAGCGACGAGGGCGGCGTGATAATCATGCCCGAGTACAGCGCCGAGGACAAGTCCATCGACTATGTGTGCCGCCTGCTTCAGGCCCTGACCATACCCGTCTCCTATCTCGGCGCCATCATCCTCTGCGCCGTCATCTTCTACCGGCGCAAGCTCAGGCGGCCCATAGAGATACTCAACGCCGCGTCGGAGAAGATCGCGGAAAACGACCTGGGCTTCACGGTGGAGGTCCCCTGCGGCAACGAGCTGGGGCGGCTGTGCGAGTCCTTTGAGAAGATGCGCGCCGCGCTGCTGGAGCTCAACCGCGAGCACTGGGCGCAGATGGAGGAGCGCCGCCGCCTGAATGCCGCCTTTGCCCACGACCTGCGCACCCCGCTTACCGTCCTGCGCGGCCGGGCCTCCCTGCTGGAGGCCGAACTGCCGCCGGGCAGCGAGGCCGCCGCGGACGTCGGCGTCATGAAGACGCATATCGAGCGCCTTGTCCGCTATGCGGACGCCATGTCGAATCTCCAACGCATGGAGGACGTGGAGGTGAAGCGCGCGCCTATGCAGCTCTCGGCCATAGCCGAGGGCCTGCGCGAGACGGCGGAGATACTCTTCGCGGGCCGCGAGGTGTGCGTCACGTCCGCGGAGGGCACGGCGGAGGTGGACATCGAGGTCGTCATGCAGGTCTGCGGGAACATCCTCTCGAACAGCGCCCGCTACGCGCGCTCGCGCGTGGACATCGACCTCTCGCTGGTGAACGGTGCCATGCGCGTCGCCGTGACGGACGACGGCGGCGGCTTCACGCGCGAGGGGCTCGAAAAGGCCGCGGCGCCCTTTTACAAGGGCGAGGGCGGCGGCTCGGAGCACCTGGGCCTGGGCCTGAACATCTGCGACATCCTCTGCCGCCGCCACGGCGGGCGGCTGGTCATAGAAAACGTGGGCGCGGGTGCACGTGTCACCGCCGTATTCGGCGGCGAATAGGCCCGCGGGAAGGAGAAACCGGTCTTGCAGCTCTATTTTGCGCCCCTCGAGGGCGTCACAGGCTATGCCTTCCGCCGGGCCCACATGCGGTATTTTGCCCCGGCGGACAAATATTTTGCGCCCTTTTACTCGCCCACGCGCGAGCACGTCCTGCCGCCGCGCGCGGCCCGGGAGCTCGACCCCGTCCGAAATGAGGGCGTGCCCCTCGTGCCGCAGCTCCTCTGCCGCGACCCGGGCGACTTCATCTGGGCGGCAAAGCTGCTCGCGGACATGGGCTACGGCGAGGTGAACCTCAATCTCGGCTGCCCCTCCGGCACCGTCGCCGCCAAGGGCAAGGGCTCGGGCTTTCTGGCCTTTCCGGAGGAGCTGGAGGCGTTTTTCGATCGCGTGTTCTCCGAGCCGGGGATGCCCCGCGTCTCGGTCAAGACCCGCCTCGGAGTCGAGGACCCGGCGGAGTTCGCCGCGCTGCTGGACATCTACCGGCGCTTCCCCATCTCCGAGCTCATCGTCCACCCCCGCGTGCGCCGGGACATGTACAAGCTGCCCGCGAGGCCGGAGTTCTTCCCGGAGGACGGCCCCTGGCCGCTCTGCTACAACGGCGACGTCTTCACGGCGGAGACCGCGAGGGCGCTTGAAGCGCGCTTTCCGGGCATGTCGGCGCTGATGCTGGGCCGCGGCGCGGCGGCGAACCCGGCGCTCTTCTCGCTCATCCGGGGCGGAGGCGGAGTTGAGCGCCAGGCGCTCCGGGCCTTCCACGACGAGATATACGACGCCTGCTGCCGCGACTTCGGCTCCGCGGGCTCGGCCATGCTGCGCATGAAGGAGCTCTGGGGCTATCTGCGGTATCTCTTCCCCGACTCCGCCAAGGCGATGAAGCGCCTCGCCAAGACGCGGCGCCCGGAGGAATACGTCTCCGCCGCGGCCGACATCCTGGGCGGCGAGAGGCTGGAGCCGGCGGGGGCGTTCAGCAATACGTAAATATTTAAGGGGGAACTTCTTGGTAGGGTTTCCCCCTTTGACCACCATCCTGACCTTTTAAGCACAAGGGGATTCCGCCCGCTGCGGCGGGCAGCCAGAGGCTTTGCCTCTGGACTCCACCCGCTTTTTTGTAAAAAAGCGGGGCAAAAAACTTTTACACTCAGGGCGGGTGATTACTATGAGGCTGTTCATTGCGATAAACTTTGGTGATACGGCGCTCGACGCCTTTGAGGCGGCGCGGGAGAGGCTGCGCGCCCAGGCCGGGCGCGCCAACTACTCGCGGCGCGAGAACCTCCACCTCACGCTCGCCTTCCTCGGCGAGCTGCCGGGCTCGCGGCTGCCGGACATCGAGGCCGCGATGAGCGCCGCGGCGGCGGGGGCCGGGGCCTTCACGCTCAGCTTTGACCGTGCCGGGCGCTTTCGCCGCGAGGGCGGCGACATCTGGTGGCTCGGCGCCGCAGACTGCCCCGCGCTGACCGCGCTGCAAAGCCGCCTCGCCTCGGAGCTCAGGGCGCGGGGCTTCGCGCTCGAGGGCCGGCGCTTTTCGCCGCATCTCACGCTCGCGCGGCGGGTGTTCGGCGCGGCCGATCCGCGCTCGCTCCTCGCCGAGCCCGTCCCCTGCCGCGTCTCCGGCATGAGCCTCATGCTCTCCGAGCGGCCGGAGGGCATTCTCACCTATACGGAGCTCTTTTACGCCGCCTTTGCGCGTTGACGGGGCACAATTCGACATGTTATCATAGGCAGTACAGATGATCATAGAAAGGCGGTGCCGTCATGCTCGTTCACGACCTCACACACACGATAACCGAAGACATCCTCGTCTGGCCCGGCACGGAGCAGCCGAAGCTCTCCGAGGGCAGCACGTTCGAACGCGACGGCTTCCGCGAGACGCGGCTGGAGATATTCTCCCACGTCGGCACGCACATGGACGCCCCGGCGCACATGCGCGTTGACCGGCCGCAGCTTGACGAGCTGCCCGCCTCCGCCTTCTGCGGCACGGCCTTTGTTCTCGACGCGCGCGGCTGCGCCCCCGGCGGCGAGGTGCCCGCCGAGGCCGTGGAAGGCGCCGCGGGCGCGGATTTCCTGCTCGTCTGCACGGGCTGGGACCGCTTCTGGAACACTCCGGAGTATTTCGGGCGCTTCCCCGTGCTCTCCGAGGCCGCCGTGCACCGCGCCGTGGAGCTCGGCGTCAAGGGCATCGGTCTCGACACGATGGGCATTGACCCCATGGACGCCGAGGGCTTTCCGAGGCACCACATAATGTTTGAAAACAGCCTCGTAATCGTCGAAAACCTCTGCAATCTTACGGAAATTGCGGGCAGGCGCGTGTTTTTTGCGGCGCTGCCCCTGAAATACAAAGACGCCGACGGCGCGCCCGTGCGTGCCGTCGGCATCGAGGACTGACGCCCGCTCAGCCGAGCGCGACGTCCAGTATCATCATTATCACAAAGCCCAGCGCCGCGCCTATCGTGCCGACGTTGGAGTGTTCGCCCGCCTGGGCCTCGGGGATGAGCTCCTCCACTACGACATAGATCATCGCCCCGGCGGCGAAAGAGAGTATGTACGGCAGCGCGGGCGTCACGAGGCCGGTCAGGAGTATCGTGAGCAGCGCGCCTATGGGCTCCACCACGCCGGAGAGCACGCCCATGCCGAAGGCCCTGCCCCGGCTCACGCCCTGGCCGACGAGCGGCATGGAGATCACCGCGCCCTCCGGCACGTTTTGCAGCGCTATCCCTGCGGCCAGCGTGAAGGCCGCGGCGGCGGAGACCGCCGTCTCGCCCGAGAGCGCGCCCGCGAACACCACGCCGACGGCCATGCCCTCCGGCAGGTTGTGCAGCGTCACGGCCAACACCAGCATCGTGCTCTTGCCGAGGGAGCAGCTCCTGCCCTCCGGGCAGTCGGAGCCGAGGTGCAGGTGCGGTATAACGCTGTCGAGGATGAGCAGGAAGATTATACCCGCCATAAAGCCCACGGCGGCCGGTACCCAGGGCGTCACGCCCTGGCCCTCCGCCATGTCTATGGCCGGGATTATCAGCGACCAGACCGAGGCCGCTATCATCACGCCCGACGCGAAGCCGAGCAGCAGCTTTTGTACCCAGGGGCTCGCCTCCCGCTTGAGGAAGAACACAAAGCAGGCCCCGAGCGCCGTACCCAGGAAGGGTATCAAAATACCTATCGCGGTTTTGAGAGTGTCGTTCACACGTACCGCCTCCCTTCTGCCCGGATTATATCATATAAAATTTTCTTTTCAATCAACTTTTCGCCAGCCAGCCGCGTCATTATATACAGATAGACAGACAGGGGATGAGCCAGGACATGAGCAGAAAGAGCAGCCGGCGTGGAAGCCGGGAAGCGCGCTTCGGGCGCGGATTAAAGACGGCGCTGGCCGTTTTCGCGGTCGTCGTCTGCATGTTCATAGGCGGCTCGACCTTCTTCATCGGCCACGGCTCACACGTCTCGGCGGACAGCGGCCCCGCGCGGGAGAGCGCCCCGCCGGCTTCCGAGGCCCCGGCGGCGGAGAGCGCCCGGCCCGATGATAAGTCCGGCGGCGAGGACGCTGCCGGCGGCGAGCTCTCCGGCGGGGACGAGACCGCGGAGGACGCGCGCCCCTCGCCCACGCCCAACGACTGCGACATGCTGGTGCCCGAAAGCGAAGCCGTGGACGACAGCTATTTTGACGACGCCGTGTTCATCGGCAACTCCCGCACCGAGGGACTCAAGAAGTTCTCCGGCCTCTCCAACGCCACCTTCATCACCGAGGTCGGCCTCACGGTGGACAACATCTTCCGCGACTACTGCGACATCTCCGGAGGCTACAAGAGCCGCGCCTTCGACGCGCTCGCCGGGATGAGCTTCAGCAAGGTCTACATCATGCTCGGCATGAACGAGCTCGGCTGGGTGTATGAGAGCGTGTTCAAGGACGACTACGGCAAGATAATCGACAAGATACGCGAGATAAACCCGGACGCGGTCATATACATACAGTCCATCATCCCCGTCAGTAAGTGGAAGGACTCGAGCAACGACGTCTATACAAACGCCAACGTGGAGCGCCTGAACTCCCAGCTGCGCGACCTCGCCGACGAGAAGGAGGTCCACTATCTGGACGTGGCCGGGGCCCTGATGGACTCCGAGGGTTATCTGCCCTACGAGGCCACGGGCGACGGCGTGCATCTGGAGCCGCCGTACTGCGTCAAGTGGACGGATTACCTGAGAACGCACACCGCACAATAGACAGAAAGAGGAAGATAGCATGACAAAGAGGATAACCGCCGCGCTGCTGGCGCTCTGCCTGGCGCTTGCGCTCGCGGCCTGCGGACAGGGCTCGGAGCCGGAGCTGAACATAGACGAACTTGGCGAGGAGCTCTATGCCGCCGGGACCTTCGGCGAGACGCTCTATCCGCTGGATGAGTCCGTGGCCCAGGGGCTCTACGGCACGGATGCGGACACCCGCTGCTGGGTGCGCGCCGGCTCGGGCGCGACCGCCGAGGAGCTGGCCGTCTTTGAGACGAAGGACGCCGACGCCGCTGCCGCGCTTGTGAAGAAGCTCGAGGCCCGCAACGCGGACCGCATAGAGAACTACTCGAGCTACATCCCCGCCGAGGTGCCGAAGCTGGAGAACGCGGTCATCCTCTCCGGCGGGCGCTATGTGGTGCTCTGCGTGGCGGAGAACGCCTCCGCCGTACGCGAGGCCGCAGAGAAGGCTCTCGGCTGATATGAGCGGCGAGGAATTCGCCAACTTTGTCCGTCGGAACGAGGAGAGCTTTTACCGCATCGCGTACAGCTATGTGCGCAGCCGCGAGGACGCGCTGGACATCGTGCAGGACTCCGTTGAAAAGGGCCTGCGCAAGCTGCCCACTCTGCGCGACCCGGAGCGGATAAAGCCCTGGTTCTGCCGCATACTGGTGAACGAGAGCATAGACCGTCTCCGCCGCCGCCGGGACACGGAGCCCGCCGACGAGAGCCTGCCCGGGCCTGACGACGCGGGCGGCCGCACGGAGGCGCTTGCGCTGTACGACGCTGTGGCGGCGCTGCCGCCGAAGCTCAAGACCGTCATAGTGCTGCGGTTTTTCGAGGACATGAAGCTCGCGGAGGTGGCCCAGGCCGCCGGGTGTACGCTCAGCACGGCGAAATCCCGGCTCTACAAGGCCCTGGCGCTGCTGCGCGTGGAGCTTGACGACGGGGAGGTGTGAGCGGTGAAGGACGAACTTCGCGACATATACATGCAGACGGAGATCCCCGAGGAACTACCCGGCCTCGTGGAGGGCGCGATCAGGCGCGGCACACGGCGCGCCCGGCGCCGCCGGACGGCGGTGAGGATAGCCTCGCCCATACTTGCGGCCTGCGCGGTTTTTGTGTTCATGCTCAACACCGTGCCGACCTTTGCCGGGGCCCTGTACGAGGTGCCCGTGCTCGGCGACGTCTGCCGGGTGCTGACCGTCCGCCGCGATCACTATGAGGACGACAAGAAGAACGTGGACATCGAGGTCCCGGCCATAGACGTGCAGCTCGGCGGCGCCGACTGGGCCGACAGCGTAAATCAGCTCATCCAGGCCACGGTGAATGCCGAGGTGGCTCAGTCCGAGGCCCGCGCCGAGGAGTATTACGACGCCTTCATAGCCACCGGCGGCACGCCGGAGGAGTACCATCCCATAGGCATAGATGTCGACTACGAGGTCTATTACGCCTCGGACGAGGTTATCTCCTTCGCCGTCATAAAGACCGAGACGCTCGCCTCGGCCTATGAGACCTTCCACTATTATAATTATTACCTCAAGACCGGCGAGGAGCTGACCATCGAGGACGCCGCCGGGCCGGACTGGCGCGAGCGGGCCAGGTCTGCGCTCGTGGAGCTGGTCACGAACCCCGGCGAGGGCGAGACCTACTGGGCGCTGGAAGACATAGACCTCGACGCCGTGCTGGACGAGGCTCAGTTCAAGCTCGACTCCACCGGCGCGCCCGTGCTGGTGTTCCAGAAATACGCCCTCGGCCCCGGCGTGATGGACCGCCCGGAGCTCACGCTAAAATGAAAAACAGCCGCCCGAGGGCGGCTGTTTTCTTTATTCAGGCATGCCGAGCAATTTGCGGTAATCCTCCGCCGCGCTCACGCGGCCGGCGGCGGAAAAGGACATGGTCTCGGGCGCGAGGCAGCGGCGGGCGAGGGCGAGGACATCCTCGCGCGTGACGGCGTCGTAGCGCTCTATGAGCTCGTCCGGGCTGAGCGCGCCGCCGAGGAAGAGCTCGCCGTAGCCCAGGCGGTTCATCCGCGAGCCCGTGGACTCGAGGCTCATGAGTATGGAGGCCTTCACCTGCTCCCTGGCCCGGGAGAGCTCGTCCTCGGTGACGCCCTCGTCCAGGAGGCGGTGCAGCTCGTCCATTATGACGCCGAGGGCGCGCGCCTCGGTGTCCCGGTTCGTCGCCGCGGCGACGGCGAAGAGGCCCGTGTCCTCAAAGCCCGCCGTGAAGGAATAGACCGAGTAGCAGAGCCCGTGCTTCTCGCGCAGGGTCTGGAAGAGGCGCGAGGAGGCGTTGCCTCCGAGTATGCCGGAGAGCAGCTGCATGGCAAAGCGCTCTCCGCTCGCCGTCTCAAGTCCGGGGAAACCCAGCACCAGCTGGTTTTGCTCCGTGGCCTTGCGCCTGACCGTGAGGCAGGGTCGGTAGGCCGAGCGCTCCGGCTTCTTCGGCTTTGCGGCGGGCATGGCGGAAAAGCGCCGGGCAAGCTCCTCCACGTCCGCGTCCGAAAAGCTGCCGGAGAGCGCCGCCACGACCCGCGGTGCGGCGTAGTGCCTGGACATGAAGTCTCGCAGGCTCTCGCCCGTCTGGCGCGCCAGGCTGGAGCTCCGGCCGAGCACGGGCCGCCCCAGCGCGCCGGGGAAGCAGCCGCCTATGAGCCGCTCCGCCGCCACGTCCTCGGGCGTGTCCTCGTACATGTCTATCTCCTCTTGTATTATGCCCTTTTCGTTCTCCACGTCCGCCTCGTCGAAGCGGGAGTCGAAGAACATGGCGCAGAGCGTGTCCGTCGCGAGGGACAGGTGCGTGTCCAGCACGCGGGCATAAAAGCAGGTGTTGTCCCGCGTCGTATAGGCGTTCATCTGCCCGCCGACGGCGTCCATCCGCTCCGCAAGCTGCGCGGCGGTGTACTGCGAGGTCCCCTTGAAGAGCATGTGCTCTATGAAGTGCGCACTGCCCGCCTCGGAGTATTTCTCGTATCTCGAGCCCGCGCCGACCCAGATGCCCAGGGAGGCCGAGCGCACAGCGTCCATATGCTCGCAGACTATCCTTGCCCCGTTGGGCAGCGTGATCCTCTCGTACATTACAGCACCCCTTAGTGTATTGTAGCGATATTTTAACACCTTTTCGTCCAAATGCGAAGAGGGTTTTGCGGCCAGCCACTTGACACGGCGGGCATGGCGTGGTAACATGCTTTTACCCGTGAGGGAGTAGTCGTCCGCATACGGCGGAGGCAAGTCAACAGCATGGCGGAAATTGGGTTTCGCCTGGCTTGCATTAAAAGACAAGACTCATGGATAGGATACCCCTATCCATGAGTTTTTCTTTATGTAATGAAAGGATGGTAATGTTGAAGTACTATTGCGAGGACGCCGAAAGCGTACTGCGCGAGGTAGGCAGCAGCGAAGAGGGCCTGAGCTCCGGCGAGGCCGCAAAGCGGCTGGAGCGCGACGGCAGGAACGAGCTGGCCGCTGAGAAGAAGGACTCGCTAATAAAGCGCTTCTTCGCGCAGATGGCCGACCCGATGATAATCATCCTCATAGCCGCCGCGGCGATAAGCGCCATAACCAGCGTCTTTGGCCCCGAGGGCGAGGGCTTTGCAGATGTCATCATCATCATGGCCGTCGTCATAATCAACGCCGTGCTCGGCGTCTATCAGGAAAACAAGGCGGAAAAGGCCATAGAGGCCCTGCAGGCCATGTCCGCCGCCACCAGCAAGGTCGTGCGCGACGGCAAGCTCTGCGTCGTGCCCAGCGCCGAGCTCGTGGTGGGCGACATAGTCCACCTTGAGGCGGGCGACGCCGTTCCCGCCGACGGCCGCATAATCGACAGCGCCAGTCTCCAGATAGAGGAGGCCGCCCTCACCGGCGAGAGCGTCCCCGTCTACAAGTTCATCGACATCATCGACCTCAAGGACGGCTCCGATGTGCCCCTCGGCGACCGCAAGAACATGTGCTACATGGGCTCCACCGTCGTCTACGGCCGCGGCACCATGGTCGTCACCGCCACCGGCATGGAGACCGAGATGGGCAAGATCGCCGACGCGCTCGCGCGCGCCGAGCAGGGTCAGACCCCGCTGCAGATCAAGCTCAGCCAGCTCTCCAAGATCCTCACCTGGCTCGTGCTCGGCATCTGCGTCGTCATCTTCGCCGTGCAGATACTCCGCGCGGGCGGGCTCAACTTCAACGTCGTGCTCGACAGCTTCATGGTAGCCGTCTCCCTGGCCGTCGCCGCCATACCCGAGGGCCTGGCAGCGGTCGTCACCGTGGTGCTCAGTATCGGCGTCACGAACATGTCCAGGCGCAACGCCATAATCCGCCGCCTGACCGCCGTCGAGACTCTCGGCTGCGCCCAGGTCATCTGCTCGGATAAGACCGGCACCCTCACCCAGAACAAGATGACCGTCGTCGACCACTACGGCGACGACGAGAAGCTCCTCGCCACCGCAATGAGCCTGTGTTCCGACGCGGAGGAGGACGAGAGCGGCGTCGCCGTCGGCGAGCCGACAGAGTGCGCCCTCGTCAACTACGCCCACGGCCTCGGCCTCGGCAAGCCCGCGCTCAAGGAGGCCCAGCCCCGGGTGGGCGAGGCACCCTTCGACTCCATGCGCAAGATGATGAGCACCATCCACAAGACGGCGCAGGGCATAGTCCAGTACACCAAGGGCGCGCCCGACGAGATACTCAAGCTCTGCACGTCCTATCTGGACAACGGCGCCGTCAAGCCCATGACCGACGCCAAGCGCAGCGAGATCCTCGCCGCCAACAAGGCCATGGCCGACCGCGCACTGCGCGTCCTCGCCGCCAGCGAGCGGCTCTGGGACTCCGTCCCCGCCGACTGCAGCCCAGCAAACCTCGAGCATGACCTCACCTTCATCGGCCTCACCGGCATGATCGACCCGGTGCGCCCCGAGGTCAAGGCCGCCATCGAGGAGTGCCGCAGCGCCGGCATCCGCCCCATCATGATAACCGGCGACCACATCGACACAGCCATGGCCATCGCCCGCGAGCTCGGCATCCTCACGCCCGAGACCCGCGCCATCACCGGCAGCCAGCTCAACGACATGAGCGACGAGGAGTTCGACCGCCAGTTCAAGGACATCAGCGTCTACGCCCGCGTGCAGCCCGAGCACAAGACCCGCATAGTGAATGCCTGGCGCAAGCACGGCTCCGTCACCGCCATGACCGGCGACGGCGTAAACGACGCGCCCAGCATCAAGAGCGCCGACATCGGCGTCGGCATGGGCATCACCGGCACCGACGTCACCAAGAACGTCGCGGACATGGTCCTCGCGGACGACAACTTCGCCACCATCGTCGGCGCCGTTGAAGAGGGCCGCCGCATCTACGACAACATACGCAAGGCCATCCAGTTCCTGCTCGGCTCCAACATGAGCGAGGTCATCAGCATCTTTGTCGCCACGCTCATGGGCTTCACGATACTCCAGCCCGTCCACCTGCTCTGGATAAACCTCGTCACCGACTGCTTCCCCGCTCTCGCGCTCGGCATGGAAAAGGCCGAACCCGACATCATGCGCCGCAAGCCGCGTGACGCCAAGGCCGGCGTCTTTGCCGGCGGCATGGGCTTCGACATCGCCTATCAGGGCCTGCTCGTCAGCCTGCTGACCCTCGCGAGCTACTTTGTCGGCCACTACATCGAGTCCGGCGTCTGGGAGATCGCCGACAGCCCCGACGGCACTACCATGGCCTTCGTCACCATGAGCATGGCCGAGATCTTCCACAGCTTCAACATGCGCTCGCAGCGCGGCAGCATCTTCACGCTGCACAGCATGAACAAGACCCTCAACTGGGCCGCTCTCGGCAGCCTGATCGCCACGACCCTCGTCTGCGAGGTGCCGTTCATTGCCAACGCTTTCGACTTCACCAGCGTGGAGCTCAGCGAGTACCTCATCGCCCTGTGCTTCGCCGTCAGCGTCATCCCCATCGTCGAGCTCATCAAGCTCATCCAGCGCGCAGTCTCCCGGGGCAGGGCCTGAGCAGCACACGTTTCCCCACACAGCGCCGCACCTGAGTGCGGCGCTGTTTTTTGTTGCTCCGCGGGCATGGACATGATAAAATTTGCATATCAAGGCATACATCCGAGGCAAAGGGGGCTTTTGCATGGAGATAAGGGTGCTGCGCTATTTCCTTACCGTCGCCCGGGAGGAGAGCATAACCCGGGCGGCCGAGGTGCTGCACATAACTCAGCCGACGCTCAGCCGCCAGCTCTCTCAGCTGGAGGAGGAGACGGGCGTCCGGCTCCTGGAGCGCGGGCCGCGCCGCATAAGGCTCACGAGCGAGGGCATGCTGCTCCGCCGCCGGGCTGAGGAGATACTCGAGCTCGTGGACAAGACCGAGGCTGAGCTCTCAGAGCAGGATGAGCTGGTGGAGGGCCGAATCTCCATCGGCTGCGGCGAGCTGGCCTCCGTCTCGCTGCTGCCGGAGCTTTTCCGAAGCTTCCGGGAGCGCCATCCCCGCGTCGTCTTCGACCTCTACACCGCCACGGCTGACCTGGTCACGGAGCAGATGGACCGCGGCCTGCTGGACATCGGTCTGCTGCTCGAGCCCGTGGACATAGGCAAGTTCGAATTCATCCGCCTGGACATAAAGGAGCGCTGGGTCGTCCTGATGCGCCCGGACGATCCGCTGGCCTCGCAGGAGAACGTGACGGCACAGGACCTGCTGGGCCGTCCGCTGATACTCCCCCGCCGCACCAGCGTGCGCGGCGAGCTGGCCAGCTGGTTCGGGGACTTTTACGAGCGGCTGAACGTGGTGTTCACCAGCAACCTCAACACCAACGGCGCGCTCATGGTGGCCAGCGGCCTCGCCTATTCCGTCGTCATCGAGGGCGCCGTGCCGCTCTGGGACCAGAGCAAGGTGACCTACCGGCCCCTCAGCCCCGCGCTCACGGCCACCAGCGTGCTCGCCTGGAAGCGCGGCCAGCCCTTCAGCCTCGCATCGGCCCGGTTCATTGAGCACATCAAATGCTTTTTGGGCATGGATAGAGGCGATAAACTAAGTATTTGATATAATGCGCGTTCCGGTTTACAATCAAGGCGCAGTCGGGAAACACCTCCCGGCTGCGCCTTGATCTTTATATGGGGGCGTGCCGCATGCTGCGGATAATTGCGGTCATATGCGTCCGCCCGCCGCTTTTGCGCCCTCGGCCGGAGACGGAAGACCTTCCGCGTCATCGGGGCGCAAATCTGAATCTGGAGGTATTCACATGAGCAGCAAGACCCTTGTGGCATATTTCTCGGCCACTGGCACCACCGCGCGTGCGGCCCGGCGGCTGGCCGAGGCCGTCGGAGCCGACCTCTACGAGATCCGCCCCGCGGTCCCCTACACACGCGCCGACCTCAACTGGGCCGACAGCAAGAGCCGCAGCACCCTAGAGGCGCACGACGCCGCCTGCCGCCCCGCCATAGCCGGGGAGCCGGTGGACCTCTCGGGCTACGCCACCGTCTTTGTCGGCTTCCCCATCTGGTGGTACACCGCGCCGAGGATAATACACAGCTTCCTCGAGAGCCACGACTTTGCGGGCAAGCGCGTCGTCCCCTTCGCCACCTCCGGCGGCAGCGGCCTGGGCCGGACCGCCGAGGCGCTGCGCGCCAGCTGCCCCGGCGCTGAGGTCCTGCCCGGCAGGCTCATCAACGGCGGCTTTTCCGACGGCGAACTCAAAAAATGGGCGGAGAGCGCAATAGGCTGAGCCGCCCGGAAAGGAAGTAAAAAATTATGAGCTTTTCCATATACATGCCCACGCGCTGGTTCTTCGGCGCGGGCGCGCTCAACGAGCTTGGCCGTCAGCCCCTCCCCGGCCGGACGGCACTGCTGGTCTCGTCCTCAGGCCGCTCGGCCAAGGACTCCGGCTCCCTCTACCGCGTCATGGAGCTGCTGGCCCACAGCGGCGCGGAGTTTCGGCTCTTTGACCAGGTCGAGTCCAACCCCTCCAAGGGCACGGTCATGGCTGGCGCCCGGTTCGCGCGGCGAAACGGCTGCGACTTCGTCGTCGCGCTCGGCGGCGGCAGCGTCATGGACGCCGCCAAGGCCATAGCGGCCATGTCCACGAACGACGGCGACCTCTGGGACTACGTCTCCGGCGGCTCGGGCAAGGGCCTGCCCCTGGCGCACGAGCCCCTGCCCGTCGTGGCCATAACCACCACCGCCGGCACCGGCAGCGAGGTGGACCAGTGGGGCGTCGTCTCCAACACCGAGGCCCGGGAGAAGATAGGCTTCGGCGGCTATGACTCGCTCTTCCCCGTGCTCTCCATCGTCGACCCGGAGCTGATGGCCACGGTGCCGCCGGACTACACGGCCTATCAGGGCTTCGACGCGCTCTTCCACAGCGTCGAGGTGTACATCTCCCGCTTTGCCAACCCGTTCTCCGACATGGTGGCACTGACCGCCGTTGAGAATGTGGCGCAAAACCTCGCAGCCGCGGTGCGCTGCGGCTCCGACATGGCCGCGCGCGGGAAGGTCGCCTTTGCCAACACGCTCTCCGGCTATTCCATGGTCACCGGCTGCTGCACCAGCGAGCACGCCATGGAGCACGCCATGAGCGCCTTCCACCGCGAACTGCCCCACGGCGCCGGGCTCATCATGATCTCCAGGGCCTATTACCAGCACTTTGTGGACCTGCGCGTCTGCGACGAGCGCTTCGTCCGCCTGGCTCAGGCCATGGGCATGGCCGGGGCGAGCCGTGCTCAGGACTTCATAACCGCGCTGGAGCGGCTGCAGGCCGACTGCGGCGTGGACGGCCTGCGGATGTCGGACTACGGCTTCACGCGCGAGGAGCTCCCGGAGCTCGCGCGCAACGCCCGGGCCACCATGGGCGGCCTCTTCGAGTCCGACCCCGCCGCGCTCTCCGACGAGGACTGCCTCGCCATCTTCGAGCGCGCCTACCGCTGAGGGAAAACACTTGGACGGCGGCGCGGGCCGGGTGTGGTATGCTCTAGGCATAAACAAAGCAAGGAGGCACGCCCGTAATGAAACTGAAAAAGCTCACCGCGCTCGTCCTGCTGCTCTCCCTCTGCCTGGCCCTCGCCGCCTGCGGTGCGGAGGAGTCCCCCGTCTCCGACGCCCCGGCGGCGGACGACGGCCTGGTGGACTACACCGTCGAGGGCGTCGGCACCTTCCGCCTGCCCGAGGGCTTCGAGATGGAGACCGGCTCCACCACCGATCCCCTGCCCACGAACTACGTCGTCTTTGAAAAGGACGGCGTCACCATCTCCTGCAGCCGCTTCGGCAATGACGCCTATGAGGCTGCCGGAGTGCCCCTGCCCGCGGACGTGGAGGAGTATTCCACCCGCAGCGGCGTGCAGAACGCCGTGCCCGCGGGCACCGAATTCGCCTACGACAGCTACGGCAGCTACGCCGCCCAGTTCACGGACGAGGACGGCATCAGCTGGTACTACGTGCTGCTCAAGGGCACGGACGCCTATGCCAGCTGCTATCTCTACGCCCCGGCCGACGCCTTCGACGCCGACAGCGCCGCGCTCTGGATCAGCGGCACGGTAATCGAATGATACTCAGCCCCTCCAAACAAAGCGGCGCCCCGGAGAAGTCCGGGGCGCCTTCCTTATGCTCTTGTACGTTCCGGCAGCGGCAGGGCCGGGTCGTCGTGCCAATAGATGATGAGCCGGCCGCGCGCCACGGAGATGCGGGCGCGCTCCCCCGTGAAGCTGTTGCTGACGGCGAGGGGGAAATCCGGCGTGAGCACCGCGCCGTCGAGGGCGTAGCTCAGCCCCGACTCGCAGACGCCGGAGGCCTCCGGCCCGAAGCAGAAGGCCGAAAAGTCGCCGGAACAGCGCGCGTCGAACTCCAGCGCCGCGCCGTCCGAGATGGCCGTCAGCGCGCAGCCGCGGCCGACGAGTATGGCCTCCATGCCGTGCGCATCCGCCCAGGCCAGGGACTGGACGTTGGCCAGCGAGTGGTCGAAGCGTGCCCCGCCGAGCCCGCCGAAGATCAGCACGCGCCGGAAACCCAGCTCGTGCGCCCGCTTGAGCGCGGCCATGGTGTCCGTGTCGTCCTTGCGCACGGGGCAGACCTCCACGCTGGGCGCCTCCGGCACATAGCCGAGGGAGTCGAAATCGCCGAGCGCGAGGTCGGGCTGTATACCGAGGCGCGCCAGGTGCCTGAGCCCCGCGTCCGCCGCGATGACAAGGTCGCCCTCCTCCGGCCGGAGCCGCTCCTCCGCGAGCTCCGCCGCGGCGACGATATAGCATGTCTTCATAATACTCTCCACCCTCATTCGGCCAGGGCCTCGAGGCCCTGCCTGTCCGCGATGCGCACCGTCCCGCGCGAGAGGCTGACCAGACCCTCGGACTGAAAATAGCGCAGCATCCGCGTCACGACCTCGCGCGCGGTGCCGAGGTGCGCGGCGATGCGCTCGTGCGTGATGCGCAGCTCATCGCTGCTCTCAAGGGCCGATTCCTCGAGTAGGAAGGCCGCGAGGCGGCGGTCAAAGCTCTTCCAGAGTATCTGCTCCACAAGCCACATGACCTCGGAAAAGCGCGAGGCCATCAGCTCGTTAGTGTAGTTTGCAAGCGGCGCGGACTCCTCCATCACGCGCTTATAGACCTCCGGGGAGACGACCAGCACCTCCGAGGGCTGCTCGGCCTCGATTGAGACGTCGAATTGCAGGCCCCTCATCACGCAGGAGGCGGAAAAGAGGCAGATGTCGCGCTCAAAGAGCCGGTAGAGAGTTATCTCGCGCCCGGTATCGGATATCATATAGGCCCGCAGCCGGCCGGAGCGCACAGCGAGCAGGCCGACGCATTCGCCCGCGCCGGAGAGCTGTTCGCCCGCCTCAAGTCTGCGCGGAGACGCCGCGGACTCCAGCGCGCGCCGCTGGGCGTCGGTGAGCTTGTCCCAGACGCCGGGGAAAAAGGCTTCAAGTTCCATGCAGAGACCTCGCTTTCCCCCGTATTATAAACCATCCCCCTCCCCGGCGCAATGGGCGCGGGAAGGGGGACAGCAACTTTCAGCTCTCCATCTGCTTGCCGAGGAAGGACGCCACGGTCTGGGCGAGCTTGTATTCCACATCGCCTGAGGGCGGGGCATTCTTGGGCGAGGCGAAGATGACGCAGCCCATGAGGTCGCCCTCGGAGATGACGGGCGCGGCGACGGAGACGCAGTAGCCGCTCTCGCCGTCGGTGACGGGCACGGAGCTGCCGCCGGACTCATGCCGGTAAACGCGGCGCGACTCCATGATCTGCTCGAGCTCGGGGGAAATACGCTTTTCAAAGAGCTCGCGCCTGCCCCCTCCGGCCACGGCGATGACGACGTCCCTGTCGCAGACGGCGGCCACGCAGTCCGTGGACTTGTGCAGCGAATCGCATATCTGCGCCGCGAAATCCGAGAGCTCCCCAATGGGCGAGTACTTCTTAAAAATGACCTCCCCGTCCTTGTCCGTAAAAATCTCCAGCGGGTCGCCCTCATTGACAACATTGGCGCTGATGGTCCTGTCCGGGTGATGGGTAGAGGCCTGCACCACCGTCACAGGCTCCGTGTCCGGCTCCGGCAGCTCGCCGCGGCGCAGCAGCGTGTCTATGTCGGCCTTGAGCCGTATCTCAACGTGGTCCTCGTAGACCCTGATGCGCTCGATTATGAGCTCCAGGTCCTGCTTTTCGAGGTGCGGTTTCGTGATGATGTCGTCGAAGACCTCCATCGCCGTCTTTGCGGCGCGGTTTGCGCGGATTATGGTGTTGCGCCTGTCCGTGACGTGCTCTATCTGGCTCTGCAGGCCCTCTATCTTCCGCATGAGGTCGGCTTCCAGCTCGTCGTAGGTCGCCTCGAGCACGGCCTCGTTTTCAGGGTGGCGCATGATGTCGCGCACGCGCTGGCGCTTCGTGGCCTTTAGCTCCTCCTGAGCGTCGAGCAGCACGTCCTCGAGGTTTGCCGCGCTGCGCTCCGTCTCCGCCACGTCCTCGGGCTCGCGCGCGAGCTCAGCGTTGAGTTTTTCGAGCATCTCCGCGGAGTTGTCGCGCACCTTCTTCACATAGAGCTTCACAAGCTCGTCGAGCTTGTCCACGCGGATGTGGTGGGTAGTGCAGCCGGCGGTGCCGCGACGGTGATAGGTGCCGCAGGTGTAGGCGGGCTTGAGGTCGCGCCGGCCCAGCGCGAACATGGGCGCGCCGCAGTCGCCGCACTCGAGGAAGCCGGAGTAGACGTTCTCGTTTATCTTGACGCCGCGGTAGTTGTACTTCGCGCGCTTCTCGCGCAGGGCGCGGACTGCGGCGAAGGTGCGGTAGTCCATGATGGGCTGGTGGTGGTTTTCGATGACGATCTGCTCCACCTCGTCGCGCAGGATGTCCCGGCCGTTTATCTTGGCGCGGGTGTACTTGCCCTGGCGTAGCGTACCGATGTAGAAGTCGTTGTCGAGTATGCCCTGGACGGTGGCGATGCTCCACGCGCTCTTGACGCTGCGGCGGTAGTCCTCGCCTTCGGCGATCTTGCGCTCGCGCTCGGCCATGCGCGGCGTGGGTATGCCCTCGTCGGTGAGGGAGTTTGCTATCTTCTTGTAGCCCCAGCCGTCGATGTACATACGGTAGATGCGGCGAACTATGTCGGCCTCGACGGGCACGACCTCGAACTGCTGCTTCTTGTTCACGATATAGCCGTAGGGCGCGGCGCAGATCCACCTGCCGTCCTCCTGACGGCGGCGGATGACGCTCTTGACCTTCTTGCTCGTGTCCGTGACGGGCATCTCATTTATGAGGAACTGGAACTGGATCTTGAGCCAGTCGTCGTCGTTCGGGAAGTCGATGCCGTCGCCGATGGAGATTATGCGCACGCCCGCGTCGCGCAGGTCCTCAAGCTCGACCAGGCCGCGGCTGTTGCGGCGAGAGAAGCGGGAGAAGTCCTTGATGACGAGGATGTCCAGCCTGTGCGCCATGAGCTCCCGCCGCATTGCCTGATATCCCTCACGCTGCTCGAAGGTGTAGCCCGAGCGGTCGCGGTCCTCGTAGAATACGAGCTCCGCGCCCGGGAACTTGTGCTCGACGAAGTCGGAGATGATGGCCTTCTGGTTCTCAATGGACACATTGTCCCTGTCCAGCTCATCGTCCACGGAGATGCGGCAGTAGCCGGCGATGCGCAGCCCTGCGTTGTCCGGCATTGCGGTCTCCTCCTTTGCGTATAGTACAATAATGATATATAGTATTGCGTTACTTGTTGATTACATTGTAACACGCCCCGCGGCATTCCGCAAGGGGTATTCTCCTCACACTTTTTGCACTCCAGTGCACAAACTTGATTCCGGCCAGGCAGCATTTGCAGCGAGCGTGACGCAGACAAAGCGCCCGCCGGTGAGTGGTGAACCGGCGGGCTTCTTCTTATCTTATCTTACCTCTCCTGCGCGGAGTGCTCCGCTTTGGCGGCCTTCTCGCGCTGGACCTGCAGCTCGGCGGCGCGGCGTTTGTTGTAGGCCAGCAGGTCCAGGACGCTCGTGTGCAGGTCGGCGCTGCCGGACTTGTAAACGGCGACCTGGTACTTTCTCGGCTTGTACTCCCGGCACAGCCCGTCTATCCGCGCCCTGACGGCCTCGTTGGCGTCCTCAGCCCTCGTCAGCCACACGGCGACGATTTTTTTATCATCCAATACATCTATCTGCAAGCGCAAATCAGCTCCTTTGGCAATAGTTTCCGCGGTCTGTGCGGGATTTATTCTTCTTCCCGGCCCGCTTCCGGCTGATCTGGCTTCTTCAATTCGATTCTTCATGTACGAGCGTACGCTCGTACGCAAGCTTTGCGCCCTAACTCACGCCGCGCGCTGGAGCAGCTCCACGCCCATGAAGCCGCGCACGCGGCGGCCGCCGGGCAGATAGATCTTGTTCGTGGGCTCGAGCCCGTAGACCTCCTTATTCTCAATGAGATGCGCGCTGAGGCTGCGCGGTGAGAGCGGATTGAGCGCATTGTCCTCGCACCAGAGCTTGTACACGGCGTAGATGTCCCGGCTGCTTGCCTCCGCGTCGGCCTTGAGCCGTATGTAGCCCTCAGATCTCATGAAATCCACCGCGTTATTGCCATCGCTCACCGCCTCGGCCATGTTCTCGCGTGCGCGCTCGCTGAGCGTGAAGCTGTAGCTGTTCGCGATGAGCCGTCGCAGCCCTTCAAGGCACCATAGGAATATGCCCTCGGCCTCGGCGCACATCTTCTCGGCGATGAACGGATCGTCCGTGCGGCTCGCGTCCTTCGGCCTCGTCGTGAGGATGATCTGCCGCCGGAAAAAGCCCTCACTGCGGTCGTAGAGCGCCTTGAGCGAGCCGTTGCCGAAGCCGAGAAAGCGGACGTACAGGTCGCCCTGGTAGCTCTGCTGGCCTTTGCGCTCCAGGTCCATTGGCAGCTCGGCGGTGACGATGGCTTTGATGTAGTTCGTTTGCGACAGGGCCTCGATCTTCATGTCGTCGTCGAGCATCACCAGCTCGTGCTCCAGGTCGGCGCGGGCAAAACGGCTGGTTTCGATCTTTGAGATGCTGCCCGTCGCCATGTTCGTGCCGAGCAGCGCGCGTAGCACGACCCCGATGCGGCTCTTGCCCTCGCCGCCGCGCCCGATAAGCATCAGCATCTTTTGCCCCTTCGTGGTCGGCAGCAGGCAGTAGCCCATGAACTCTTGCAGCGTCGGGATGTCCTCGGGGTAGAGCAGCTCGCCGAGAAACTTGAGCCAGGTCTCCGGAACCGCCGCGCCCTCGTTGTAGGCCACAGGGAGCCGGTTGCGGCAGAACTCACGCTCCGCGCTGAAGCGCCCGTCGAGAAAGAGCGTGCCGTTTGCGACGTGGATTCGGTCGCGCTGGATCGGCAGGTCGGGCGCGTAGGCCTCTAGCCGCAGGGCTTCGAGCAGGTTCGCCACGCGCTTCGTGAGCCCGGTCTGGAAGAAGGGCTTGAGACTCTCGTAGAGCTCGCGCCGCAGCGCGTCCTCGTCCGTGACGCGGCCTTCGACCGTGAAAAAGGTGCCGTTCACGCTCTTCATCGGGTGGATTTTGAGGAGTTCCTCGCAGAACTTGACATCATTGACGTTTTTACCGTCGTACCATTCCGGATACTCAACCATTGCAGGCCTCCATCAAACGCGCGGTCTCCCGCTCGATTCTCCGCGTCTCCGCTCCGCTTGCGCCAACCTCGAGCAGGTATCCCGTCCACTCACCGAGCCTGCAAGCCTCGGCGTATTCTTCTCCGACATCCTCACACTTCGTCCTCGGTGCGAGCGCCTGACGGCAGCGCTCGAGCTCGCGCTTGCAGGCATCGAGCCCGCGAGGGCGTGCCGAGCCTGAGCCGAAGTCCGACGAGAGCCGCCGCGCTGCCTCCGCCTTCGAGCAGCCGAGCAGACCCGCCGTCAGGTCGACCACGTCGCCATGTGCTCCGCAGCCGAAGCAGTGGAAGTGGTCGCCGTAGGGCTTCAAGCTCGGCACTCTGTCTGCATGGAACGGGCAGAGCATGAAACCACGCCGGACCGTTCCGTACCTCTCCGCCGCCTCATCAAGCGGCACTGCGTTTCTCAACACGCTGTAGTTTGTCATTCGCATACCTCCAAATTCGTTGTAAGGGAAAGCCCTCCACCAGTAATATGAGGAATACGCGAAAAACACGGCAAACAGCATGACAGGCCGTTTCCAAAAAACATGACATATGATACAATGAGAAAAAATACCATGGAGGGTATGATGGAACACAACCTGCTGACACTGGAATTTGGGCGGGATACTGTCACATATGAAGGCCGTTCCGTTCCGACGGGCACGTTCGGGTGCGAGGCTTTGAATATTCCGGACTCTGTGATCGCGTCGCTTTCCGAGCCGTGTCGTGTGCTCAATGAGTTCATCGCTGCGCTCGGGATGATGAGCGTGACTGCTTAGCTTTTGGAAAGAGCGCGTGCAGCCGCAATGCGGGTCATAGACGCTATGAGCGAGATGGAGCCGTTTTCGCACTTGGATCATGCCTTTTACGCGCCAAGCATCGCAGACGCTTTCACGCCGGAAGCCATCGAACAGGTGCGTGCGCTCAACATGGCCATGCTCACACGGGGACTTGCGGCGGCACAGGAACCGGGTCTGCGCAAGGGCGCGCTGCTGAGCAAGATCGCGCCCGTCCTCGCACAGCTTGCGTTTTCGCTCGCTGAGTACAAGCGGGCTATGACAGCACTGGCCGAGGCAATAAACGCGGACGATGTAGAGCGAACGCCGGACGGCCTCGCTGCAGCGTTCAGTGCGCATTTCTCCGCTTCAAACGACAGCCTGATGGCGCTGGCCAACGCCTCTGTGCAGTACGCCTCGGCAGGCGAGCCGCCGCAGCTGCTTCGCCGGATGAACTATGTGTCGTTCGTCGGGCTGCTGCGCTCGGACCTTTACGAGGGTCTCATCATCGGCCATGCGCCGAGAAAGTGCGCCGTCTGCGGGCGCTGGTTCCTCACGCTCGACGCACGCCGCACGAAGTATTGCGGCGGGCTCGCTCCCGGCGATGCCCGCGGCAGAACGTGCCGCCAGGTCGGGGCCATGCGCGGGCGCGAGCAGCGTGAGCTCGCCGGCGACCACCCGCTGAAGGCGATATACAACCGACGGCTCAACACCATTTTGCAGAGTCAGCGCCGAGGGAGGCTCGACGAGGCCACGGCGGATGCCATGCGCAAGCTGGCCAAGGACAAGCTCCAGCGTGCGCTGTCCGACGCCGATTACGCGCGTGTGGCCTATGAGTCCGAGATGACGCAGGAGGCGCTGCGCGCCGAGGCAGAGCGGAAATGCTGACGCTCAGGGAAGCAGAGCGGGCGTTTCAGCTCGACCCGCCGCCAAAGTCTGAGAGCGAGAGCTTCGCGGCGTTCCTGCACTTCTACGAGCCGTCACTCAACGAGTGGGTGCGCAGATTTCTTGGCAAGCGGGCGTTTGATGCGGAGACACTTTTGGAGTACAAGCTCGCCTGCGCCGCCGCGATGCTCGAGCGCTGGGAGAGATTTGGCCCGAACATAGGGTCGCGTTTTGAGACCTTTGTCCACCATGACGTGCAAAATGCGCTGCTCAGAGCGCGAATGTTCGAGGAGGCCGGCTCATTTTCAAGCCTTGACGAGTACAAGGCTGTGCGGCAGATGGGCGCGCTCATGTACGGCTCAACGCAGGGCGATTCGCTGAGGGAGTTCATAAAAAAACGCGGCTGCTCGGAAGCAACCGCAAAGAGATTTCTAAAGACAGCGCAGCTCGTGTTGAACGTCTCATCTCTTGAGAGCGACGCCGAGGCGAGCTGTACCTTGGACTATGTGAGCATACTTAATGGCGGGATACTGGCTGAGAAAGTGAGAGCGGTGTTCGCGAAGCTGAGCTTCCGGGAGCAGACGCTGCTGGAAAAGCGCTGCGCTATATGCATGACCTGCGGGCGGGTCGCGCCGCTGAGCGAGCGCTTGAGCTTTGAGGAGCTGGCAATAGCGTTCGAGGCTTCCAGCCCGCGCACGGCAGAGCGTGCATACCGCCGCGCCGTGGAAAAGCTCACGTTGGGGCTGGTCGAGCTTGGAGCGTTGCACGCTGTGCGCATTGAGCGTACGGCGCAGGATACTTACCGCTATCAGGCCGACAATGAGGGCGATTGGGGCGAGTTTGCCCTCGACCCTGACGGCGAGCTCAAAATAATAGCTCTCGCCGAGCTGAACACCGTAAAAACTCACCGCTTCGCCGAGCAAGCCGCAAGCTATCTTCGCGCCCACGCAGGCGAGAAGCTGGCTAAAAAGCTGCTGGTGGCGTTTGAATAGGTTTGGAGGTATGAGCTTTGCTTGAAGACCAGATAGATAAGTTGGCTTCGTTGATGAAAGACGAGGATTTGAAAAAATACGCCGGCGAAGGTTTTTGGGACCTGATGCAAGCGGTGATTTTTTCAGACCCGGTTTCAGCAGTTGGGGCGACCAAAAACGCTATAGAACTTGCGGTTCATATGCCGACGTATTTGTTTTGGAATAAAATGAAGCGATACCTGACAGGCACCTTTTATTGTTATGGAGATCAGGTCAAGATGGCCGCAAAATTTAATGATGATAACATGAAATACAATAAATTCGTAAAGAGGCTTATACATCTTCTTGACCAGCTCGACGACGACCAAAAGGTGGACTACTTCGCTGCTCTGACACGGGCGTTCTTATTGACTGATTTTGACAAATACTTGTTTTTCAAGCTGAGCAAGTATCTGGAGATGTGCATACCCGAGGAGCTGGAGTTCATCAGAGAATTGCCTTATGACTATAGAAGCGACAACACGGCAATGATCTCGTCGCTTTACCAGTACGGGCTGTTCACGGTGCAAAGTCCGACAGAAAGATACGCGAATTTCGTGTTGTCTGATTATGGCAAGGCGTTAAAACAGAATTGTCTAAACTTCGATGAGCGCTTGAACGAAAAGAGAATCGTGACTTACGACGATCTTGCCCCGCTTGCAATGCCTGAAGCCGTAAGCAATGAAGAAGTAAGTGAAATGTTGGACAACGTTTTCCGAGCTGAGAATTAAGCGTCCGCCGCGGCGCGCAGCTGAAAAACTCTCCCAGCCGAAAGGCCGGGAGAGTTTTGCTCTTATGGGTTTGGGACGAAGTCTCAACAAGCGTTTTTGCAAAACGGGGCCCGCTTTGCCCTGCTTGCACAAGCGAGGGCTACCGCGAAACGCAGCAGCCCTCGCAAATTATTTTACTCCTCATCCCTGAACCGCAGCAGCTTGTATGCCGGGATGTCCAGCACATCTGCGATGTTGAACAGCAGCTCCAGCGAGATCGGACGCACCAGATTCGGCGCTTCGATAGCACCGAGGTGCTGGCGACTGATCCCGACGCGCTCGGCCAGCTGCTCCTGCATCAGGCCCGCGTGCTTGCGGTAGTATGCGATGTTGTAGCCGAGCTCGATGAACTTGTCTCGGTTATCAAATTCGCGCTGAGTCTTATCCATCAAACTCACCCCGGCTTAATTTTACCCCGTGAGCTGAAAAATCAAATTAGATGATACGAGACTATTAATATATTACACATAACAAATTATAATTGCTCCATGTAATTTGTTATGTGGAGGTGCAAATATGCCGGCCTATACCTTTTTCGGACACAGTCAGTGTCCCGATCTCCGAAGCGAACTCCGGGATGTCGTCATGCGGCTGGCCGGTGACGGCGTTGATATGTTTTATGTGGGCGACAATGGCCGCTTCGATGCCCAGGTGCGCAGCGTACTCAGCGAGCTGGGCCTGCGTTACGGCGTCGTGCTCGCGTATCTGCCCAAGGGCGCCGGGGCCGGCTTTGACGACACGATGTTCCCGGAAGGGCCGGAGCTCGTCCATCCCCGCTACGCCATTGAAAGGCGCAACCTCTGGATGCTCGAGCGCTCGGACTATGTCGTGACCTATGTGCATCACAGCTGGGGCGGCGCAGCCAAGTTCGCCGCGCTGGCCGAGAGGCAGGGAAAACGGATGATACGATTGTGAAGGATGCATTTTCTTAAGTTTACTCATCCGCACAAACGATACCGCCCAACTCTGGAATGCTAATAGCTGCACCAGAAAGAAACGCCATCCCACTGGTCGGCGTTGACTCCGAAGCAGCGCAAGGCTGTTTTGAAGCTACTGGAGAATATGTGAAATTAGGTGCGTTCCAATTCGGGACGCACCGATGGGGTCGCGAAACGCGACCCCATCGGTAAATACTAAAAAGGTCGCTTACTGCGACCTTTTGCTTTATATGTTCTGATGTCAACGGTGTATCAAGCCCTCGACATAAACACTGTGCCGCCATGCTCCCGCGCCGAGCATGTTGGGTGAGTGTCCGGACACTCACATTGCTTGCTCCTTCACGCCTCAGCTTTGGCGTTTATTCTGTCGAAGGCGCTCTTTATACCCTGCCCACAGGGGCAGGTCGGTGAACACCTCCACGATGCTGCCTTTGTCTGTGAACGGCGGCTCCAGCAGGATAGGGAAAGGGAAGCGTATTATAGCCGCCGATATTATGGCACTTCAAACAGACTAATTTTGATGTGTGTATTGATTTCGTAAGCAATAAAATAGCCTGAATCTATTTCCAAACGATACTCTAACAACTCCGGCTCGGGCAGCTTTAGCTTTCTAATTTTCAGCCGAATTTCTTTCTCTTTCTCATTCAGTTTTAACTCACCAGCAGTTAAATTGTTGAAAATGCGGTTTGCTTTCATCACAGCCATGCTGCTGTCTCCAGATGTGGCAACACCCAAGCGAGTAGGGGAAATAACAGCTGATTACCATTGCTGTGCCTATCAGTATCTTGTTCCAGATGCAGATGATGGTTTTGGTTGCTTATCAATTTGCCTGCTGTATGATTGCTGATTTACTGAATAAATGATTGTATGATATTCACGCCTTTTGCTGTGCAAATACTATTTCCATAAAAACGTGCTAATTCACTATTATGTAGGTTTGTCAAACAAATTGGACGGCGAATTCGCAAGGAGAAAGCCAGCCAAG
>ERZ827478.213-NODE-213-length-66380-cov-83.303445_pt1 | contig 66380 bp, 60 predicted proteins | sample MGYA00519705_ERZ827478 | MGnify/ENA primary metagenome ERZ827478 (study PRJEB31778, sample SAMEA3449318) | human gut metagenome | biome: human gut; feature: human-associated habitat; material: faeces | place: United Kingdom | collected 2010/2012 ...
ATTGTCATCTGTTTATCCATAAGTTTATTATATCACACTCGGCGGTATTTGGCACTTCTTTCTGTGCGGTATTGCCTTAAAATCTTTTTTAAAGATTTTAATTGAAGTTCAGTATGACCATACTTTCCGGCAGCAAAAAACGAGGAACGGAAAATTCCGTTCCTCGTTTTTTGCTGCTTAAATTTTACTATGCACCGTAGATCAGATTGGGAATGACCATGGAGAACCACGGTATGAACGTCACCAGAGCCAAGGTGACCAGGCACACAATGATGAAGGGAACCAGCTCCTTGTACAGCTTCTCCGTCTTGATGCGTCCGGTGGAACTGACGACGAAAATGTAGGAGCCGAAGGGCGGGGTGATGCAGCCAATGGTAATATTCAGGCACAGCATCAGTCCGAAATGCACAAGATCGATTCCGAAAGCGGTGGCGACCGGCGCGAGCAGGGGGGCGATAATGATCATGGCCGCGAAGCTGTCCAGGAACATGCCGACTACCAGCATCAGCAGATTTACAAGGATCAGGAATACATACTTGTTGTGGCACAGCGCGATCATGCTCTGGGTCAGCATCTGGGGAATCCGCTCCCAGCTGAGATAATAGCTCAGAACATTGCTGGCGCACAGGATCATCAGGACGGGACCCACGCCCTGAACGGATTCCTTCAGGATGGCAGGGATGTCCTTCCACTTCAGTTCCTTGTAGACGAACTTGCCTACGAACAGGGAGTACGCTGCAATGACAGCCGCGCCCTCGGTCGCGTTGAAGATGCCAATGCGCAGACCCAGAACCAGACCGAAGGGGATCGCCAACGCCCATGCGGCTTCTCTGAACAGCTTCCACAGGGTCTTTCCGTCGACGCGCTCGGTGCGCTCTGCCTGATAGCCCCGCTTCTTGCAGATGAAGTGGTTCAGCAGGAGCATGGCCACCGTCAGCATCAGGCCGGGAATATAGCCAGCAGTCAGCAGCTTTCCGACGGAGACCTCGCACAGCACGGCGAACATGACCAGGCTCACTCCGGGCGGTATGATCGGGGTGATCACAGCCGTTGCCGCCGACAGCGCGCCGCTGTACGCTCTGGAATAGCCGTGGGCTTCCATCTGAGGCAGAAGCACCTTGCAGTCATAGGCCGCATCCGCAAGTCCGGAGCCGGAGATGCCGCCCATCATGGCAGACACGATCACGTTCACGTGACCCAGACCGCCCACCAGGTGTCCGACCAGGGCGCCGGCAAAGTCGTAAATCCGTTTGCTGATGCCGGAGTAGTTCATGATGGCGCCTGCGATGATGAAGAACGGCGCTGCCATCATGGAGGTGGACTCGGTATTGGCGACCATTCTCTGAATGATGATATTGGCCGACATATAGGGATCTGCAATGAAATAAGGGATCACGCAGCAGATCATGGCGTATGCCACGGGCATGCCCAGGGCAAAACAGATCGCCAGAATAATCAGGGGCAAAAATGTCATTATTGCTGTCCCTCCTTTTCTCCTGCGTCCTCATCATCGTAGCTCTTCAGATAGCGCTGGTTGTACCGATCCGGGTGAACGAAGGATTCAATAAAGTAAATCACGGAATACAGCGTCATGCTGAAAAAGCCCAGTGCCGGTGCCAGGAAAATATAGGCGTAATGCAGTCTGAAGAAAATCGTGTGCTTGCTGGTAGTCATCATAAACTGAACGGAGAGGAAGCACAGGTAGGCAAACAGGAAGATGCCAACGAAGGTGACCAGCCGGTGAACCAGAGGCTTCAGTTTTCCCAAGCGGTCTACAATGAAATCCAGCCCGAAGTGCAGGTTCTCTTTATATCCCACCGCTGCAGAAAGGAATGCCGCCCAGGTCAGGCAGATGCACTGCAGCTCCTCTGCCCAGGTAAAGGGATGCTTGAACACGTACCTGGTGATCACGTTCATGACAGCGGCAACCGTCATGGTGGTAAGCGCCGTGGCCGCGATAATATCCTCCCAGTGCTTCAGAAGGAAAATGACTTTCTTTTTCATAATGGTACAATTTCCGGGGTCGTTTTTCCAAATTAGGAAATGGCCGCAGCCAGCTTTTCGGCAAGGCCGTCAGACAGCTCGGGGAATGCGGCAAAGCTTGCAGCACCGGCAGTCTTCATGGCCTCGATATCCTCTGCGGAAGGCTCGACAAAGGTAACGCCGGCCTCCTCCATCTTGGCACGGTACTCATCGTTCAGATCCAGACACTTCTGGGTATAGATGTCGCCGTATTTCACCAGAGCATCCTTCAGGATCTTCTGATTTTCAGGGGTCAGTTCATTCCAGACGCTGGAGCTGACAGCAACACAGGCAGGCGCCAGAGAATGCTCGGACAGGAAAACGTACTTGGCGACTTCATGCAGAGCGTAGTCGTACAGGCCGCCCAGGGCAGCCTCGGCTGCTTCGATCATGCCGGAATCCAGATTGGAGTAAACCTCGGAGAAGGGCATGGACATGGTGGATGCACCCAGAGCGGAGAAGAAGGCATCGGCAGCCGTGCCGGGAACGCGGATCTTCAGGCCCTTGATGTCGGCAACGCTGTTGATGGGCTTGGTGGAGATGATGTTGCGGGGCGCGGCAGCCCAGTTGCAGCACAGGATCTTGATGCCGGAGGCTTCCTCGATCTGGTCGCACCAGGAGGCGAACAGGTCGGAGGCATTCAGCTTCTGCAGGGCTTCCTTGTCGGGAACGGCATAGAACAGGGCGCTGGACAGAATGTCGGGGCAGCCGTAGGTGGCATAGAAGTCGCCGGAAGCGTTCGCCATCAGGTTTCCGCCCAGAGTCATCTGCTCCGTAACGTCGGCCAGAGAGCCCAGCTCGTTGGAATAGTACGGCTCAAAAATGATCGTACCGTTGGACTTTTCATCGACCTCGGCGATCAGATCGGTCATCACCTGCGCCAGAACGCTGGTGGGAGACTCGGCAGTGCTGTACTTAATCACAACAGGCTTGACCGGGGCGTTCGTGGCGTCCGCTGCCTTGGATTCCTCGGCGGCCTTAGGCGCTTCGGAAGCGGCGGGTTTGTCGTTGCCGCATCCGGCAAACAGGGAAAGGATCATTACCAAAGACAAAAGCATTGCGATCAGTTTCTTCATTTTTGTTTCTCCTTTTTTGTTTTTTATTTTCTTTGGCTGCACATGCTCGCACCAAATAAAATACGGGTAAATTTGTTTCGCGGGGAATTCCGGAAGTCAGTCCAGATATCCCATTGCTTCCAGCGTGTTCACGATTTGCCGCGCTTCTCTTGTCCCGTCGATGATCAGTCTGGGGGCAAGCTTTGCGTCGCCCACCGCCACGGTTTTTGCAACGGCGCTCATTTCTTCAAACAGGGGATTGCAGGCTTTCAGGCCGAGACAGATGCAGCCATAGTCAAAGGGCAGCTCCCCTGCATCGGTCACAAAGCTGTGTGCCTTGACCTCCAGCAGCTTTGTGCCGGGCATCTGACGCACATGCTTCTCGCGCATAATGTTGTAGATGGAGACCCTGGAGACCAGGTCCATTCCGTTTCCAATGGTGTTCGTCATCTCGACAACGGTGACCGCCGCGCCGCGGACGGCGAAGAACTCCACCAGGTCAAGTCCCGCCGCGCCGCCGCCGATGATGACGGCCTGTTTTCCCGCCATGCTGTGGGGGAAGCCGCCTTCCGTCACCTTCGCGATCACGCCGTCCACGGTCATGATATTGCCTTCTGCAAGGTTATCCAGCAAGCCGGGAATGTTTGGCGTTGCGATTTTGGAACCGGTGGCACAGACGATCATATCCGGGTTTTCGGCGGCGGCCATCTGCTTCGTAACAGCCGCGTTCAGCACTACCTTGATGTTTTTCAGCCGAGCGGTGCGGTTTGTCAGATAGGTGACGAAATCGTTCATTCTGCGCTTTTCCGGCAGATCGCTGAGGCAGGCGGCTCGTCCGCCAAGGCTGCCGCTTTGCTCTGCCAGCGTTACGTCGCATCCGATCTCCGCAGCGGTACACGCTGCCTCCAGCCCGGCGGTTCCTCCGCCGATCACCATGACCTTGCAGGGTTTATTGACCTTGCGCTTTTTGCAGGTATCGCCCTGGGTCACTGCAGGATTGACCGTGCAGCGGATCGGGCGGTTGCTGCCCATCCGGTTGCCGACGCAGCCAATGCAGCAGGAAATACACTTTCTCAGCTCGTCTTCCCGGCCGTCGCGAACCTTATTGCACCATTCCGGGTCTGCAATCAGCGATCTTCCCATTGCGACGATGTCCGCGTCGCCGCTGGCGATGATGTCCTCCGCGATGTGCGGGTCGCGGATGTTGCCGGAGATGACGACCGGCTTGCCGGTCTTTTCCTTCACGGCTTTGGATAGGTAACGCTTCCATCCGTCCGGAAGATCCGCCTTGTCGATCATCTTCTCAATGGAATCATTCAGGCCGGCGGATACGTCGTAAAGGTCGACGTATTCATCCACGTAGGGCAGCCAGCCGAGGGTATCTTCCAGCGTGTTGCCGCCCGGCACCAGCTCATCTGCGGAAATGCGTATCGCGATGGGGAAGTTCCGCCCCAGACGTTTCCTGGTTTCCTGAAGAATGCACTTCAAAAACCGCGCCCGGTTTTCCGCGCTTCCGCCGAATTCATCCGTGCGGTTATTGGTGGTCGGGGAGATGAACTGGCTGACCAGATAGCTGTGACCCGCATGGATTTCAACAGCGTCGAATCCGGCCATCTGCGCCCGCTTACAGGCATCCGCGTATTTTCCCACCAGTGCATACACTTCTTCGGTACTCAGCGCTCTGGGAATAACGCCGCCGGTCTTGCAGGGAATATCGCCCGCCGAGACAGGCTGCTGCCCGATCCGCGACGGTATCGCGGCGCTGCCCGCATGGTTGACCTGAATGGAGATCTTGCATCCCCATGCGTGAACCTTTTCGGTAAGCTCGTACATATGGGGGATAAAGCTGTCATGGTCAAGCCGCAGCTGTGTGGTGCCGTTTGAACCGAGAGGAAACGCCACGCAGGCATTTTCCACCACGATCAGACCGGTACCGCCCTTGGCGCGGAGCTGATAATAGTTTTTATGTTCTTCGGAAATGCTCCCATCGGGATTTGCCAGGTTTGTCCCCATCGGCGCCATCATGACGCGGTTTCTGAGCGTCATGTTCTGGATCCGGATGGGACGCATCAGGTTTTCATAGGACATTTTGATTCTCCCTTACCTGCGACTTTATGTCCCTTACACGCGGTAAGGATCCCAGTCGATATTGTCCATAACCAGCTTGGCCGAGCGCAGCAGCGGCTGCTCACGGGAGGTGTGGTTTTCGTATTCGTACACACACAGCACCATGCATGAGCCGAAATATGCCCCCACGATACGCTGAAGCTTGCAGTGCGCGCCGTTGGCAAGGAAGAGGAACGGGATGCTAAGCTCCTTCTTCATCCGGCGCATTGCCTCAAAATTGGAAAGCAGCTCCTCCTCCGTGTTTGCGCAGGTCACGATCTTGGTAATGTCTGCGCCCCGGGCTTCATGCGCTTTGGTAATATCAAGGATCTGCTCAGGTGTGAGATACTGCCATGTGTGGGAGGACATCAGAACCTCTCCGCCGTTTTCATGGATGCAGTCGATCAGAGCACGCTGCTTTTCAATGGCCGCAGGATTTTGGGTAAGCTCCAGGGGGGAAGGGTCATACAGGTCGCCCATTACGTCCACCAGCGTTGCCCCCGCCTTCAGGCCAAGCAGCATTCCTTCAGCCAGATCGTCGTCTGTAAGGCCGGTGTTCTCCCTCTGCCGGTAGTTGGTAATGTAAATCGGCTTGTTTCCGCAGCGGCTGAAAATGTATCGGTAGGTTTCCTCGGTCTTGTACTTCTGCTCAATGTAGCACAGTTGAATTCCAAAAGCCTCCGCACCGGACGCCGCGGAATTCCGTATCAGCGTAACGCAGCTTTCCGGGTCTCCCAGCTGCACCATTGCGGTCAGCAGTGCGTGGTCATTGCTGAGGAAACTTGGTTTTTTTGCTTGCATCCAATTTACTCCTTGTTCTTCATAATAAAGCGTCCGCCGTCAATGAGAATGTTCTCTCCTGTGATGAAGGCAGCCTTGTCAGAGGCAAGGTACATGATCAGATCCACGATCTCCTGAGGTTCGGCGGCGCGTCCCAGCAGCGTCTTCATATTCGCCATGGCATCTCTCGTCAGCACCGGCCCGGGAGAAACACAGCAGCACCGTACCCCGTAGGGCGCGCCCACCAACGCCAGAGACTTTGTCAGCCCGTTCATGACGCCGCTCTTTGCTGTGGCATAGGCGACGTCTCCGCAGGAAGCTTCTGCTCCGGTGATGGAGCCGATGTTGATGATCACGCCGCTTTTCTGCTCTGCCATGTACTTCATCGCGGCGTGCCCCATGTAGAATGGACCCTTGAGATTTACGTCCAGGCCCCAGTCAAACACCTCAATGGGAACATCCTGGAAGGGGGTCCCCCGCTCCACGCCGCAGATGCGGATCTCGGAACCGCCCGCACTGTTTATAACGATATCAATCGTGGAGAACGCTTCCTTTGCCTTTTGGAAGGCGTCCGCGACCTGGGCGTAGTTTCTCACGTCGGTGGGAATGCCGATGGCGTGATAACCTTTGGCAGTAAGCGCGTCCACCTTCGACTGAAGCTTCGTCGGATTGGTTGCCATCATGACGATGTTTGCGCCCTGCTCAGCAAAGCATTGGGCGCAAAGCAAACCAATGCCGGAGGATGCGCCGGTGATTACGGCAGTTTTTCCTTGAAAGCTCATTGATTTTCTGTCCTTTCCTGTTTGTGATTCTTCAGCACCTGTCCGGTGCGTAACGAAGTTGATAAAATAGATATAGGCTGATATTTTCGGCACTGCTTTTCTGTTTCTTTGGCAAAAGGAATCCATGCCGCCAATCAAAAGCCAGACCTGCAGCGCACATTTGCTATCTTCTTTTTTGCAGCCTGTTTATAACAAGCAGCCCTTGTTTTAGCCATATAACACGCAATTCTTGGAGTTCTTCCCCTCTTTTTTGCCAAATGATCTCACATTTTTCTTGACAATCGTCGAATCAGCGTTTATATTTCCTGATATGGATTATATCCGACAGATGCCCGGATGTAAATGCAATAAGCGAACTTTATTTGATGTTTTCGACCCTATATTTTAGGCGCATAGTCATGTTAGCTAATTTTGGCTTTTGTTATTTGTACAAAAGAGCAGGAGGACGTATGGAACTGGATGATATTGTCGTGACGAAATTATTCGATGTAATGACCATCCCGATCGCCAAAGGAACCAAGCGGCCGATCACAAACCGGTATTGCTACGGCCTGACGTTTTGCGGGACGGACGGCGGCAGAATCCTGTATGAGTATGAAAACAGGCAGTATCTGTCTGACTATTACCATGCGGTTTTGCTGCCAATGGGCAGATCGTATCTGCTGAACGGAGAAAAGGGGGGCAACTATCCGCTCATCAACTTCTATTGCGATCATCCCCTCAACGACCGGCAGTTTGCGGTATTCGAAATCTCCAATCCCCAATATTATCTGCAAACCTATGAGCGCATCAAAAACCTTTGCTTCTACAACCAGCCGTTTTGTTACGCCAGAGCGATGGGTCTTTTCTATGAAATGCTGAGTCAGCTCATGCTGGCATCCGAAACGAGCAATCCCCTGCTTTCCACCGCTGTGTCCTACATGGAACGCAATTATGCCGACCCGGAACTGACCATCGATCAGATCGCCGCCGAGATAAACGTCAGCGTGGGTTATTTCCGGCGGATGTTCAAGGCGCAGTATTCCATGTCTCCCAAGAAATACATTCTTAACGCGCGTATCGTCAAGGCAAAAGAGCTGCTGATCGGTACATCCTGCCTTTCCATCTCCGAAATCGCCTGTGCCTGCGGATTTACCAACCTCTATCATTTTGACAGGACCTTCAAGGTGCATACCGGCTGCTCGCCTACAGAGTATCTGCAAACGTTCGGAAATAATTTCTGATACTATTTCCTGATTAAAATCTTTGATTTTAATCAGGAAGGCATCGCCTGATGGCGCTGCCAGTTTTGTGATTTATAAGGAAAGAAATCACAAAACAAGTCTCGTATGAACTCCTTGCCCTTCGGGCAATTAAAATCTTTTCTAAAGATTTTAATCGGAGTTCAGTATGAGACATTCCCCCTGCCTGCCGAACGAAAGCGGGAGCCGCCGTGTCGGCAGCTCCCGCTTTCCTGTATGGATGACCTTGCTTATGCGCTTTCTCTATTCCCCGAAGGCGATTTTTACGATCTGCATTTTCATCATTCCGTCGCCGACTTTGGAGAGGGAGCGGAAAAATCCGCTGACCGGCAGGGGCTTCCCGTCCGTGTAGCCCAACATGTAGCCACGGCTGGAAATGCGCAGGCGGCTGTCCCATGGAGACAACTCGGCCTTGGCGTCCGAAACCGCAAAGTACGCGCCGACGTCCTTGATCCATGTTTTCAGCATCAGCCTGACCGCCCTCTCGTTGGCCGCGTCGAAGACCAAAACGCCGCCCGGAAAGGCATCCGCCATTTTCTGCACCAGCGTCCTGACCTGCTCCTTCAGGAAGTAATAGAACACGCCTGCGGCAAAGAATACCGCGCCGCCGGAGGCGTCGATCTTGTCGAGCCACGCGGTGTCGTTCAGGTCGCAGGGGATGTTTTCCTCCCGCTCCCCGGCGGGCAGCAGCTCGTCGCGCACCCGGATGACCTCGGGAAAATCCAGATTGTATATCTTACAGCTGCCGTTGTCGCAGGCTCTGCCCGTGCCGTCCAGCCCGCAACCCAGATTGACCACTGCCGCGTTGGGGTGGGTTTTCAGATAATCCCGCACCTCAAAGGCCAGATCGTTCTGCCGCATGGCGCACTCCAGAAATCCGAAGCGCTGCATGAGACTTCCGGACTTCTTCTCCAGCACGGAAAAGTCGTAATCCAACTGATCGATCAGCTGGATTGCTGTTTCGTCCCGGTAGAGGCTGGGATACAGCCGGGAACACATTTTCCGGCCGTAAAGGGGGATGAGCAGCGTCTCCTGCACGGCGTTTTTCTCAATTTTGTACTTCATTGTCTTTTCCCTCCGCAATTTGTTTTACCAACGCCGCCCACTGCTCCGGATAGCAGGCAAGAAGCTCCTCGTGCTGCAAGTCCTGTTCGTGAATGACGGGATTTGCGAAATGCTGCTCGTACCGGGCGCGGTATTTTTCGCCCATTTTCAGGGCGTAGAAAATGTGAATTTCTGTGCCGGGTACGTCGATCTTGTCCGGCAGGGGCGTGATCAGGTCGGAATAAAACTGATTTTTGCAGCTCTGTTTCGTTACGTAAGGCCGCGCGCCGCCGAACATTTCCATAAACGCCTTCACGTAATCGCCCATCTCCGCCGCCCGTTTTTCCATCTGCTTTTGCAGAAAACGGCTCTTGAACCGGCCGTCCCGAATCAGGGGGTAGATCATGGGAAGCAGCAGATCGGTTTGCAGCTTTGCGGTGAAGCCGGACGCCTGATCCAGGTCGGAGCTGCCGAGAATGCCATAGTCCATGTGGATATTCCGCCGCGCCGCCAGCTGCCCCACAAACGAGCCGCCCAGCGAGCAGCCGTAGGCCGCCCGGATATGTCCGCCGCAGTTTTCTTTGATGTAGGATTCGATTTTCTCGGTTTCTTCAATCATGGTGGGAAATTCCGTGGCTTCCGTCTCGTCAAAGCCGTCATAGCTGACACACAGGACGCGATAGCTTTCCGCCAGCAGAGGAATGACGTGGCCAAAGTTGCTTTTCCAATGGCAGCAGGTTCCGGGAAGCAGCAAAATGGCCGGGGCGTTCTCCGCACCAAAAGTGTAAATCTTCATTGTTCCGCCCCCTTATGGCAGACGAACCATGCGATGCTTTTCAGATTGCCCACCTCCGCGTCCGCGTACACGCCGCCCAACCGCGTTTTCAGGCTGGAAACCGTCTCGTAAGGCGGCGTAAAGAACTTCATCGGCTCATACACCTTGCGAATGAGTCGGTCGGTTCGCCTGCACTCCCCGGCGACGTAAAAGCAGCCGCAGAAGGTTCCGCCGGGTTTCAGCACCCGGAAAACCTCCCGATAGGCGGCCTCCTTGTCCGGAAAGGCGTGAAAACCGTTGAGGGACAGGACGATGTCAAATGTGCCGTCCTCGTAGGGAAGCGCCCCCACGTCGCCCTGCTGAAAGGAAACGTTGGTAAGATTCAGCCGCTCCGCCTTTTCCCGCGCCTGCCCCATCATATCCGGGGAGTAGTCCAGACAGGTGATCTCCGCATTGGGCAGCGTCCGGTAGACGGGCATGGTCAGAATTCCCGTCCCCACGGGAACCTCCAGCAGCTTGCCGGAAAAATTCTCCGGAATGCCGGACAGGGCTTTTTCCAGATAGTCGTCGCACTCCGCCTTGTTCATGTCCCACACCAGACGGCATACCGCCTTTCCCCTTAACGTGGAGCAGGTTATCATACCGTCATAGAAATTGCCGCTGCCCGTCATGCGGTAGGCGTTGCGGATGGCGTCCTTTCGTTCCATTTCTCACCCTCGAATTTTAACGAGTTAGATTCAGCTAACTCACAATTTTTTGAAAAGCTGCCCACCGGCAGCCCTTCTTCGACACTGCCTACATCGTAGCAGTATTGAGAGAAAATGTCAAGGCAAAATGGTATATTGATTCTTTCCCGGCATGTTGCTATAGTAAAAGTAGAAAGGAAGTGTTCGCAATGGATTGGAAGAAAACAGGCCCGGAATTTGCGGAACGATTTGAGCATTTCGCCTTTGACAAGGTCGTGAACGAAGACGGCCAGCAGCTTCCCGGGGAGACCGGTATCTTGCCATTCTGGCGACCCTGATCGGCTGCGGCGGTGTGGATGCCTACGAGGAAATTCTGCCCCGGGCGATGGAAAACGGCGTGACGCCGGTCATGGTGAAGGAGTGCGTCTATCAGACGGTGGATTACCTGGGCTATGGCCGGATGCTGCCCTTCCTGAACGCGACCAACGACGTGTTCAGCCGCAGCGGGATTGCCCTTCCCCTGCCCGGACAGGCCACGACCACCATGGAGAACCGGCTGGAAAAGGGTGTCGCGGCGCAGGCTGCCATTTTCGGCGACCGCATGAAGGAGGCGTGGAAGCAGAGCCACATCAACCGCTGGCTGGCGGACAACTGCATCGGGATCTATCCCGATGCAATGGAGTACTCCCTTGCAATACCTATTGACTTATTCCTTCCCAGGCTCTGTCAGCCCGGTGAGGGAAAATTCGTAGCGCATGGCCAGCGCCTTGAACAGCTTCTGCATCACCTGTTCGGCAATTCCCCGGATGTCCAGCCCCTCGACGAAGCGGATGGCCTGCTCCACTTCCTCCTTGGGGACGCTGTACGCCCGCAGGCTCATGGTGAGAAACAACCGCAGCTTCTTTTCCAGCGTCAGCTCCCCGTCGCAGGGGTGTGCCATATAGCCGCGCATGATGCTGGCCGAGCCGATCTCCATATCGTAAAAGTCCCGCTCTGTGGCGTCCGGCAGGTAGCTGCCAAAAATGCCGTGCAGCTCCTTCGCCGTCTCCCGGAGAATATATTCGGAGGCTTCCTTCTCCGTGTAGGCTTCGATGTAGATTTCCCGGAGATTTTCGTTCAGCTCCGTCAGGGTCATCTGGATGGCCGTCTCCACCGCGTAGACGTACACCGGCGGCAGCTTCGCCCCCGCCTCCCCCCGCGCCATGGCGAATTGGTTGGAGAACATGAATTCCACCAGCTCCGTCAGGACGCCGTCCTTGGCACGGAAAATATTCTGGAAGGTGCTGTAGGAAACGTCGGCTTTTTCAATAATCTCTGCCAGCGTCGAACGTTTGTAGCCCTTTTCCAGAAAGAGCCGAACACAGACGGTGAGAATCCGTTTTTTCGCGGGCAGACTTGCGCTTGTAATGGCCATAGGGGTCACTCCTCTTATTGGATGGTATATATACCATCAGTATATCACGCTTCCTTAAGAATCGCAATCCCTTTTTGGCGCAATTCGGGGAAACTTTTCCCGAAATGGAATCTTAAGAAACGCCGGCATCGACTTTCTTTGGCGCATGTGCTATGATGGGACAAAAAAGGCAGGTGCATGATATGCGGGAGATCTTATTGCTGGAAGACGACACGACGCTGGGCAGGGGCATTCAGCTGGCGCTGCAAGACCCGGATGTGACGATCGCCCTGACCGGGACGCTTTCTCAGGCGCGGGAAATGCTGGCGCAGAAGAAATTTGACCTGCTGATTCTGGACGTGAATCTCCCGGACGGCAGCGCTCTGGATTTGCTGCGGGAGGTGCGGCAGGGGGAAGCCGTTCCCGTGATCCTCCTGACGGCAAATGACCTGGAGATGGACGTGGTCACCGGGCTGGAATCCGGGGCGGACGACTACATCACGAAGCCCTTTTCCCTGGCAATTCTCCGGGCGCGGGTGAACGCCCAGCTTCGCCGGAGAGTGAAATCCTCCTGCGTGGAACTGGACGGCTTCCGGTTCGATTTTGAGCGGATGGCGTTCTGGAAGAACGGTGAACCCATTGAGCTGAGCAAGACGGAGCAGAAGCTCCTGCGGCTGCTGGTGGAGAACCGGGGGCAGACCGTGTCCCGGGGCGTTCTTGTTGACCGCATCTGGACGGACGGGGCGGATTTTGTGGACGAGAACGCCCTGTCCGTCACGGTGAAGCGTCTGCGGGTCAAGCTGGAGGACGACCCGTCCAGCCCCCAATACCTGAAAACGGTGTACGGCCTCGGCTACACATGGGCGGTGAAGTGATATGACGGCCTTGGGATACGGAATTCTCGCGGCGGCAATCGTCCTCTGCGCCGCCGCAGTCTGGTGTGAGCGCCGGAAGACCCGCCGGGCACTGGAAAAGCTGAATGAGATGCTTACCGATGCCATGCGGGGGGACTTTACGGAGGACAGCTTCGACGAGACGCTGCTTTCCGCGCTGGAAAGCAAGCTGGCGCACTACCTCGCGGCGTCCACGGTATCCGCCCGGAACGTGAGCACCGAAAAGGAAAAGCTGAAAACCCTGATCGGGGACATTTCCCACCAGACGAAAACACCCATTGCCAACATTCTGCTCTACGCCCAGCTCCTGCGGGAGCAGCCGGGGAACACGGTGTGTCTGGACGCGCTGGACGCCCAGACGAAGAAGCTGCAAAGTCTCATTGAAGCGCTGGTGAAGACCTCCCGGCTGGAATCCGGGGTGATTGCCCTGCGCCCGAAGCCGGGGGCGCTTCAGGACGTTCTATCCTCGGCGGTATCCCAGCTGGAGCCGAAGGCCGGGGAAAAGAACATTTCCATCACCCTCGTTCCCACGGATGCCGAAGCGGTTTTCGACGCGAAATGGACAGAGGAAGCCGTATTTAACCTGCTGGACAACGCCGTCAAGTACACCCCCGCCGGCGGGGCGGTTCGTGTGTCCGCGTCCGCCTACCAGATGTTTTCGGCCATTCACGTGGCGGACAACGGGCCGGGGATACCGGAGGACGAGCAGCCGAAGGTATTTCAGCGCTTCTATCGGGGCTTAAGCAATCCCACGGAGGAAGGCGTGGGCATCGGGCTGTATCTGGTGCGTCAGATCGCGGAGGGGCAGGGCGGCTATGTGAAGGTCAGCTCCAAACCGGGCGAGGGCAGCACGTTTTCCCTGTACCTCCCCCGTGAAATCTGTCAACACTGTTAGATTCCGGAAAGAATGTAGAAAGAATCCTGTAGTAAAGTCTGTAGTGTGAAAACAATACAGACTTTTCTATTTTGGAGGTTATTATGAGTATTTTGGAAACCAGAAACCTGCGCAAAATCTACGGCTCCGGGGACACGGAGGTTCGGGCGCTGGACGGCGTGAACCTGAGTGTGAACAGCGGCGAATTTGTCGCCATTGTGGGCACCTCCGGCTCCGGGAAATCCACCCTTCTGCACATGCTGGGCGGCCTTGACCGGCCCACCTCCGGCAGCGTGATCGTGGACGGGAAGGACATCTTTTCCCTGAAAGATGAGGCGCTGACCATTTTCCGCAGGCGGAAGATTGGCTTTGTCTTCCAGAGCTACAATCTGGTGCCGGTGCTGAACGCGAGGGAAAACATCATCCTGCCCATCCAGCTGGACGGGCGGCAGGTGGACGAGGATTTCCTCGACAAAATTGTAAACACGCTGGGCCTTGAAAAGAAGCTGGGGAGCCTTCCCAGCCAGCTGTCCGGCGGTCAGCAGCAGCGGGTGGCCATCGCCCGCGCCCTTGCCGCCGCGCCCGCCATCATTCTGGCGGATGAGCCTACGGGCAATCTGGATTCCAGAACCAGTCAGGATGTGCTGAGCCTGCTGAAAGTCACCAGCCAGAAATTTGCCCAGACCATCGTCATGATTACCCACAACGAGGAAATCGCCCAGACGGCGGATCGGATCATCCGCATTGAGGACGGACGGATCGTGAGGTGAGCGGCATGAAGGTGAAAAACGGAAGCTGCATTCGCCATTTAAGCTTCAAGACCCTGATGGCCGCGAAAAAGCGGAACATCATCGCGGTGCTTGCCATCGCCCTGACCGCCCTGCTGTTCACGTCCCTCTTTACCATCGTAATGTCCATCAACGAGACGAACCAAAACTACCAGTTCCGCTCTGTCGGCGGGTATGCCCATGGTGCGTTCAAGGACGTGGACGAAGACCAGATCGCGGTGCTTTCGGCACATCCCGACGTCAAAGCCGTGGGCGTGCGGACGGTGCTGGGGCTTGCCACCCAGGGCGCGTTTGAAAAGGACTATGCCGAGGTCAGCTACATGGACGACAACAACGCCAAGTGGAGCTTTTCCCAGCCCACGGTGGGACGCACCCCGAAAAGCGGGAACGAAATTACCATGGACACCAAAGCTCTGGAGCTTCTCGGCGTAAAGCCGGAGCTGGGGGCACAGGTGAAGGTCACTTACACGCTGGCGGACAAAGAACAGATGGGCTGGGACATCACCGACACCTTTACGCTGGTAGGCTGGTGGGACTACGACGAGCTGCTGAGCGTCCACTTCCTCAACGTTTCCAAAGAATATGCCCAGAAGATTGACAAGCTGGCTGTGGCAGGAGGCTTGAAGCCCTTCCGTACGGATTTGAGCGTCATGCTGAGAAGCTCCCTGAACATTGAAAACGACCTGACCAGAATCGGCGAGTACTGCGGCTACAACATCGGCGAAGATGCGGGGCAGCTTCGCATCGGCGTTAACTGGGGCTATACCGCCACCCAAGTTTGGGACACCCTTGGCGTGGGAGGAATCCTCGCCATGCTCGCCGTGCTGATTCTGGTGGCGTTTACGGGATATCTGGTGATCTACAACATTTTCCAGATCTCCGTAGCGGGGGACATCCGCTACTACGGACTGCTCAAGACCATCGGCGTCACGCCGAAGCAGCTGCGGCGGCTGATCCGCCAGCAGGCGCTGCTGCTGAGCGCTCTGGGCATTCCGGTGGGCTTGCTGCTGGGCTACGCCGTGGGCGCGGCGGCGGTTCCCATCACCATGTCCACCTCTACGATGGGAGGGCGGTACACCACGGTCAGCGTTTCTCCCTGGATATTCCTGTTTTCCACGGTGTTTGCCCTGCTGACGGTGCTGCTCTCCTGCGCCCGCCCGGGGCGGATTGCCGGGAGGGTCTCCCCTGTGGAGGCGGTGTGCTACACCGAGCGGCAGTCGTCGGGGAAAACGCACCGGAAGGGCAGCAAAGTCACGCCTGTTCAGATGGCCGCCGCCAACTTGGGCAGGGACAAAAAGAAGACGGCGCTCGTGATGGTGTCCCTGTCCCTGACCGTCGTTCTGCTGAATCTGCTGGTCACGTTTATCGGCGGCTTTGACATGGACAAATATCTGAGCCGGCGAAGCTGCGCGGACTTCCTCATCAGCACGCCGAGCTATTTTAACTACCAGGGTTCCACTCTGACCAAAGAGGCGGTGGAACCGGTGCGGGCAAACACAGCGCACTCTCTGGAGGGCTTTGCCTATCTGACCGGCGGGGTGGGTATGTATCTGCCGGAAAGCGTCTGGCGGGATGAAGCCGCCTTCTACAGCCGGGATACGGATATGGACATCGACACGCTTCTCGCCCAGACGCCAAGAGACGGCGACAAGGTGCAGGCGGTGTCCCAGATAGAGGGGCTTGACCCGACGCTTGGAGAAAAGCTCACGGTGATCGGCGGCAGCTTGGATTCCCTCTGGGAACCGGACAGCCATGCCATCGCCATTGCCGTGAATCTGAATGATTCCGGGAAGCTGCCTGACCCCGGGATTTATCCCGCCGTGGGCGAGAAAATCAAGGTCACCTATGGAAACGGCGATACTGCGTACGACGTAAACTACACCGTCTGCGCACTGGTGGACGTTCCCTATAACATGAGCAGCCGGTTCTATACCATGGGCTATCAGGCAATCCTCAGCGCGGACGCCCTGTACCGGGACGCCGGGGAGGACAACGTGTTTCCCATGGTCTACCTCTTCGACACCCCCGACGAAGAATCGGAGTCCGCCGCGGAAAGCTACCTTGCCCAGCTCACTTCCGACCCCGACAGTCCCCTGATGTACGAAAGCAAGGCGACCCACCGGGCATATTTTCAGGAGTTCCGGATGACCTTTGTGATTCTGGGCGGGCTGCTGTGCGCCATCATCGGCATTGTGGGTATTCTGAATTTCTTCAACGCCATGATGACCGCCATTCTGGCGCGGAGCCGGGAATTCGCGGTTTTGCAGTCGGTGGGCATGACCGGCCGTCAGCTGGAAACCATGCTTCTCTGGGAGGGGCTGCTGTACACCCTTGGTTCCGGCCTGATCGCGGGGCTTCTGTCCGCCGCGGTGAACCCGCTGGCGGGGCGGCTTCTGGAAAGCGCCTACTGGTTCTACAGCTATCACTACACCATCACCCCGGTACTGGCCATGCTGCCCGCATTTATCGTGCTTGGCTGTGCCATCCCGGCGGTCATGTACCGTCAGGCGGTGAAGCAGAGCATCGTCGAGCGGCTGAGAAGTCTGGATACGTAACTATGGAAACAGCGGGAAGCCGGTCGGCCTCCCGCTGTGTTTTGAATTTTTTTCATTATCGTGTGTTTTACTTGAATTATACTGAACTTCAATTAAAATCTTTAAAAAAGATTTTAATTGCTCGAAGGGCATGAAGTTCATATGAGACTTGTTTTGTGATTTCTTTCCTTATAAATCACAAAACAGGCAGCGCCATTAGGCGATGCCTTCCTGATTAAAATCAAAGATTTTAATCAGGAAATAGTATCAGAACGTTTCATAGAAAGCAGCTTCTTTATAAGTTCTCACCGTTGGTCGCGATGACATCGGCGTACCAGGCAGCAGATTCCTTGGGAATTCGCTCGCAGGTACGGTAATCTACGTAGACAATGCCGAAGCGCTCGTCATAGCCGGAGCTCCATTCAAAGTTATCCAGAAAACTCCACTGCAGATATCCGCGGATGGGCGTTCCTTCCTCGATGGCCTTGCCCAACTCCAAAAGATAACGGTGCAGGAAATCAATCCGGTCAAGGTCGTGCACCTTCCCGTCCAGATAGACCTTGTCGTTGCAGCTCAGGCCGTTCTCGGTGATGTAAATGGGCAGACCGTAGCGGCGGTAGATGTGCATAGGGCCATAGTGCAGCACTTCCGGCGTGACGCCCCACTTGCAAGCAGTCAGGGGGAAGCCGGGATTGCGCTTGACTTCCTCGCCCTGTTCGTTGACCATGAAGCCCTGATAGATATTCAGGCCAAGATAGTCCGGCGTTTCCATCATATCCCAGTCCCCGGGATCAATGGTGGCGGCGAAGCGCTTAAAGGCATCCGACGCACTGTCGTCATAGTGGTGAAGAATCAGGCTGTCAAGGAAAACATTGAAACTCCAGCCCACCTTCAGGTCAAAGCTGGCGCGGTAGGCCGCTTCCCTTCCCTCCGGGGTATCCTTCTCGGGATATGCAAGGCTCCCGCATGGCACCACGCCCACAAGGGTTTCCTTGCCGCATACCTCCTTGATGGCTCGCTGGGCAGCGCTGTGGGCAAGGCAAAGGTTGTGGTAAACCAGAGCCACCTTCTCCTCCGGCAGCTTCCAGCCGGGGGCGTGATTGCCTGTTCCATAGCCAAGCTGAGCAATGCACTGAGGCTCGTTGATGGTCATAAAGTTTCGGACGCGTCCCTTGAAGCGCTGGGCGATGATACGGGCGTAACGTGCAAAAACGTCCGCAATCTCCCGGTTCAGCCAGCCGCCCTTATCCTGCAGGGCGCTGGGCAGATCCCAGTGGTAGAGGGTAATCAGCGGCTCAATCCCGCTCGCAATCAATTCATCTACCAGATTGTCGTAAAACCGGAGTCCCTGTTCGTTGACCTCGCCGTCACCGTCAGGTATGACTCTCGCCCAGCTGATGGAGAAGCGGTATGCCTTGATATTAAGCTGCTTCATCAGCGCCACATCCTCCCGGTAGCGATGGTAGCTGTCGCAGGCTACGTCGCCGGTGTCCCGGTTTTTGATGTTGTTGGCAGCGGGGTCATGGCAGAAATCGTCCCAGATATTGGGGCCTTTCCCATCCTCATTCCAGGCACCTTCGCACTGATAAGATGCGCAGGCAACACCCCATAGAAAATTCTTTGGAAACTTGCTCATACTGTCACCTCAACATGATACTTTTTCTTCCCGTCCTTCATGGGAATCAGATTGCCCGCCACATTTTCACCGTCCACGCGCAGGCTGTAAGTCCCCGTCTGAACCACGTGGATGTGGTAGGCTGCACCCCGGTAACGGCGCCGGACAGAGTACTCCTCCAGCGCCCCGGGCAGGCATGGGTCGATTCGCAATCCGGCAGGGGTGGGTTTCACACCCAGAATATACTGGCTGATATTCACGAACGTCCAGGCGGCTGTGCCAGTGAGCCAGCTGTTTCTTGCCGCGCCCTCATCGTAAGAAGCGCGGGCCGCCACCGTCTGGGCATAGACATAGGGTTCCACCCGGCGAATGTCGCTGTGTTCCTCCTGATAAACAGGGCAGGTTCTGCGGTAGATATCAAAGGCATTCTCTCCTCTGCCCACAACGGTTTCCGCGATGCTGATCCAAGGGTTGTTGTGGCAGAAAACGGAGCCGTTTTCCTTGTATCCGGGAGGATAGCTGGTAATTTCTCCCAGCTCTTTGTGATAAACGGTATAGCAGGGTGCCAGCAGCTCCACGCCGTATTTGCCCAGCAGCCGCTGCCGCACGGAGTCCAGTGCCCGAACCGCTTTGCCGTCGTCAGTTCCGATGCCGGCCATGACGCACATACCCTGGGGCTCGATGAAAATCTGGCCCTCGTCGCAGGTATGGCTTCCCACGGCATTGCCGTAAGCATCATAGGCACGAACAAACCAGTCTCCGTCCCAACCGGCGGTCTTGACAGCGGCTTCCATTTCCGCCGCCGCTGCTTCCACCTCCGCCGCCGCGTTGTCCAGACCGGCATACCGGCACAGCGAGGCATACTGTTTCCCGTAGAGGACGAACATGCCGCCGATGAACACAGATTCCGCCACAGGGCCTTCCGAAGGGCCGGTGGTCTGGAAGCTCTCGCCGGGTTCTTCCGAGAAGCAGTTCAGGTTCAGGCAGTCGTTCCAGTCGGCTCTGCCAATCAGGGGAAGGCTGTGGGGTCCTTTATGGTTCATGGTGTAGCGGACGCTCCTGCGCAGATGCTCCATCAAGGGCGCTTCGCTGCCGGGGACATTGTCAAAGGGCGTGGGATGCTCCAGAATGGAAAAGTCCCCCGTCTCGCTGATATAAGCGTAAGTACAGGCAACCAGCCACAGCGGGTCATCATTGAAGCCGCTGCCCACATCGTTGTTGCCCCGTTTTGTCAGAGGCTGGTACTGATGATAGGTGGAGCCGTCCGCCCACTGGATGGAGGCAATGTCGATGATACGTTCCCGGGCACGCTCCGGCGCCATGTGGACAAAACCCAGCAAATCCTGGCAGCTGTCCCGGAACCCCATGCCCCGTCCGGTACCGGACTCAAAGTAGCTGGCACTGCGGCTCATATTAAAGGTGACCATACACTGGTACTGGTGCCAGATGTTCACCATACGGTTGAGCTTCTCGTCGCCGCTTTCCAGGGTGTAGACGCCCAGCAGCTTGTCCCAATATTCCGCCAGTTCCGTCAGGGCATTCTCAACGGATGTATCCGTGGAGAACTTTTTCAGCACCCGGTAGGCGGTATCCTTGCGGATGACGCCGGGAGTCAGGAATTTCCGGTCTCTGGGATTTTTGCCATAGCCGAGGACAAACACAAATCCCCTTTCTTCGCCGGGTGCAAGGGTTACATCCAGCGCCAGTCCCGCCATAGGCGCGCCGCCGTGGGCGACAAAATCGCCGGTCTTTCCACTCAGAATAGCCTGAGGTCTTGCAAAAGTCCCAAAGGTTCCCAAAAAATGATCCCGGTCGGTGTCGTAGCCCGCAATGGGGGCGTTCACGCCGTAATAGGCATAGTGATTCCGCCGCTCCCGGTATTCGGTTTTGTGATAAATTGCGCTGCCTTCCACTTCCAGCTCGCCGATGTTCAGGTTCCGCTGGAAATTGGTGGCGTCATCCACCGTGTTCCACAGGCACCACTCTACGGCAGCGGTGAAGCGGAAGCGCTTGGTTTCCGCTGAGCGGTTGGTCAGGCGGACGCGCTGCACCTCGCAATTTTCCCCGATGGGTACGAGAAAAGTCAGCTCCGCGTAAAGGCCGTCCTTCTCCGTCTCAAAAACGGTGTAGCCCATACCATGACGGCAGCGGTAACTGTCCAGCGACCGATCCACGGGATGGAAGGTGGGGCTCCAGGGCGCTTTATCTTCCTCTTTGATGTAGAAAAACCGTCCGCCCACATCTGCCGGGACATTATTGTAGCGGTAGCGCAGGATGCGCTGAAGCTTCGCGTCACGGTAGAAGCAGTAGCCGCCAGCGGTATTGCTGATGAGGGAGAAAAACTCCTGGCTGCCCAGATAGTTGATCCATGGCATGGGAGTTGCCGGGGTTTCAATTACATACTCTTTTCTTTTATCGTCAAAAAAACCATATTGCATGACGAAAGTCCTCCAGATGGAAGATGATGATTGCCGGAGGGCCTTACACAGGCCCTCCCAAATGAAATTAAAGACTGTTCAGCTGATCCAGAAGACGATCCAGCATCTCCTGGGACACCATTCCGCCGCCGAAGCTCAGGGCGCCGCGAAGGGGCATATACTGCATCATCGCCATGTTCATCTCGTCGGAAATGGCTTCCTTTGCCGCCTCTGTGTTCTCGGCGTTGTCCGGGGAAAACGTCTTTTTAATGACCTCCAGCATGGGCGCCATCACGGCAGCTGCGCTTGGGTCTGCCATCAGATCCATGAAAATGGTGTCCATGGTGTAGTGCTTTTTGACCCTCACAGTGGAGGTGACATTCACGGCAGCACTCACGTCGATGTGCCGGGAGGACTGCCCCACTTCAATCGTAAACTCGCCTGTCTTGACGTGCCAGTCGTGAATCTGGGCGTTCCAGTAGGCGAAGGCGCGCTTGTCCAGTGTGAAGGTCACATCCTTGCTTTCCCCGGGCTGGAGAGCAACCTTATCAAAGCCCTTCAGCTCCCGCACCGGGCGGAGCACCTCGCTGTGCTTCTCACCTACGTAGAGCTGGACAACGGTTTTGCCGAAGCGGCTGCCGGTATTCGTCACGGTAACCGTGGCGGTAAGGGTATCCCGGTCGGTGATCTCCGACGCGTTCAGGCGCAGATTCGAGTAGGCAAAGGTGGTGTAGCTCAGGCCGTGACCGAAGGGGAACAGAACATCCATTTCCTTCTTATCATAATAGCGGTAGCCCACGAACACGCCCTCGCGGTAGTCCGCCTCGTTGCCCTCGCCGCCGTAGAAAAGGTAGGAGGGGTTATCGGACAGCTTGACGGGGAAGGTCTCCGGCAGATGACCGGAGGGATTCACTTCGCCATAGAGCACGCGAACCGTCGCCAGGCCAACCGCCTGACCGCCCAGATAGCCTTCCAGAACCGCCTTGACCTTGCCGATCCAGGGCATCTCTACAGGAGAGCCGTTGTGGAGTACCACCACGGTGTTGGGGTTCACTTCCGCGACAGCCTCAATCAGTCTGTTCTGGCAGTCGGGCATACGCATATGGCTGCGGTCATAGCCCTCGGATTCATAAGCATCCGGCAAGCCCGCGAACACAACGGCAACCTTGGCTTTCTTCGCTGCGGCAACCGCTTCGGCAATCATTTCATCGGTCGCCGCGTCCTCCGCAACGCTGTAGCCCCGAGCATAGGTCACCTTTTTTCCCTCCGCCGCTTCCAGCGCGGAGGTGGTCTTGAAGCAGTTGATATGGGAGCTGCCGCCGCCCTGGAACCGGGGCTTTACCGCAAACTCGCCAATAAAGGCCGCCTCCTCGTCCTGACTCAGGGGCAGAATTCCCTCATTCTTCAGCAGAACCATACAGTCTGCAGCAATGTCTGCACTCAGAAGGTGCTGGGCTTCCATATCCCAGGGAGTTTCGGGTTTCGCGTTTTCCAGGTAGCGGAAGTTGATGGTGAGAATCCGCTCCACCGCCTGATCCACCAGCTTTTCGTCCAGCTTGCCGCTGCGAACCGCTTCCACGATCCGGGCATCATTGATACCGCCGGAAGAAGGCATTTCCAGATCCAGCCCGGCGGCAACGCCGGCAACACGGTTGGAAACCGCGCCCCAGTCGGACATCACATAACCCTCAAAGCCCCATTCCTTCCGAAGCACATCGGTCAGCAGCCAGGGATTCTCCGAGGCATAGACGCCGTTGATCCGGTTGTAGGAGCACATCACCGTCCACGGCTGCGCCTTTTTCACGGATGTTTCAAAGGCGGGGAAATAGATTTCCCGCAGCGTCCGCTCATCGGCGTTGGAGCTGGAGCTCATGCGGCGGTGCTCCTGATTGTTGGCGGCAAAGTGCTTGATGGAGGTGCCCACATTGCGGCTCTGCACACCGTTAATATAGGCGGCAGACATTTCACCCGCCAGATAGGGATCCTCAGAAAAATACTCAAAATTTCTTCCGCACAGAGGGGAACGCTTGATATTGACAGCCGGGCCCAGAACCACGCTGAGCTTTTCATGCTGGCAGCTGTCGCCGATGGCTTCGCCCATTTTCCGGATCAGATCCCGGTCGAAGGACGCTGCCGTGGCGGAGGCTGCCGGCATACACACAGCCTTGATGCTGTCATTGATGCCCAGGTGATCCCCTTTGTCATCCTGCTTGCGCAAACCATGCGGGCCGTCGCTGACCATCACGGAGGGAACTCCCAGACGCTCGACGGATTTGGTATGCCAAAAATCCAGACCGGAGCACAGGCCGGCCTTCTCTTCCAGAGTCATTTGGGAAACCAGTGCTTTAATTTCCATAATACATACTCCTTATACGAGCTTACCGCGGCATTGATACTATTTCCTGATTAAAATCTTTGATTTTAATCAGGAAGGCATCGCCTGATGGCGCTGCCAGTTTTGTGATTTATAAGGAAAGAAATCACAAAACAAGTCTCATATGAACTCCTTGCCCTTCGGGCAATTAAAATCTTTTCTAAAGATTTTAATTGGAGTTCAGTATGAGGGCTAAGATTTCCGCAATGCTGCGGTAATGGCTGATACTATTTCAGTTCTACCGTGCTCAGATCCCATTCCTCATGAATCTTGGGAACGTCGCTGATCAGGCGCTTGGTATACGCGGCCTTGGGATTGAGGATGACCTCGTCCGCCTTGCCGAATTCCACAAACCTGCCATGCTCCATGATATAAACGGTATCGGAAATGTAATACGCCAGGCCAATATCGTGGGTGATGAAGATAACGGTCATGCCGATCTCATCGCGCAGCTGTAGCAGCATATCCAGAATGGTGGCGCGGGAGCAGGCGTCAACCATGGAGGTCGGCTCGTCCGCCAGCAAAATCTTGGGCTTGAGCAGGAAAATACGGGCGATCATCAGACGCTGCATCTGGCCGCCGGAGAGCTCGAAGGGATACTTATTGGTCAGCTCCGCGAACTTCAGGTTTACAAAGGAGCAGGCTTCGGTCATCATTTCGATCTTCTTCTCCTTGGGGAGATGCTTGCCGCCGCGCATGTTAATGCAGTCGAGAAGCACGGTGTCAATTTTATTGAAGGTATTGAAGGAAGAGAAGGGATCCTGGAAAATGGCCTGAATGCCTCTCCAGTATTCCTTTTTCTTTCTGTGGGAGGAAACGTCCCGGGGCTTGCCCTGGAACAGGATCTCCCCTTCCGTCTGATTCAGCAGACCCAGCAGCATTTTGGACAGGGTGGTCTTACCGGAGCCGGACTCACCGACGATGGAGACGAACTCGCCCTCGTGAAAGTCAAAGTCCACATGGTCAACAGCCACGGTTTTCTTTTCGCCAAGTCCGAATACCTTGGTTACCCCGTGGCCGGACAGGCAAAGCGGTGCGTTGGTGAAATCCTTCGTTTTCGGAACGTAATCACTCATGGCTGTACACCTCCTTCAATTCATCCTGACCCAGCAGGCAGCGGTACATACGTCCGTCGCCGAGATCCTTTTCGGGGATGGCGCTGTAGCGGCACTCAGGCCGGGCGTACTTGCACCGCTCGGCAAAGCGACAGCCCTGAGGCGGTTTTTTCAGGTTGGGCGGCGTACCGGGAATCGCAGTCAGCTTGTGTCCGCGCGTGCCCTCCTCGGGAACCAGAATGGAGCTCATCAAGCCGTGGGAGTACGGATGCACGGGATCGAACACCATTTCTTCCGCAGTGCCCTTTTCCACAATCTGTCCGGCGTACATGACCATGATGTCATCGGTCACATTGTAGAGCAGAGGCAGCTCGTGGGTGATGAACAGCATGGACTTGATATAGCCCTTTTCCATCAGCTCCCGCATCATCTTGATAACCATCTTCTGAGAGGTCACGTCCAGCGCGGAGGAAGGTTCGTCGGCAATCAGAACCTTGGGGTTCAGAATGGTAGACACAGCGATGACGGTACGCTGCTTCATACCGCCGGACAGCTCCACCGCGTGTTTATCCAGCACCTCGGGCGGCAGACCCAGTTCCGCAAACCGTGCTTCCGCCAACTCCCGGATCAGCTTCTTGTCTTTCTTGGGGTCATGTGCCCGCACCACGTCCTCGATAAAGCGGATGATTCTCTGGGTTGGGTTCAGGGCGTTCATGGCAGCTTGGGGAATGTAGGCAATTTCCGTGCCGAGGATGCTCTTACGGACATCATCCGGCTTCATGCCGGAGATATTTCTGCCGTCGATGACGATATCGCCGCTCATATAGTGCAGAGGCGGGAAATAGTAGCCCATCATAGAAAGCGCCAGCGTGGATTTTCCGCAGCCGGACTCGCCCGCGATGCCCAGGGACTTGCCTTCCTCGATTTTGAAGGAGACGCCGTCCACGGCGTAAACATCCTCGTGGAAGCGGGTCACATATTTGGTTTTGAGGTTTCTGACCTCCAGCATTACTTTACCCATTGCGTCGTCCTCCTTAGTCTCTCAAGGTGGGATTGAATACCTGGTCGAGACCCGTGTTCATCAGATTCAAAGAGAAAGAGATGAGGGTGATGGTCAGAATCACAGGGAAGTAAGCCCACCAGGAACCGTTGGTATGCGCGGAATACAGCATGGCCCAGTTCATCATCAGACCCAGCGTAGGAACCTCGGTGGTCTTGGGGCCAAGGCCCAGCAGTGACAGCTGTGCTTCGCTGAGGATGCCGGAGGAAACCTGAAGAATGAAAGCCATGACGACATAGGAAGCAATGTAGGGCAGGATATCCGTCAGCACGATGCGAACCAGGCTGTGTCCGGAGAGCTTGCTCAGGTTGACGTGGTCACGGTTACGCAGGCTGATGACCTGAGAACGGACGGAACGAGCGGTCCAGGTCCAGCTTGTCAAGCCGATAACCAACGCGACCACCGCCGCGCCGCGCTGTTCCTGACCGATGGAATAGGAAATCAAAATCAGCAGGATGAAGCTGGGGATAACGGTGAAAATGTTGGTGATGAACATAATCAGATCGTCCGCAAAGCCGCCTAAGTAACCGGCCAGCAGACCCAGGGTCAGGCCAATGATTGTGGCAACGGCACCGGCGATCAGGCCGATTCTGATGGAGGTGCCGCAGGCGGACACCAGCTCTTTAAGGACGTCGCGGCCGAAGTTGTCGGTGCCCAGCGGCAGAGTCTTGACGTTGGCAACGGCACGGATGTTGACATAGTCGGTTTTGCTGATGGAATTCACCTTTTCCAGATCGCCCTCATCATTCTCATCGGCGATAATCCGCACGTCAGCGGAGCGCAGCTCCAGCAGAGCGTTATTCAGGCGCTTGTAATAGTTCCGCTTTGCCATGGTCATGCCGGCAGGCTTGGCGGTAACCTCGTAATTGTCGTTCCACAAATCCACCAACGCGTCGGTGTCGTTAATGTCCAGTCCGGACACGTCGATGCCCATAGCGGTGAACCACTCCACCATGGCAACCCTGTCCTCAGCGGACAGAGCCTTCGCGATTCGGTTATCGTCCGCGTCGGAAAGGCGCAGCGTCTCGGTGCCGGTGCCCACGGCGTCATACAGGGAAACGTAAGTACCGGGAGATGCGAAGGTGCCAACGCCAATCATTTCCAGAGGGTTTCCGGGGTTGAACATGGGATAGATCAGCATGATCAGAAGGATAAACACAAAAATGCCAAAACCAACCACAAATTTGGGGGAATGAAAAACCTGGCGCAGTGTATTCTTCATTTTTAATTCCTCCCTTAGCTGTCAAACTGGGCGGCTTTGACTCTGGGATCGATAAAGCCGTAGATGATGTCCAGCAGGAACGTCACTATCAGAACCATGATGGTGATAATCAGAGTAGTAGCAGAAATCAAGGGATAATCCGCCGCGGTCACGGCGCTGTACATGGTGCTGCCGAGACCGGGATAGGAGAAGATGATCTCAGCGACCAGAGCGCCGCCGATCATGGTGCCGATGGACAGCGCCAAGCCGGTGACCTGGGGCAGCATGGCGTTGCGGAAAACATAACCGACGATCTTGCGATCCTTGATGCCAAGGAACCGGGCATACTTGACATAGTCGGCATTAAGTTCATAGATAGACATGGAGCGCATACCCACGGCCTGACCGCCGATGGAAACCAGGACAATGCTCCAGAAGGGCAGCTGGTAGTGAGAAATCACAGAGGAAATAAACTTCCAGCTGAAATTGGGAATCATATCAAAACCATAGCCGCCGGAAATGGGAGCCCATTTCAGTTTCACGGCGAAGAGAACAAGAAGAATCACTGCCATACCGAAAGCCGGGACGTTGCCCAAAAACAGGAAGGTCGGGAGCAGAACCTTGTCAAAGCCCTTGCGGATGTACGCCGCCAGGGCGCCAAGCAGGTTGCCAAGCAGCCAGCCAACCAGGATCGCGGGCAACTGCAGGCAGATCGTCCACATGATGGCGCTGGAAATAATGTTGCTGACGGATCTGGGATACTGGCTGAAGGAAAGCCCAAAGTCGCCGTGGATGGCGTTCTTGCAGAAGATCAGAAACTGCTCCGCCATAGGCTTATTCGTACCGAACTGTTCTGCATAACGCTCGTAAATTTCCTGCACGGCAGAGGCGTCGGACATACCGTTCGCCATTTTACCGGTGATGGCCGCGACAGGGTCGGCAGGCATCAGCCGAGGCAGAAAGAAATTGAGGAATACTGCAACGACAAAAGTAATAAGAAACCAGATTATTTTTTTTCCAAAATATTTACGGTAGCCTTTCATGCTACTTTTCCCCCCTTAGCATAAAAACGGGAAGGGCCATGCTCCATGAAGGAGCATGGCCGCTTCGAATTAACTATTAGCCGACCAACTCGAGCTCGTACAGCGCGGCAATACCGTAGCCATCGGTGCAGTCAGCAGGGGGAATGTTCCGGCCGTCATCGCCGGCGGGGAAGTTGGTCCAGACAGACTCGTTGACGCAGTGGAACACGGAAGGACGATACATCAGGGAGAAGCTGGGAACCTCGGTCAGGTAGATCTCGGTCAGCTTGGTGTACAGATCCTTCAGCTCAGCAGTGTCAGTGGTGGTGGGGATCTTCTTGATGAGAGCCTCAGCCTCGTCATTGACGTACTGGCCCCAGTTGCCGGACCAGTTGTTGGCAATACCCACATAGTCCTTGCCCATAAACTGGTTCACACGGCCCCAGGGATTGGAGGGAGTGGAAGCATCGGGAGACCACATGAAGATGGCGTACTCAGTCTGGTCGGGATCGACAAACACGGTCTGATAGATGGAGTACTCGGGATACAGAGTGGTGATCTCAACGCCAATGTTCTTACCGGCAGCGGCAACCACTTCCATGGAGGCCTGCCAGTCAGTCCAGCCGTTGGGGCAAACAGCGTTCAGGGAGATCTTCTCACCCTTCCACTCACGCCATCCGTCGCCGTCGCTGTCCACGATACCGGCTTCGTCCAGCAGAGCCTTGGCGCCTTCGATGTCATTGCCTGCCCACTGCAGATCGGCAACGGCGTCGTGATCGTACAGAGCCTGCTCACCGTCGGTGGGGTTCATCAGGGAGCGGGGAACATCGGAGAAGCTGGGGGACTGATTGGTCATGGCGTTGGCGATGATGGTATCATAGTCAACAGCCATGGCAATGGCCTTACGAAGGGCGGTATTCTCAGCGATAACGGGGAGGTTCATGTTGTACCATGCGGTAGGCATGGTCAGGCAGACACCATAGGGAGCTTCGTCATAGAAGGTGGAGATGGGCAGGCCGTCTTCCAGCCACAGATTCTGAATGTTGCCGATGAACTGCTGGCAAACGTCAACCTCGCCAGCCTTCAGAGCGACTTCACCAGCGGCGTTATCAGCGTAGATAACGTGAGCCAGGTACTTGGGAACAGGGAGCTTACCCCACATGGAGGCGTCCTGACCCCAGTAGTTGTCGTCACGGATCAGAACGACCTTCTGATCGTCGGAGTAGTACTTGGTGTAGGGGCCGGACCAAACGACATCATCACCGGGGTCGTTCAGGATAGCGGTGGCGTCGCCGTTGCAGCGCTCAACGACCTTGTCGATCCAGGCAGCCTGCGCAATGGGAGCCAGTTCCAGGAAGTCCAGAACCTTCAGGGGGTTGACAGGCGCGCCGCTGGCATCAAGCTTGCAGTGGATGACCAGGCTCTTGTCACCGGTAGCCTCGATGCTGTCGATGAAAGCGCCGTAGGAAGAACCGGTGCCGTTGCCGATCTCAACGCCGATTTCCCAGGTGCGGACAACGTCGGCGGCGGTGACAGGCGTGCCGTCAGACCAGTGGGCGGCTTCCTTCAGATTGACAGAAAGCTCAGTCATGTTGTCGTTCCAGGTGTAGTCGCCGTCGGCCAACAGACCGATCAGCTCGCCGGTCATTACGTTCCACATGTACAGGGTCTCGAACATGGTAGTACGGTAGCCGGCACCAGCGGCGAGGGCCATGGCGTTATTCTGGTTGGTTCCGATGACGTTCCAGGAGTTGACGGTACCCCACTGCTGACCAGCAAAGTACAGGGTCTCGTCACGAGGCAGGTCGGTGGTATTACCGGCTGCTTCGGTTTCAGCCGCGGGGGTGGGGTCAGCAGCCGCAGTGGTGATGGCGCCGTCAGCGACAGTGGGAGTGGCAGTGTCCTGCTTGGCACAGGCGGCGAAGGACAGAACCATCGTCAGAACCAGAAGCATGGCAATCAGTTTTTTCATTGTTTTTCCTCCTTTAATTTTTGTTATTGACCTTCTTGGGGAAGGCCATTAACTACAATGGTTTATCATGTCTTTCCTGAAAGGAAAGGCACAAAAAGGGATATCCCTTTTTGCCGGATGAAATCACGGTGTCAGCTTTTTCACCGTTTCGCCCGGGAGCAGGGTCCCGCCAACCACATGGCGTCCCGGGATGTAGGATCTTCCCTCTTCCACTGCTCTGGCCAGCTCCTCGGCTGCCAGCTCTCCCATCCGCTCGGCATCCTGCCGCATGGTGGTCAGCTTCGGGCGGAGCATCTGACAGAAATCAATGCCGTCATACCCGACGATGCTGACATCGTCCGGGACGGACAGGCCCATTTTCTCAAGCTCGTTTTTGCCCCCAAGGTGGGCGATGTCGTCGGGATAGAGGATGCACGTTGGCGGATCGGGAAGCTCCATCAGCTTCCGGGTTGCCGCCGCCGAGGATTCCGGATCCAGATACATGCTCTGGACCAAATATTCGTCCGGCAAGGAAAGCCCCAGTTCCTTGCAGGCTCTGCAGAAGCCGGAGATTCTGCGGCGCGTCACCGGCGTATCTTCTCCATAGGCGAATGCAATCTTCCGGTGTCCCATACTATACACATATTTCACCAGTTCCGTCATCCCGCCCACGTTATCGGACAGGACACTGCCGCAATTTTCAAACACGCAGTCAATCGTCACAACGGGGATGCCGCTGTTCGCCAGATCCACCACGGCGTGCTCCGTATAATCCACGGAGGCGATGACCACTCCGTCACAGTTACGGTAACGGGCGTGATCCACATAGCTGATTTCCTGACCGCCCATGTGGTCACTGATGAAGGAAATGTCGTAGCCCAGTTCCTCAGCGCGATGCTTGAAGCTGTTGAGAATGTGGGAGAAGAAGCTGTGCGTCAACCCCTTGTTGGCCTGATCCTCAAAAAGGACGCCAAAATTATACGAGCGGCTGGTTTTCAGCATCCGTGCGGCAGAATTTGGTGTATAACCCATTTGGGAAGCCACTTTGCGGATAGTCTCTTTTGTCTCTGCGCTGATATCCGGCGCGCCGTTCAGCGCCTTACTGACAGTGGCAATGGAGAAACCGCACTCCTTTGCAATCATCTTTATCGTCACCATAATGGCCTCCGGGGCCTGAATTTGTCTGCGAATGCAAGGACATGTGCATTTTGAACAATCGGCCGCATATCTGAAACGTTTTCGTATAGCTATATTAACACCATTTTATTTTCTTGTCAAGAGGGTTTCTGAAATTCAAGAATTTTTGTGCAATCCGCTGATAAACTATGAAATATGCTTAATCTGAGTCCAATTTTTACCATTAAGCTATTGACTTTGACGAATGATTGTCCTATAGTGTATTTTGTAAATAAGTCGATTTTGAAAACGTATTCGGAGGTATTGCCAATGAAAACACGCACCCTTAACGGCGCATGGACGCTGGAAATTCCGGGCACCCCCTTTGCTGCTGTCCCCGCCACCGTCCCCGGCTCGGTTTACCATGACCTGCTCGCCGCGGAGCGGATTCCCGATCCATTCTACAGGGACAACGAAATGGAAGCCCTAAAGCTGATGGACAACGATTTTGTCTATTTCCGCAGCTTCCAGGTGGACGATGCCCTTCTCGCTGGGGACAAGGTTTTGCTCCGGGCAGAGGGACTGGACACCATCGCCGCCGTCCATATCAACGGTCAGATCGTCGGTGAGGCCTGCAATATGCACAGAATCTGGGAGTTCGACGTTAAGTCCGTTCTCCATCCCGGAGAGAACACCATCACCGTCTCCTTCCGCTCTCCTACTAAGTATATTAAGGAAGCATACGCAAAGTCCGTGGCAGACGGCAGCTCTGATGCCATGGTGGGCTTCCCTAACATCCACAAAGCCCACTGCATGTTCGGCTGGGACTGGGGTCCCCGTCTGCCTGACGCCGGCATCTGGCGGAACATTTCCATCATCAGCATCGAAAAAGCCCGTATTCAGGACGTTCGGGTGGATCAGTTCCATAAAGACGGCACGGTTCGTCTGCGCATACATACCAATCTGAACCGTTATACCGATGACGAGGTCTGGGTCAACGTTTCCGTCACCGCTCCCGACGGCTCCGTCCTCACTGCCAGCGGCACCGACTGCGAGCTGATCGTCCAAAATCCCCAGCTCTGGTGGCCTGCCGGCTTCGGCGGTCAGCCGCTGTATCAGCTCAGCGTTTCCCTGTGTGCCAAGGGCAAGGAGCTGGACGTTTGGAGCCGGCGCATCGGCCTTCGCACCATGACCGTCAGCCGCCGTAAGGATCAGTGGGGCGAAAGCTTCAGCCACTGCGTCAACGGCGTGGACATCTTTGCCATGGGCGCCGATTACATCCCCGAGGACAATCTCCTTCCCAGAGTCAACCCAGAGCGCACCCGCCGTCTGCTGGAGGACGCAGAGGCTGCCAACATGAACTGCATCCGGGTCTGGGGCGGCGGCTACTATCCCGACGACTTCTTCTATGACATCTGTGACGAGCTTGGATTGCTGGTATGGCAGGACTTCATGTTCGCCTGCGCCGTGTACAATCTGACGGACGCGTTTGAGGAGAACATCACCGCCGAGTTTGTAGACAACGTCCGCCGTCTGCGCCACCACGCATCCCTCGCCCTGTGGTGCGGCAATAATGAAATGGAGCAGTTTGTGGCCCAGGGCGAGTGGGTCACCTCCATGCGTCAGAAGGCCGACTATATTAAGATGTACGAGTACATCATCCCCAAGGTTCTGAAAGCAGAGGATCCCCAGGCCTTCTATTGGCCCGCCAGCCCCTCCAGCGGCGGCAGCTTTGACGATCCCCAGGATCCCACCCGAGGCGACGTCCACTACTGGATGGTCTGGCACGGTCTTCTCCCCTTCACCGACTACCGCAACCATCAGTTCCGGTATGTCTCTGAATTTGGCTTCCAGTCCTTCCCCTGCACGGAAACCATCGAAAGCTTTACCGCGCCCGAGGATCGGAACGTATTCTCCTATGTGATGGAGAAGCACCAGCGCAACGCCTCTGCCAACGGGCGCATCCTGTTCTATCTATCCCAGATGTACCTGTATCCCCGCAGTCTGGAGCTGCTGGTATACGCCTCCCAGCTGCTGCAGGCACAGGCCATGCAGTACGGTGTCGAGCACTGGCGGCGGCACCGGGGCTGCTGCATGGGTGCGGTGGTCTGGCAGCTCAACGACTGCTGGCCGGTAGCCAGCTGGGCCAGCATCGACTACTTTGGCCGTTGGAAGGCTCTGCACTACTATGAAAAGCGGTTCTTTGCCCCTGTGCTGATTTCCTGCCATGAGGAGGGCATTCTCTCCCAGAATACCAACGTCAATGCCGAGCCTTTTGGCCTGAAAAAGTCCGCCCACCTGAACGTGAGCAACGAGACCATGCAGGAATTCCGGGGCAAGGCAAAGTGGAGTCTGCGCCGCCCGGACGCTTCCGTTATCGAGGAAGGCAGCTTCGATGTGACCGTCCCCGCTTTGTCCGCCGTCTGGCTGCCGGAGCAGGACTTCTCGAATTACGGCACTTATGACACCTACTATTCCTACCAACTGCTGGATGAGGCGGGCAATGGGGTAGGCGAGGGGAGCGTCCTCTTCTGCGCTCCCAAGCACTTCCGCTTTGCTGATCCAGAACTGAACGCCTTTGTCAAGGATGACGATATCATTGTCACCGCGAAGGGGTATGCCCGGAGCGTGGAGATTCAGGCAGGTGCCGATGTGGTGCTTTCCGACAACTACTTTGACATGGACGGCGGTGTAAAGGCCGTGAAGATTCTCCGCGGCAGCGTGGACAGCGTATCGGTACGCAGCGTCTGGGACATCCGTTGAACACTTTGCGCGGGGCATAGACACGCCCCGCGCATAACGAAAGCGTATGAATATGGAACTAACAGGAAAGAAAATCAACTTTTTAGGGGACAGCATCACGGAAGGCTGCTGCGCGACTTCCCCGGAAAAGGGCTATGTGGACGTGATGAAGCGGAAATACCGTCTGACGGAAGCCCGGAATTACGGCATCGGCGGCACCAGAATTGCCCGGCAGCGGATTCCCTCTGGGGAACCCAAATTTGACCAGGATTTTTGCGGACGGTTTTCCGAAATGAACCCCGATGCCGACATCATTGTGGTGTTCGGCGGAACCAACGATCACGGGCATGGCGATGCTCCCATGGGCACTGAAACCGACCGGACGCCGGACACCTTTATCGGTGCCTGTCATTTCCTTTTCTCCCGGCTGCCGAATCAGTTTCCGGGCGCAATCATTGTCGTCCTGACGCCCCTGCACCGGATGGGAGAGAATATCCCCAAAGGGGAACGCGGTTGGCTGCTGAGAGATTATGTTCGGGTCATACGGGATACGGCGGCATTTTATGGCCTTCCTCTGCTGGATTTGTTTGAAACCAGCGTTATCCGGGCAAACGATCCGGAAATTGCCGCAAAGCTGACCACCGACGGCCTGCACCCCAATGACTTAGGGCACGAAATTCTCGCCGGAGAAATTGGCGATTTTCTGAAAGGACTGGCGGAATGAAGCAGAGAGAAGACACCATTCGGAAATGGTTTTCCCTTTGGCTGGACAGCCGGGAAGCAGAGCTTTCCGATCTCTTCACAGAGGACGCCGCATACATTGAGAGCTGGGGGCCGGAGTATTACGGGCGGGAGATGATTGCCCGCTGGTTCCGGGACTGGCACAGGAGCGGTCAGGTTTTGCGCTGGGACATCCAGGAATTTCTGAATTCCGAAAATACCACCGTAGTTCGCTGGTACTTTCAATGTCAGATTTCCGGGGAAGCTCCAACCGGCTTCGACGGACTGTCTCTGATCCGTTGGTCTGTAGATGGAAAAATCGCCTTCCTTCAAGAATACGCCTGCACCGAAAAGCGGTATTGTCCCTATGGATAAGCAACGGGTGCCGTATTCTCTGTGTTTTCACATTGACACTCCTTATGGAAAGGGAAGGGCTTCAATTTTTTGCTCTTATATCAAACCGACGCAATTATAGCAAAGCCGTGAATGCCAATCTATCACAGGAAAGTCGATGCTGACAATTCTTAAGCATTTCTTGTTGACTGGAATAGATGGTCGAAAAGCGATTCGAAGAATCGCGCAGCCGCAGCCCGAAGGACTGCGTTCATCGGGGCTTGGGGCTGCGCCTCAACAAGCAGAAAAACCATTCGTTCCGTGGAAGCGGAATGGATGGTTTTTCGCATTTGTATTACAGGTGCATTGCTTGCCAGTATTATACCAAATTGGGTATAAGAGTAGCAAGCAATGCCTATGGCGCGCCATATGTGAAAACCCTCATTTCTGCGAAAGTGGAAATGAGGGTTTTCTGCTTGTTGAGGCTCTGCCCCAATCCCCGCAGAACACAATTCTGTGTCCTGGAAACGCTGGAAAAATCCAGCAGCTACGCGATTTTGCAAATCGCTAAATGGGCATCAACGCCCGTCCTTTTCAGATTCTCTCGCCACGGTGAGAGAATTGTCTCCAAGAATCCGATCTACATTTGCCTTTGCAGTTTGAAGGGAACGCATATCATCCCTTGCCTGCTGGTACTCTGCGTACATGGCTTTTTTCTCAGACAGGAGCTGGGCATATTCTGCTTGCAGGCTCTTAACGGTGGGCAACTTTTTCAGCCCCTGCCCATCAAAGGACTGCTTCGCCGCCTTATGCAATATGATTTCCGATTCATGCTCTGAAAGGAATTTCTTGGAGTAGTCAGCCTTTCGATAGGCAACATAGGTGTTGCGGGTCTTGGCGTAGTTGATGATGTGCTGCTGCAACACTTTGATTTCCGCCATGCGCTGCTCGGCGGACTTCATCTTGGTGGACAGGGTGTGGTACTGCGCTGTGGCGGCGGCAGTCCTTTCTTCCAGGACGCATCTGTCCAGAAGATTGTTTTCCTCCAGATAGATCAGCGTTTGGGAAAGCTGTTTCAGATTGAAGTTCTTTGCCCACCGTGCGTAACCGGCACCCTTTCCTTCTTGCAGCTTTGCCTGAATGTCAATCAGCAAACTGCCACTGGATTTTGCGGGAGCATCTATGACCCGCTTCTTTTTCAGGGTATGCGCTTTCGTTCCGGCAATGATGGCGCGAAGATCATCCGGGGTATTGCCAACGCTCTGATTGACCGTTTGGAGTCCGTCCTCTTTGTGGGAATGTCCGACGCGGTCAACCGTATGCAGGGCAGCTTCGGCTCGGACCGCGACCATTACACGAAAACGCTTATGCGTCCCGATCTTCTCATACTGGACGACTTGGGGGCGGGACGCAGCACCAGCTTTGTCAAGGAGCGCGTATTCGATGTGGTTGACAAGCGGCTGCTGACAGGCAAGCCAATGATCATCACGACCAATATTCCGCTTTCCGTTATGAAGCAAGCTGCCGAACTGGATGACCGCCGCATTTTTGACCGCATCTTAGAGGTCTGCGTCCCGATCATGTTCGATGGAGACAGCTTCCGCAAAAGCACCGCTGCCGACAATCTGAAAACGGCGGCTCGTCTGCTCGGCTGATAACCCCAAGAAAGGAGTTTTTACGTGAAAAATTGCACCGGCACCGTTCCGATCCATCTGAAAATGACACTGACCACCAAGGAGGCGGCAGAATACAGCAACATCGGCATCAACAAGATCGACAGTATGCTGAGAACGCCCAACTGTCCGTTCGTGATTTTCGTCGGCACAAAGAAACTGGTCAAGCGGAAGGAGTTTGAACAATTCATCAGTGAGAAACTGGTGATATAAGAGGTTCCGAAAAATTCACAAATAGGCGGAGAGTTTTTTCACGCAACGGCTTGAGAAAAAGGACGTTATATGCTATAATTTATTCGTAGTAGTGCGTCCTTTTTCGCAAGCGTGGAAAGGATACAATCTATGGGTAAGAATCTGAAAGGCAAAGAATGTGGTAAGGGTATCTGTCAGAGAAAGGACGGTTTATATTACGCACGGTTCGTAGATAAAACAGGAAAGCGGCATGAGAAGTATCTTCCGACGCTCCCCGAAGCTCGCAACTGGATTGAGAATATTGTAGGCGATTTAGCCCCTGATACGCCCCGCAATTATCGGGAGCGGTATGTCCACAATATTCAGCCTGTTATGGGCAAAATGATGATTGCCAGCGTCAAGCCGATGCACTGCAAAAAGGTGTTCATACAGATGGATGCTGACTATGCGGGTTCCACCATCTGTCAAGCCTATATCACAATGGGTACGATGTTCAAGGCTGCGAAGATGAATGACCTGATTGCCAAGCACCCAATGGACGGTGTGCGGTTTACAAAGCCCGTTCGTGCAACAGACGATATTAAGTTCCTCACCCGTGACGAGCAGCGCGTGTTTCTTGAAACAGCGAAACGCTCCCGCAACTACAACCAATACGCGCTGATCCTTGAAACCGGCTTGCGTACCGGAGAGATGATCGGACTGACGTGGGACGCGATTGACTTTGATAAGCGCACGCTCACGGTCAACAAAACGTTGGAGTTTCGACACGGTGAACAGTATTGGCGTGCGGGTCCTCCGAAAACGCAGCACAGCTACCGCACAATACCGTTGACGGATCGGGCTTATGAAATCCTCAAAGGTATTTGGGACAGCCGCCCGGAGCAAAAGGAGTCCCCGACGCTGGACAAGACGCTTGATTACATAGACCGGCGCACGGGCGTTTCTTCTCAGCTTGTCATGCGTGACCTTGTTTTTATCAACTGGCGAACAGGAGAGCCAGCGAAGAACAGTTCCTATGATACCCACTTATATAAGCTCTGCGACGAAGCGGGGATCAAGCACTTTTGTATGCACGCCCTGCGACATACCTACGCTACAAGAGCGATTGAAAGCGGTATGCAGCCGAAGGTGCTGCAAAAGCTGCTGGGTCATGCCAGCATCAAAACAACAATGGATCGGTACGTTCATGTGACTGCCGAATCGCTGGATTACGCCATCAGGCAATTTCAGCAAAATGGTGTAGTCTGATGAAATCCAATAAATCCAAATGCGGAAATGGTGTAAAAATGGTGTAACAGCCGAGACACCGAACGCTGAAACCCCTTGAAAATCAAGGAAAATCGAAGGAGAATGAGTACAAATGAAATTAGGTATTGTGGGACTTCCCAATGTGGGCAAGTCCACTCTGTTCAACGCGATCACAAACGCGGGCGTCCCTGCGGACAATTACGCGTTCTGCACCATCGACCCCAATGTGGGCGTTGTGTCCGTTCCGGACGAGCGGCTGGACTGGCTCTCCCAGCTCCATAAGCCCAAGAAAACTACCCCTGCCGTGATCGAGTTCGTGGATATCGCCGGTCTGGTCAAGGGTGCCTCCAAGGGCGAGGGCCTGGGCAACAAGTTCCTCAGCAATATCCGCACCACTGACGCCATCGTCCATGTTGTCCGCTGCTTTGAGGACAGCAACATCAACCACGTGGAAGGCTCCACCGACCCGCTGCGGGATATCGACATCATCAATTTGGAACTGGTCATGTCGGACATCGAAATGGTGGAGCGCCGCATCGACAAGGCGCAGAAGGCCATGAAGGGCGGCGACAAGAAGTTCGCCCATGAGGTGGAGGTCTTCACCGAGCTGCTGGAGCACCTGAACAAGGGCAAGCTGGCCAGAACCTTCGACGTTTCCGACGAAGACCGGGCACTGATCGCCACCTCCGACCTGTTGACGCTGAAAAAGACCATTTATGTCGCCAATATGTCGGAAAACGAGGTCAACGAGCCGGAAAGCAGCCGCCACTACATGGCGGTCAAGACGCTTGCCGACAGCGAGGGCAGTCAGGTCATTCCCATCTGCGCCAAGCTGGAAGCGGACATCGCCGAGCTGGACGACCCTGAGGAAAAGGCCATGTTCATGGAGGAGCTGGGCGTCGCGGAAAGCGGCCTGCACAAGCTCATCAAGGCCAGCTACACCCTGCTGGGTCTGATCTCCTTCCTCACCGCCGGCAGCGACGAATGCCGGGCATGGACCATCAAGAAAGGCACCAAGGCCCCTCAGGCTGCCGGTAAGATCCACACCGACTTTGAGCGGGGCTTCATCCGTGCCGAGGTCATCGCCTTCGACGACATGAAAGCCTGCGGCACCATGGCCGCGGCCAAGGCCAAGGGTCTGGTGCGAAGCGAGGGTAAGGAATACGTCATGAAAGACGGAGACATCGTCAATTTCCTGTTCAATGTGTAATACTATTTCCTGATTAAAATCTTTGATTTTAATCAGGAAGGCATCGCCTAATGGCGCTGCCAGTTTTGTGATTTATAAGGAAAGAAATCACAAAACAAGTCTCATATGAACTCCTTGCCCTTCGGGCAATTAAAATCTTTTCTAAAGATTTTAATTGGAGTTCAGTATAAGACAGCAGCCCGCCGGGAATGAATGTTCCCGGCGGGCTGTTTTTTGTGGGATTGGGGAATCCTTTGCCGAATCTGAGGAGATCCGTCAGATTTTCCCTGACTGCCGCGGTCAGTATATCTCCTGCTCAATATCCCGGAAGAGATCGTCGTCAAAGAACTCCTGCAGCTCCATGCCCAGTCCCCGGCATATCCTCAGTACGGTCTGAATGGTAATGGAGTTGTTTCTTCCGTTGACGATATTGTTCAGCGTGGACTGCGTGATGCCGCAGCGGGCGCCCAGTGCGTTCAGCGACAGCTCGTTTTCGTCGCACAGATTCAGAATCCGTATTTGCAGTGCTTCCTTGGAACGCATTTCCCTCACCTCATTTCTGTGATGATACCACCCGCCGCATTGAAGGTTACCTCTTTTCCGTTGACCTTTCGTTTTTGACAAAAAATTGGCAAAGAAGTGCCACACAGGAGCAGGTGTCGCAAGGTGAAGGAAGGAAACGCGCCTCAATAAGCTGCCCGCGCCGGTTTTTCGGAATACGTTTTATTCCAGATTCCTGAACAGATCCGACGTGAAAAATGTCGGCAGATCTATTTCAAGTCCGTCGCAGATCTTCTGGATGGTGGATACGTTGGTCGAATTGTTCCGTCCATAGATGATATTGCTAATTGTTGACTGGTTAAGCCCGCAGACAGAGCACAGGCCGTTTATCGTCATATGCCGCTCCTCGCAAAGTTCAAAGATCCGCAACCGCAATGCGTCATTGATCGTCATGGTTTTACCTCCCTGTACAACGATTAACCCAAAAAACGCAAAAACCTCTGCGTTTACCCATATTGTCGCATATTCTGACAGAAAATGGTATCCCTTTTTCGAGAAAATATGCACAATATTTTCATCCGCGGGAGATTTTTTCTGGGCGATGGGACGGCAGGATAAAGAAAACCGCTCTTGCCTGATAGGCAAGAGCGGTTTTTTCTTGGAGCGGGCGACGAGGCTCGAACTCGCTACCTCCACCTTGGCAAGGTGGCGCTCTACCGGATGAGCTACGCCCGCACGGAACAGAGCTTATTATAGCGGTTTTTCCAAAAATGTCAAGTATTTTTTTCCGGATTTTCCGTTGGTTCCGTGGTTTCCTCCGGCGGCAGCGTCGTGGCTTCTGTGGGCGTTTCCTCCGTTCCCCGGGCGGCTCCGGTCTCCGCGGCCGCCACTGCGGGCACCGCCGGACACTCCGGGTAGGCCGTGTAATCCCAGACATAGCCCGACATCTCCGGATCGGTAAACTCGTGATAGCCGCCCAGCTCGCTGCACCGCAGAAGGTCTACATGATAATAATGCCCGCCATCCAGCACAATGTTCCACGTCCACGGGTCTCCCGCGTGGGTGCCCGTCACCGTCATGCACTCCAGTCCTGCCAAACGGCACATGGCGGCGTACACCGTGGCAAAGGCTCTGCTGTCCCCTACCCCGTGGCGCAGCAGGCTGTAGGCGGGGGTGATGGACGTCTCGATCTTGTAGTCAAAGCGCTCCATCAGGAACGCGTACAGCTGAGAAAGCTTCTGCCGGTCCTCTCCGTCGCCGCTGACGTACAGCGACGCCGCGTCAAACACCGGCTTCACCTGAGACTGCATCTGCCGCAGAGCATCCCGGCTCGTCTGATAGGTAAAGGTCAGCTCCACCACGCGGGAACTTCCGGCGCCATAGGCCGCCGCCGTCACCTGAGGGGTCTCCATCACCGTCTCCGGATGCTCCTCGGCATGATCCCGCACCAGCTGGGTAAAGTCCATAGGGGCATAACGATCCACCAGCAGGACCACGCTGGCGTCAAAATTTTTCAGTGCCTTGACGATCTCCTCTGTTGCTTCCCCGCTGTCGGAGACCTCCCGGATCGTCCGTATCTCCATGGGGCTGTGGCGGTAGGCGATGGTCACGGCTACCGCCGGAAGGCCGCCGTTGGCGCCGATCTCATAGTCAATGCGGTCCACGGCATACGCACCCACGGGGTAGGCTTCCGTGGCATATTTCACCGCTATGCCCATGCCGTTTTCCACGGCGTCCGCGGGGTAGTCCGCCACGTTGATAACGCCGCTTTCGCTGCCGGACTGAATCATTTCCTCCAGTGCATCCATCAAATCCAGATAATCGGAGGCCACGATCACCTCCGGCTGGGTGTCCTGCCGCTGCTCCAAGTGGGGCGTCACGGAAGAATACCGGCCGTCCATCCAGCCGCAGCCGGTGAGCAGCAGGCTGAGCGCCAGCAGCAGCGGCAATAGCTTTTGCTTCATACGGGTCTCCTTCCTTACGTTTCTCCTACAGCGATTGTTTGGAATAATGGGAGAATCCGTCTCCCAGCACCTGATGCGCCTCCTGCACGATGACGAAAGCGTTGGGGTCGATGGCCATGACCAGTTCCTTCAGCTCCGTGACCTGCTGCTTTTTCACAGCGGCCAGCACCACTTTGGTCGGCTCATGGCTGTAGGAGCCTTCCCCATTGAGGAAGGTTGCGCCTCTGTCCAGCTTGGTGCCGATGGCCTCCGCCACCGCGTCGTACTCCTTGGTAATGATCAGCGCCACCTTGGAATAGTCGAACCGGTACACCACGGCATCCAGCACCTTGCCCGTAACAAACACCGCCACGCCGGTATACAGCGCCTTGGTGATGTCCTGAAACACGATGCCCGTCAGGACGGCCACCCCGGCGTCAAAGCACATGGAAATCTGTCCGATGGGGACATCCCGGTATTTGAGCTTCAGCAGCCGCACCACGATGTCCGAGCCGCCGGTGGAGGTGCCGCAGATGAACACCATGCCCAGCCCCAGCCCGCAGATCATGCCGCCGTAAAGGGCGCAGAGCAGCGAATCCATGGACGGCATCGTGATTTTGGCAAAAGCGTCGATCAGGATCGAGCTGAGAACCATTCCCAGCAGACTGCCGCAGAAGAACCGTCTGCCGATCTTCACACCGCCGAGGATGAACAGCGGCAGGTTAATAAGGATCGTCAGCACGCCCACGCTGCCGTAGCCCAGCAGCTCCACCGCCACCAGCGCAAGGCCGGAAATGCCGCCGGGGCTGATCTCATTGGGCTGCAGGAACAGGGAAAAGCCCAGCGCGAAAACCGCGCTTCCCACAGCCGTCGCCGGAATCCAGCGGTAATCTTCCCAAATCTTGCGCATAAACGTCCTCTTCTTTCCAATCTATTCGCTTTTACACCTCAAAAGTTTGCTGCTTTTCCGCCGAGTCCTCTTCTTTCAGCAGCGCCCCGGCGGAGGGGATGGTCTTGGTGCGGTAGCGGCTTTCGTTGACAATGCCGCTTTGGGTCAGCAGCACCGCGTCCCGGAGCGTTGCCTTCTTTTTCAGCGTCATCACCGCCACGCCCTGCGTGTTTCTCGTGGTCTTGGGCAGGAGCTGCGCCGTGGAGAAGATCGCCGCCCGGCCGTCGGTGGAGTACACCACCATCTGCTCATCCGCGTCCAGCGCCACCGCCTTTATCAGCGGACTCTTGTCGCTGTAAGCGCCGGTGAGCTTCTTCCGGTTGGTCTTCGTCTCGTAGGCGGACAGCGGAACCTTCGCCGCCTTGCCGTTTTCAAAGAAGAACAGGATGAAGCCCTTGTAATCCCCGCAGAACACCAGCGCCACCAGATTTTCTCCCGCCTCAAAGCCCAGCTTCTGGGGCAGATAGTCGCCCAGCTGGGATGCCTTGCCGTCGTCAAAGTCGGAAAGGCGGGACTTGTAGCACTGGTACCGGTCGGTGAATACCAGAAATTCCGCCCTGTTGGTGGTCTCTTGGGAGAAGGACAGGCTGTCGCCCTCCTTGAATTTCTGCTCGCCGCTCATCCGCAGGGACTGGGCGGTCATCTTTTTCAGATACCCTTCCTTGGAGACGAACACCGTCACGCCGTAGTCCGGCACGTCGTCTTCTTCCTCGGGTGCGACCTCCTGGGCGTCATAGAGAATCTCCGTCCGCCGGGGCTGGCCAAATTTGTCGGCCACCGCCTGCAGCTCCTTGATGATGACGTTCTTCAACTTCCGGGGGCTGTTCAGCGTGTCTCTCAGGTCGGCGATCTCTCCTTCCAGATCGTCAATGGCACGGGTCTGCTTGAGGATGTATTCTTTGTTGATGTTGCGCAGCTTGATCTCCGCTACGTAATTCGCCTGAATCTCGTCAATGCCGAAGCCGATCATCAGGTTGGGCACGACCTCGTTTTCCAGCTCCGTCTCCCGGATGATGGCAATGGCCTTGTCGATGTCCAGCAGGATTCGTTCCAGACCTTTCAACAGGTGCAGCCGATCTTCCTTCTTCTGAATCTGGAAGAAAATCCGGCGCTTGACGCAGTCCGTGCGCCAAGCCGTCCACTCGTCCAGAATCTCCCCCACGCCCATCACACGGGGCATTCCCGCAATAAGGATATTGAAATTGCAGGGGAAGCTGTCCTGCAAGGGCGTCAGCCGGAACAGCTTCTGCATCAGCTTCTCCGGGTCAACGCCCCGTTTCAGGTCGATGGTCAGCTTCAGGCCGCCAAGGTCGGTCTCGTCTCGCATATCGGCGATCTCTTTGATCTTTCCCGCCTTGATCAGCTCCGCCACCTTGTCCATGATGACTTCCGTGGCGGTGGTGTAGGGGATTTCCGTGATTTCAATGAGATTGCCGTCCTTGACGTAGCGCCATTTTGCCCGGAGTTTGAAGCTGCCCCGGCCTGTGGCATAGATTTCCCGTGTGGCGGCCTCGTCAAACAGCAGCTCGCCGCCGGTGGAAAAATCCGGGCCGGGCAGGGTCTCCAGAATGTCGTGGTCGGGATTTTTCATCAGGGCGATAGCAGTGTCGCACACCTCCCGCAGGTTAAACGAGCAGATGTTGGACGCCATGCCCACGGCGATGCCCTGATTCGCCGAAACCAGCACGTTGGGAAACGTGGTGGGCAGCAGCGCCGGCTCCTTCATGGTGGCGTCGTAGTTGTCCACCATGTCCACGGTGTCGCTGTCGATGTCCTTGAACACCTCGGCGCAGATGGGATCCAGCTTGGCCTCGGTGTACCGGGCGGCGGCGTAGGCCATGTCCCGGGAGTACACCTTACCAAAGTTGCCCTTGGAATCCACAAAGGGATGCAGCAGCGTCTCGTTGCCTTTGGCAAGACGCACCATGGTCTCATAAATGGCGGCGTCGCCGTGGGGGTTCAGGCGCATGGTCTGGCCGACGATGTTGGCGGATTTCGTCCGTCCGCCGGTGAGCAGACCCATTTTGTACATGGTGTACAGCAGCTTGCGGTGAGACGGCTTGAAGCCGTCGATCTCGGGAATTGCCCGGGAAACGATGACCGACATGGCATAGGGCATGTAGTTCAGTTCCAGCGTCTCGGAAATGGCCTGCTCCGTGGTGGAGCCGTGCAGGCCCATAATGCCGTCGGTATTTACTTTTTTCTTTTTTTCAGGTTCTTGCTTTTTCCGTGCCATGGTTGGCTCCTTTACAAGAAAATCGTTTGTGAATTTGCTGTCTGGCTGGTATTACGAAATATCCGCCAGTTCCAGATACTTTGCGCCGTTTTCTGCGATGAAATTCTTCCGCTCCTGCAATCCGTCACCAAGCAGGAAGTCAAAATAATGCGCCGTGCGCTCCGCGTCCTCCGGCATGACCTTGATGAGGCGGCGGGTCTCCGGATTCATGGTAGTCATCCACATCATCTCCGGGTCGTTTTCGCCAAGACCTTTGGAGCGCTGGATGGTGATTTTTTTGCCGTCCAATTCCTTGAGAATTTTCGTCTTCTCCTGCTCGTTGTAGGCAAACCATGTCTTGTCCTTGCAGGTGATCTCGAACAGCGGCGACTCCGCGATATACACATATCCGTCCCGGATCAGCGTCGGACACAGGCGGTAGAGCATGGTCAATATCAGCGTCCGGATCTGGAAGCCGTCCACGTCCGCATCCGTACAGATGACTACTTTGCTCCAACGCAGCTGGGACAGGTCGAAGGACGACAGCTCCTTTGCCTTCTTGCCCTGCACCTCCACGCCGCAGCCCAGAACCTTCATCAGGTCGGTGATGATGGGCGACGCGAAAATCTTGCCGTAATCCGCCTTCAGGCAGTTGAGGATTTTGCCGCGCACCGGCATGATGCCCTGAAATTCCGCGTCCCGGCTGAGCTTGACACTGCCCAATGCGGAATCGCCCTCCACGATATACAGCTCCCGCACCCCGGCGTCCCGGCTGCGGCAGTCCACAAATTTCTGCACCCGGTTGGCAATGTCGATGGAGCCGGAGAGCTTCTTTTTCACGCTGGACTTGGTCTTTTCGGCGGATTCCCGGGCGCGCTTGTTCACCAGAATCTGCTCCGACGCCTTATCGGCCTCCTGCTTGTTCTCGATGAACCAGACCTGCAGCTGCTCCTTGAAAAAGGCGGTCATGGCGTCCTGCGTGAATTTGCTGTTGACGCTCTTTTTCGTCTGGTTTTCAAAGCAGCCGATGGTGGAGAAGCAGTTGGTCACCAGTACCAGCGAGTCCTGAATGTCCTGAAAAATGATCTTATTTTCGTTTTTGGTGTACTTGTTATTGTCCCGGAGGTACTTGTCGAAGGCCGCTGTGAAGCCGGAACGAACCGCCTTGTCGGGGCTTCCGCCGTATTCCAGCCACGAGGAATTGTGGTAATACTCAATGTGGCTGATCTGCTTGGAGAAGCAGAAGGAGGCCGTGATCTTCAGCTTCATCTCCGGGCGGTTTTCCGCGTCCCGCCCCCGGCGCTCGGCTTCCCAGTAGACGGGCATGGTGAAGGCGTTGTCCCCCACCAGCTCCTCGATATACTGGCGGATGCCGTCGGCATAACAGAATTCCTCCGTCTCGAATTTGCCGCCCACCTGATTGCGGAAACGGAAGGTGATGCCCTTGTTCACCACCGCCTGACGGCGCAGCACATCCCGGTAATATTCCACAGGGATGTTGATGTCGGTGAACACCAGCTTGTCCGGCTTCCAGTGGAAGCAGGAGCCGGTCTTTTTCCGGTCGGTGGGCTCCTTTTTCAGGCCGCCCTTGTTTCTGCCCTTTTCAAAGTGCAGATCGTACCGGTAGCCATCCCGGCGGATGGTGGCGTCAAAAAATTCCGAAGCATACTGGGTGGCGCAGGAGCCGAGGCCGTTTAAGCCCAGAGAATACTCATAGTTTTCCCCGTTTTCCCCATATTTGCCGCCGGCGTACATTTCGCAGAACACCAGCTCCCAGTTGTAGCGTTTTTCCTTTTCGTTGTAGTCCACGGGGCAGCCCCGGCCAAAATCCTCCACTTCCACGCTCAAATCTTCGTAGCGGGTGACAATGATGGTGTCGCCGTAGCCTTCCCGCGCCTCGTCGATGGCGTTGGAGAGAATTTCAAACACCGCGTGCTTGCAGCCCTCCAGATCGTCCGAGCCGAAGATGACTGCCGGGCGCTTGCGCACCCGATCCTCGCCCTTGAGCATGGAGATACTGGAATTTCCGTATTGTTCCTGTTTTTTCATGTTGCATACCTGCCTGCATAATCCATAGTCATACGATTTTATTATATGCAAAAATAAGCCAAAAGTCAAGAAACGCCCCTTGGGGCGGAAAAAGCGTCCTGCATGTTCCGTGCAGGACGCTTTTTCAGGATTCGACGTCAATCGTGACGCTGTTCCCAGTTTCCGTAGGTTTCGCAGAACCGGCCGGAGAAGGACGGTTCCCGTCCCGCCGCGTACAGGTGGGAGGTGTCCCCAAAGGCGGTCATGCGGAACGACGCGATGCCCTCCCGGCGCTCCTCCGTGTTCAGGATGGTGACGGAGGTGGGCAGAGAGCAGGTTCCCTGCCACAGCGGCATAGGGGAAATCCCCAGCAGGTGACTCAGCAGGACACAAGTGACGCCAAAATGGCAGAACAGGACGATGGTATCCTCGTTGGGCTGCTCCGCCCGGTAGTATTCCCCCTCCCGGCGGTAGCCGTGGCGGGCGAGCAGCTCGTCCAGCCCGTCCCATACCCATTGGGCTTCCTCACGCACTCCGGCGGCGGTGAAGCGGTCGTTTTCCCACCAATGCTCCCGGTCGTAAAACCCCTTGTCCTCCGTCCAGTCCTGAGGCAGCCAGTCCCATGCGACACCCGGTTTATCCTTCCCCGGACGGAGAACCTGCGGGGAGAATTCCCGCAGCCATGGGAGAATTTCCGCCTGCCGCCCCAGCTTTTCCAGCGTGGCCTTGGCGGTATCCCGCGCCCGCCCTTTGGGGGAGCAGTAAAACGCCTTCACATCCAATTTGCACAGGCGGTCGGACAGCAGCTCCGCTTCTATCCAGCCGGTCTCGGTCAGGGAGTCGATGGAATAGTCCGGTTCGCCGTGGCGCACAATTAACAGCTTCATGTATGTTCTCCTTTATTCTCCGAACTTTTCCGCAGCTTCTTTCAGCATACTGCGGATGGGCAGATGGTAGGGGCAGCGGCTTTCGCAGGCGCCGCAGCCGATGCACTCCGATGCCTTTTTGGTAAGCGTTGCATAGCGGCTTCTCGCCCAGTCCGCCAGCCCGTACCGGGACAGATACCCTTCAAACAGGAACACGCTGGAAATGCTGATACCCGCGCTGCACGGCTGGCAGTAATTGCACCGGCGGCAGAACTGGGTACCAAGGGCATCGCGGATGGCGCGGAGCTTCCCCTCTTCCTCATGGGACAGCGGGGAAGCGTCGTTTACCGCGGCGAGATTCTGATTCAGCTCGGCAATGTCCGCCATGCCGGGTATCACCACGGTGACATCCGGGTTGGCGCAGACGCAGCGCAGCGCCGTCACGGCGTCCTCGATCGCGCCGCCCGCAAGGGGCTTCATGGCGATGAAGCCAATGTTCTTTTCGGCGCAGGCGTGGATCAGTTCTTTTGCCTGATCTTCCACGATGTTGTATGGGAACATGATGGTCTCCACCCATGGCAACTCCAACGCCATCCGGAAAGTTTCCAGAGAATGGGCGGTGATGCCGATATGTCCGATCTTTCCGGCCTTTTTCGCCGCCGTCAGGGCTTCCAGCGCGCCGCCGGGGGCGCAGACCTTCTCCAAATCCGCAGGGGGCGCGTTGTGAATCTGGTACAGGTCAATATAGTCGGTGCGGAGATTTTTCAGGCTGATGTCAATGTCCTTCGCCATGGCCTCCGCCGTGCGGGACATGCTCTTGGTGGCAAGCACGAAATGTTCCCGAATGCCCTCAAGGCCAATGCCTAAGTATTCCTCGCTGACGGTATAGCCCCGGGCAGTATCGATGTAGTTGACGCCGTTTTCCAGCAGCTTGCGCATAAGCGCTTTCGTCCCCTCCGCGTCAATGCGCTGGATGGGAATTCCCCCAAAGCCCATGCGGGAGATTTTCAGCCCGGTTTTGCCGAGGATTCTGTATTCCATAGTCACGCGCTCCTTTCCGTTTCTGACATTATACGGCAAAATCGCTGAAAAAACAACCTGTCCGATCATAAAAAACGGGTCAGCTTCCGCTGACCCGTTCCGTTACTTTCCAAGCTCTTTGTTCTTCTTATAGGTGTCGATCACACAGTCCATCGCCGCGCCGCGGAAGCCGTGATTTTCCAGCGTCTGAACACCGACAATGGTGCTGCCGCCGGGAGAACACACCGCGTCCTTCAGCGCGCCGGGGTGCTGGCGGGCGGCAAGCAGCATTTCCGCCGAACCGGCCATGGTCATGGCGGCGTATTCCACCGCCTTGGCTCTGGGAAGGCCGCAGGCCACCGCGCCGTCGGCAAGGGCTTCCACAAACATATACATAAAGGCAGGGCCGCTTCCGGACAGGGCGCTTGCCGCGTCGATCAGCCGTTCTTCCAGCGCGTCCAGCAGGCCGCAGAAGCGCATATCTTCCCGCCAGTCGTTCAGCGTTTCATCCTCCACAAGCGCGTTGCGGCAGTAAGGAATGACCCCTTTGCCGATGGCCGTGGGAGTGTTGGGCATGATGCGGATGACGGGCAGCTCCGTCCCGGCGAGCTGCTCCAATTTCGCAATTTCCATGCCAGCCGCCATGGTAATGAGCAGCGGTTTGCGCTTCCCCAGAACCTTTTGCAGCGGAGAAAGCACCTCCTGCACCATATGGGGCTTCACTGCGATAAAGATCCGGTCGCACCGGGCGGCGATGGTTTCCGCCTCCGAATAGACGATGCCAAGTTCCTCCGCGAACGCCTTCGCCTTGCCGGAACGGTCGGACACCATGATCTCCTTCGTGGCTCTGCTCAGGGCTTTGGCAATGGCGCCGCCCATGTTGCCGCAGCCGATAAATCCGTACTTCATGTTTTTCCCCCTCAGCGGATATGTCCGTTTCCGTGGATGATGTATTTGTAGGTGGTCAGCTCCTGCAAGCCCATGGGTCCCCGGGCGTGGAGCTTCTGGGTGGAAATGCCCATTTCGCACCCCAGGCCGAATTCGCCGCCGTCGGTGAACCGGGTGGACGCATTGACGTACACCGCCGCGCTGTCCACGTTGGCGGTAAAATACCGCTCCGCCTCCGGACTCTGGGTCACGATGGCCTCGCTGTGGCCGGTGGAGTGCGCCGCGATGTGGGCGACTGCCTCCTTCACATCCTCCACGCATTTGACGGCGAGAATGTAATCCAGAAATTCTGTATCAAAATCTTTCTCCCCCGCCTTTTTCCCGGGGATGATGGCAGCCGCCGTCTCATCCAGACGAAGCTCCACTGCCCTTTCCCGGTCAGTGGCCAGACGTTTATAGAGCATGGGCAGAAACGTGGGGGCGATCGCCTTGTCCACCAGCAGGACTTCCTCGGCGTTGCAGACGCTGGGGCGGCTGGTTTTGGCGTTTTCCACAATGTTCAGCGCCATGTTCAGGTCGGCAGATTTCTCCACATACACGTGGCAGATGCCGGTGCCGGTGGCGATGCAGGGTACAGTGGCGGTGCTTACGCAGGCATTGATCAGCCCCGCGCCGCCACGTGGGATCAGCAGGTCAATGTAGCCGTTTGCGGTCATCAGCGCCGCGGCGCTTTCCCGGGATGTGTCCTGCACCAGATTCACCGCGTTTTCCGTGATACCCACCGATCTCAGGCCGGACCGGAGGGCGTCAACGATGGCGTTGGCGCTGCGAAACGCCTCCTTTCCGCTTCTCAGGACGCAGGCGTTCCCGCTTTTCAGCGCCAGAGCGGCGGCGTCGCTGGTGACGTTGGGACGGCTTTCGTAAATAATGGCAATGACACCCATGGGGACGGACACCTTCTGAATTTCCAGACCGTCCTCGCGGGCGTGGGTCTGCAAAACCCGCCCCACCGGGTCGGGCAGCGCCGTCACCTCCCGGATGCCCTGGGCCATCCCGGCGATGCGCTCCTTTGTCAGCTTCAGTCTGTCCAGCATGACCGGGGAGATATGCTCCTTCGCGGACGCCATATCCAGCGCATTCGCGTCAAGAATCGCGTCCTGTCGGGCAAGCAGTACGTCCGCCATGGCGTTCAGCGCGGCATTTTTCTGTTCGGTGGACAGGCCAGCGACTTCCCCTTTCGCCGCTCTTGCAGCTTCCAGCATTTCTTTCATAGACGTTCCTCCGAAAACGTGGTGCCGACGGTCTTTCCTTCCAGAATGTCGTAGAGATTTCCGGGATTATTTCCGTTGGCGATGACCATTTTGCACCCGCAGCCAAGGCAGATATCGGCGGCATGGAGCTTCGTGACCATTCCCCCGGTGCCCTGCGTGGAGCTGCTGATCCCGGCAATTTCCCGGATGTGGTCGTCAACTCTGGCGACGTGGTGCAGCAATGCGGCCTCCGGATGGGTGTGGGGGTCGGCGGTGTACAGGCCGTCGATGTCCGACAGGAGGATGAGCATATCGGCGTGGACGCTCCTTGCCACGATGGCGGCGAGTGTATCGTTGTCGCCGATGACGATCTCGTCGGTGGCGACGGTGTCGTTCTCGTTGATGACGGGCAGTGCCCCCAGCTCCAGCAGCCGGTTCAGGGTGTTGGTAAAGTTCAGGCGGCGGGTATCGTTGGTAGTATCGTCGCCGGTGATCAGCAGCTGGGCAACCGTGTGGTGGTACTCGCTGAACAGCTTGTCGTATGTATACATCAGCTCACACTGACCCACAGCGGCGGCGGCCTGTTTGGACGGGATGTCCTTCGGCCGCTCCCGCAGCCCCAGCTTCCCCACGCCCATGCCGATGGCGCCGGAGGAAACCAGTATCAGCTCATGTCCGGCATTTTTAATGTCACTCATGATCTTGCACAGCTGCTCCACCCGGCGGATATTCAGATGGCCGGTGGGGTGCGCAAGAGTCGATGTGCCGATTTTGATTACAATGCGCATTTGCGTTCTCTCCCCGAATTTTTAGGCTATTATATCACTTTAGTCAGATGAAGTAAATAGCCTGAAGGTAAGTTTCCGGTAAATGTTTTTCGTAGAAAAGGCGGGCGGCAAAATGCCGCCCGTCAGACTTATTTCTTTTCCAGCAGCTCCAGCGCCGCCTGAATCTGGGGATCGTCCTCCGGCTCCAGCTGGTCGTAATAGATGGCGTCGGCGGTTTTCTCGTCCACCGGTACGACCACATCCGGCGTGATTCCCACGCCTGCCAGACTGACGCCCTTGGGGGTAAAATACTTGCCCACAGACAGGCCCACTGCGGAGCCGTCGATGAGGCGTATGGTATTCTGGAAATACCCCTTGCCGCAGGTCTTCTCCCCCACCACGTCGGCAACGCCGTACTCGCTCAAGGCCGCCGCAAAGAACTCCGCCGCGGAGTAGGAGTCCCCGTTCACCAGCACCGCCATGGGAATGTCCAGACAATCCGCGTCGGAATGGTCCACGTTCTCCTTCCCGGCATAGTCCACCGTGCGGAACAGCTCTCCCTCGGGCAGCAGATAGTCCAGTACCTTCACCAGCTCTTTTGCGTAGCCGCCGGGGTTATTGCGCACGTCGAAAATCAGCTTTTCCGCGCCCTGCCCCAGCAGATCGTCAATGGCCGCGATGGTTTCCTCGGCGCACCGGGAGTCAAAATTCTCAATGGTCACGAGCCCGATCTTGTCGGTCAGCATCCGACCGCTGGCCACAACCGTCTGCACCTGCCGCCGCTCCACGGACAGCGTCACCCGCTCCCCCTGCCTCAGAACCGTCAGAGAAACACAGGTGCCTTCCTCTCCCCGCACCAGATTCCGAACATCCGCGGCCGTCATCTCCCGGACGTCCTGACCTTCCACCTCGATCACCAGATCGTCCACCTGAACGCCCGCTTCCCCGGCAGGCCCGCCCTCATTCACGGCCTTGACCAGAAAGCCCTCCTGCTCCTTTGCCTCGATGGTGATGCCGATGCCCACATAGGCATTGTTCACCTGCTCCTCATGGGCGTCGTATTCGCTGGCGGGGATATAGTAGCTCCACCGGTCGCCAAGGGATTTGACCATGGCGGCCGCCGCGGCGTCCTCCATGGCCGTCTGGTCGGCGTCTCCGATGAATCGTTCCAGAATCAGGCTTTCCAGCTGTTCCAGCTTGGTGCCGGAGGCATACCCCGGGTAGCCGATCGCCGCCAGAGTCGCCACTGTGGCCAGCATCGCCACAAGGATATAGCTCAGGGAAATCAGAATTTTCTTTTTCACGGAATAACCACCTCATAGAAAGGATTCCCACAGTCCATAGTATGAACTGTGGGAACATAATTCAATCTGAGGAAGCTCTGAATAAATCGGCGAGAGCTGACAGCGAGAGATTTTTCTCTGGACGAAGGGTTCCAAAGCGGAGGAATACTTTGTGTATTTCCCGCTTTGGAAGCCGCACGGCCAGAGGAAAAGATCCGCTGCTCAGTCGAAGACGGTTTGTTCAGAGTTTCCTGAACAAATCAGTACAGCGGCACGTAATTGCAGGGGTTGACGTAGACGCCGTTGTAGGAAATGCCGAAGTGCAGATGGTCGCCGGTGGTAATGCCGGTGGCGCCGGTGGCGCCGATCAGCTGTCCCGCGCTGACGATCTGTCCGGCGGACACACAGTAGTCCCTCAGGTGCATGTAGATGGACGAGAAGCCGTCCTGATGGTTGATCTGCACATAGTTGCCGGCGGCATTGCCCCAGCCCGCTACGGTGACGACGCCCGCACGGGTAGCGTACACGGGGTCGCCGGTGCCGGTATCCAGGTCAACGCCCTGATGGTAGGAAGAAGCGCCCGCCGTGGGAGATTTACGATTGCCGAAGGGACTGGTGATGGAGGTGTAGCTGCAGGGAACCTGCCAGCCGCCGCTGCTTCCGCCGGAGTTCCCGCCCGAATTTCCGCCGGAACCGCTCGAGCCGCCGCCCGCAGTCGTGGCGGGTACGGAGGTTGCCTTCCAGGCTTCCCATTCCCGCTGCTTCGCCGCGTTGAACTGTACTTCCATGGCGGCGATCTGCTTCAGGAACGCATTTTCCTGCTCCTTGCATTCCTCTTCCAGCGCCTGGAGATCGTCGGCCTTTTGCAGCAGCTCCTGGAGCAGCGCCTCCGATTCCTTATTTTTCTCGTTCATTTCCGCCTGGGTGTCGTCCAGATCCTTCTTGGTGTCTTCCAGCTCGACCTTTTCCGCTTCCAGCTCGTCCTGGGCTTCCTCCACCTTGTTGGCGGCGTCGCTCAGCTCCTGCAGGCGGCGCTTGTCGGAGGCGGCGATCTCCTCCACCATGTTCAGCCTGTCCAGCAGGTCAGAGAAGCTGTTGGCCTTGAAGACGACTTCCCAGTAGGATACCTCGCCCTCTTCCTCCATGGTGCGGATGCGGTCTTTGTTTTCCTGATTCAGCGTTTCCAGACGGTCTTCCGCCGTGTCCAGCTCGTCCTGCTTGTCCGCAATGAGCAGGTTATAGGCGGAGATCTGTTCGTTGATGTTGATGATCTGGGTGTTCAGAAGCTGAATTTCCTGATCGATCACATTCTTTTTCGCGATCAGATCCGCAATTTCGTTTTCGTTCTCCTTGTACTGCTTCTTCACGTCCGCGATCTGGTTCTGTACCTCCTTGCGCTCCTGCTGCAGGGCAATAATCTGCTTGCGGATCTCGCCGGAGGACGCCGCACCGGCAAGGGTGGGCAGAATGCTCATCAGAAGCGTCAGCAGCAGTACCGCCGCCATGACGCCGGCGAGGACGGATACCAAACGTTTGCGATTTTTCATAGGAATCTCCTTTTCACGATGGGGACGGGCATTGCATCCTACTGAACTCCAATCAAAATCGGAAAACAGCATCAATAGATGTATGCCAATGGGTTTACATAAGTTCCTGCGTAAGAAATGCCGAAATGCAGATGCGGCCCGGTAGAAAGGCCGGTGCTGCCAACATATCCAATGAGCTGCCCCTGGGACACGCTCTGTCCCGCGGAAACAACGTAATTGGTCATGTGCATATAGATGGACGAGAAGCCGTCTAAGTGGTTGATGCTGACATAGTACCCCGCGCCGCCGGCCTGATAGGAAGCCACCGTAACGGTGCCCGCCCGGGTCGCGTAGATGGGCGTTCCCTGATTGCAGGCCATATCAATGCCGTTGTGCATTCTCTGGGTGCCCAGGATCGGGTGGGTGCGTATTCCGAAGGGGCTGGTAATGGTATAGCCGGACACCGGGGTCGTCCAGGAGGCATTGGAGGGCGGGTTCTCCCCCTGCAATGCCAGCTTGGCCAGATACTCGTCGTACTTTGCCTGCTTGAGGTCCTTTTCCTTGGCGGCAATTTCCTGCATCAGCTCGTCCTGAAGCGCTTCCGACTCGTCCATCAGCTGCTGGTATTCCTCGGATTTCTTTTCCAGCTCCCGCAGCATGTCGTCGGATTCGGTGCGCTTTTCTTCCAGCTCGGCTTCCGCCGCCGTCAGCTCCTCCCAGGTGCCTTCCAGCTCGGTTTTTTCCGATTCCAGGCTCATGCGGGTGGCGGTGACGATGTCCGATGCGATGCGCATTTCCTGAAGGCGGCGCTGGTCGGCCTCGGAGATCTCCTGCATCATGTTCAGCCGGTCAAGGAGGTCAGTAAAGCTGTTGGCCTCGAAAATGACCTGCCAGTAAGTAATGGTGCCGCCTTCCTCCATCGCCCGGATACGCTCCCGGTGCTGCTCACTCAGGGTGCGCAGCTCCTCCTCGGCGGCGTCCAGCTCGTCCTGCGTGTCCGCAATGAGCTGGCTGTAGGCGGAGATCTGGGCGTTGGTGGTTTCGATCTTGTCCGTCAGGAGGGCAATTTCCTCGTCAATGGCTTCCTTCCTGCTTACAATGTCGGCCATGTCGTTATAGTTGGCGTCGTACTGGCTTCGCACAGCGTCGATCTGCGCCTGGATGGCTTTATTCTTTTCCTCCAGTGCGTCAATCTCCTTCTGGATCTCACCGGAGGTGGCGGCATCCGCCGGAACCGGCAGGATGCTCACCGCCATCACCGCCGCCAGACATAGGGCGACAAGTGATCTCACGGTTATCTCTCTGTGTTTGTTCATAGTTATACGTCCATAAACTTTCGGATAGAAGTCCAGCTGCCCACGATACCGACGAACATACCGGCGGCGGCGAAGGTAGCGACCATGGGGAGCAGAAGCTCCTGGAAGGGTACGAAGTTGAACAGCTGCAAGGCGTCCACGCTGCCGATCTTCGCGATCATCGCGTCATAGCCCAGCCATTCCAAACCGAAAGCGAGAATTGCGCCGATCATGCCGAGGGAGAAGCCCTCTACCACGAAGGGCAGCCGGATAAAGCCATTGGTCGCGCCCACCATTTTCATAATGGCGATCTCGTCCCGCCGGTCGTACATGGCCAGCTTGACGGTGTTGGAAATGATCAGCAGGCTGACCACCAGCAGAACCGCGATCACGGCCACGGAGACGATATGCAGCACGTTCTGCAGGGTGGTGAAGCCCTGCGCCAGCTCATAGGCCGCGCTGACCTTGGCCACGCCGGGCAGATTCTTCAGCTGCTCAGCGGTCTGCTCCATCTTGGTATTGTCTTCCAAAGTGACCACGTAGCGGTGGCGCAGATCCTGCGCCTGAACGCCGCTGAAGGCGCTGTCGTTGTCATGGTCGCTGACGAAGTTCTGAAGCGCTTCCTCCCGGGAAACGTATTTCGCGTCAAACACATTGTCCAGAAGGTTGATCTTCGTGCCGATGGATCTTGCCTCGGCGTCGGAAAGGTCGCTGTCGATGTACACCATAATTTCGCTGGTCTTATTCAAATCCTGAACCATGATGTCCAGATTGTAAGCCAGCGCGGAGAAGCTGCCCACGATGATCAGACACGCCACCGTGACGCAGATAGCAGCAAAGGACATGAAGCCGTGCTGGAAAATGCTGCGGAAGCCCTCCTTGAGCAGGTACCCGATATTATTGAGCTTCATGTTTGCTTTCCTCCCCGATTCCATCTCTCACCACGACGCCCTCATGGATGGCAATGGTGCGTTTATGGAACAGCTTTGCCAGATTCTGGTCGTGGGTGACCACCAGCATGGTGGTTCCCAGATTGTTGATCTCCTGCAGCAGCGCCATGATTTCAAAGGAGCGCTCCGGGTCCAGATTGCCGGTAGGCTCGTCGGCGATGATGGTGGACGGATTGTTCACCAGCGCGCGAGCAATGGCAAGTCTCTGCTGCTCGCCGCCGGACATCTCATTGGGATGGCGGTTCATCTTGCTTTCCAGACCGACCAGCTCCAGCACGTAGGGAACCCGCTCCTTGATCTCGGATTCCTTCGCGCCCACGACCCGCATGGCAAAGGCCACGTTCTCATAGACCGTCATTTTTTCGATCAGGCGGTAATCCTGAAACACGACGCCGACCGTGCGGCGCAGGTAGGGAACTTCGCGCTTGCGAATTCGTTCCAGAGAATAGCCGTTGACGTGGACGGTGCCGGAGGTGGGCTTCAGCTCGCCGGTGATGAGCTTGATGATGGTGGACTTACCGGAACCGGAAGGACCGATCAGGAAGCAGAACTCGCCGTCCTCGATCTGCATGGTAACGCCGTTGAGGGCCTTGTTTCCCTGCGTATAGGATTTTACAACATCAGTAAATTCAATCATATTCGCATCTTTCTCCCGTCATAGGCGGTACCGGAATTGGCGTTTCCGCGACCCCATACCGCCCGCAGTGTAACCGAATTGTAACACATCACAAAATCAATGTCAATCATATTCCGAAATAAATAGGCCAAAAGCGCAGATTTAACATATTATCCACAATTATTCCCCCAACTTTTTCAGCTTTCTTTCATATTTCCCTTATATTACGCCCCAAAAACGGAAAACACTTTCCGTAAAAACCGGGTCGGGCATACAGAAGCGGGGCTGCCGACGCAGCCCCGCGGGACATGTTTTTTACCGGGTCTCCCGGGAAGTGAGGTACTTGCGCACCATCAGCGCTACCTTGAAGACAATGGCGTGGTCAAACTGCCGCAGGTCAAGCCCCGTGAGCTTCTTGATCTTTTCCAGACGGTAGACCAGCGTATTGCGGTGGACAAAGAGCTTCCGGGAAGTCTCGGAGACGTTCAGGTTGTTCTCAAAGAACTTGTTGATGGTGAACAGGGTCTCCTGATCCAGAGAATCGATGGAATTCTTCTTGAACACTTCACTGAGGAAGATCTCGCACAACGTGGTGGGCAGCTGGTAGATCAGGCGGCCGATGCCCAGATTTTCGTAGTCGATGATGCTCTTTTCGGTGTCGAACACCTTGCCCACGTCAATGGCAGTCTGGGCTTCCTTGTAGGAATCCGCCAGCTCCCGCAGATGGTCGGACACGGTGCCGATACCGATGACGGTCTTGATCCGCAGCTCGTTTTTCAGGGTGTCCTCCATGGACTTTGCGATCTTCTCCAAGTCCTCGGGGGTCGTCCCGCCGGTGATCTGCTTGATGACCGCCACGTCGCTTTCGTTGATGGACAGGACGAAGTCCTGCATCTTGTCCGGGAACATCCCCGCCAGCACATCCACGGTGGCAACATCGCTGTGACCCACCTGACGGATGAGGAACACCGCCCGGGGCGCGTCGGTGGCAAAGTGCAGCTCCTTGGCGCGGATGTAAATATCACCGGGCAGAATGTTGTCCATGATGATATTTTTCACAAAGGTGCCCCGGTCGTGCTTCTCCTCATAGAAGGTCTTGGCATCGTTCAGGGCGATATAGGCCATCTGGCAGAAGCTGCGGGCAGTCTCGTCGTCGCCGGAGCAGAAAACGGCATATTCCAGCACATTGGAATTGCCCAGAATGGCCTTGAAGCTGCGCTGACCGAAGGTGACGATGCTGTCGGCGGCGCCACTCACCTTCAGCGCGGCGTCCGTCCAGCGCTCACCCAGAATGGACATATCGGTGCAGGAAACCACGCACCCCTCGGTATCGATTACGCCGAAGCTGCGGTCCGTAATATCCCGCAACTGAACAATGACACTCTGAAAAACGCTGTTGGACATATCTACAGTCACTCCTTAGTATCTTGCATAAATGCGCATTTCACAAAAACGCATTATTATTATACACAGCTTTTGCGCACATTGCAAGTGCCTTTTGACATTTTATTGCAAAATCTCTTATGTTTTTTAGGTAATATACCAAGGTTTCCCGGAAGGCGCTTCCCCGAAAGGCTGTATCTTCCATCAAAATGACCGTTCAGGGCTGGGTTTTGCCTTCCAGCAGGGCGATCTCCCCTTCCGACAGCTCCCGGGTCCGGCCTCTCGGCAGATCGCCCAGCGTCAGCGTTCCCTCCTGTCGGCGCTCCAAATAAGTCACGGTCATGTTCCGGGACGCCATCATCCGCCGCACCTGATGGTACTTCCCTTCCCGGACGGTGATCCGGCTCTCCCCCGGCCCCAGCGGCTCCAGAAGCGCGGGCAGGCATACCGTGCCGTCCCGGAGGGTCAGGCCCGCGGCAAAGGCGGATATGTCGTCGGCATTTGCCTGCCCCTCGTGGCGGGCGTAGTAGACTTTCGCCACTTCCTTCTTTGGGGATATCAGCCGGTGGAGCAGCTCGCCGTCGTTGGTGAACAGCAGCAGCCCCTCGGTGGCCTTGTCCAGACGGCCTACGGGCCTTAAGTCCATGTGCCGCCACGCCTCCGGCAGCAGCTCCATGACGGTCTTCTCCGCCGCGTCCTCCGTGGCCGTGACGCAGCCCGCCGGTTTGTTGAGCATCACCACCATCCGGCGCTTTCCGCCCAAAGGCTGCCCGTCCAGTGTAACGGTGTGGACAGCGGGGTCGATTTTCCGGGAGCCGTCCTTTTCAGGATTTCCGTCCACGGTCACCCGCCCCGCTTTTAAGATATCCTTCACCTGAGAGCGGGTGCCCGCGCCGCTGCCGCACAGGAATTTGTCCAGTCGTTCCATAGCTCCTCCGTTCTGCGTCCCGGTTCCGGCGCATAGGCTGTACCACCGAAATATGAACCGGGAGGGATTTTTTATGATGGTTATGACCGCGAAGGTCAATCTGAAAAAGGTAATGATCGCCCTTGCCGCCGTGGCGGCGCTGATCGTGGCGCTGATTTTGCTGCTGGGCGGGGGCGGGGATTCCGCCGAGACTTCCGCGCCCACAGCTTCCAGCAACGACGGCCGGGTGAAATTTCTGACGGATCTCGGCTGGGACGTCACCACATCCCCCACAGATTCCAGTCAGGTACGCATTCCCGCCGCGTCCAGCGACGTGTTCGAGCGCTACAACGCCCTGCAAAAAAGTCAGGGCTACGATCTGAGCGAATACGCCGGGAAAAAGGTCATGCGCTACGTCTACAAGATCAACAACTACCCCGGCGCCACCGAGCCGGTGTACGCGACGCTGCTGGTCTACAAAAACCAGATCATCGGCGGCGACGTAACGGACACCGCCGCGCAGGGAAAGATCCGGGGCTTCAAGATGCCGGAAGCCACGACTGCTCCCACCGCCCCCAGTCTCCCCACGGAGACCGCCGCCACCGCGCCGGAGACGACCCAGTAAACATGGGGAAGCTGCCGCGTTTTTTATCTATGGTATCACACAATTCCGCTCTTGACAAGCGCCCCGCTCTGTGCTACTGTGTACCCGAACTGAACAGTATCTTCAGGGCGGGGCGAAATTCCCCACCGGCGGTAAAGGAAGCTTTGATTCAAGACTTCCCAAGTCCGCGAGCGCGTCAGCGTTGAATCGGTGAAACTCCGATACCGACAGTACAGTCTGGATGGAAGAAGATACGCAAAGGATATTTGCGTTTTTTCACGCCCTGGGAATATACCCAGGGCGTACTTTTGTTTTGAGGTGATACCAATGACCGATCTTTGGAAACAAATCTTAGACAATCTGGCATTCGTTGGCGTGAGCCTTGCCATCGTGGTGGGGCTTGCCCTGCTTGCCCGGCTGGCGGAGCATTTTCTCCCGGAAAAGCGGAAGGTCAGCCCCGCCCGGCGGGTGAGCATCATCGGCATCAGCGCCGCCATCGCCGCCGTGCTCCATGTGCTGGACTTTCCTCTGGTGGTTCTCGCGCCGGAATTCTACAAGCTGGACTTTTCCGAGCTGCCCGTGCTGCTGTGCGGATTTTACTTAGGGCCCAGCGCCACCGTAATTTGCGAGGGCGTGAAAATCCTGCTGAAGCTGCTTCTGAAGGGCACCTCCACCGCCTTTGTGGGCGATCTTGCCAATTTCGTGGTAGGATGCTCTCTGGTTCTTCCCGCCACCATTTTCTACCATGCCCACAAGAGCAAGCACAGCGCCATCATCGGCCTTGCCATCGGCACGCTGGTCATGACCGTATTCGGCAGTGCCTTCAACGCCGTTTATCTTCTGCCCAAGTTTGCCCAGCTGTACGGCATTCCGCTGGACACCATCATCGCCATGGGGACCGCCATCCGGGGCGGGGTCAGCAATGTCTCCACCTTTGTTCTGCTGTGCGTCGCGCCGTTGAACCTGCTGAAGGGCACCGTCGTCTCCGTGCTGACGATGCTGCTGTACAAGCGGGTGGCAAAGCCCCTGTTCGGGCTGCATCAATGAGCGGTTAAAACCGTCGGGCGTCCTATTGAAAATCGAGCAATTCCTGTGATATAATATGTACGCGGTGGGGGACGAAATTGTTGACAATATTGTATCAGAGGAGTTCATTATGAGAATTGAATTTGAAAATATCGTCCTTCGGGATATGATCGAGTCCGACATTGAGGACTATGTGCGTTGGTTCACCGTGGAGCGTGAATGGGAAAACTGGGATGCTCCCTGGGAAAAAGAGGACACGGATGCGGAAGCTGAGCGGAAACGCTGGACGGAATATTACGAATCCAGGAAAAATCGTCCGGATGATGTCCGTCGTTACGGGCTCGAAATCGAATGGAACGGAAGGCATATCGGCTCGGTAAGCGCCTATCGCATTGACGAAAACTATGAATGGATCAGAAATGCCGAGAATGGGCAGACTGTCCATTTGGCTGTCGGCATTGATATTTACGAACCCAATTTGTGGGGCAACGGAATCGGCACAAACGCTCTGCGTGCCTTTATAAATTACCATTTTAAAAATGGCGAGGACGAGATTTACGCGCAAACCTGGTCAGGCAATGTTCGTATGATTCATTGTCTTGAAAAGCTTGGATTTGTTGAGTGCGATCGTGACTCATGCACAGAAGAGGTTGACGGACAATATTATGATGGACTGACCTTCAGACTGGAGAAAAAATGATACGACCGGTCAAAACCTATGACGAATGCCGGGCGTTTGCCGCAGGCTTTCAAGGTGACCCCAACTTTTCAGACCCCATGCTGAGCAGTGAAGAACAGCTTCAAAACAATCTGATCAGACCGATTGGAAATCCCGACCGATACTGCGTCTTTGGCGTCTACCATGAAGAGACGCTGATTGGGCTGTTCGCATTCCTCGTTATCCGGGATGAACAGTACATGGAAATGCTGGCAGGCTTGTCCCATGAGAAAAGCGCCTATCTGGAAGCGCTCCAATATCTGAAGCAGCACTTCCCCGGTTACGGCGTCGATTTTGTCTTTAATCCCGGCAACTGCCTGCTGCGGGAACAGTTGCATCTGCGGGAGGCCGATTTTGAGCCGGAGCAGCAGAAGATGGTGCTGGAAGCCCCCGCGCCGGATATGGACACCACTGGCATCGTGCCCCTTTCCGACCAGTACGCAGAACAGTACTGCGCCCTCCACAATAAAGATATGTACTGGACGGGCGAAAAGGTCGTGCAGGCGCAGGATCGTTTCCACACCTTCCTCGCAATCCGCGACGGCAGGGTCGTCGGTTACATAGATGTGACCTGTACGTTCAGGGAGAACGAGCCGTTTGATCTGCTGGTTCTGGAAGAATACCGCCGTATGGGATACGGCCGGAAGCTGCTGGCGAAGGCGCTGGAAGTGAACGCACCCAACGCCATGTCCGTCCTCGTGGACGCGGACAATGTTCCCGCCATCCGCCTGTATGCGTCCATGGGCTTTGCAAAGAAACAGAATATTCTGACGGCACACTGGACAGTGCCGTCATCAGAATGATAACAAACAGGAGGTAATTTTTATGTGTGAACTTCTGAAAACCCGCCGCAGCGTCCGCAAGTACCGCCCCGAGCAGGTGCCGGACGAATTGCTGGACGCCGTGCTGGAGGCCGGACTTTACGCCCCCTCCGCCATGAACAACCAGAAGCCCGTCATGGTCGCCGTCCGGGACAAGGCCACCCGGGATCAGCTTTCAGCCATGAACGCCGCCGTGATGGGGACGGACAGGGATCCCTTCTACGGTGCGCCCTGCGTCATTGTCGTGCTGGCTGACCCCACCTATCCCACATGGGTGGAAGACGGCACTCTGGTGCTGGGGAATCTGCTCAACGCCGCCCACGCCGTGGAGCTGGGCAGTTGCTGGATCAACCGCGCCCGGGAGATGTTCGACACCGAGGAGGGCAAGGCGCTTCTTCGCCAGTGGGGCATCCCGGAACACTACCGGGGCATCGGCTGCTGCATTCTGGGCTATGCCAACGAGGCCCCCGCCCCCAAGGAGCGGGCAGCGAACCGCATCTGGAAGATCTGACAAAGGAGAAAAATGATGGACTTTCTGGAAATTGCCCGCACCCGCCAGTCCTGCCGCAGCTATGACACAGAGCGGCCTGTGGAGCAGGAAAAGCTGGACGCCGTGCTGGAAGCCGCCCGCTTAGCCCCCTCCGCCTGCAACGCCCAGCCCTACCACTTCACCGTCTGCCGGGGGCAGGCCGCCAAGGCCGCGGTCGCCGGTGTGACCGGCATGGGCATGAACAAATTTGCCGCTCAGGCGCCGGTGCTCATCGTAATCTCCGAGCGTTCCTACAATAAAACCGCCGCTCTTGGCTCCAGAGTCACGAAGGTAGACTACCGCTCCATCGACATCGGCATTGCCGCCGCCTATCTCACCGCCGAGGCCACCGCTCAGGGGCTTTCCACCTGTATCATCGGCTGGCTGGACGACGCCAAGCTCCGGGCAGCCTGCGGCCTGAATCAGCCGGTGCGGCTGGTGATTGCTCTGGGCTACGCAAAGGAGGGCGATCCCCTCCGGGAGAAAAAGCGCCGGGACATGGGAGAGCTGGTGGATTACCGATGAAGCATCCCATTGTGACCACATCCGGCGCTTTTGTCTGCCACTGCGTCCGTCTCCACCGGGGGGACGATCTGCTTCTCTCCATCCGGGAACTCGCTCAGGAAAAGCACATTGCGGCGGGAGTTGTGCTTTCCGCCGTGGGCTGCGTCACGGAAGCGAAGGTGCGGGACGCCAGCGGCGTGAACATCCGGTCCATCGGGGAGCACTGCGAGATCGTTAGTCTGAACGGCACCGTCAGCGAGCAGCGGTGTCATCTGCACATCGCCCTGTCCAGAGAAGACCTTTCCACGTTGGGCGGTCATCTCTGCCCCGGCTGTATCGTCAACACCACCTGTGAGCTGGTGATCGCAGAGCTTCCCGGCGTCCGCTTCGGCGTGGAGCAGGACGGGGAAACCGGGTATGACGAGCTGATTTTTGAAGCTATCTGACTACATGGGCGGCCATAATGAGCTGCACCCCATTATATAAGAAATGGAGCGTATCCGTACCGATACGCTCCATTCACTGTTTTATGGCCACCCATTAAATGACCGCCCCTCTTTTTCCTCTTGACAACGAGCCGTTTCTGTTGTACAGTACATTTAACAATTCAGTTAATTGTTAAATATTCTATTGGAGGTGAATTCCTTGGCGTTGCAGCAAACCCTAAAAGCCCTGTCCGACCCGACCCGGCGGGAAATTCTGAATCTGCTCAAGTCCGGCAGGCTGTCCGCCGGGGAAATTGCCGACCATTTTAGCATCACCCCCGCCGCCGTGTCCCGGCACCTGTCCGTTCTGAAGGACGCCGACCTGATCTGGGACACCCGGGAGGGAAAATTCATCTTTTACGAGCTGAACACCTCGGTCTTAGAGGAAATCATGCTCTGGCTCACGGATTTGAAAGGAGGCGCTGCCCCATGATAAAGCAATACAAAAAAGAACTGATTGTCTCCACGCTGCTTGCCCTTCTCCCCATCGCCGCAGGGCTGCTTCTGTGGAACCGGCTTCCCGGTCAGCTTGCCACCCATTGGGGCATGCACGGCGCGGACAGATGGAGCGGCAAGGCCGCCGCCGTATTTCTCCAGCCGCTGTTGCTGCTGGCCGCCCATTATCTGGTGCTGTTTTTCGTTTTTCGGGACGCTAAAAACCGGAATCAGAGCAAAAAAGTGGTGGGGCTGCTGTTCTGGATGATACCCGCCGTCTCCATTCTCGTCAGCGGTATCACCTACGCGGTGGCGCTGGGCTGGGAATTCCGGCTTACCAGCCTTCTTTATGTGGGGCTGGGACTGATGTTCGCCGCCATAGGCAACTATTTCCCCAAATGCCGCCCCAACCGCACCGTGGGCATCCGGATTTCCTGGACGCTGGGCAGCGAGGAAAACTGGAGCGCGACCCACCGCTTCGCCGGTAAGGTCTGGGTCATCGGCGGTCTTATAATGGTGCTTGCCGCTCTGCTTCCGGAGGTGCCGGGGATCATCGTCACCATTCTCGCCGCGGCCGCTCTGTCCATCCTTCCCATCGCCTATTCTTACCGCTACCATCGGATCCACGGAACGAAAAGCGAACCCGACCCGCTGTCCAAGAAAATCTCCGTTGGCATGCTGATCTTCACGGCGGTGATTGTGGTGTTCGTCGCGGTCATGCTGTTCACCGGCAATCTCCATTACCGGTTCGACAGCGACAGCTTTACCGTGGAAGCCTCTTATTTCGACGACCTCACCGTAAAATACGACGCCATCGACGGCATCGAATACCGGGAGGGCAACGTGGACGGCACCCGAACCTACGGCGTGGGCAGCTTCCGGCTGCTGCTGGGAACGTTTGAAAATGCGGAATTCGGCACCTATACCCGCTACACCTACTACCGTCCGGAGGCCTGCGTCATTCTGTCAGTGAACGGAAAAACGCTGGTTCTCAGCGGCAGCAGCGCGGACAGCACCCGAACTCTCTACGATACCCTTGTGGCAAAAACCGGCTTATAACGGAAAGGAGAAAACGATATGAACACCGTATCTTCCGCAAGCATTACCGGCATGGTTGTCAGCCTGATTCTCTGCGTAGCGGCGCCCGTGGCGCTGTGCATTCTGCTGAAGCGCAAAACCCGCGCAAAGCTTTCCGACATGTTCCTTGGCGCGGTGACCTTCGTCATCTTCGCCATGTTCTTAGAGCAGATGCTCCACCTGGCCATGCGTGCCGTCTTTGGGGAGAAACTGACGGGCAACCTGTGGCTGTCCGCCCTGTACGGCGGCGCGGCGGCTGCGGTTTTTGAGGAATTCGGGCGGCTGGTCGCCATGAAGTATTTTCTGGGCAGCCAGCTGGGAAAGGAAAACGCCCTGATGTACGGCGTGGGTCACGGCGGCGTTGAAGCGCTGTTCGTCGGCGGATTGACCTGCGTTTCCAACCTCGCCACCGTTTCCATGGTCAACGGCGGCAAGCTGGAAAGCGCCCTCGCCGGGCTGGACGAAGCCGCCCGGGCGACCTCCATGGCGACGGTCTCCCAGCTGTGGACGCTTCCGGCTTACCTCTTTTACATGGTCGGCGTGGAGCGGCTCATCGCCCTGACCCTGCAGATCTGCCTGTCGTATCTGGTGTACCGCGCCGTGCGGTATCACCACCGGGGCTTCTTCCTCGCTGCCATGGGCATCCACTTCGCCGTGGACGCACTGGGCGCGCTGCTCAAGGACGCCGTTCCCATCCCAGCTCTGGAAGCCATTCTGGCGGCCATCGTCATCGTGACCGCGGTCTTCACCGTCCGGCTGTATCGCGGTGAAACCGAAAAAGCCGTGAGTGACTGACTCCGCGCCATATTACCGTCCGCCCGTGACTCTCCCGCGGGCGGACATTCTTTCCCCGAAAACCCGCAAAAGTCAACATATTTTTGCAAAAAAGATAAAAAAGTTTCAGACACAGGCC
>ERZ827478.221-NODE-221-length-65190-cov-21.405911_pt1 | contig 65190 bp, 67 predicted proteins | sample MGYA00519705_ERZ827478 | MGnify/ENA primary metagenome ERZ827478 (study PRJEB31778, sample SAMEA3449318) | human gut metagenome | biome: human gut; feature: human-associated habitat; material: faeces | place: United Kingdom | collected 2010/2012 ...
TGAAAGTTTCGCCCGCCTTTTCAAAGGCGGCAGGGTGCAGGGGCAGCGCCCCTGCCTGCGCTACGCAGAGCGCGGAACTCTCTTGTGCTTCATAAAGCGCAGGAGGGGGTCTAAGGGGGAACCCTCGCCGGGGGTTCCCCCTTATTTTACGCTTCTGCGTGTGCGCCGTTTCCTTGGGAAGTAGTCTTTACCCCCTGCTGCAATTCGACCCCATTTCTTTGGTGCTTGCCCAAAGAAATGGGGTCGAATCGCAGGGCAAGCCAATGACCCCCTCCCAACGTATCGGCGCACACGCATAAGCCAAAAGAAAGCAAGAAGGGGGACCCTCGTCGAGGGTCCCCCTTTTCACATTGAAACTACGAATATAACTTTCACACGCGCTTAGCGCAGAGGGTCAGGCCAGTTCGCGGGCGGTCTGCAACATCTTGGCCATCTGCGCGCGGGTGAGGCTGCTGGTGGGGATGAGGCCGCTGTCGCTGCCCTCTACCACGCCAAGCGATATCAGCGTCGCCGTCGGCGTCTGCGCCCAGCTCGCCACGGACGAGGCGTCCGGGAAGCGGCTCAGCTGCGAGGCGTCCGCGTCCGTGTAGCTCACGCCCAGGGTCTTTAGCGCGCGGTACAGGAACGTGAAGCCCTCCTGACGCGTCAGCATGTCCGCCGGGGCGAAAGTGCCCTCGCCCTTGCCCTCGGTTATGCCGTTGGCATAGGCCCAGGCCACAGCCGTGGCGTAATACGCGCTGTCCGGCACGTCCGTGAACCCGGAGCGCTCGCTCACCGCCGGCGAGCCCGCCGCGCGGTACAGCATCAGCACAAAGTCGCAGCGCTTCATCGACTGGTCGGGCCCGAACTGCGTGTCCGTGATGCCCGTCACGATGCCGTCCTTGTAGAGCGCCTTCACATAGCTCTCGGCCCAGTGGCCGCGCATGTCGGCAAACTCGATCTCCAGCTTCACGGATATCTCGGCCGTGACGCCAGCCGCGGCGACCGTTATCTTGCCCTCGGCCCCCGGCGCGCCCGTTGCCGTGAAGAGGCCGTCCTTGGTTATCGTGCCTATGCTGCCGCTCACCGAGTACATCACGTTCTCCGCGTTCATGTACACGTCGCGCAGCAGATACTTCGCCGCGACCTTCAGGCTCAGCGTCTCGCCCTGCTCTAGCACCGCGCTCGTCAGCGCCGTGCCGCTCTCCGCGTCAGTCACGCTCAGGGAGTCCGCCTTGGTTATCACGTGCAGCGTGCCGCTGCCGTAGGCCGAGCCGGAGCTGAGCCTTATCGTGTCCGTCCCCGCCGAGGCCGGGGCGGTGTATACGTTCCCGCTCACGCTCCCGCGCGAGGCCGAGGCCGTCACGCCCGGGGTCTCCACCGTGCGCAGCGCGTTGTCCGTCGCCGCGTAGCCGAGCTCCAGCGTGCTGCCCGCGAGGACATACGCGCCGTCCTGCGTGATGAAGAGGTTCCGCGCGCTGCCCGAGGCCGGGCTGTCCGTCACAAACAGGATGTACGAGCAAACCGAGCGCAGAGAGCCGTCCGAGGGCTCGTTCACTATCGTGTAGCCGCTCTTGCCCGGCATCCTCAGCGCCAGCGTCGAGGAGCCGCCGCCGTCCATGTTCACCACAGTCGTGCAGCCCATCGAGATCATGTCCTCCGCCAGCTCACGCAGCGTCGAGCCCTTCGACGCCGTCGTGCGCCCGTCCATGACGAGGTACACCACCGTTCCGTCGCTCTTTATGCCTATCGCCGTCCGGGGGTTCGTCGCCGTGATGGAGCTGTCCCAGCCGTCCTCGTCGAACACCTTGCCGTCCTTCGCGATGATGTTGCCGCTGCCGGAGACCCAGTCCTGCTGCGCCAGCGTCGCGTCCGAGCACTTGGTCGAGAGCGTAACGCGGTCGCCCACCGAGAACTTCGCGAGCGCGGCGTCCTGACCAGCCGCGTCGGAGGCCGTGAGGATGACGTAGCCCTCACCTATCGGCACGCTCTTTTCGCCCTGGATGATGTCCGCCACCTCGAGCTGCATCGTCCCGTCGAGCGTGATCTCGCCCGAGAGCACCTTGAGCCGCACGTACCAGCCGGAGATCGAGGTGCGGGTCGAGACCGTGGAGAAATACTCGCTGTACAGATACACCCCGTTGTCCGCGCGGGTCTTGTTCAGGTGCGTCGTCGTGACCGAGGTGCCCTGCGTGTCGTTCTGAAGCGTTATGTAAACTTCCGGCTTGTAGCTCGCATAGGCGCGGCCGTCGGTGAAGCCGATAGCGCTGTTGCCCTCGGGCGAGGACTTGTAGACGCCGTCCTCGACGACCATGCCGCAGGGGATGCGGGTCTCCCAATAGCCGAAGTCGGCGTTTATCGCGCCCACGACGTTGTAGCCCAGGCCCTCGGCGTAGCTTATCATCTGCGTGATGGTCATGCCGCCGTAGATGGTGTCGCAGGCGAGGACTATGGGGTAGATGGAGCTGCCGGGCTTGTTTTCAACGAGGAAGGTCTCGTTCCGGCTGCCGGAGGCGTTGTACGAGAAGGCGTTCTCGTAGGTGAAGCCGCTCGCGAGGCTCCAGCGGTTGACGTACACGGCCTCGCCGGTGCCGGAGCCGTAGGCGAGGACGCCGGTGGTCAGCAGCAGGCAGGCGAGGATGAGGCAGAGCAGACGTTTCTTCATGTTTCTTCCTTTCTCAGACATGGCCGAACAGCGCGAGTCCCAGGCAGTAGCTCAGGACGTTTGCGGCCAGGGTCAGCAAAAAGAGCTTCTTCGAGCGGCCGCAGGCGTAGGCGAATACGGCGTATTCGACGGCGACTACGGCGAGTTCGAGCGGGTAGACGAGCCAGTGGAGCCCGTCCCGGGGCAGACAGGTCAGCAGCAGGTTCAGCGCCAGGTTCGTGGCGACATTCAGTGCGGCGCAGAGCACGAGGAAGGCCGCGTCCCGCCGGTAAGCTATGGCGAGGAACACCGTCTCGACCGCGACGGTGAGGAGCGCCGCCCAAAGCAGCTCGACGTTCACTTGTCGTCCCTGTCCTTTTTGCGGGAGCGGATGGCCTTGGCCGCGATGGAGACGACGACCACCGCCGCGACGATGATGAGCAGCGGCAAGCCGACGAATACGGCGAAGGTCGCCCCCGTGGCGACGTCGGCGAGGGCAAAGAGCGTGAAGCAGCCGGCGAAGGCGAGCGCCAGCGTCAGGATGCGCAGGGCTTTTTTCATTTCTTTTTCCTCCTCGCTTGCCCGGGCGGCTCGGCGTCCGAGCGCATCTTTTTACCTGAGCGTATGATTATGACCGCGGCGGCGATTACGATCACCGCCAGCACCACGAGCGCCGCCTGTATGCCGATGAACACCGTGAGCACCGCCCCGGCGGATTCGGCGAGGGCGAAGAGCGTGAAGCACCCGGCAAAGGCGAGCGCCAGCAGCGCTATGCGAAACAGCTTTTTCATCTGTGCTTCTTTCTGACTATGAAGGCCGAAACGAGGATGACCGCCACGGCGGCTACCAGGACCAGGGCGACTATGAGCGGGGCGTCCGCGCCCGGGGTGGGCTCCGGTTCGACGGCGATGTCCGCAAAGGCGGGGACCGCGAGGCAGAGCGCCGCCGCGGCGGCGGAGAGGGTGGCTTTCAGTTTTTTCATACCGGCACCTCCGATAGTTTCTTTTCCGCATATATGATGGCCGCGAGTCCCGCGGCGAAGGAGACGAGGATGAGCGCGCTGTTCCAGGCCCCGGTGAGGCTTATGAGCTGGCCCGCGAGCGTTCCGGGCCAGAGCGCCGAGGCGGCGAGGCCGAAGGCGAAGCCCGGGCTCTCCGGCATGGCGCGGTAGATGAGCCAGAGCGTGACGGGCATGGTGAGGTTCAGCAGCAGCTGCCCGGCGAGCGCGGGGGCGGCCCAGGCGGCGCAGAAGGCGGTGAGCACCGCGGCGGCGGGCACGGAGATGAGCGCGGTCCGCGTGGGGCCGAGCCTGTCGCAGACAAATCCGCCGAGGCTCTTGCCCGCAAAGGCCAAAACAGCCGTCACGAGGCCCATTGCCGCGGTGGTCTTCCAGGGGAAGTCCGCCGCGCAGCCGCCTATCGCACGGACTGCGACGGCGAGGGTGAGCGCTGCGACGGCGCCCCAGGGCACGCGGCTTGGCGGGCGCCTGACGAGCTCCGGCTCGTCCCGGGCCGAGAGCCACATTGCGGCGGCGGCCAGCAGCGCGGCGGCGCAGAGCCAGAGCCTGAGCTCCGGCCAGAGCGTGCCGAGCGCCAGTCCGACGGCTCCGGGCGCGACGAACACGCCCAGAGGCCCGGCGTTCGCGCTGCCCTTGAGCGTGACCGTGCCGCCCGCGACGTGAAAGACGCAGTTGCCGAGCCCGAGCACCGCGGCGGCCGCATAGCCGGGCAGCGGCAGCAGCGCGGCTATGGCGCAGAGGACGAGCCCCAGGGCCGCGAGCCGCTCATGCCGCCGGAGCAAGTCCGCCAGCAGTCCGGCGATGCACTGGAACGTGAAGGCGACGGTGTTATACATTATCAACGCCAGGGAGAAGTCCCCGCCCGCCGCGGCTATCGGGCCGAAAAGCGCCGACGCGCATACGGCGTCCGTGAGGAAGTGGGCAAGGGAGTTGCAAATGAGCAGTTTCAATCCGCAGCACCCCTAGTTTAAGACGCCCGAGAGCGCGCATTGTTCCCTGCCAGTTTAACACAGCCGCTCCGGGTTTGTCGATGGTGGTTTTTGCACGCGGCGCCCGCTCAAAAGGAACGGAGGCCCCGCACGGGGCCTCCGTATCGCGTCCGGCGTCAGCTGTTCTGGTACTCCGTCGGCGAGCTGCCGGTGAACTTTTTGAAGGTGCTGCTGAAGTACGCGATGTCCCGGTACCCGACGCGCTCGGCGACCTCGCTCACGCGCAGGCGGCGCTCACGCAGGAGGTGCATGGCCATGTGCATGCGGCAGGCGGTGATGTAGCCGTTGAGGGTGTAGTCCGTCTCCTTTTTGAAGATGTGGCTCAGGTGCCCCTCGCTCAGCCCCACGCTGCGGGCCACGGCGCCGACGTTCAGCTCTGGGTCGTTGTAGTTCGCGTTCATGTACTCTATCGCCTGCGTGACGTTGCGGTTCTTCGAGCTTATGTCTGCAAAATCGCCGGGGCGCGGCTGTTCGCGGCCGCGGCCGGAGATGCGCTGCACGGCGGCCTCCAGCTCCCCGTCGTGGAAGGGCTTGAGCAGATAGTCCACCGCCCCGAGCTTGAGCGCCGACTGCGCATATGTGAAGTCGCTGTACGCGGTGAGCAGTATCACGCTCGCGCTGCAGCCCTCCTCTCGCAGTCGGCGGAGCATCTCGAGTCCGTCCATGCGCGGCATGCGGATGTCGGTCACGACGATGTCGGGCCGCTCGCGAGCTATGAGCTCCAGCCCTGCCTCGCCATTTGAGGCCTCGCCGACCACCTCGCAGTCCACGGAGGCCCAATCCACGGCCATGACTATGCCCCGTCGCACCAGCTCCTCGTCCTCTATCACAACGACCTTCAGCATTCGTCCTCCTCCTTCCTCACGGCGGGCAGGCTTATCGCGACGCAGGTGCCGTGTCCGCTCACGGGCGGGAAGCGCAGGCCGTAGGCGTCGCCGTAGTGCAGGCGCAGTATCGCGTCCACGTTCCTGAGTCCCAGGTGCTCGCCGCCCCGGCCGCCCTCGCGGAAGCGGCGCAGGCTCTCCTCCGACATGCCGCAGCCGTCGTCCGCCACCGTGACCTCCAGCTCCGCGCCGCTCAGCCGCGCGGTGACGGTTATGCTGCCGCCCGTGTCCGCGAACCCGTGCAGGATGGCGTTCTCCACGATGGGCTGGAGCATCAGCTTCGGCACAAGCACGTCGAGCGCCGCGGCGTCGATGTCCTTCACCAGCCTGAATTTCCCGGGGAAGCGGATGCTCTGTATCTCCACATAGCGGTCCAGCGTCGTGAGCTCCTCGCCTAGCGTCACGAATTCGTCGCCGGAGATGCTGCTGCGCAGGATGTCCGCAAGGTCGGCGGCGACGGTGGCGACCTCGGGAACGCGGTTTATCTTGCCCATCCACTTCACGGTGTCGAGCGTGTTGTAGAGGAAATGCGGGTTGAGCTGCGCCTGCATCATGCGTATCTGCGCGTCGCTGAGTTCCTGACGTCGGCGGACGGACTCCTCCAGGTGCGCGCCGAGGCGCTCCGTCATGCGGTTGAAGCGGCCCGCGAGCTGGCCCAGCTCGTCCGTTGAGCGCACGTCGATGCGCGTGTCGAGGTTGCCCTCCTCCACCGCGCCCATGGCGGCGTTGAGCTCGCGCACGGGCTCGAAGAGCTGGCGGCTGAGCATCATGCTCACCAGCGCGCAGAGCGCGACGCAGATGACGATGGTCAGCGCCGCGACCAGGTAGAGCAGGCGCATGACCCAGTCCGCCACCGGCTCCGGCTGGCGGTAGAGCAGGAAAAAGCCCGTCTCGGCGCTCTCGCTCACGTAGAAGCTGCCGCCCGTGCCGTCCGAGAGCGGCTCACCGTTGAGCAGCTGCTCGCGCAGGTGCGGCGCGAGGGCCTCATCCCCGGCGTTGGCGGAGCGGTAGACGCATTCCCAGTAGGGGTCGAGCAGCAGTATGCCGCCCATGCCTACGTAGGCCGAGAATAGCTCCTCCAGCTGGGCGGGGCTCAGGCTCATCACGGCGTAGCCCACGGGCCCGGCCCCTTCGGTGACGGCACGCGCGGCGAGCATATAGCCCTCGCTGCCGGCGTAGGCCGTGTCCCCGGAGGCCGCGGCGGCGTTGAGCAGGCCCCAGTGCGTGCCCAGGCTGCCCGCGCTGCCCGTGCCGGTGGTGAAGAGCAGCTCGCCCTCCGCCGAGTATAGCGCGAAGTCCGCCTGGCCGCGCAGCTCGCTCGAGAGGGTGTAGAGCGCGTCGTACACGCTCTGCGGCGGCTCCGCGCCGGGGTCGGAGAGCTCCGCGCGGACTAGCTCGTCGTCCGAGAGCGCATCGAGCACCTGCGCGCCGCCCGCGAGCAGCGTGTCCATGGCCCGCGCGGCGCCGGAGAGCTCCGCCTCCGCCGCGTCCCGGGCGTTTCCCGCGAGCGTGACGCGAAAGATGTTGAGCATCAGCACCGTGAAAATGAGCAGCGGCACGACGCCGATGAGCAGAAAGGCCAGCAGCAGCTTGTTGCGGAATGAGAGGCCGCTCAGACGCTTCATGCCCCTCCCTCCCCTATCAGCGCCGTCCAGCGCGCGATGAACTCCTCCTTGATGGAGCCCGCCCAGTGGACGTCGTAGTCGATGATGCCGAGCTCGGCCTCGCCGGGCAGGTCCTCGGGGGCGTGCACGTCGGTGCGGACGCTGCGGCGGCTGAGGTCGGAGACCAGCAGCTCCTGCACGTCGCGGCCTATCACGAACTCCAGAAAGGCGCGGGCGTTCTCCGGGTGCCGCGCGCCCTTTATCAGCGCGCAGCCGTCGGGCACGGCGCTGGTGCCCTCGGCGGGGTAGACGATGGCCACCTCGGGCGAGAGCTGCTTGAGCGCGGTCTCCTCGAGCGTGACGCCTATGTAGCGGCTGCCGCTGCGCACGCTCTCGACCACGTCGCCGGAGTCGGGCAGCTCTCCGCCGTCGAGATTCGCGACGAGCTCGGCGAGGATGTCCCAGTCGTCGCCCTCGATGCAGCTGAAGAGCGTCAGCGCCGCGGTGTAGCCGGAGCCGGAGACGGTGGGGTCTGCAAAGGCGATGCGGCCCTTCCAGCGCGGGTCGAGCAGGTCGGCCCAGCCGGTGACCTCGCCCTCCGGGACGAGGCGGGTGTTGTAGACGAGCACCATGGGCAGGCTGGAAAACGGCGTCCACAGGTCGTCCGCCGAGAGGCCGACGTCGCGCAGATACTCCACGCCCTCGGGCTTGCAGGGCTCGAAGCAGTCCTCATAGGCCGCGAGGCTCTCCACGCCGCCGCCGAACATGAGGTCACAGACCGGCTCGCCGCTCTCGGTCTCCATGGCGATGCGCTCGAGCAGCTCGTTGCTGCCGCCGGTGACGACCTCGACCCAGATGCCCGTGCGCTGCTGGAACTCCTTGACGATGGGGCCGTAGACCTCCTCCTTGTGCGAGGTGTAGATGACCAGCCTCTCGCCCTCGCCGGGCGCGAAGCCGGAGACGTCCGTGCCCCCGGCGCAGCCGGAGAGCGCGAGCAGCAGTATCGTGAGCGCAAGGGCCAGGGCGCGTTTCATCTATATCTCACCCGTTTCAAGGAAGTTTTCCAGCACCTTTTCCACGTTTTCGCACTGCAATGCAAACTGCGCGCGGAGGTTCGGGTCGGACGTGGCCATGATGTAGCCGCGGCCGGCCTTTTTGAGCATGGGCGCGTCGTTCCAGTTGTCGCCGAAGGCGGCGCACTCGCCCGGGTCTACGCCCAGCGCCGCGCAGAGCGTCTCGAGGCCGAGCGCCTTGTCCGCTATCGTAAAGTCCACCCAGTCCGGCCCGGCGGAGCACATGCTCAGGCGGCCGTCCCACTTTGGGCCCAGGGCGTGGCGGGTCGGGCCCGTGCCCTCCGGGCAGTAGGTGGCCAGCTTTATGATGTCCTCGGGCACGTACTCGGGCCGGTCGATGACGGCGACGTTGTTGCCCTTTATGTCGCGCATGAGGTGTTCATAGTCCGGGTCGCCGGGCAGGATGTAGCTGGTGTTCGCGCCGGAGATCAGCGGTCTGCCCCCGGGCAGGGCCAGTATGTCGCGCACGAGGTCGAGGGCCGTCTCGCGGTCCATGACCGTCTTGCCCAGCACGGCGGCCTTGTCCTCCGGGCCGGGGCCGTAGACTATGGCGCCGTTTTCGCAGAGATAGGTCAGCTCGTCGCAGACCGGGGCGAAGAGCGCGCGCAGCGAGTGGTACTGCCGCCCGGAGGCCGGGCAGAAGATCACGCCCCGCTCGCGAAGGCGCAGTATCAGCTCGAAGAGCTTTTCGTCCAGCGCCGCGGAGCCGTAGGGCAGCAAAGTGCCGTCTATGTCGCTTACTATGAGTTTTATCATGCAGACCTCACCAAAAATACAAAAATGCGGCGGAGGCTTTCCGCCCCCGCCGCACTGCCGTAAGGTCAGCCCAACTCGACAGAGCCGAGGGATATCAGCCTTCCGTTCCTTCGGCTGAATAATACCACACCGCTGCCGTCAAAGTCCATACGCACTTTCTCGCCGATGCGGTAGAGCACGCCGCCGAACACGACGCCGGTGAGCAGATAGTCGCCTATCCTGATCCGGACGGTGGTCTCCATGCCGGTGGGCATGGCGCTGTATATCTCGCCCTCGAGGGCGCCCGTGTCGCTCAGCTTGAGGAACTCGGGCCGCACGCCGACGATGAAGTCGCCGTCCGCGGGCTCGGCGTCGTCGCCGAAGTCCTCGGTCTCGGTGACCATGGGGATGTGGCAGCGGAAGACCGTATCCTTGTTGGCCTTCTCGACGTGCTTCTTATCCTTGGCGAGCTCGGCCTCGCGGGTCTTTTTGTCCGCGTCCTTGGCGTCCTCGTCGGCGTACCACTTGGCGAGGTCGAGAGGCTGCTTTGGGTGGAACACGGCGCTCTTGCCGCCGAGCAGGCTCAGCTCGATGTCCCCGTCCGCGCGCTGCTTGCCCGCGGCCTCGATGAAGTTGATGGCCGGGTTGCCGACGAAGTCCGCGACGAAGAGGCTGTTCGGGCGGTTGTAGACGTCCAGCGGCGCGTCGTACTGCTGCAATACGCCGTTGTCTATGAGGCAGATCTTGGTGGCGAGAGTCATGGCCTCCATCTGGTCGTGCGTGACGTAGATGAAGGTGCTGCCCGTGTCGATGTGCAGACGCTGCAGCTCGGAGCGCATCTCCAGGCGGAGCTTGGCGTCGAGGTTCGAGAGCGGCTCGTCCATGAAGAGCACAGTCGGCTCGGGCGCGAGCGTGCGGGCGATGGCCACGCGCTGCTGCTGGCCGCCGGAGAGCTCCGAGGGGTAGCGGTCCATGAACATGCCTATCTTGACTATGCGCGCCACGCGGCGGACGGTGAGGTCTATCTCCTCCGCCGTCAGCTTGCGGACGCTGGTGAGCACCTTGCCGTCCTTGACGTAGGCGAAGTCCTCGTTGAAGGTGCAGCCCTCGGCGGCGCACTTGGCGCGCTCGGCCTCGAGGGTCTTTTCGCACTCGGCGAGGCGCGCGGCGGCGACGGTGCCGGGCTCGAGCGATTCGTGCAGCTTCCAGCCCATTATGGTCTTGGCCGAGAAAATGGAGATCTCGAAGCGGTCGATGAGCTTCACGTGGGCCTTGTTCACGTCCAGCTTGCCCTTTTTGTCGATGCACTCCTTGATGATGCGCACCGTCTCGTCGGGCCTTTTCAGCACCTCGATGAGCTGCGCGGCCTTTTTGGCCTCGAAGTCTATGCGGGGCAGCTCGTCCTTGATGTTGGTGAGGCCGAAGGAGATGTTCTTGTAGACGGTCATGTTCGGCCAGAGGGCGTAGTTCTGGAAGAGGAAGCCCACCTTGCGCTTGTTGGCGGGGATGTTTATGCCCTTCTCGCTGTCGAACACCACGCGGTCGCCGATGGTGATGCGTCCGCTGGTGGGGGTCTCGAGACCGGCTATCATGCGCAGCGTAGTGGTCTTGCCGCAGCCGGAGGGCCCGAGCAGCGTGACAAAGGCGTTGTCGTCGATGACGAGGTTCAAATCGTCGACGGCGTAGAATTTGTCCCAGCGCTTTGTGACGTGGGAGAGTACTATCTCGGGCATGGTTTAACCTCCTATCCCTTTGTCCAGACTGGCGCCGGTCACCTTGTTGACGAGGGTGTTGCAGACCAGAATGGTGATGATGAGTATCAGATTTATGCCGCTCGAGAAGGCGTAGAGGCCCATCTCGTCGAAGTAGTCGAGCGTCGTCGAGAGGATGAAGCCCTGGACGCAGAGCAGCATGAAGAGCGAGAGCTCGCGCAGGCAGGTCATGAAGGGCAGCATGTAGCCGCTGATGATGGAGGACTTCTGGATGGGTATGATTATGCGCGTCATGCGCTTCACCCAGGGCACGTCCTGGATTATGGCCGCCTCCTCTATCTCGCCCGAGAGCTGGAGCATGGAGTTGAGCGAGCTGCGCGAGGCGAAGGGTATGTACTTCACCGTGCCAGCGATGATGAGCAGCGTGTAGGTGTTGAAGAGGTTGAGGTGCTCGTTCGAGAACAGGATGAAGAACGCCGCGCCGACCGCGAGGGAGGGCATCAGGTAGGGCAGGAAGGCAATGGAGTTTACGTAGTTGGCCCATTTACTTCGCCGCTTTTTGGCCACCGCGTAGCCTATCATCGTGCCTATGGTACCGGCTATCAGGGCACAGCACACCGCGACGAGTATGGTGCCCTTGAAGGCAGACCAGATGGTTTGGTTATAGAGTATGCCCTTCTGGCCGTACATGCCGTTTTCGGTGATGTTCTCGCTGGTGGTCCACCACTTGGTCGTAAGGTTTGAGGCGTCGCCCGTGTAGAGGAAGCTGTAATCGCCCGGGTTCGGCAGGAAGGTCTCGAAGGCGAAGGAGACGATGGGGAAGATGCTGGTGAAGAAGGTCAGGATGACCAGAATGAGCGCGATTATGAAGCGCCCGGCCTTGCCGAGGTTTATCTTGGAGGTCTGGCCGGACTTGCCGGTGACGGTGGTGTAGCTCTTGCGGCTGCGGAGCGACATCTGGTTCATGAGCATGATGACGATGCCGAAGATCATCATTATGATGGCGAGTATGCTGGCCTCGCCGGTGTATCGAGAGTTCAGGGAGACGTACTTGGTCGAGAGGGTCGTGAGGCCGAGGTAGTGCGGCACGGGATAGGAGCCCATCGCGCTGGAGAACACGAGCAGGATGGTGGAGAGTATCGCGGGCTTCACCATGGGCAGCGTGACCCTGAACATGGTTTTCCACTTCGGTGTGTCGAGGATGGTGGCGGCCTCCTCGAGGTTGGCGTCCATGTTGCGGAAGATGCCGCCGACGAGGATGTAGGCGAAGGCCGAGTAGTGCAGGCCGAGGACTATGACGCTCGGGAACAGGCCCTTGCACCACCACATCGGCATCTGGACCCCCAGCGTCGCGGCAAGCAGGCCGTTGGACGTGCCGGTGACGGCGTTGGAGTTGAACACGTTCTGCCACACGACGGCCAGCGTCCACTGCGGCATGATGTAGGGGAAGATGAAGATGGAGCTGAGGTATTTCTTCCACGCGAGGTTGGAGCGCGTGACGAGGAACGCAAAGAGCCCGCCGTAGAGCACCGCGACAAAGCAGCTGCCCACCGAGAGCAGCACCGTGTTCCATAGCGGCGTCCAGAGGTTGGTCTTGGCGACGTTGCTGGTGAAGAGGTCTATGTAGTTGACGATGGTGTAGCCCTCGCTCTTGCCGGTGAGGTGGGCGTCGATGGTGCCGGGGTGTATCTTAAAGGTGTCCTGCACTATGGCGACGATGGGCGCCACGGTGGTTACGGTCAGGATGATGCCGAGTATCAGCAGAATGACGTTGTGCGGCTTTGAGAAAAAGGTGCGGAGCCTGTTGAGTACGGCGCCCGCGCCGCTCTGTACCGGTATCGACTGGTTCATGCAGCTCTCCTTCCTTTCCGGAGGTTGGGGTTTTCTAAAAAGCGTCCCCGGACGCGGGTCCATCCGGGGACGCAGGTGTGTTCAGCGGTTGTGTCAGCTCACGGAGTATTTGTCGAGAGTCTCGATCCAGCTGCCGACCGTGAAGGAGACGGAGGCGCAGTACTCGGGGTCCTCGAGCACGAGCTTGCCGTCGGTGGTCCACCAGTCGTAGCCGGCGTCGTTGAGCGCGGCGAACTCGACGGTGGTGCCGTCCTCGGCCATGCCGCCGGTCTGGTGGTGGAAGATCTCCTCGTTCTCAGCGGCGACGAGCGGGTTGGAGGAGTAGCCGCCGATGTCCTTGCCCCAGGCGGAGAAGCCGTCGGCCGTGCAGGTCATGTAGGCGATGAAGGCGCAGGCGGTCCAGGGCAGCGGGCTGTTCTCGGTGACGAACAGGTAGTGGCAGTAGCCGTAGCCGCCGATGCCGGTGTAGCCGTCGTTGTAGGCCGCGATGGTGATGTTGTTCTTGGAGACGGAGGCGCTCTCCTCAACGGAGCGGAGCTTGGAGTACACCAGCAGGCCGAACTGGTCGGTCGCGGACTTGTCGACGAGGGTGTTGCAGATGGGGCCGTCGTCAGTCTGGGCGTTGTAGCTGCCGACCCAGAGCTTGATCCACGCGAGGGCATACTTGCCGTTCTCGCCGAGGCCGAGGTCGGCCGCGTCGGCCGCCATGGCGTCGATGGTGGGCTGGAAGTAGGCCTGCTCCTCGGCGGAGAGGGCGTCAAAGGCCTCCTTGAGCCAGGCGGAGTAGGTGTCGCTGGTCAGCATGTAGAGGAAGTTCTTGCCGACGACCTCGGAGTCGATGTCCATGAAGAGGCCGTGCTCGCCCTCGGCCACGAAGTCCCAGCAGTTGTCGTAGGTCTTGGAGCCGGTGTTGTTGTACATGAAGACCTTGTTCAGGGTCTGGAGAGGCAGATAGCCCTCATAGGTGTCGGCGGTGACGCCGTTGGCGTCGGCCCAGTCCTTCGGGATGAAGGTGTCGAGGATGCCGGTCTGGACCATCTTGCTCTCGATCTGGTTGCCGTCCTGGATGAGCGTCATGGCGAAGGTGCCGGTGTCCTTCAGGGAGTCGGCGGTCAGCTGATCGAAGATCTTGTTGTTCTTCGGCTGCTGCCAATCATACTCGAGGGTGTAGCTCGGGTCGATGCTCTGCAGGTACTCAATGAAGAGGGGCAGGGCGGTCTTGCCGCGGCTGGAGTTGCCGACGCCAAAGAAGGTCTGGCCGTTGGACTCCTCGATGGCCTTGGCGGCCAGCTCCTCGAGCGTCATGGTCTCGGCCTCGGCAATTATCTGCTGAGTGGCCGTGAGCTCAACGTCGGGGGCGGTGTCGTCCGCGGGGGGCGCGCTCACTTCGCCGCCGTCGTCAGCGGGCGGGTTGGAGGTGGTCGTCTCGGTGGTGCCGCAGCCGGCCATCAGGCCGACCAGCATCAGGGCGACAAGGAGCAGAGACAGAAGTTTTTTCAAGTTGGTGTTCCTCCTTCTTTATTCAGTGTTGACACATTGCCGGGACGAGGCCGTCGAATTATACAAACGCAGACGCCGCATGCCCGGTCTTTCTGCGTATATTCTACAAAACTTTTCCGCCCTCTACCACCGAGAATCCTGCGATTTTTTTGAAATTTATGTCATGTGCAAAAAAATCCCCGTGCCGGAGGGCACGGGGTCGTAAAATATGTACATCAAATATTGTGCAATACTTCCAAAATTTCCTCGGTGACATTACCGTTGGCGGCGACGATGTCGCTTGGCGTGAACATGTCCGGGCTGCCGCCCCTGAGGTCCGTGACGGTGCCGCCCGCCTCGCGGACGATGAGCAGACCGGCTGCGTAGTCCCAGGGGTTGAGGCGGCACTCGGCGTAGGCGTCCAAGCGGCCGCAGGCCACGTCGCAGAAGTCGAGCGAGGCCGCGCCCATGCGGCGGATGTCTATGCAGCGGTCGAAAACCGCGCGCATGATGCCGAAGTTGCGGTCAGCACGGTCACGGAAGGCGGGGTTCGTACCGACGCCTATGAGGCCCTCGGCGAGCTTTTCCGTGGGGCTGACGTGTATCTCCCGACCGTTGAGCTTCGCGCCCCGGCCCGCGATGGCGGTGTAGAGCTCGTTCGTGTCAGGGTTGAAGATGATGGCCAGCACGCCCCGCCCTTCGGCGACCAGCGCGAGCGAGATGGCGCTGTGCCCAAGCCGGTGGATGAAGTTCGTCGTGCCGTCCACGGGGTCGAGTATCCAGACGAGGCCCGAGGTGTCGAGCCCGGAGTTGTCCTGCTCCTCGCCCATGAAGCGGGCCTCGGGCAGTATCTCCGCAAGGCGGCGGCGCATGAGCTCCTGCACGCCGGTGTCCACCTCGGTGACAAAATCGGTTGCGTTTTTGTGGTGTATGTGCCCGGCAAGGGCGCGGTCGGCAAATAACAGCCCGGCCTCGCGCACCGCGAGCTCGGCCTCCGAGAGGAGGGCCTCAAGATCAAGTTCCTGTGCCATGGCGCGCCTCCGTTTTCTAAAAAATTGCGGATATATTATACCAGCTTTGCGCCGGCTGTCAAAGCGTAAATAATCCGGCACGTTTGCGGCAAAATATGCTCGGGAGTTGATTTTATGCCGGATATGACGAACCAGCAGTACGCGGAATACGTAAAGCGCAAGTCCCCCACCTCTCCGCTCTGGGGCGACCTGCTGCGCGCCTTTCTCATCGGCGGAGCCATCTGCGCCCTGGGCCAGGTGATAACCGAGCTCTGGGTCATGTCGGGCCTCCCGCGCGCGGACGCAGGCACGGCCTGCTCCATGACGCTGGTGTTCCTCGGCGCGCTCTGCACCGGCCTCGGCGTATATGACGACGCTGCGAAGTTCGGCGGAGCGGGCACTCTGGTGCCCATCACCGGCTTTGCAAACGCCGTGGTCTCCCCCGCTCTGGAGTTCAAGAGCGAGGGCTTCATAACCGGCACGGCGGCCAAGATGTTCATAATCGCGGGCCCGGTCATAGTCTTCGGCACCTGCGCGAGCATCATCTACGGCCTCATCCTCTGCCTCGCGCATTGAGCGGCTGCCCCCTTTTCAAATCGCCCGGGCTGTTGTATACTTTTGGCATAGCCTTATGAAAGGACATTTGGATATATGTGGGCATATGACAGCGTATTCTATCACATCTACCCCCTGGGCTTCTGCGGCGCGCCGCATGAGAACGACGGCGTCGTGACACCCAGGATACTCAAGATTGCCGATTGGGCGGAGCACATCGAAAAGCTCGGCGCGGACGCCGTGTATCTCGGCCCCGTGTTCGAGAGCGACTGCCACGGCTACGACACGCGCGATTACCGCCGCGTGGACTGCCGCCTCGGCACCAACGAGGACCTCAAGGCCGTGTGCGACGCGCTGCACGAGCGGGGCATCCGCGTCATCTTCGACGGCGTGTTCAACCACGTCGGCCGCGGCTTCTGGGCCTTCCGCGACGTGCAGGAGAAGAAGTGGGACTCGCCCTATAAGGACTGGTTCAACATAAACTTCGGCGGCAACAGCGGCTATAACGACGGCTTCTGGTACGAGGGCTGGGAAGGCCACTACGAGCTCGTGAAGCTCAACCTCCGCAACGGTGCCGTCGTGGACTACATACTCGACACCGTCCGCTTCTGGCGCGAGGAGTTCGGCATAGACGGCCTGAGGCTCGACGTTGCCTACTGCCTCGACCTCGACTTCCTGCGCCGCCTGCGCAGCTTCTGCGACGGCCTGGGCGACTTCTTCCTGCTGGGCGAGACGCTGCACGGCGACTACAACCGCTGGATGAACGACCAGATGCTCCACAGCGTCACCAACTACGAGTGCTACAAGGGCCTGTACTCGAGCTTCAACAGCATGAACCTCTTTGAGATAATCCACAGCCTCAAGCGGCAGTTCGGACCCGAGAACTGGACGCTCTACAAGGGCCGCCACCTGCTCTCCTTCTGCGACAACCACGACGTCACCCGCGTGGCGACGATATTGCAGAACAAGGCGCACCTCCCGCTCATCTACGGGCTGGTGTTCTCCATGCCGGGCATCCCCTGCGTCTACTACGGCAGCGAATGGGGCGCGGAGGGCGACAAGAGAAACGGCGACTGGAGCCTCCGCCCGAGCTTCGACGCCCCGGAGTGGAACTCCCTCACGGACACCATCGCCGCCATGGCAAAGGCCCACCGCGAGAGCCGCGCGCTCCGCTGCGGCGACTTCACCGACCTGCTCATAACGAACAGGCAGACGGTTTTCCAGCGCGCCGTCGAGGGCGAGCGTGTCATCGTCGCGATAAACGCGGAGGATAAGCCCTTCCACGCCCACTTCAACGCCAACTGCGGCCGGGCCGTGGACCTCATCACCGGCGCGCCCCACGACTTCGGCGGCGGCAGCGAGCTGCCCCCGTACAGCGTGGCGTTCTGGAAGTGCGAATAAGTCAAGCGGCACGGGAAAGGAGCTGCACATGAAAAAAGCTCTGCCCCTGCTCATCCTCTGCGCCCTTCTCCTCACCGCCTGCTCGTCCGGCGGGATGCATGGCGTGAGCGGCAAGGTCGTGGAGCTCAACACCGGCCCCGAGGGCTTTGAGTCCTTCGTCATGGATTCCAACGGTGAACTGCTCGGCGTGACGCTGACGGACGGGACCTACGTGAAGTCCTGGCTCGATGCGCTCAGCGCTGAGGACTTCCTCTCCGGCTCCGCGCCCGACGCGGCCGTGACCGTATATTTCGACGGCCCGAAGAGCAGCCTTGTCACCGGCTCAGGGGAGGAAATAAAGTCCCAGGAGGCCGAGGCCGTGTACCTGACCGGTTTCCTGATGCCCGACGCCGTCACCCTCGCGGACGGCACGGAGCTGGGCGTCTGGCAATATGAGCACGCGACGGCCTACGCCGCCGAGGACGGCACGGAGCTGCTGAAGGTCGCAGAACCCGTCGGCCCCGATTACACCTTCAGCAGCGACCTGGGCGAGGCGGCGCAGGAGAACATCGCCGCCTGGTTCGAGGCCCGTGGAGTGCTGTACGACGAGCAGGCCGAGCTGGAGCGCGCCTACGCGGCCTGGCTGGAGGCAGAGGACGCCTCCGACTTTCAAACCTGGGGCCTGAGCCAGCGCATCGTGCCCACAGCCCTGAGCGAGGGCGTCGCCTACTTCCTCACCACCGTGGAGCGCCCTGTCGGCAACTTCGTCATGGACCAGCAGCGCATCGGCTCGGCCTTCGACCGGGAGACGGGCGAGTACATAGAGGCCTGGGAGCTCTTCACCTGCCCGCCGGACGAGGCCGTGCGGCGCATCCTCGACCTCTCGGAGCTCACGGAGCCGGAGCAGCGTGCGGAGATGGAGGCCGCCTTTGAGCCGGAGTGTCTGACCTTCTTTGAGGACCGTCTGGAGGTCAGCTTTGACCGCGGCGTCCTGCCAAGCTGCGAGAGCGGCTTTACCCTTGTCCTCGACCTGGACGAGGACGTCCTGCCCCTCCTGCAGCCTTGGGCCGTGCCTCAAAAAGGCTCGGAAACCTGAGAAAACCCCCTGATGCAGCCAAATCAGGCCGCGTCAGGGGGCTTTTATTGTGGCAAAACACCGGCATTCTGGCACTGTGAGCTCAAAATCTGGCCGCAAACTCCATGTCGTGCCCTCCGCTCACGGCGGCGGTGAGGGTGCCGCCCATGCTCTCGGCCAGCGCGCGGGCTATGGCGAGGCCGAGGCCCGTGCCGCCGCTGCTCTGGGTCCGGGCGGCGTCGCCGCGGTAGAAGCGGTCGAAGAGGCGCTCCGGCTCCGCCACGGGCGCGGCGCTCCGGTTTTGCACCCGCAGGAGGATGTGCGCGCCCTCTCTCGAGAGGCGTAGGGCTATGGCGCTGCCCGGCGCGGAGTATTTGACGGCGTTATCGAGCAATATGCCCACCAGCTCCGTCACGGCCTCCGGCGTGCCGTTAATGCGCAGCCCGGGCGCTATTTCGGTCCCGAGGCTCAGTCCCGCGGCCTCTGCGGGCTCGGTAAACTGCGCGGCGGCGGCCTCCGTCAGCGCGGAGAGGTCGAGCTCCGTCTTCTCGGGCTTTGCGCCGCCCTCGTCGAGTTTGGCGAGCGCTAGCAGGCGCTTTGTCAGCATATCCAACCGCTCCGTCTGGCCGCGGATGTTCCGGCTCCAGCGGCTCTCGCCCTGGTGCAGCTCCAGCGCGTCGGCGTTGGCGCGGATTATGGCGAGCGGCGTCTTTATCTCGTGGCCCGCGTCCGTGATGAACTGCTTCTGCCGGGCCATGCTCTCCGCGATGGGCCTCGTGGCGCGCCGGGAGAGCAGCATCACGGCCAGCAGCGCCGCCAGCCAGCAGCCCGCGCCCGCGAGCAGCGAGAGCGCCGCGACCGTGAGTATGGCCCGTCGCTCGTCCGACACGTCCAGGAACACGGCGAGGCTCCCCTCCCCGTCCCGGGTTCGCGCGATGCGGTATTTGAACCGCCCCTCCCGGCCCGCGCGCTCGCCGGAGGCCGCGGCCTTCTCCGCGTACTGCTCCGCCTCGGCCTCGGTCACGGAGGAGATGCGCGAGATGTCCGCGCCGACGGCCTCGCCGGCGCCGTCGAGCCGCACGGTGAAATACACGGCGCTCAGCGCGGCGTCGGCGTCCAGCGGCGGGCGGAAGAGGCCCGGGGCCTCGCGGCCCGGCCTTATCGTGCCCTCGCCCTCCGTGAGCGCTAGCAGCAGCATGTCCGTGTTCCGCGAGCTGAGGAACACGTTCACGCCGTTTATGCCGCCGAGCAGCACCAGAAAGAGCGCCGTCACCGCAGCCATGGCTGTCACGACGAATTTGCGTCTGAGCGTTTTAAGCATCGTCCGCCTCCAGCGTGTAGCCCACGCCGCGCCGGGCCCGTATGCGCACGCGCGAGCCCACGGCGGCCAGGCGGCGGCGCAGGGCGGAGACATACACCCACACCGCGCCCGGCTCCGTCTCAGTCTCGTAGCCCCAGACCTTCACCAGCAGCTCCTCCGTCGAGAGGCAGGCGCCGCGGTTGAGCAGCAGCGCCTCCAGCATGCGGCACTCGAGCCGCGTCAGCGTCACGGCCCCGGCGGCGGAGCTCAGACGGCTGCTCCGGCGGTCGAGGACCAGGTCCGCAAAGCTCAGCTCGTCCGGCGTATAGGCGTCCGCGCGGCGGAGCATGGCCCGCACGCGGGCCAGCAGCTCGCTCATGGCGAAGGGCTTGGGCAGATAGTCGTCCGCGCCCAGGTCGAGGCCCAGGATTCGGTCCTCCACCTCGGCCTTCGCCGTGAGGAGCAGCACCGGCGTGCGGCAGTCGCCCTCGCGCAGTTCGCGCAGGACGTCAAGGCCGCTCAGTTTGGGCAGCATGATGTCCAGTATGATGCCGTCGTAGTCCCCGGCGCGGGCGTAGGCGAGCGCCTCCTCCCCGTCGGCCACGGCGTCGACCATGAAGTTGTGGTAGTTCAGGATGTCCGTCACGGCCTCGGCCATGGCGGGTTCGTCCTCGGCGTACAGCGGCTTCACCGCGCCGCCCCCTTTCGGATATGAAGATACCGGCCCCTGGTGAGAGGCCGGTATTGTTGGCGTTTAGTGGAATTTCTCAGCGGGAGTTGAAGATCTTGAAGATGGTGTCGTAGGGGTCGTCCTCCTGCTGGGCGGGCTGCTGGGGAGCGGCGGGCTGCTGCGCCGGCTGCTGCTGGGGCTGAGCGGCCTGCTGGGCGGCCTGGGTGTACAGTCCGTCGGCCTGGGCGGGCTTTGCGGCGCCCTCGGTGCCGGGGGCCTTGGCCTTGCCCTCCTCAAAGCCGGTGGCGATGACCGTGACGCGGATCTCATCGTCGAGCGAGTTGTCGAAGGTGGCGCCGAAGATGATGTTGGCGTCCGGGTGCGCGGCCTCCTGCACGAGGTTGGCGGCGGCCTCGACATCCTCCAGGCCCATGTCCTCGGAGCCGGTGACGTTGATCAGCACGCCGTGCGCGCCGTTTATGGAGGTCTCCATCAGCGGGCTGGCGACGGCCATCTTGGCGGCCTCCTCGGCCTTGCCCTTGCCGACGGCGTGGCCAACGCCCATGTGGGCGAAGCCGGCGTCCTTCATTATCGTGGTGACGTCAGCGAAGTCGAGGTTGATGAAGCCGGTGTTCTTGATGAGGTCGGAGATGCTGGTGACGGCCTGACGCAGCACGTCGTCCGCGATCTCGAAGGCGTTGGCCAGCGTGACCTTCTGGTCGGTGGCGTACTTCAGGCGGTCGTTCGGGATTATGAGCAGGGAGTCCACCTTGCCGAGCAGGGAATTTATGCCGCCGAGGGCCTGATCCATGCGGCGCTTGCCCTCGAACTTGAAGGGCTTGGTGACGACGCCGACGGTGAGCGCGCCGGCCTCGTGGGCTATCTCGGCGACGGTCGGGGCCGCGCCGGTACCGGTGCCGCCGCCCATGCCGGCGGTGATGAACACCATGTCCGCGTCCTCAAGGGACTTGGCGATGTCGTTGCGGCTCTCCTCCGCGCTGCGCTTGCCGACGTCGGGGTCGGAGCCCGCGCCCTGGCCGTGGGTCAGCTTCTCGCCTATCTGGATCTTCTGGTCCGCGCTCGAAACGGCAAGGGCCTGCTTGTCCGTATTGACGGAGATGAACTCAACGCCCTGAGTGCCGGATTTGACCATGCGGTTGACAACGTTGTTGCCGGCGCCGCCGACACCAACCACTTTCAGCGTTACGACATTCTCGGGTCCCGTTTCGGATTTATAAGACATATTCGGTGCCTCCCTGTTATCTTTTGAAGCGCCTTGCGGCACTGGCCGCCGGGCTGGTCTTTTCTTTTTTCTTCTATTCATATTATAACTTTTCCCCTGTCCGGTCAACATTTTTTTGTTTCCATAACACAATTTACACCTTCATTACGGCTCAGAACGGGCTGAACACCGTCTGCGCTCCCTCGGGTGAAACGTCTATCGTGCCCCGGTCGCCGTCCACCAGCTGAGACACGGCGGACAGCAGCTTGCCGAAGCGGTATTCCGTCTCCTCAAAGCTGCCCAGCTTCACTATAAAGCGGCCGAGGTAGGAAAAGGACGGGGAATTTATGTTGGTCATGTCGATATAGCCGACGTCGGCGGCCATGCCGCGCTCCTGCAGCTGGTCCAGGATGGCGCAGAGGTACTCGAGCTTGCCCGTGTCGTCCGGGCCGGTCTCGAACACCTCGCCGACCTCGGCGGTCAGCGGCGTGATGCCCCGGACCTCTATGAGCGAGGCGGCGTCCGCCGCGCTCGCCTGCGTCAGCATGCGGCAGCTGCGGTCTATGACCCAGGGCTCGCCCTCATAGCTGACGCAGGCCAGGGCCTGGCTCTCGCTTATCGTGATGACGACCTTGTTCGGCAGGTAGCGCGTTATCTCCACGCTCTCCACATACGGCAGGCGCGCGACTATGCGGCTGACCACCGAAAAGCGGTTTATAAAGAACAGATTGTCGCCGTCGATGATGCCGGAGGCGTCCTCCACCTCCTCGGCGGTGTAGTATGAGTTGCCGCGCACCTCCACGGAGGACACGCGGAAGAAGATGCTCATCAGGAAGATGAGCGCCGCGCAGGCTATGAGGAAGGCGCCCGGCCCGTAAAGAGCCCTGCGGACCGTTCTTTTTTTCTTGCCATTCCGCACAAGGTCTGCCATTTGAAGTCTCCTTTACGCACTCGCCGTGCGCTGTATCTCCGCGCCGAGCTCCCTCAGGCGCGTGTCAAAGCTCTCGTAGCCGCGCTCTATGTGGCCGGAATCGAGTATCTCCGTCTCGCCCTCCGCGGAGAGGCCGGCGATTATCAGCGCCGCGCCGCCGCGCAGGTCCGTGGCCACCGTCGGCGCGCCGTGGAGCTCCCGCACCCCGGTCACGACCGCGACGCGGCCCTCGGTATGTATCCTCGCGCCCAGGCGCGTCAGCTCCTCGGTATAGCGGAAGCGGTTTTGGAAAACATTCTCCACGAACACCGAGGTCCCCTTCGCCTTCAGGCAGGCGGCCAGCATCAGCGGCTGGGCGTCCGTCGGGAAGCCGGGGTACGGCCCTGTTATGACGGGCATCGGCGCGCGCAGGTTCCCGTCCGAGGCGAGGCGCACGCCCGCGCCTGTGCGTATTATATCACAGCCGCACTCTGAAAGCGAGTGCAAAACCGTGGAAAAGCGCTCCGGATCGGTGCCGCGCAGCTCAATTTCGCCCCCTGCGGCGGCCACGGCGCACAGCAGCGTGGCCGAGACGATGCGGTCCGGCATTATGCGGTGTCCCACCCTCTGCACGGGCTTGAAGCCGCGGACGCAGACCGTGGCCGTACCGGCGCCGGAGACCTCCGCGCCGAGCAGGCGCAGGAAGCTTTGCAGCTCCTCGATCTCGGGCTCGCGGGCGGCGTTCATGATGACCGTCTCGCCCTCGGCGGCGCAGGCGGCGAGCATGGCGTTCTCGGTGGCGCCGACGCTGGGCATGGGCAGGGCGATGCTCGCGCCCTTTAGCCTCTCCGCGCGGCAGATGAGGTCGCCGCCGCTCTCCTCGATGTCGGCGCCGAGGGCGCGCAGGGCCATGAGGTGCAGGTCTATGGGCCTGGGGCCGAGCTCGCAGCCGCCGGGCATCGAGAGCCGCGCCTCACCGCAGCGTGCCAGCAGCGCGCCGAGGAAGATGACGGAGCTCCTCAGCTCGCGCATGAGGCTGTGCGGGATCTCCGCCCGGCACAATCCGGTGGAGTCTATGTTCACCACATCCCCGTCGCGCCCGACCTCACAGCCGAGGCCGCGGAGGATGCGTATGGTGGCGTCCACGTCCCGCAGGCTCGGGACGTTCAGCAGCTCCGTCTCGCAGGGCGCGAGCACCGAGGCCGCCATGATCGGCAGCACGGCATTTTTCGCCCCCTGCACCGTGACGCTGCCGGAGAGCCTTCGGCCCCCGCCGACTTTCCAAACGCTCATTTTCTCTCCCCCAAACAGCAAATTCACGCCATTCTATGCGGGGGACGCCGGAAAGGTTAAAACGCCGCGCGAAGCGCGCTTGAAAGTTTCGTCCACCTTTTCAAAGGTGGCGGGGTGCAGGGGCAGAGCCCCTGGCCGCCCGCCGCAGCGGGCGGAACTCTCTCGTGCTTATTTTAGCGCAGGAGGGGGTCTAAGGGGGAACCCTCGCCGGGGGTTCCCCCTTTTATTCTTGCTCTTTGTGCGTGTGCGCCGATACGTTGGGAGGTGGTCGTTGGCTTGTCCTGCCTTTCGACGCCGTTTCTTTGGTGCTTGCCCAAAGAAACGGTGTCGAGCCGCCAAAGAAAGGCGCTTTTTTACCTTGGCGGCTCCACCATCCGCGTGAGCGCTGCCGGTCGGTAGTCGGGACGTTCCTCGCCCGACTTGGGGAGGGGGCTGGTGCCTTATTTTGCCGCCAGCTCCAGCACTTCGGCGGCGATGCGGTCGGTGGCGTCGGGGACGGCCAGTTTAAGCATGTTCCGGCTCATCTCTTCGAGCTGCCCCGGGTGCTGGAGGAGCTCAGAGACGAGGCCGAGCAGCGAATCTGCGGTGAACTCCTGCTCTAGCATCACCTTCGCGCCGCCGGCGGCTTCCAGCACGCGGGCGTTGCGCTCCTGGTGGTTGTTCGTCACGTTCGGCGAGGGCACGAGGATGGCGGGCTTGCCCATGGCCGTCAGCTCCGCGAGCGTGGAGGCGCCCGCGCGGCACAGCACCAGGTCCGCCGCGGCCATCACGCGCGGCATGTCGTATATGTACGCGCGCACGTCCATGCCCAGCTTGGCGTAATCCGGCTTCTCGCTCTCGAGCGCGGCGCTCATCTTAGAGTACCCCGCCTTGCCGGCGGAGTGGATGAGGCTGAAGAAGGGCTTTGCGCAGGCGCGGAGGATGAAGTCCGTCATGATCTCGTTCATGTGCGACGCGCCGAGGCTGCCCCAGACGGAGACGACCAGAGGCTTCCCCTCAGGTATGCCCAGCTCGCGCCGGGCGGCGGCCTTGTCCTGGTCGAGGAAGTCCACGCGCACGGGCGTGCCCGTGACCTCAACGCGGTCCGGGTGGCGGTAGTTCGCGCGGCTCTCCTCGAAGCCGACCATGATGGTGTTTACCGAGCCCTCCAGCATCTTGGTGGTAAGGCCCGGCACGGCGTTGGACTCGTGCACGGCCGTGGGTATGCCGAGCTCGGAGGCCGCCTTGAGCACCGGGTAGCACACGTAGCCGCCCGTGCCGACTGCGACGTCCGGCTGGAACTCGCGGATGATATGCTTGGCCTCCGCCGTAGCGGTCAGGACGTTCTTGAGCGTGGCGAGGTTGTGCTTGATGTCCGCGGGCTTTAAGCTGCGGTGCAGGTTGGTTATGCGGACGGTCTTTATTTCGTAGCCGGCGCGCGGCACGAGGTCCGTCTCCATGCGCCCCTCGGCGCCGATGAACAGGAACTCGGAGTCCGGCGCGGCCATGGCGATGCGTCCGGCCACGGCGATGGCGGGGTTTATGTGTCCGGCGGTGCCGCCGCAGGTGAAGAGGAATTTCATATTGGGCCTCCCGTTTTATATATCTTTACTGCCGCACCGGGATGTCCCGCGAGGCGCTGAGGACTATTCCCATCTCGGCAAGCTGGATGAGCAGAGCCGTGCCGCCGTACGAGAAGAACGGCAGCGATATGCCCGTGCAGGGCACGAGGTTCGTGACCACCGCGACGTTCAATATGACCTGGATGGCCAGAAGCGTGGTTATCCCCGCCGTGACGAGGAAGCTGTATCTGTCGCGCATGTGCATGGCGAGCCAGTAGCCGCGGATGACGAGCAGGGCGAAGAGTATGAGTATGGCTATCGCCCCGACGAAGCCGAGCTCCTCGCAGACCACGGGGAAGATGAAGTCGTTGTGCTCCTCGGGGAGATAGAGGTACTTCTGCCTCCCCTGCCCCAGGCCGAGGCCGAAGAGACCGCCGGAGCCTATGGCGTAGAGCGACTGGACTATCTGGTAGCCGCTGCCGCTGGTGTTGGCGAAGGGGTCGAGCCAGGTGGTGATGCGGCTGGAGGCATAGGGGAAGAAGGTCATGACCACGCCCAGCGCCGCGAGCGCCGCTATGAGCGCGCCGACGAACCAGTAGAGCCTCACGCCGCCGAGGAAGAGCATCACCGCTCCGATGGCGATTATGATTATTGCCGCGGAAAAGTGCGGCTCCATGACCAGCAGCGCCACGATAATGAGCAGAACGCCCGCGAAGGGCAGGATACCGTACCTCACGGTGCGCATCCGGCCCTTGAATTTGCATATCAGCGCGGCGAAATAGAGGATGATGCCTATCTTGGCTATCTCTGAGGGCTGGAAGGTGGTGAAGCCGAGGCTTATCCAGCGCTTTGCGTCGCCCTGAGAGACGCCGATGACGGGGACCAGCGCCAGGAGCCCCGCGGCCGCCGCGAGGACGAGGAAGCTCATGCGCCGGTAAAACTGCATTGGAAACAGGGAGAGCGCGTACATCGCGCCCACGCCCGCCAGGGCGAAGCCCAGCTGGCGCATGAAGTAATAGGCCGCGTTGTGGCCCGTGGCCGCGCTGTAATAGGCCCTCGCGTAACTCGCGGAGAGCACCATCACGACGCCTATCGTGAGCAGCAGAAGCGTGAGCGCCGCAAAGGGCAGGTCTATGCTGCCCCTGCGCTGGCGCACGGCCTCGGCCGCGCCGGAACCTATCCTCTCGCCGGCATATTCCATGTCGTCCTCCCGATGCCGGCTTTAATGCGCCGGGTATTAGAAGGCGTAGCGGTTGTACACCCCTACAAATGATATGACGGCGCAGATGAGAGATATGCTGAAATATAGGACAAAGAGCTCGCGCTCGGTCCATTTTTTGCCCGTCCAGCCGCCCATTTCCAGATGGTGGTGGAAGGGCGCCATCTTGAAGATGCGCTTGCCGTGGCTGAGCTTGAAGTAGGTGACCTGGATGATGTCCGAGAGGGTCTCGATGATGTACATGAGGCCGAGGACGATGAGGATGAGCGGCATGTCGTAGGCAAAGACCATGGCCGCTATCGCGCCGCCGAGGAAGAGCGAGCCGGTGTCGCCCATGAACACCTTGGCGGGGTTGAAGTTGTAGACGAGGAAGCCCAGCAGGCCGCCCGCTATGGCCGAGGCGAAGATGCCGAGGGCCAGGAACTCCGTGCCCCAGACGTAGGTCAGCACGGCAAAGAAGAGGCAGACGGGTATGCTTGTCCCGGCGGCCAGGCCGTCGACGCCGTCGGTCAGGTTCACGGAATTGACCGTGCCGACGATGACGAAGGCGGCGAAAATGAAATAGACAGCCTCGGGCAGGGGCTTGACGACGTTCCAGAAGGGTATGTACAGGTTCGTCGTCACATAGCCAGTGCGGCGCATGAGGAACACGAAGGCCAGCGCCGCGACAAGCTGGAGCAGGAACTTGGACTTTGCGGAGAGGCCGAGATTCTGCTTTTTGCGCAGCTTCTCATAGTCGTCCAGAAAGCCGATGGCGCCGAAGATGAGCGCGAATATGAAGCAGAAGATGTGCCCGTACTCGCCGTTCATCATGGGCTCAAAGCCGACGGTGAGGCACACGACGGCTATGGCAGCGATGAACATCAGCCCGCCCATGGTGGGCGTGCCGGACTTGGACATGTGCCAGCGCGGGCCGTCCTCACGGATGGCCTGCCCGGCCTTTATTTTGCGCAGGAATGGCACGAGAAAGGCGCCGATGCCGCTGGAGACGAGAAAGGCTATGATGAAGGCCAGTATCAGGCGTATAGTCATTTGTTCTTCTTCCTTTTGTCCATTATCTTCGCGACTATCTCGCGTTCATCCATATGGTGCTTTTCGTGGCCGACTATCTGGTAGTCCTCGTGGCCCTTGCCGGCGAGGACGATTACGTCGCCCGGGCGGTGGTGCTCTATGGCCCACTCGATGGCCTCAATACGGTCCGTTATGACCTCGCGGGGCGTGGAGCTGTCCTTCATGCCCTCGAGGATGTCGGCGATGATGGCCTCGGGCTTTTCGGTGCGGGGGTTATCGGAGGTGACGATGACGAGGTCGGCGATCTCGGAGGCAATGCGGCCCATGATGGGGCGCTTTGTGCGGTCGCGGTCGCCGCCGCAGCCGAAGAGGGCCACCAGCCTGCCGCTCGCCACCTCGCGCACGGACTCGAGCACGTTCTCGAGCGCGTCCGGCGTGTGGGCGTAGTCGATGAGGATGGTGTAGTCCCCGTCCGTGGGCACGGTCTCCATGCGGCCCTTGACGCCGTGGGCGGAGGCGATGGCGTCCGCGCAGTCGCCGAGCTCTATGCCCAGCGCGAGGCCGCAGGTGAGCACGGTCAGGGCGTTATACACCGAGAAGGTGCCCGGGATGTGCAGCGTGACGCGCTCTGCGTCCGTCTTGTACGCGGCGAGGAAGCTCACCGAGCCGCTGGTGTAGCGGATGTCCCGGCCGAACACGTCGGCCCGGCTGTCCTTGAGCGAGAAGGTCATGCAGGGGTACCGGACATGGCTGAGCATGAACTGCGACCACTCGTCGTCCAGGTTTATGACGGCGAAGCGGCTCATGGAAAAGAGCTTTGCCTTGGCCTCGGCGTAGTCGCGCATATCGTGGTGGAAGTCGAGGTGGTCCTGCGTCAGGTTGGTGAAGATGCCGCAGTCGTAGGTGATGCCCGCCACGCGGTCGAGCGCCAGCGAGTGGGACGAGACCTCCATTACGACGTGGGTGCAGCCCGCGTCGGCCATCTCGCGCAGGAGCTTTTGCAGCTCGTAGGACTCCGGAGTCGTGCGCTCCGTGGGCAGGAACTCGTCGCCTATCATGTTGCCGTTGGTGCCGATGAGGCCGACCTTGGCGTCCATGCAGACTTCGAGGATGTGCTTGAGCAGATAGGTCGTGGTGGTCTTGCCGTTCGTGCCGGTGACGCCCATCATGACCATCTCGGAGGCCGGGCTGCGGAAGTAGTTCACCGAGATAAGCGCCAGGGCGAGGCGGCTGTCCGGGACTATGACATAGGGTATGTCGCACTCGGGCGGCTCCTCGCACACGGCGCAGACGGCGCCCTTAGCCGCCGCGGCGTATATATAGCGGTGTCCGTCGGACTCAAAGCCGCGCACGGCCACGAACAGCGTATCCGCCGCCGCGCGGCGCGAGTCGTAGCACACGTCAGCTATCTCCAGCTCGGGCGGGGCCTTGAGCTCCGTCACCTCCACGCCTTTGAGCAGGTCCGCAAGCTTCATGCAAACTCCTCCAGTTTCTTCTTTTCAATGTATCAGTATATGCCGAGCATGGAGGCCTCGTTTTCATAGAGCGTTACCTCTATGACCGTGCCGTGCTCCACGCTCTGCCCCGGCGCTATGCTCTGGCCGGAGACAAGCTGTATTTGCGCGTCGGTCACGCCGTTTCCGGCCGTGACATAGAGCCCCAGGCTTCCCAAGGCCTGTTTTGCCGCCTCGTAGCTCAGGCCGCGCAGGTCCGGCATCGTCTCCTCCGCCGGGGACGGGCTCTGGCCCGCGTAGAGCAGCACCTCGCTGCCCGAGGCGATGACCGCGCCCGCGCGCGGGAGCTGGTCCGTGACCGTGTCGCCCTCGCCTATCACGCGGCAATTGAGTCCCGCCTCCGTCAGCGCGCTGCGCGCTTCGGTGAGGCTCATGCCCGAGACCTCGGGCACCGTGCGGTCCGCGGCGGCGAGCTCGGAATCCGAATACTCCGGCTCCACGCCGAGATAGGGCAGGATATCGGCCATCATCTTCCCCACCACCGGCGCGGCCATCTGGCCGCCGGAGATGTAGATGCCGCTCTCGGAGCTCGGGTCGTCGAGCAGCACGAGTATGGCTATCTGCGGGTCGTCCGCCGGGGCGAAGCCGATGAAGGAGACGATGTATTCCTTCTCGCCGGTTATCTCCTTGGTGGTCTTGGTGGAGGTGCCGGTCTTGCCGCCGATGCGGTAGCCCGCGACGTAGGCGTTGTGGCCCGTGCCCTCCTTCTGGTCGCCGACGACCTGCTCGAGTATGGCGCGCACGGAGGCGCTGGTCTCCTCGCTGATGACCTGCCGCACGAGCTCGGGCTCGGTCTGGGAGATGATGTTCCCGTCAGGATCCTCGACGCTCTGCACGAGGTAGGGCTTCATGAGATTCCCGCCGTTAACGCAGGCGGAGACGGCGGTTATGAGCTGGATGGGCGTTATGTTGAAGGTCTGTCCGAAGGAGGCCGCCGCGAGCTGTGAGAGGTTCTCCGGGTTGCAGAACACGTCCTCGCTCCACCAGATGCTGCCGCTCTCGCCGCCGAGGTCTATGCCCGTCTTGGCCGTGAGCTGCTGGTAGGTGTCCGCCGTGCGGTCTATGAAGCCGAAGCCCTCCGCGTATTCGTAGAACTTCTCCTCGCCCACCAGCTGGCCGATGTTCACGAAGGCGACGTTGCAGGAGTGCTGCACCGCCTGGGTCAGCGTCTGCGGTCCGTGCCCGCCGTATTTCCAGCACTTGAGCGGCGTGCCGCGCCCTAGGACGTTCATGCTGCCGCCGCAGAAGAAGCTGGAATTCTCGCTCACGACGCCCTCCTCGAGCGCCATGGCGAGGGTGATTATCTTGAATGTCGAGCCGGGCTCGTAGGTGTCCGAGATGGCCTTGTTGCGCCACTGCTGCTGTTGGGCGAGGGCGTAGAGCTCGTCATACTCCTCCTCGCTCTGGGCGATGCTGCTTATCTCGGCCTGGGCCTCGGCGCTGATGGTCTGGTAGTCGTTGAGGTCAAAATTGCCAAGCGACACCATAGACAGTATAGCACCCGTGTCAACCTCCATGCAGATGGCCGCCGCGCCGTTCTGGATGTCGTAATCCTCCACGGCCTGGGTGAGATGCTTTTCCACATAATTCTGGATGACGGCGTCTATCGTGAGGCTTATGCTGTCGCCGTCGCGCGCGTCCACATAGTCCTCGTAGCTCGAGTAGAGCATATCCGTGCCCGCCGCGGTGGTCGAGCGCATGACGTAGCCGCTCTCGCCCGAGAGCACGCTGTCATAGCGGGATTCTATACCGCCTAGGCCGGTGTTGTCCAGCCCCACAAAGCCGATGACGTGCGCGGCGAGGCTGCCGTTGGGGTAATAGCGCTTGGTGTCGGACTCTATCTTGATGCCGACGTAGCCGCCGACGGACTTGAACTGCCGCACCTGCTCGGCCACGTCCTCCTCCACCTTGCGGGCCACGACCTCGTACCAGGAGTTCGTGTTCCCCGCCTTTTTGAGGATGGTCTTGTAGTCCACGCCGAGTATCTCGGAGAGGCCGCGCGCGATGGCCTCCTTGTCCTCATCGTAGCGCTCTATCTCGGCGGGGCTTATGTACACGGTGTCCACCCCCGCGCTCATGGCGAGGACCACGCCGTTGCGGTCATAGATGGTGCCGCGCGCGGCGCTGACCGTGGTCTCGCGCACCTGCTGGGCGATAGCCGCCGCCTCGTACTCGTCGTGCTGCACTATCTGGATCTGGTACAGCCTCGCAGCCAGCACCAAAAAAGCAGCTATGCCGCACACCGATAGCAAAAACAGTGTGCGGCGGAGCATCATTCGGTTCGGCCCGCCGCCGGGCGTGCGGCCGTTCTCGCCTCGAGGCATGCGCCCCACCTCCAGGTATGGTGATATCGCGGCGGCGTTGTACACGTCCGGGCCGCGATATCATCTTACTCCGCAGGCGGCGCAAAATATTCCGAAATGGAAAAGATGGCGTCAGATATTTTAGCCCAGCCGCCGTCTTCGTCCTCCGTAGGGACTATCTCGGCGCGGTCGGCCGCGGCGATCTCCGGGGTCTCGGGCTCTACGCGGACGAGGCCGGGGGTCTCCTCCGCCCAGGCCGCGAGGCGGCTGATGTTGTACTGCGTCTCGAAGTCTATGACGAGGTGGTCATGCTCGTTTGCGAGCTCCTCTATCTGCGCCTCGAGCTGTTCGCACTCGTCGCGCAGCACGGTGAGGTCGGCGCGGGCGAGCAGGGCGCAGACCGAGAGCGCCGCCGCCGAGGCAAAGCCGAATACGCACAAAAAGGGCGCGACCCAGCGCCGGGCGCGGCGCTTGGGCAGGCTCGGGCGCGGCCTTGCGGGTGCGCTGTATTCATACGCCTTCTCCGTCTCGGCGGGGAAGGCCGAAGTCCTGTTGGACATCTCCTACCTCCTATACGCGCTCCGCCACGCGCAGCTTGGCGCTGCGGGAGCGGGGGTTGAGCTCCAGCTCCTCCCCACCCGCGGTTATGGGCTTGCGCGTCACGCTCCGGAGCGTCTGCACAAAGCCGCAGGTGCACACGGGAGCCTCGCGCGGGCAGGTGCAGCCGTTCTCGCGAGACTGTATGGCGCTCTTGACTATTCTGTCCTCGAGCGAATGGAAGCTGATGACCGCGATGCGGCCGCCGACCTTCAGCCGGTCCGGCGCCGTCTCCATCAGCGAGGCGACGGCACCCAGCTCGTCGTTGACGGCGATGCGTATGGCCTGGAAGCTCCGCTTTGCCGGGTGCTGCTTTTCGCGCAGTGCGGCGGCGGGCATGGCGGACTTGATGATGTCCACCAGCTCCAGCGTGGTCTTTATCTCCTGCTCCTGGCGGTGCTTGGCTATGGCGCGGGCGATGCGCGCGGCGTGGCGCTCCTCGCCGTAGTCGCGCAGGATGCGGCAGATCTTGTCCTCCGGCCAGCGGTTCATGATGAACCAGGCGTCGATGTTGTCGGACTTATCCATGCGCATGTCCAGCGGTGCGTCCACCATATACGAAAAGCCCCGGCCGCCCTCGTCCAGCTGCGGAGAGGACACGCCAAGGTCAAAGAGCATTCCGTCCACCAGGTCTACGCCCTGCTCGTCGAGTATCTCGGGCAGGTCGCGGAAGTTGCCGTGGACTATGGTCAGCCGGTCGGCATACGGCGCGAGGCGCTCCGTGGCGCGCTCGATGGCGTAGGTGTCCCGGTCGATGGAGATGAGCCGGCCGGTCGTCAGCCGCTGCAAGATGGCCTCGGAGTGTCCGCCCATGCCCAGCGTGCCGTCCACATATATCCCGTCCGGCTTTATGTTCAGATATTTTATGCACTCTTCAAGGAGCACCGGTATGTGTCCGCTCATCAGAAATTTAGCTCCTTCATCATCGCGGCGATGTACTCCGGCGTGGTCTCGCCCTCGTGCACCGGCGCCCAGGCCTCGCTGTCCCAGAGCTCCGCGTGGTCGTCGCAGCCGACGACGGCGACGTTCTTGACAAGGCCCGCAAAATCCCTCAGCTGCTGGGGCAGAAGCGCCCTGCCCTGCGCGTCCAGCTCGCACTTCGCGGCGCAGGCGAAAAACGGGCGCATCTTTTTGCGGTCCACATACGGCATCGCCCGCACGCGGTCCACAAAACTCTGCCAGCTCTCCGCGCTGTACGCCCTCAGGCAGCGCTCGTCCGAGACGGTGAGGTAGAACGTGTCCCCCAGCTCGTCGCGCAGCTTGGCGGGTATGAAAAGACGGCCCTTGGAATCGAGCGTGTGCTGGTATTCGCCTGTCAACCCGGCCGCCTCCTTTAGAATTAGCAAAGAGGCAGGCATGTTTCGCTAAAATATGCCATTTTTTGTGGGCTAATCCCACACTATTCACCACTTTGCCCCACACAGGTGCTTATATTATATTTAGCTCCCCACGAAATTGCAAGCGGTTTTTCAATAAATTTTTGCACAGAAAAAGCGCGCTCCGGGGCGGCGGAGCGCGCTTTCGACCATAAAAGCACAAAATTTGGCGCCCATCCGTGAAGATGGGCGCCAAAATGTCAATATGTTGTGTTATGACGAAATAATTGCCAATTATTTCTGCTGGGCGCTCTGGGCGTCCGGCGTGCCCGTGGCGGTGCGGAACTGGCTTCGGGAACCGCGGACCTCGTTGAGGGCGGCGGCGAGGCTCTCCTCGCTGCGGCGGAGTATGTCGTCCACGTAGTCGCTGGCGACGTGGCGGAGCTCCCGGCTCTTGTTCTCGGCGTTGGCCATGAGCTCGCTGCTGCGGGTGCGGGCGATGCGGACTATCTCCTGCTGGTCCACCAGGGCGCGGGCCTTTTCCTCGGCGGTGCGGCGGATGGACTCCGCCTCCTTCTTGGCGTTGCCGATGAACTCGTCACGCGCGGAGACGAGGCGCTTGGCCTCCGAGAGCTCCACGGGCAGCTGAGCCTTGATGTCCTCTATCATGTTGAGGACCTTGTCCCGCTCAACTATGCACTTGTCATTGCCCAGGGGCACTCCCCAGGCCTCGGACACCATGGAGTACAGCTCGTCTATGAGCTCCATGACCTCGTTGTCCATTTTCAAACCCCTCCGACCTTGGCCTTAGCCAAAACTTCATCTATTATCTCGCGCGGTAAAAACTCCGAGAGATCCGCCCCATAGCTGGCAAGCTCGCGCACGACCGAGGAGCTGAGGAAGGTGTATTTCTCGCTCGAGGTCAGGAACATGGTCTCCAGGTTGGGGTTGATGGTCTTGTTTATCTGCGCCATCTGGAATTCGTTTTCAAAGTCCGTGTTGGCGCGCAGGCCCTTTACGATGACGGCCTTGTCGAACTGCTTTGCGTACTCGGCCAGCAGGCCGTCATAGGTCTCGACGGTGACGTTGGGCAGGTGCGCCACGACGCGGCGGGCCATGTCGACGCGCTCTTCTATCGTGAACATGGGCGAGCGCTTGTTCGCGTTCACCATGATGAGGACGATCACCCGGTCGAAGATGTGCGACGTGCGGCGGACGATGTTCAGGTGGCCGAGCGTCATGGGGTTGAAGCTGCCGGGGCAGATGGCTATGCTCATAGCTCAAGATTCCTTTTTGTAGACTGTTATCTTTATCTTGCCGTAGTTGCGGTCGATGATGCGGGCAAACGGGGCTTTCAGCTCCGGAAGGACCTTTTCCCGACGGCTTTCGCAGACGATTATACCACCATCGGTCAATATGTCAACATTTTGGACTATTTCGAGGCATTTGTCAAGCAAAGTCGTGTCATAGGGCGGGTCGAGGAAGATGATGTCGAACTTCCCGCCGCGCTCAAGGTAGCCCGGGCCGTCGGACTGCATGACGCGCCCCTCCAGCTTGCAGCGGGAGAGGTTCTCGCTCACTATCTTGAGCGCATCGCGGCTCTCGTCCACGAACACGCACTCGGCCGCCCCGCGCGAGAGCGCCTCGATGCCGAGCTGGCCCGTGCCCGCGAAGAGGTCCAGCACGCGGCGGCCCGCGATGTCGAACTGTATGATGTTGAATACGGCCTCCTTGACGACGTCCGCCGTCGGCCTGATGTCCATGCCCGAGGGCTCCTGAAGTTTGCGGCCCCTGGCCGTGCCGGTGATGACGCGCATGGGTCACTCCCCCTTATCCTTTGCGTGATAGTGTTCATAGACGGCCTGGGCCGTGTTTTTGGGCACCGCCGCCTGGAGCTCCTCCAGGCTCGCGGCCTTGATGGCCTTCACGGTGCCGAAGTGCTTCAAAAGCTCGGCGCGGCGCTTTTCACCCACGCCCTTGATGTCGTCGAGCGCGGAGTGCAGCTTCGCCGTGCGCAGGCTGCGCTGGTACTCGATGGCGAAGCGGTGAGTCTCCTCCTGTATCGTGCCGATGAGCGCGAACACCGCGGGGTTGGAGCTTATGCCTATCTCCTCACCCTCCGGAGTGGTCAGCGCGCGGGTGCGGTGCTTGTCGTCCTTGACCATGCCGAACACGGGCAGCTCCAGCCCCAGGGAGCGCAGAGTGTCCCGCGCCGCGGCGGCGTGGACGCTGCCGCCGTCTATCAGCAGCAGGTCCGGCACCTCGCAGAACTTGAGGTCGCCGTCCATCAGCCGCTGGAACCGGCGCCCCACTGCCTCGCGCATGGAGGCGTAGTCGTCCGGGCCGGCGACGTCCTTCATCTTGAACTTGCGGTAGTCCCGCTTGAGCGGGCGGCCGCGCACGAACACGGTCATGGCCGCGACTATGCCCTCCGAGCCGAGGTTCGAAACGTCGAAGGCCTCGATGCGCTCCGGCATCGAGGGCAGCTCCAGCGTCTTTTGCAGCCACTCGAGCGTCTTGAGCGTTTTCTGCGCCCCGGTCGCCGCGCGTTCGGACTCCTCCCGCGCGTTGGTGACGGCGCTCTCCACCAGGCGCAGCCTGTCGCCGCGCTTGGGGGTCTCCACCGAGACCTTGTGCCCCGAGAGCTCCGTGAAGAGCTGCGAGAGCGCCTCGGCGTCCTCCGCCTCCGTGGGCAGGAGGATGTACTTAGGCCAGGCCCCGCGCTGGGAATAATACTGCCGCACGAGGCCGGAGACGGCCTCGCCGTCCTCCTCCAGCGGCTCCTCCATGAGCTCGAAGTCCTTGGCCGCGAGGTCGCCGCCGACGAAGTGGAGCACCGAGAAGCAGCTCTTGGCTCCGCGGTAAAAGCCCACGGCGTCCGTGTCCGCGTAAACGGCGGAGATGACGCGCTGGCGGTTGCCCAGGCCCTCGATGGCCCGGATGCGGTCCCGGTAGGACGCGGCGAGCTCGAACTTCAGCGCCTCCGAGGCGGAGAGCATCTTCTCCGTCAGCTCCTCGGTGAGCTGCTTTGTCTTGCCGCTAAGTATCATGGCGGCCTGCTCCATGGCGGCGTGGTATTCCTCCGACGTGTGTCCGGCCATGCACCAGCCGGCGCAGGCGCCCATGTGGTAGTTGAGGCAGGGCCGCTGTTTGCCGATGTCGCGCGGGAACTTCCGCGTGCAGGTGGGCAGCAGCAGGGCTTTGCAGACCGTGTCTATGATGTCCCTCGACTGCGCCCTTCCGCCGAAGGGGCCGAAATAGCGCGCCCCGTCCTTGGCGTAGCGGTTCGTGAGCGAGAACGTGGGGTACTCGCTGCGCGCGTCGAGGCGGATGTAGGGATAGCCCTTGTCATCCTTTAAAAGTATATTATAGTACGGCTTGTGCCGCTTTATGAGCGAATTCTCCAGCACCAGCGCCTCAAACTCGCTGGTGACGACGATGACGTCGAAGTCGTCCACCTTGTCGGCCATGGCGGCGACCTTGGGCAGGTGCTCGCCGCGGAAATAGCTCGAGACGCGGTTTTTCAGCGCCTTGGCCTTGCCTACGTAGATGACCTCGCCCCGCGCGTCCTTCATTATATAGACGCCGGGCAGCAGCGGGAGGCGGTTGGCCTTCTCGCGCAGCTCGGGCAGCTTCTGGTTCATGCCGCGCCCTTCCTCTCGCGCAGGTCGCCGTGGACGCACCAGACGGTGATGGTCACGATGACCACAAGCCCGCCGATGAGCGCCCAGGCCCCGGGGGCCTCGCCGTCAAAGATGAACACCCACACGGGGTTCAAAAGCGGCTCGAGCGCGCCGAGCAGCGAGCAGGCCAGCGGCGGGCAGGAGCCCGAGGCCCGACCCAGCAGCACGTAGGGTATGCCGAGCTGGACTATGCCGAGCACGAGTATGCAGGCCACCGGCGCCGCCTTGAGCTCCGGCGGGTACATGGCGATGAACGGGATGCTGACCAGGAAGGTCAGACAGTGGGCGGTGAGGATGGCGCTCATGCGCTCGCTCTCCGTCGCGCCGTCGAGGCTCATGTAGTAGCAGCCGAAGGCCATGCCCGCGGCGAGGGCCACGCAGTTGCCCAGCAAATGCCCCGGAGTGAGCTGGTCGAAGAAAAAGAGCGAGATGCCCACCATGGTCAGCCCCACGGCGAGGATATCCGCGCGGGAAAAGCGCTTTTTGAAGAACAGGGCTGAGAACACGACGATGAATATCGGCGCGGTGAATTGCAGTACGATGGAGTTTGCCGCCGTGGTCAGCTTGTTCGCCGCGACGAAGAAGGTCAGCGTCACGCACAGCGCGCCGCCGCCGAGCAGGCTGCGTTTGTCGGCCGTGTAGCGTATGCCGCGCGAACGCATGTAGACGAACATGACCAGCCCCGCGATGAGGCTGCGCACGCCCGCGATGACCACGGAGCTCCACGGTATGAGTTTAATAAAAATGCCCGCTATGCTCCACAGCGCGGCGCACAGCAGCATCTCGAAAATAGCCCTGTTTCTTGACATGATATCACCAAACCTGCAAAAGCGGGGGCGTGCAGCAAACACGCCCCCGCCGTTACTTTGTTGCGCGGATCACTCGGAAAAATCGGAGTCGATAAGCTCAGAGAGCGTGGCAATGGCCTCGTTCTCATCCACACCATCGGCTACGATGTTGACGGTAGTACCCTTCACGATGCCGAGAGAGAGCACGCCGAGAAGGCTCTTCGCATTCACGCGGCGCTCATCCCTCTCTATCCAGATGCTGCTCTTGAACTCGTTAGCCTTCTGGATGAAGAAGGTCGCAGGCCGCGCGTGAAGACCGACCTGATTGTTTATTGTTACCTCTTTGGATATCACTGAGAGCCACTCCTTCCACAACCCCTGCCTGTGATAATCAGGCATCATGCAATATAAAGATACCAAATTTCACTGAAAACGTCAACTGATTTTCCCCGATTTGTCTATTTACTACAACAAGGTCTGTTAGGCAACGGGGTATTTATTTCAGTTCAACAACTGTGACTCCCGTCTCGCCCTCGCCGTATCGGCCGAGGCGGAAGCTCTTGACGGCCTTGTTTTTCCTGAGCGATTGCTGCACCGCCTGTCTCAGCGCGCCGGTGCCCTTGCCGTGGATTATCGTGACGGTGTGCAGCTTGCCCATGACAGCGGAATCGATGTACCGCTCCAGGACGGGTATCGCCTCCAGCGTCTCCATGCCGCGCAGGTCCAGCTCAGGGGCCACCGCCGCCTCGCGAAACGTGGTCGTGCCGGAGGACACCACCTTTTTCTTCGGCTGCTTTTCGGTCACGCGCACCTCGTCCTGGCGGGCCGTCACGTTCATTATACCCGCTCTGAGGCTCAGCGAACCATCCTTATTTATGCCCGTCACCTCGGCCTTTACGCCCATGGAGAGTATCTCCACCGTGTCGCCCACCACGGCGGGCCGCGTGGGGCCGCGCTTTTCCTCGGGCATGGCGGGCTTTTCGGCAAAGTGCTCCTCCGCCTCGTTGAGGCGCCGCCTCAGCTCGGCGCGGGCCTCGTTTGCGGCGCGGTGGTCCTCGTCGGCGTTCGCCTTGGAGCGCATCTCGTCTATCTCGGCGAATGCGGCCTCCGCCGTCTCGCGCGCCTCGGCGATTATCCGCTCCGCGTCGCGCTTGGCCTTCACCTCCGCCTTCTCCAGGCGCAGCTCGAGCTCGACCCTTATCTTGGCCGACTCCTTGCGGTTCTCCTCGGCCTCGCGCAGCTTTTTCTGCGCCTCCTCACGGTCGCGCTCCAGCGCCTGGCGCACGGACTCGAGCTTTTCTATCGTCGCCTCAAAGCTGGCGCTCTCGGTGCCGACGCGGCTCTTTGCGTCCGCTATTATCTCCTCCGGCACGCCCAGGCGCTCCGAAATGGCGAAGGCGTTGGACTTGCCGGGGATGCCCACCAGCAGCCGATAGGTCGGGCGCAGGGTCGCCACGTCGAACTCGCAGGAGGCGTTCATGACGCCCTTGGCCGTCGTGGCGTAGACCTTCAGCTCCGCGTAGTGCGTCGTCGCCGCGATGACGGCGCCGTGCTCCCTCGCGTACTCGATTATGGAGATGGCCAGGGCCGCGCCCTCGGTGGGGTCCGTGCCGGCGCCCAGCTCGTCGAAGAGGATGAGCGTATTAGGGCCGCATTCATTAAGTATGCGCACGATGTTTGTCATGTGCGAGGAAAAGGTGGAGAGGTTCTGCTCTATGCTCTGCTCGTCGCCTATGTCCGCGAGCACGGCTCTGAACACGGGCACGCAGCTCCCGTCCGCTACGGGCAGGTGCAGTCCGCAGGCGGCCATGACGCACATGAGGCCTATGGTCTTGAGCGTGACCGTCTTGCCGCCGGTGTTCGGGCCGGTGATGACCAAGGTGTCGTAGTCGCCGCCGAGGGCGAGGTCTATGGGCACGGCGGTGTCCTTGGGCAGCAGCGGGTGGCGGGCCTTGCGGAGCACCACGGCGCGCTCGGATATCTCCGGCTCCATGCCGTCGTAGGCGTAGCTCAGCTTGGCCTTGGCGAAGATGAGGTCCAGCGACACGAGGATACCGAAGTCGCGGGAGATGTCGTCCGCGTGCTCGGCGCAGTCGGCGGAGAGCTCGGCGAGGATGCGCTCCACCTCTGCCTTCTCGCGGGCACGCAGCTCGCGCAGCTCATTGTTCGCCTTTACCGCGGCCATGGGCTCTATGAACAGCGTCGCGCCCGAGGCGGAGACGTCGTGCACCAGGCCGGGCACGGTGTTCTTGAACTCGGCTTTGACCGGCACGACATAGCGCTCAGACCGCGTGGTGATGATGGGGTCCTGCAGGGCCTTTGAGTAGCTCGGCGAGGAGATTATCTTCTGCAGCGCCTCCCTCACGCGGGCCGAGGCGGCGCGGATGAGGCGGCGGATGGAGGCAAGCTCCGGGCTTGCGGCGTCGGAGAGCTCGTCCTCGGCCGCGATGGAGCCGGTGATCTTGTCCTCCAGGAAGCGGTTTGTGATGAGGGAGTTGAAAAGGCCGTCGATGCAGGTCTTTTCGTTGCCGCGGCCGTCGCCGGCTGCGTAGGTGCGGGCCATGCGCGCGGCGGTGAGCACGCCCGCGATGTCCATGAGCTCGCGGATGTTCAGCGTGCCGCCCATGTCGGCCCGCGAGAGGCTGGCGCGCACGTCCTTGACGCCGGAAAACGAGGGGCTGCCCCGCTTGACCATCATGCCTCTGGCGGCGCTGGTCTCGGCGAGCAGGCGCTGCACCGTCGCCGCGTCCGTAGAGGGCGAGAGCGCCGCGGCGCGCGCCTTGGCCTCGTCGCTTACGGCGTGGTGCGCGAGCATGGCGAGTATCGCCGGCAGCTCCAGCGTCGCAGCGGATTTCTCGTACTGTGTCATTTTGAGTTCCTAACCTTTTTGTAGTAGTCGAGGCTCGCAAAGCCGCGGTCCAGCTCATAGAGCGCATAGGCCTCGCAGACCTGGCCGAGGCGGCGGATGCCTTCGTCGTCGAGCCGGAATGAGAAGATGCGCTTGGGCGCGGCGTCCACGATGTAGCGCATGGCCTCGATGACGGCCCTGTCCACAGGCAGGCCGTCCGGTCTCGGGCAGTCCTCGCAGTACAGCTCGCCGTGGGCGGGGACGAGATAGCCGCTCTCGATGTCGACCTTGCCGCACTTGGCGCAGCCCTCCAGCTCCGGCCGGTAGCCCGAGAGGCACATCAGCCGCAGCTCGAACGCCGCCTTCACCTGCTCGGGCGGGAACATGCCCGAGGCGAGGGCGTACAGGCCGTTGAGCCCGAGCTGGAGTATCTCCGGCTCCGGGCAGTCCTCGTCCGAGACGGCCTCCAGCAGCTCCGCAAAGTAGCTGCCCAGGGCCAGCAGCTCTATATCGCCTCTCAGGCCCCGGAACTGCTCCACGGTAACGGCCTCGTTAATAGTCCAGTAGCCCTTGTGCCCGAAGAGCGTCAGCTCCGAGAAGCACAAAAGCTGCGTCGCCGCGGCGAGCTTGCTGCGCGTGCGCGCAACGCCGCGGGCCTTGGCCGTGATCTTGCCCTCCGTCTCCGTAAGGATGGTGAGTATCTTGTCCGACTCCTTGTACTTGGCCTCGCGCAGGATGAGGCCCCTTGTGGTGTGGTACATATGTATCGCCTCGCTTTTTACGGGGCGGCTCAGGAGCGGGCCGCCCTCTCTTTGCTTTTCTCCGGCGCCGGTTTCGGTTTTTTCCCCTGCTGCTCGCTCTCGCGGCTGAGCAGCCAGTAGACCGGCTCGCCCGTCTCACAAAACAGCGTCCAGAAACTGCCGTTCTTCACGGCCATCACCTCTGGTGCTAGTTTCTGCGCCCGCGGGCCGGTTCAGCCATGGGAATATTTAAGCGTGGGCAGCACGCTAATCGTTGAAGCCGAAGTTGCGCAGCAGCGGCTGGGAGTCGCGCCAGTTCTCCTTGACCTTGACCCAGGTCTTGAGATACACCTTGGCGTCCAGGAAGTTTTCCATGTCCTTGCGCGCCATCTCGCCTATCTTGCCGAGCATTGCGCCGTTTTTGCCGATTATTATGCCCTTGTGGCTGGCTTTTTCGCAATATATCGTGGCGTCTATCTCGATGACGCCGTCCTCGCGCTCGTGGAAGCGCGTTATCTCCACCGCCGTGCCGTGAGGGACCTCTTTGTCCAGGCACCAGAGCAGCTTTTCGCGCAGGAGCTCCGCGCACAGCTGCTTTTCCGGCTGGTCGGTGTACATGTCCTCCGGGAAGAGGTGCGGGCCGGGTTCGGCGAACTTCTCCATCTCCTCCACCAGCGCCTCCAGCCCGTCGCCGGTCTTGGCCGAGATGGGCACGATGGCCTTGAAGTCATACGCCTGGGCGTAGGCCGAGATGACGGAGAGCAGCTCCGACTTCTCCACGGTGTCTATCTTGTTTATCGCGAGTATCGCGGGGGCGCGGGAGGCGCGTATCTGGCGTATGAGCTCCGTCTCCTGCGGCCCGAGCGAGGGTATCGGCTCCACGACGAGCACGACGGCGTCCACGTCCGCGACGCTCTCGCGCACGACCTTATCCATGTACTCGCCCAGTCTCGTCCGCGCCCGGTGGAAGCCCGGCGTGTCCATCAGCACCAGCTGGGTGTCGCCGCGGTTTATTATCGCGGTGATGCGGTTGCGCGTGGTCTGGGGCTTGTTGGAGACTATGGCGACCTTCTCCCCCACCAGCGCGTTGGTGAGCGTGCTCTTGCCCACGTTGGGGCGGCCCGCTATGGTTATCATTGCGTTTTTATCCATTGTTGCTGCACCTCGTTGCTGCACTTCTTCTCGCGAGCTGCCCGCCCGCGACGAACACTATCGTCGCCAGCCAGACGCAGACAAAGGCCACGGTCATGGCCGGGCTCATCGTCTCGTCATAGAGCAATATGCCGCAGAGAAGCTGCAATGTCGGATTTATGTACATGAGTATGCCCGAGAGCGACATTGACGTCGTGCGGATGCCCGCCGAGTAGAGGAAGAGCGGCAGGTAGGTCACAAGTCCCGCCAGCGGCAGGAGTATCAGCCGCCAGCCGCCTATGACGCCCGTGCTTATCGGCCCGCCGCGCAGCTCCATGACCACGATAACGGCCAGGGCTATGGGCGAGACGAGCAGCGTCTCTATGAACGTTGACACGTCGCCCGGGACGTCGGCCTTTTTCTTTATTGCGCCGTATATGGCGAAGGAGAGGCCGATGAGCACCGCCAGCAGCGGGAACTCGCCCTCCATGACCATCGGCGCCGCCACACCCGCCGCCGCCAGCGCCACCGCTGCCCACTGTGCCGCCGTAAGGCGCTCGCGGAACACGATGAAGCCCACGAGTATGGCGAGGATGGGGTTTATGTAGTATGCCAGGCTCGCGTCCAGCACACGGTTGGAGGCTACGCAGTAGATGAACGCGCCCCAGTTGAAGCTGATGAAGAGGCCCGCGGCCAGCATATAGCGCCGGAGCCGCCTGTCGCGCAGCACGCGCATGGCCTCGCCCCACTTGCCGCAGAGCGGCACGACGATCAGGCTCACGACAAGCGAGAACACGATGCGGCAGCAGAGCACATACACCGAATCCACGTCCGCGAGCAGCTTCCAGTAGATCGGGAAAACGCCCCAGAGCACATAGCTCAGGAACACTGCGGCAGAACCCTTTTTCATTCCTCTCTCTTTCTCCCCTGTGCATTCAGACGGGCTCAGACGCCAAGCCCGGACATTATCAGCTCTTCCCGCGCGCGCATCTGACGCTTCATCTCCGCCTCGTCCACGTGGTCGTAGCCGAGCAGATGCAGCGTGCTGTGGACGGTGAGGTACATCAGCTCTCTCTCAAAACTGTGTCCGTACTCCTCAGCCTGTGCCGCGCACTTTTCAAGCGATATTGCCATATCCCCGAGGAACGCTCTCCCCGTCTCGGGGTCGATGTCGCACATCTCCGCGTCGAACTCGCCCGGCGTCAGCTCGTTTGCCGGGAAGCTCAGCACGTCCGTGGGCCTGTCCACGTTCCGGTACTCTCGGTTCAGCTCGTGGATTCCCTCGTTATCCGTGAGCAGGACGCTAATCTCGCAGTCCACACCAACGCCCTCGGCGCGGAGCGCCGCGTTTATCGCGCGGAGTATCATCCGCCGCGCGTCCGGATATCCAAGGCCGCTTTTCGAGCGGCTCACCATTATCTTCGCGCCCATTACAGCTTGTACACCTCGCGCATCTTGGCCTCGAGATAGCGCGTGTAATAGCTCGCGTCGAACTCGCCGCCGAGGGCGGAGCGCATGAGCTCCGTGGGCTTGATAAGGCTACCGTGGCGCCAGATGCGCTCGCCCAGCCAGTCGCGCACCGGTGCGAGGTCGCCGGAGGCCACCGCCGCGTCCACGTCGAAGCTCTCGCGCATGCGCTCGATGAGCTGCGCGCCGTAGGCGCTGCCCAGGGCGTAGCTCGGGAAGTAGCCGAAATCGCCGCCGGACCAATGTGAATCCTGCAAGACGCCGTGCGCGTCGTCCGGAACGTCCACGCCGAGGTACTGCTTGTAGAGGGCGTTCCAGTGCCCGGGCAGGTCCTTGGCGTTCAGCTCGCCGTGGAGCAGCGCGCGCTCGAGCTCGTAGCGCACCATAATGTGCAGGCTGTAGGTGAGCTCGTCGGCCTCTATGCGGATGAGTCCCGGCTGGGCGGCGTTCACGGCGCGGTAGAACATGTCCGCGTCGTACCTCCCGAGCTCCGGGCAGAGCCGCACGAGCTCCGGCCAGACCAAGTTGCAGAAGGCGCGGGAGCGGCCGATTATGTTCTCGAAGAAGCGGGACTGGCTCTCGTGTACGCCCATGGAGACGCCGCTGCCGAGCTTGGTGAAGGCGTATTCCTCCGCCGTGCCCAGCTCGTAGAGCGCGTGGCCGCCCTCGTGGATGACGCTGAACATGGAGGAGGCGAAGGCGTCCTCGTAATACTTCGTCGTGATGCGCACGTCGTAGCGCGAAAAGTCGGTGGTGAAGGGGTGCTCCGTCGTGGCGAGGGTGCAGCGGTCCGGGTCCAGGCCGAGGAAGCGCATGAGCCAGTGTGAGAGCTCGTCCTGCCTGTCGAGCGGGAAGCGGACGCCCAGCAGCGAGGTGTCGGGCGGCTCCGCCGCGCCTACCTTTGCTATGAGCGGCACGAGCTTTGAGCGCAGCTCGGCGAAGAACTTGTCGCAGAACTCCTGCGTCATGCCCTCCTCGTAGGTGTCGAGCCAGAAGTCGTAGGGGTCCTTCTCAGGCTCGACCAGCCCGGCGAAGCGGCGGGAGGCGTCGATTATCTTTTGCAGCAGCGGCTCGAACATGGCGTAGTCGTACTTGGCCTTGGCCTCGCGCCAGACGGTGGCCGCCTCGTTGAGGAGGTCCTTATACGCGACGTACTCGTCCACCGGCACGCGGCTCTTAAAGCGCAGGGACTTTTCGCGCAGCTCCACGAGGCGCTTTTCGGCGGGGGTGAGCTCGTCCAGGTGGTCCGAGAGCACGCGCAGCGTCTCGCGCGCGGCGTCGCTGTTCGAGAGCGAATAGGCCGCCTCGTTGAGCACGGAGAGCGTCTTGCCGCGGGAGACGTAGGTCCCCTTGGGCGCCGCCGTCACTCCGTCGAAATAGAGCATCCCGGCCGCGTGGTTGTAGGCAAACTCGCGCAGCTCGAGGTCTTTGAGACTCTTTCTCGCTTCTTCAAGTGTCATCTATGTCGTCCTCCCGCGTTGTGTCTTTAGTGTGCACTTAACCAAGCTTTTCTCCGATATACAGCAGGTGCTCCGACCAGCTCAGGAGCTCGGGAAGTTCGCAGACGTCCAGTGAGAGCTGCATCCAGGCCGAACGCTGTTCCTCGCTGAGCGTGAACCAGCCCTGCCTTGCGGCGAACAGGCCCTCGCTGCCCAGCAGGTGCAGCTTTCGGAGCGGAAAGCCCTCAAAGTGCCGCAGTATCTGCTCCGGGTTCGTGAAATACGCCCTAGTGAAGGCGTCGCCCGCGTACTCGCCGCCGGATCTGAGCGCGGCATAATATTTCCGCTCCGCCTCGGTGCCTCCGATGCTGAGTATGCCCTCCGGCCAGCTGTCGAGGCGGCCTATGCGGTAGATCATGTCGGAGTATATGGAGATGAAGGCCGCATAGAGCTTGCCGCGCTTTTTGAGCCGCGCGAGGCAGTTCTCTATGGCCCTCAGCCGCTCTTCCCTCTCGAGCAGGTGATAAAGAGGGCCCATGCAGAGCACGTGGTCAAACGGCCCCTCGGGCAGAGTGGCGGCGTCAAGGGCGTCGCCCTGCCGGGCCTCTATCTCCACGCCCGCAGCGGCGGCCTTCTCGCGCGCGAGAGCGACGTTACCGTCCGAGAGGTCCACGAGCGTGACGTTTGCGCCGCGCTTTGCGAGGTGGATGGAGTAGCGCCCGGGGCCGCCGCCGAGGTCGAGCACGCGCTCGCCGGGGCGGATGTACCCGTCGAGGTAAACGCAGTTTATCTCAAACTCCCAGGGGTTCTGCTCGAGGCGCGCCCATTCCGCTTCCGGGGCGCTGTCGTAATAGTCCTTGACTATGTCCCTGTCGTTCATTTCTTCCGCTTGAACTTGGCCGGGTCGAGCTTTTGCTGCGGGGCGCGGCGTTTTTCGTCCTTCTCGTAGGCCTCGATTATCTTCTGCACCAGCTCGTGGCGGACGACGTCCGCGCCGGTGAGCTTGCAGATGGCGATGTCGTCTATGCCCTTGAGCACGCGCATGGCCTCCTTGAGGCCCGAGACCTTGTCGCCGGGCAGGTCTATCTGCGTCACGTCGCCGGTGATGACCACGCGGGAGCCGAAGCCTATGCGCGTAAGGAACATCTTCATCTGCTCGCGCGAGGTGTTCTGCGCCTCGTCGAGGATGATGAAGCTGTCGTCCAGCGTGCGGCCGCGCATGTATGCGAGCGGCGCGACCTCGATGTTGCCGCGCTCGAGATACTTGTTGTAAGTCTCCGGACCGAGCATCTCAAAGAGCGCGTCGTAGAGCGGGCGCAGGTACGGGTCGACCTTGCTCTGCAGGTCGCCGGGCAGGAAGCCCAGGCGCTCGCCCGCCTCGACCGCGGGGCGGGTCAGGATGATGCGGTTCACCTTCTCGCTGCGGAAGGCCGCGACGGCCTCGGCCACGGCGAGATAGGTCTTGCCCGTGCCCGCGGGGCCGATGCCGAGCGTTATCGTGTTGGCGTTCATCGCGTCCACATAGGCCTTCTGGCCCAGGGTCTTGGCCTTGATTGGCTTGCCCTTGGCCGTGATGCACACCACGTCGCCCGAGAGCTCCGAGATCTTGGCCTCCCGGCCCTCGGAGACGAGCTTCAAAATATAGCGCACGTTCTGCGCGTCTATGGCCTCGCCGCGGGAGGCGAGCTGCAAGAGGCCGTTTATGGCCTTCTCCGCCGTCATGACGTCCTCCGGCTCGCCGGAGATGCGCAGCTGGTCGTCCCGGTCGGTCACGCGGACGCCGAGCTCGTTTTCTATTATCCTCAGATTCTGGTCAAAGGAGCCGAAGACGTTTATCACGTTCTCCATCCTGTCTATGGGCAGGGTCCTCTCTATCATTTGCACACCTCGATATCTATTCGGCCTTGGTCTCGGCCGCTATGTCCTCCAAACACTCGGCGCGGAGCGTCACGTACAGCAGCCCGCCGCTCTCGGCGGCGGAAAAGCTCTGGGAGAGCACCTCGCCGCGGCCGTCGAGCTGCCGCTCTAGCTCCGACGCGAGCTGCGTCTCCAGCCGCTGCTGCAATGCGGCGGTATCCGCACTCCGGGTTACTATATCATACTCCAAAATCTCCTCCCGCACAAGAGAAACCGGCAAACTAAAGACCCCCGGCCACTCGAGGGCGTGCTCCGTCGTGACCTTGGAGCAGTTTTCGTCCAGGCCGGAGCCGCCGGGGTAGAGATTGAGCCGCTCGTTCCCCACGACCAGCGCCCAGCGCGTGCGGCTCCCGGCCTCCACGGCCTCGCTGTACTCCAGCGGCGCGGCGGCGGTGAGCTCGTAATAGGTGCGCGCCTCTATCTTCGCCGAGGCGTGGACGTAGCGCACGGTGCCGAGGCCGCTCTCGACGGCGCCGGAGACCAGCGTCTCGCCCTCGAGCACGGCGTCGCCCGCCTGCACCAGCGGTGCGCCGAGGTACACCTCCGTCCGCTCTATTATGCCCGTTCTGCGAGCCGTCACCGAATACGGCGCGTCCTTGTCCGTGACCTCCGGGGCCTCGTCGCGCTCGCGCACGCGCACGGTGGCGCGCGAGCTGTCCACGCTCACGCCGACCCAGGCGAGCTCGGGTATGCGGAGTATGACCTCGTTTTTTATCCTGTCCGCCGACCAGGTGGGCCAGAACGAGCCGCTCTCGACCCCGCACTCGGCCAGGGCGCGGAGTATCTCGCCCTTGGAGACGTCCTCGTTGCCCTCGACCTCGATGTCCCAGACGAAGAGCCGCGAGGCCGCGAGCAGCGCGAAACAGACAGCGAGCCCGGCCATGAGCGCCACGCGATGGCGCAGCCGCCGTCTCACAGCCGGAGCGCCGCGGAGCTTGAGCGTCTTTATCGAGCACTGGCAGCGCAGAGCGAGTGTGCGCGCGGTCTCGAGGTCGCGCGGGCGCAGGGCGAGCCGGAGCGTGAAGTCGTCCTCCGGCTCCGCGCCCCAGAAGCGTATCCCCGCCTCGGCCAGCGCGTTCAAAAACCGCGGCGGCTCCGCGCCCTCGACCTGCACCCACACACTGCTGCGCAGGTATATCCGCCGCGCGCTCATACGAACTCCACCGAGAGTATGCGCCCCGTGACCAGAAGGGCCTCCCTGTCCATCGCCGTCAGCTCCAGCGCCTCGCCGTTTATGACCAGGCGGGTCCTGCCGCCGTTCACCTCAATCCGTTCCCGCGAATAGCCCGCGAGGCCGCGGTGGCCCTCTATGAGCGCGCGGCTGCGGCCCATGACGGTGACCTTCATCAGCCCCGCCGCCTCGGCGGGGAGAGAGAGCCGGTCTGCTATGTCCTCTCGAAAGCCGTAGCCGGACATTTTCATCACCCCCGTTAAGTGATTTTATGTCCCGGGAACAAATATAATTCTGAGACAAGGCTTACTGGAGGTGTTCGCATGAAAAAAGGCGCCTTTGCGCTCTACGCGGCGGCGGCCGCGGCCTCGGCGCTGGGGCTCATCGCCTGTTCGGCGGAGGCGATGGAGGCCGCGCGATATTCGCTCAGGCTCTGCGGGGAGGTGCTCATACCCTCGCTCTTCCCCTTCTTCGTGCTCTCGGCGCTCATACAGGAGCTGGGGCTGCCCTCGCGGCTGGGGAGGCTGGCCGCGCCGGGGATGGGGCGGCTCTTCGGCGTCTCCGGCCCGGGCTGCGCGGCGCTGATACTGGGCCTGATGGCGGGCTATCCGCTGGGCGCGGCCTCGGCGGCGGGGCTGGTGGAGCGCGGCGAGGTCAGCCGCGAGGAGGGCGGGCGGCTGCTCGGCTTTTGCAACAACTCCGGCCCGGCCTTCATCCTGGGTGCGGCGGGCACCGGCGTGTTCGGCGGAGCGCGCTTCGGGCTGCTGCTCTACGCGGCGCACATTCTCGCGGCGCTCACGGCCGGGGTGCTGCTCTCGCTCGGGCGGCCCCGCGCGACGGTCAGGCTGCCCGAGATACGCCCGGCGCGCGCCGGGGCCCTTCCCGCCGCGGTCACGGCCTCGGTGCGGAACATGCTCAACGTCTGCGGCTTTGTCATCGCCTTCGGGGTGGTCACGGGCACGCTCGACGCCGTGGGGCTGCTGCCCGCGCTCGCGCTCGACCTCTCACGGCTGACGGGGCTGGAGATCTCGGCGAGCCGCGCGGCGATAGTGGGCTTCTTCGAGCTCGGCGGAGGCGTGGGGGCGATGCGTGGGCTCGCGGCGACGCCGGTGAACCTTGCGGTCTGCGCCGCCGTCATAGGCTGGGGCGGTCTCTCGGTGCATTTTCAGACCTCCGCGGTCGTCGCCGGGGCGGAAATAAGCACCGCCCGGCATTTCACCGGGCGGTGCCTGAGCGCTGTATTTTCCTTTGTATACGTCCTGCTCCTCGCCCCGGCGGTGATTTAAGCCCCGGCGAAGGAGAACACTATGCCCACTACGGCCGAGGCCGCGATGAACACGACGGGGTGCAGCTTCTTCGTGGGCTTCACGAGGTTCGTGAGCCCCCAGAGCACGACGGCGAGGATTATGGCCGGGATGGAGATGAGGTCCGTGAACACGCCCGTCTCCTTGAAGAGGCTGACGTTGAGCAGGGATATCTCCACCATGGAGACGCCCGCGGCGGCGATGAGCGCCGTGGAGGCCGGGCGCAGGCCGTAGAAGGCCGCGTCCACATAGCGGTTGCCGCGGAACTTGTCCAGCACGCTGACTATGATGAGCACGAGGATGACGCCGGGCAGGACTATGCCCACCGTGGCGGTCACGGCCCCGGCGAAGCCGCCGACCGTATAGCCGACGTAGGTGGCCATGTTGATGCCCACTGGGCCAGGGGTGGACTCGCTGACAGCGAGCATATCCGCAAGCTGGGAGTAAGTATACCAGCCCGTGCTGTCCGCGAGGTCATAGAGGAAGGGCAGCGTGGCCATACCTCCGCCGACGGAGAAGAGGCCGATCTTGAGAAACTCCCAGAACAGCTTGAGGAGTATCATTTGCCGCCCTCCTTTCCGCGCTTGCGCCAGACGAGCGCCTGAAGGCCGATGCCCACGAAGGCGGCGGCGACGACGAAGAGGATGGGCGAGATATCGGTGACGAGCGAGAGCACGCACACCGGCGCAAAGATGATGACAAGGCACTTCCAGTCCACGATGGCGCTCTTCCACAGCTTCACGACGGCGTTGACGATGAGCACTACGACGCAGACGCGGATGCCGGCGAAGGCGTTTTTGACCACCGGGTAGTCCGAGAAGGCGGTCAGGAATATGGCGATGACGGTTATGATGATGAGCGAGGGCAGCATGGAGCCAAGGGCGGCGACGATGCCGCCGAGCTTGCCGCGGTATTTGCGGCCGACGAAGGCTGCGGTGTTGACCATGATGATGCCGGGCAGGCACTGGGCCATGGCGTAATAGTCCATTATTTCCTCTTCGCTGGCCCAGTGGTTGTGCTCCACGACCTCGCGCTGGAGGATGGGCAGCATGGCATAGCCGCCCCCAAAGGTAAGGGCCCCCACTTTAATGAAGGCCCAAAAGATCTTGAGGTATTCTTTCATTTGCTCAATTCTTCCGCGTAAGAGGTATATTTGGCGACCCTGGCCTCGCATTCGGCCTTGTCGGCGCCCTGGGTGAGAATGTACACTTTTATCTTCGGCTCGGTGCCCGAGGGGCGGACGATGAAGGCCGTGCCGTCCTCCAGCTCGAAGTAGAGCACGTTGGAGCCGGAGATGTGCGTCTTGCCGACAACGCCGAGCTCAGCGACGGAGACCGTGCCGTTCTGGTAGTCGCGCATGCCGAGGACTGAGGAGCCGCCGATCTCGCGGGGCGGCTTGGCGCGGAGGGAAGCCATCAGCGCCTTCATCTTCTCCAGCCCGTCGAGGCCCGGCATGACGAGGTTGAGCGTCTTTTCCATGAACCAGCCGTATTTCTCATAGAGGCCCTCCAGCGCGTCGGCGAGGGTCATGCCCTTGGAGAAGTAGTAGGCGGCCATCTCGGCTATCATCATGGAGGCGGTGACGGCGTCCTTGTCGCGGACGTAGTCGCCCATCATGTAGCCGTAGCTCTCCTCATAGGCGAGGATGTAGTTGTAGGAGCCGTCGCGCTTGTACTCGGCGAGCTTCTCGGCCATGAACTTGAAGCCGGTGAAGGTCTCGTCCACGTGGACGCCGTTCTTCTCGGCTATCTCGCGGCCCATGTTGGTGGTGACGATGGTCTTGATGAAGGCCGGGTTGGCGGGCATGGTGCCGCTCTCGCGCCTGGCGGTGATGATGTAGTCGAGCAGCAGCACGCCCATCTGGTTGCCAGTGATGGTGCGGTACTCCCCGTCCTTGCCGCGGACCATGGTGCCGACGCGGTCGGAGTCCGGGTCGGTGCCGATGATGAGGTCGCTGCCGACCTGCTTGGCGAGGTCAACGGCGAGGTAGAAGCCCTCCGGGTTCTCCGGGTTCGGGCTCACGACCGTGGGGAAGTTGCCGTCTATGACCATCTGCTTGGGCTCCGGGAAGAGGTGCTTCACGCCGAGGCGGCGCAGCGCCTCCGGCACCAGCTTGTAGCCCGCGCCGTGGAAGGGCGTGTAGACTATCTTGAACTCGTCCGCGACCTTCTCGACCACGGACTTGTTGATGGACATGCTCATGACATTGGCGAGGAAGGCCTCGTCCGTCTCGGAGCCGATGACCTCCACGAGCCCGCTCGCCATGGCCTCGTCAAAGCTCAGGCGCTTGACGTCGTGGAAGATATCCAGCTTGCCCATCTCGGCGGCGACTGCGGCGGCGTGCTGCGGCGGGAGCTGGGCGCCGTCGGACCAGTAGACCTTGTAGCCGTTATACTCCTTAGGGTTGTGGCTGGCGGTTATGTTGATGCCGGCGGTGGCGCCGTAGTGCAGCACGGCGAAGGAGAGCTCCGGCGTGGGGCGCAGCGCGTCGAAGATGCGGACGCGGATGCCGTTGGCGGCCATGACGCCCGCGGCCTCGCGCGCGAACTTCTCGCTGTTGAGGCGGCAGTCGTAGCAGACCACGACGCCCTTGCGGCAGGCCTCCTCGCCCTCGGCCTTGATGACCGCGGCGAAGGCCTGGGTGGCCCAGCGGATGACGTGGATGTTCATGCGGTTCAAGCCCGTGGCCATGATGCCGCGCAGTCCGGCGGTGCCGAACTCCAGCGGCGCGTAAAAGCGGCTCTCTATCTCTTTATCGTCGCCGGCGATGGCGGAGAGCTCTTTCCACTCCTCCTCGCCGAGCGCGGGGCTGTCCAGCCAGTACTGATATTCTTCCTTATAGCTCCTCTTCATCTTCTGCCTCTCCTTCAAGTATGTTCTTGGCATCCTCGAGCATGGTCGCGGGCACAAAGATGTCCACACCCTCCGCGCTTATGCCGAGCATCAGGTTGCCGAAACCGCCGTAATGCGGGTATTTCTTCACATACGGGATGTCAAAGGAGTCCAGCATCCCAGTCACTATCGCGTCGCCCAGGTCGAGCTGCGTGCAGGTGGTCAGATACGCCGCCTCAACGAAATTGCCCTGCTCGTCCTTCGGCCACTTCTCGGCCATCTTGCCGGGAAGGTCCCGCGCCCATTCCAGTTCGTGCCCATCCATAGGCAGTATCCCCCTCATTTGTGATAGCGTCCGCCGTTTATGATGGTGAACGCCCTGTATACCTGCTCCGCGAGCATCACCCTCGCGAGGTGGTGCGGAAAGGTCATCCGGGACATGGAGAGCCGCAAATCTGCCGCCCTCTTCACCCGCTCGTGCAGCCCGAAGGAGCCGCCGACGACGAAGCAGAGCTTTGAGGCGCCCGCCCCCATCGCGGCGTCCAGCGTCCGCGCCAGCTCCGGGCTCGACATCTCGCGCCCCTCCACGCACAGCGCGACGACGCAGGCGCCCTTGGGCACGGCCTTTTCGATCTCCGCGGCCTCGCGCTCCAGCGCGCGGGCTATTTCCTTTTCCGAGGGCTGCTCCGGCAGCCGCTCCTCGGCTATCTCGCGCAGTTCCGGCTTTCCGAAGGCCCCGAGGCGCTTGAAATACTCCTCGAACGCCTCGGCATAGTGCCGCTCGCGCATTTTTCCGACGAATACAAAGCTCAGGCCCGGCATCTCGCCCCCGCCTCCATGTACACGGCGCCCAGCGGCGGCGCGGCGAGGAGCTCCGGGCTCTCCCCCGCCTCCGCAAGCGCGGCGGATACGGCGGCCAGCGCCTTGTCCGGCCGGTTGTTCTCCCGGCTCAGGTGGCCGAGTATCAGGCCCCGCGCCCCGCTCTCCGCAAGCCGGACGGCCAGGCGGCCCGCGTCCTCATTGGAGAGGTGGCCGTGGTCCGAGAGGATGCGGCGCTTGAGACACACGGGATACGGCCCGTCGCAGAGCATCTGTTCGTCGTAATTCGATTCGATGACCGCGGCCTCTACGCCGCACATCGCGTCGAGCACCTCGTCCGTCAGGCAGCCGAGGTCCGTGCAGAAGCCGAAGGAAGCCCCGTCGGCCTCGATGCGGTAGCCCACGCTCTCGTCCGTGTCGTGCAGCGTGTGGAAGGCCGTGACCTCCGCGCCGCCGACGGCGAAGGGCTCGAGCGTCCGGATGACGTCTATGTAGTCCGCGACGGCGGGCAGCATGCCCCGCAGCCGCGCGGCGACGGTACGCGGCGCGACGACGCGCGTGCCGTACTTTTTGGTGAGCATCGGAAGGCCCGAGACGTGGTCCGCGTGCTCGTGCGTTATGAGCACGCAGGCGATGTCCGCGGGGCTCAGGCCCTCGGCGGCGAGAAAGCCGCTTATGCGCCGGAGCGAGATGCCCGCGTCTATGAGCAGCCGCTCCCCTCCGGCCTCTACGAGCGCGCAGTTGCCGGTGGAGCCGCTGGCGAATACGGTTATGCGCATCAGCCGGCGTTTGCGGTCTTTATCCGCTCCGGCTCGTCCGGGTCGGAGACCAGGGCGATGTCCGCGCCGATGCCGCGCAGCTTGCCGACAAAGTCCTCATAGCCGCGCTCGATATAGTGGACGTCCTCGACCTCGGTGGTGCCCTCGGCACACAGGCCTGCTATGACCATGGCTGCGCCCGCGCGGAGGTCGCAGGCCGCGACCGGCGCGCCGTAGAGCTTGTCGACGCCCTCTATGAGCGCGACGCGGCCGTCAACCTGCACCTGAGCGCCCATCTTGCGCAGCTCGGTGAGGTATTTGAAGCGGTTGTCGTAGATGCCCTCGGTTATGACGCTCGCGCCGTTGGCGAGGCAGAGCGCCGCGGCAAACTGCGGCTGCATGTCCGTCGGGAAGCCGGGATATGGCATGGTCTTGATGTTGACCCGGCGCAGGCGGCCGGAGCTCTTGACCGTAACGCAGTCCTCGCCCGCGATGACCGTCACGCCCATCTCGCGCAGTTTGGCTGAGATGGACTCCAGGTGGCGGGGGATGACGTTGTTTATCTTGACCTCGCCGCCCGCGGCCGCGGCCGCGACCATGTAGGTGCCGGCCTCGATCTGGTCGGGGATTATCGTGTAGGTCCCGCCGTGGAGGCTGTCCGTGCCGTTTATCTTGACCGAGTCCGTGCCCGCGCCGCGCACGTCGGCGCCCATGGAGTTGAGGAAGTTTGCGAGGTCGACGATGTGCGGCTCCTTCGCCGCGTTCTCGATGACCGTCCTGCCCCGGGCCATTGAGGCCGCGAGGATGATGTTCATCGTGGCGCCGACGGAGACCTTGTCGAGGTATATCCTCGTGCCGTGGAGCTTGCCGTCTATGGCCTTGGCATAGACGAAGCCCCCTGTGACCTCCACGTCCGCGCCGAGGGCGGTCATGCCCTTTATGTGCTGGTCGATGGGCCGGACGCCGAAATTGCAGCCGCCCGGCATCGTGGTCTTGGCCGCGCCGAAGCGGCCCAGCATCGCGCCGATAAGGTAGTAGGACGCGCGTATCTTGCGCATCAGGTCATAGGGGGCATCGGTATACCGCACGTCGGTGCAGTCGATCTCCACCGTGTTGCGGTTTATCATGCGTATCTTAGCGCCGAGGTGCTCGAGTATCGTCATGAGCATGTCCGCGTCGCTTATCTGAGGAATGTTCTCAAGCCGGCACACGCCGTCCACCATCAGGGCGGCGGGGATTATGGCAACGGCGGCGTTCTTCGCGCCGCTGACCTCCACCTCGCCGTAAAGGGGCTTGCCGCCTTTAATGACATACTTTTCCAAACATTTCACCTTCCAAAGCCGTGGGGAAAGAGGCCCGCACTGTTCTGCCCGGGCCGCGAAACGGCCCGCAGATATATTTTGTCCGCATGGACGCCATACTAACAAAGTATTTTAACACATTGTTCCCATATATTCAAGACGCTCAGGCAAGTACTTCCTCGCGTCCGGTCAGGGCGTTGATGTAGAATTCGCCGGTGTCGGTCACGACCAGCCAGGTGGGCGTGAGGCTGCCCTCGCCGGAGGCGGAGGCGGAAAAGGCGTAGCAGAGCTCGAGCCCGCGCAGCTCGCTGCAGATGTGGCCCTTCTCGCGCGTGAGCTCCAGGAAGCGCATCAGCGCCGTCGGCACGTCGATGACGCTGGAGTCCGTTTCGCTGGTGACATAGTCGAGCGGCCTCGTGCCGGAGACGGAGTAGAGCCGCCCGAGCATGAAGCGAAACTCCACCGTGCAGTTTATGATGCTCGCCCCGTCGGCGGCGCAGGTGTATGTGAGCACGGTGCTGCTGTCGGAGCTCGTGGTCCGGCAGGAGCTCTCCAGCAGGCTGATGCCCAGCTTTTTCGCGTACTCGAGCGCGGTGCGCTCCATGTCCTCGGCCTCGGGCGCACCGGAGGCCGAGAACTGGATATCGAAGCCGCCGGTGCCGCGGAAGGTGGCCTCGCCGTAGGTGCCGCCGTAGTAGATGATGCCGCCGCCGCGGTCCTCCGTGGTCATGCCGCCTAGAACCTCGTCCACGGCCTCGCGCTCGAACTCCGGGCTGCGGGCGACGCCGCGCTGGTTGAGGCTGCGCGCGCTGAGGTCGGCGTCCGCCGAGACGGCGATGCCGTTTTCCTCCAGCAGCGCCACCGCGCCCTGCACGGACTGGTCCCACAGCTCGTCCCCGCGCAGGCGGTCGCTTATTACCACGGCCAGCAGTACGGCGTTCACGATGAGCAGCACCAGGATTATGAAGTTTTTGACTTTGAGAGAATCCATCAGGCTTTTTTCCAGTCCGTTTTCACAGTTTCAAGGTCGTCCGAGTAGCACAGGCGCAGTTCGCCGCCGCCCTCGGCCTGCAGCAGCGCCGCGGCCAGGCGCGCGGGAAGCGGAGTCTCCGTCCCGCCCGTCGCCTCGTAGGAGCGGAAGAGGATGGAGGCATAGGTCACACGATCGCCCGTCACGACTATCTCCGCCGCGTGCTCGCGCCCGGCCAGGCTTATCGGCACGCCGTCGTAGACGTAGTCGTAGCAGATGGTGTACTCCCCCGTCGCGCTGTCGCAGTAGACGTAGGAGAGGCGCAGCCGGGCCTCGCCGCAGCAGCTGCCGGCGGTGGCCTCCATGAGCCGGCGCGTGAGCTCTATGGCGTCCGAGGGCGAGAGGCCGGTCTCGTTTTCCTCGAGCAGCTTGAGCGAGTATTTGAGTTCCCCGTCGCTGCCCAGGCGGAGCGTGGCCTCGCCCTCGACGCTGACCTGCGTGCCGTCCGACTCCGGATAGGTGGAGGCGAGCAGGCTGTTGAGTCCGAAGGCGGCGAAGAGCTCCTCGTCCCCGGCGTAGCGCAGGGAGTTCTCGCTGGAGAGCATGTCCAGCCTTATGGTGCCCTGCACCAGCACGGTGTAGGGGTCGAGCGCGTCGTAGCTCGGGGAGAGCTCGAAGGCGTATTCCGCGCCGTTTGGCAGGCTCTCGTCCACCCTGGCGGCGAATTCCGAGGCCGAGACGGAGGTGGAGCAGCGGTAAAAGCCGCCGCTGTCCCGGCTGCGGATGTAGCTGAGCCAGACCTGCCCCTCGTCGAGGTAGATGCAGATGCGCCGCGCGGTGTGTCCGGCGGCGGAGCCGCTTATGTCCGTGCCCAGCCAGATGGCGAGGCTGGAGAGCTGAAAGTCGCAGTAGAAGTCGAAGAACACGCCCGTCTCGCCCAGGGCGGCACGCCACTCCTGCTCACTTATCTCCTGAGGCTCGCCGGAGGAGCCGAGCGCCTCGGCCAGCGTGGCGGAGTAGCGCTCATAGGCGTCGGAGAGCTCGTCTTCCGAGTACATTATGCCGCAGTGGGCCCCGGCCTCGGGCGTGAGCATCATGCTCAGGGGCTCCGCGGCGGCGGTATAGCCCTGCTGCTGGCCGTAGCCCTGCTCCGTCTGGGTGCCGAGCACGCCGGCGCTCAGGCCGTCCGTCAGCCCGAGCAGTCCGCCGCCGCCCGCGAGCAGCACGGCAGAGACCGTGAGCGCGAGGATGAGCACGTCCTGCGCGAGCCCGATTATGCGCCGCTTCGCCTTGGGCGAGAGCGCGGAGAGAAAGCCCTTACGCATCCGCCGGGCCCTCCACGGGCAGCCAGACCGTTATCCGCGTGCCCTTGCCGAGGCGGCTCTGCAGGTCTATGCGCCCGCCGTGGCGCACGACTATCTCCTGGGCTATCGAGAGGCCCAGGCCCGTGCCGCCGGACTCGCGGCTGCGCGCCTTGTCCACGCGGTAGAAGCGGTCGAACACCTTGGCCGTGTCCTCCTGCGGGATGCCGATGCCGTTGTCCTTGACCGTGCACCAGACCTCGCTGTCCTTCCAGCCCGCGGTCATGCTGATGCGGCCGCCGTTTTTCGTGTATTTTATCGCGTTGGAGACCATGTTCATGAGCACCTGCTCCACGCGAGCCTTGTCGCCGTATATCTTCGGCAGGGGTATCTCCAGCTCCAGCGAGAACTCGTGCCCGTGAGCCTGCGCCTCCATGAGCGTGGCGTTATAGACGTCGCGGACGCTCTTTTCAAAGCTGAAGTAGTCGAAGCTGAACTCTATGCTGCCCGCGTCGAAGCGCGAGAGCGTGAGCAGGTCCTGGACTATCTTCGTCATGCGGTCGGACTCGTTCAGGATGACGCCGAGGAACTTCTGGCGCACCTCCTGGGGCATGTCCGGCTCGCCCTCGAGCGTCTCGGCGTAGCTCTTGACGCTGGTGATGGGCGTGCGCAGCTCGTGGGAGACGTTGGCCACGAACTCGCGGCGCATCTGCTCCGACTTCTTGAGGTCGGAGAGCGTGTCCTCCAGCTGCACGGCCATGTCGTTGAACGTCCGCGTGAGGACGCCTATCTCGTCCTTGGACTCGTTGTCCACCTTGCCGGTGAAGTCGCCGCCCGCGACCTTCTCCGCCGCGCGGGTCAGGTCCTGGATGGGCGCTATCATGGTCTTGGCCAGCAGCAGGCTGAGGAACACCGAGATGATGAGGCCGACGCCCATGGCCTCCACGATTATGCGCAGGAGCTGGCTGTTCAGGCTCTGCATCGTGGCGCGGTTGTCGATTACATAGACGATGTAGCCCGTGGAGCCGCCCTCGATGGGCAGGGCGACGTCCATGTAGTCCGCCGTCGGGTCGCTGGCGTAGCCGTTGACACCGGAGATGGCGGAGATGATGTTAGGCGTGATGGCCACGCCGTTTTCCGGCGTGGTGCTGCCCGCGAGCCAGCGGCCCGTGTCGCCGGAGAGGATGTGGTAGTTTCTCGTGCCGGTGTCGATGCCCAGGCGGCCCGTGTAGGCGCCGAGCACCTCCGCCATGTTCTCCGGGTCGTCCGCCGCGGCGGCGGAGCGCAGGCCCGAGGCCAGCTCCTCGTCCGCAAAGACCTCCTGCATGCGCGCGTAGAACTCGTTGAGGTAGTAGCTGCGCACGCCGCGCGTGAGGAACACCCCCGTCACCGCCGTAAGCGCGATGATGAGGAAGAGGATTATGAGCACCAGCTTTGTGTAAAGGCTCCGGTTCATGCCTCGGCCCTCAATCGGCGAAGTAGTAGCCCGCGCCGCGCTTGGTCATGACGTAGACCGGCTCGGAGGGGTTGTCCTCCAGCTTCTCGCGCAGGCGCCGCACGGCCACGTCCACCGCGCGCAGGTCGCCGAAATAGTCGTACTGCCAAACGGAGCCCATGAGCTCCTCGCGAGACATGACCCGCCCCGGGTTCTCCGCGAGGAACTTTATTAGCTCGTACTCGCGCTGCGTGAGCTCCAGCTCCTTGCCGTTTTTGTAGACGGCGCGGCGGGTGCGGTCGATGACCAGGTCCTTGACCTTTATCTGGTCGCCCGGCTCCTCGGCCGCGGCGGGGGCCATGGAGGCCGCGCGGCGCATGTTCGTCCGCACGCGGGCCAGCAGCTCGCGCATCGAGAAGGGCTTGGTGATGTAGTCGTCCGCGCCGAGCTCGAGGCCGAAGACCTTGTCCGTCTCCTCCTCGCGCGCGGTTATCATTATTATCGGCACGTTGTTGCCCTCCGCGCGCAGCGTGCGGCAGACCTCAAAGCCGTCCATCTCGGGCAGCATGACGTCCAGGAGTATGACGTCCGGGTCGCACTCGCGCGCGAGGCGCAGGCCCTCCGCCCCGTCGTAGGCGCAGACGGCCGTCATGTCGTTTTTCTCGAGGTTGTACCGCAGTATGTCCACGATGGACCTCTCATCGTCAACGATGAGTACCTTTCTGTTCATTTTCCGGCCTCCAGATACTTCCGGGCCTTGAGGACAGCGATGATGGTCTTGGCGTCGTCTATCTCGCCGCTCATGACCTTTGCCTCCAGCTCGGAGAGCTTGTATTTTTCAACGTTGAGGAACTCGTCCGGGTCGAGGTGCATCTTCCCGCTGTGCAGGCCGCGGGCGAGGTAGATGTGCAGCACCTCGGTGGAGAAACCGGGGGAGGTGCAGCAGGGGCCGAGGTAGATGAGCTCGTCCGCGGAGAAGCCCGTCTCCTCAGAGAGCTCGCGCACCGCGCAGTCGCGGGGGTCCTCCCCCCTCTCGAGCTTGCCCGCCGGGACCTCCAGCATCTCGCGCCCGAAGGGATAGCGGAACTGCCGCACGCACCAGACCGTCTCGTCCGCGTCCACCGGGATTATCGTCACGCCGCCCGGGTGCTCCACGACCTCGCGGCCCACAATGCTGCCGTTCACCAGCTCGGCTTTGTCGCGTCGGACGTTGACTATGATGCCCTCGTAGACCGTGCTCTGCTCTATCGTTTTCTCGTATGACATTATAGCGCCTCCGTTGATCACATAGTTATACGCATACCATATTACCATATATTGCGCCTCAATGCCAGTATTTTTGACTTGACGCCGCGGGCGGTCCGGGACATGATAGTTTCGGAGGCGATTTGATGGAGCTTCAGACGGTGGGGAACGGCTGCGTGGCCCTGCATATACATAGCCGGGTGACCGGCGCGAAGGAGGCCGCTGGGCTGGTCCGGGCGGCGCTGCTGCTCGACGGGCTGGAGCCCTGGCCGCGGATGGAGCTGGAGCTCTTCCCCGCCGGCGGCGGCACGCTAATCGTCGCGCGCCCCTCGGAGGGCCTCGCGGTCGAGGTGGCGGACTACGCGCTCCCCTTTCTCGGCGGAAAATGACTTCAAACTGTAACGCGCCGGGGGTTTAACGCCCTTGACAGCTGTGGTATACTCTTCTAAGATGAGCAGATCTTGGGGAGGCGAGGCCGTGGCACGCGCACAGGGTATAAAGCAAATAGCGCAAAACCGCAAGGCGTTCCACGACTATTTCGTCCTCGAGCGCTACGAGGCGGGCATCGAGCTCTTCGGCACGGAGGTCAAGTCCATCAGGGCGGGCACCGTGAATCTGAAGGACTCCTTCTGCACGGTCAAGGACGGCGAGCTGTTCGCCCGCGGGCTGCACATAAGCCCGTATGAAAAGGGCAACATCTTCAACCGCGACCCCATGCGCCCGAAGCGGCTGCTCATGCACAAGCGCGAGATAATGAAGCTCAACGCCCGCGTCATGCAGGACGGCGTTGCGCTCATCCCGCTCTCGCTCTACTTCAAGGACGGCCGCGTAAAGCTGGAGCTGGGCCTCTGCAAGGGCAAAAAGCTCCACGACAAGCGCGACGCCGAGGCCGAGCGTCAGGCGAAGCGGGACATGGACAGAACGATAAAGGAGAGGAACGCGTAATGGCAAATCCGATAGTCACCATCGAGATGGAAAACGGCGGCGTCATCAAGGTCGAGCTCTACCCCGAGATAGCGCCGAACACGGTGAACAACTTCCTGAGCCTCGTGAACAAGGGCTTCTACGACGGGCTCATCTTCCACAGGGTCATCCCCGGCTTCATGATCCAGGGCGGCGACCCCCAGGGCACCGGCATGGGCGGCCCGGGCTACAGGATCAAGGGTGAGTTCAAGCACAATGGCTTCAGCCAGAACAACCTCAAGCATGATCGCGGCGTCCTCTCCATGGCGCGCTCCATGATGCCCGATACGGCGGGCAGCCAGTTCTTCATCATGCACGACAAGGCCCCCCACCTGGACGGCGAGTACGCCGCCTTCGGCAAGGTCATCGAGGGCATGGACGTGGTCGACGCCATCGCCAATACCGCCACCGACTACAACGACCGCCCCAAGGCCGAGCAGAAGATGAAGAAAGTCACCGCCGAGACCTTCGGCGTCGACTACCCCGAACCCAAAAAGTTCTAAGCGCAAACAGCAAAGCGCCTTTGCGCACCCACCGCGCAAACAGCGCAGCGCATTTGCGCAAAACCCACCACGCAAACATCAAAGCGCCTTTGCGCCAAACCCACCGCGCAAACAGCAAAGCGCCTTTGCGCAAAATTTCCCCCGTACCCCGTCCCGAAGCGCCCCCGCTTCGGGACGGAGAGGAGGAGCAAGGGAGCGTGCGCAGTTTTCGCATATCGGCGCAGCCGCTATGCGGAAACGGAGCTAAGCGGACTTTGCGACGACGAGGGGCCGTACTGGTTTCGACGGGGGTGCAGAAACGGGGATAGCGGGCGGATGCGCCTGGCATCCTTAAAACGGGCAATTATAAATTAAAGAACAGCAATAAGACTGCTCTTCTCGCTGCCTAAGCAGTGAGCGTCTCCTCCGGGAGGGCCGCGGCCCGGATGTGAGGCGTCGATCAGCGGCGAACGTGAGTGCGCAAAGCTTTGAGCGCACCATGCACAATGAAGCTACCGACTCCGTGAGTGTGAGCGTCCACGCTCGGACGAGGGAATAAAAAGGACTCTCTGCGCCCGGAGAAGTCCCCGCGGAAGCACTTTCGGACGGGGGTTCGATTCCCCCCGGCTCCACCATATAAGGACCGCGATTTGCAATGGTCGCGGCCCTTATTTTTTAAACGCATGGAGGGCTTCACATGGAAGCGGACGATATAATCAGGCATTTTGACTTGCTGCGCGCTGCGAGGCCGGTCGTCACGCAGCTGGCGCATGAGGAGGACGGAGAGCCCTACCGGGTCTGGAAGCTCGATTGCGGCGGCGCCGTATACCTTTTGAAAGAGGCCAAGGAGTATGAGGCCGAGGTCTATCGGGCCATTCTCCCCAAGGTTGGCGGAAGCGTGCCTGCGCTTTATCAGACCGCCGACATCGACGGCAAGACATACCTGCTCATGGAGTTCGTGGAGGGCTCCGACCTGCGCAGATGCAGCCGGCGCGGGCTGACTCTGGCGCTGGATGCCCTGATATACATGCAAAAAGCCACCTGGAACGACGGGGCTTTGTCCGGCTGCGCGTACACGTTTGAAAAGAGCCTGAAAGACCGCGAGCACCGCGGGAAATACCTCAACGACGCCGGGCTCGAGGCGGCATACGCGGTATTTCTGGACGAGTACGCTTCCGTGCCAAGGGCCCTGTGCCACGACGACCTGCTCCCGTTCAACGTCCTCGTCTCGGAGGACAGGGCCGTGCTGATAGACTGGGAATTTGCGGGCATACTCCCCTCCCCCGCCTCCTTCGCGCGCCTCATCGCCCACGGCGAGGAGGATGAAAACGCCTTTTTCTATATGACGCAGGCAGACAGGGAATTTGCGATACAGTATTACTACGACAATCTGCTCAAGGAGATGGGCATCGCAAGCGAGGAATGGCGCCGCACCCTTGAGCTCTTCCTGCTCTACGAGTACTGCGAATGGGTCTTTCTCGGCAACAAATACGGCGAGGTCAACGAGGGATACTACAGGAAATACCTCGCCCTTGCAAAACGGCAGGCGGATAAAATCCTGCGCATGAGTTAATAAACGAGCCGGAGGCTGCCACACACGGCAAGTCTCCGGCTCATGTTTTAACAGACGTGTCTCCGGCGGCATAGAATACTGCAAGGCTCAAAATTGGGGGGCGGGTTCTATGAAGCGATATAATTGCCGGGAGGATGACTGTTGCTGTTATTGCGCGGTGCCGGGGCCTACGGGGCCGTCGGGAGAGGCCGGGCCGCCCGGTCTCACAGGGCCTGCGGGGCCGACTGGACCCACTGGACCCACGGGGCCGTCTGGCGCGGACGGCGCTACGGGGCCGACGGGGGCCGCGGGCATTCCGGGGCCGACCGGGCCCACGGGCGCTACCGGAGCGACGGGTCCGGCCGGGGACACCACGTCCGGGCCGACGGGGCCCACCGGGCCTACGGGGCCTGCGGGAGCCGTCGGGCCCACCGGACCGACGGGGGCGGGAGCGCCCGGAGCCGCCGGGCCAACCGGACCCACGGGAGCGGCGGGGGCGACGGGACCCACGGGGCCCACCGGGCCGACCGGAGCCACCGGGAGCGTCCAGCCGAATCCCTATGATCTCTACGTCCAGTCCGACGCGGCCGCGGGCGGGGACGGCAGTCAGGTGGCGCCGTTCCAGACCATCGACGAGGCGCTCGCGGCGGTGGAGCCCGACGGGACCATCCACGTCCTGCGCGGCACGTATCCCATAACGCAGCAGCTGGTCGTGAATAAGCCCGGCGTGACCATCCAGGGCACGGCGGGGGCGGAGGTGCTGCTCAAGGCGCCTATCGTGCCCTTCCTGCTGACCGGCGGGGACGACACCCTGGACGGTCTCACAATAACCAGCGACCAGCCCTATCCCGTCGAGTTCATCCAGGTCGCCGGGGACGGGAACCAGGTGCTCAACTGCCAGATCTACGGCCCGGACCAGGCGGGCGACTCCTCGACCTGGGTGGTGAACCGCGGCCTTGTGACGCAGGTGGGCTCGACCAACCTGCTGGTGCGCAGCAACATCTTCCACACCCTGCGCCAGCCCGCGTATCTCAACCCCAGCTCCACAGGGACGTTCATGGACAACGTCTGCTACAACACCCGCGGCTATGTGGTGGACCGGGCGATATTCCTCTTTTCGGGCAACTCCTGGGGCCTGCCGGCCAACGCGGTGGACATCGCGCTGCTCTCCGGCACGCTCACCGGCGCGCCCTACGACCCGCTCTCCGCCCTGGAGGCGAGCAACAGCTCCGCCACGGTCAGCGACCAGCGCTAGCTCTCTCCCGCCGTCAGGCCGCCCCGTTGCAGCAAAAAACGCCCCGGTCCGTTTTGGACCGGGGCGCCACTCATCAGGGCTTGTACACGTTTTTGCCGCAGAAGGGACAGGCGCTGCTGCGCGCCCTGGCCAGCGAGGCGCCGCAGTGAGGGCAGAAGCTGAGGAACTTCCGCATCAGGACCGCGATGCCCATGATGACTATGCCCACCGCCGTTATGAGCAACCTGTCCGACAGCGCGCCGACGAGGCCGACGGCGAGGCCGCATATGAAAACGGCCGAGGCCAGGATGACGACAGTTTTGACTCCGAGACGCTTCAAGGCGCAACCCCCTTTTTCACGCAGTATACCACCCGCGCGGGCCTTGTTCAAGTCTCACGCCCTCGAGCTCCAGCAGCCGCCGCTTGACGTCGAGACCTGCGGCGTAGCCGGTGAGGGTTCCGCCTGCGCCGACCACGCGGTGGCAGGGTATGATTATCGAGATGGGGTTGTGCCCCACCGCGCCGCCGACGGCCCGCGCCGGAGCGTCCAGTGCGCGCGCTATTTCCCCATAGGTCGTGACCGAGCCGCGCGGTATCTCCAAAAGCCGCCGCCAGACGCTCAGGCGAAACCCGCTGCCCCTCGGCGCAAGGGGGAGCTCCCCCGGCTCCGGGCCCTCCCCGGCAAAGTACCGGCCCAGCCACTCGGCCGCGGCGGCGAACACGGGCAGCTGCGCCTCCGCGGCGTCCGGCGCGAGGCCCGCAGAGTGGTGCTTCTGCCCCGCTATCCAGAGCCCGGTGAGGCTCTCGCCGTCCGAGGCGAGGGTCAGCTCGCCCACGGGCGAGGTCAGGCGCTTGATATACTCCATACCCTATCCCTCCTATTACAATAAATTTGGACAGGAAAGCCGGGCAGCCAGTCCGGCTTT
>ERZ827478.224-NODE-224-length-65003-cov-53.870943_pt1 | contig 65003 bp, 73 predicted proteins | sample MGYA00519705_ERZ827478 | MGnify/ENA primary metagenome ERZ827478 (study PRJEB31778, sample SAMEA3449318) | human gut metagenome | biome: human gut; feature: human-associated habitat; material: faeces | place: United Kingdom | collected 2010/2012 ...
TATCTATTAAACACTGTTACATCATAGCTTTCAACTAATTTATAAATTGTAATTTATCAATATTATAATTCTTTTAAAAAAGCTGACATTCTTCCTCTTTCATTCTCATATTCATCTACTAATTTATAACCGTCCTTATACATATTATTAATAGAAAAAAGATTTTTGCTATGCGCCTTGGTAAATATGTATTTAATTCCTATACTAATGCAATATTCGTTAAATATTTCTAACATTTTTAACATGTACCCATTACTTACATAATCAGGACTTACCATTATCGGTCCCAATGAAGCTGTTTCTCTTTCTAAAGTATTAATATGCCTTTTATTTAATGCTTTTTGATTAGAAGGAATATAAAACATTGAGCATACTAAATTCATTATCATAATATAGCCATATTTTTCCACCCTGTAATAAAATATCTTTTATTTCATTCATAGAAAAGGTTCCTAACCATTCAGGATGCTGCATGTTTTCTTTAACATATGTATATAATTTTAAATAATCATTTAAATCTACATTTTGATTAACACATTTTAATTTAATAAAATTCATAATACACCTCATAATTTCAAATTACTATTTATAAAGACAAGTAGTAATTATAACTTCAAATGCATACTTACAATTTTATATATTCTAATCTTTAAACCATTTTACTAAAAATGGCTTAATTAATTCATAAATAAATATTGCCATAAAGTTTATTAAGAATACTATTAATATCAAACTAATATCTATTGATGTTATACTTATTAATTTACCAATAGGTGTAACAAACACTATGAGTTCAATTAAAAGTATCAATAGTAATCCGTAGTTCATTGCTTTATTAGAAAATAATCCCTGTTTAACAACTGACTCTTTCAAGTTTCTACAAGATATAGAATAAACTATCTCCTGTACTACCATTGAAAGAAGTGCTAAAGACATAGCTGTTTCTTGCCCATACATTTTTAAACTAATAAAGTAAGTAAGAACTACAAATATAGTTTCAATGATAGCTGAAGATACGATACATGATTTTATAAATGGCGTAAATAATGGCTTATTTAATCCTCTTGGCTTTTTATTCATTATGCTATCTTCACTCTTTTCAAAAGATAAACATATACTAGGAATAGAATCAGTTACCAAATCAATAAATAAAATATAAATTGGTAATAAAATTGTTGTTTTAGTAAGCAGTCCTATAATAATAGTAAATATTTCAGCAAAATTACTTGATAATGAAAATACAATATTATTTCTAATGTTATTATATATTCTTCTTCCTTCTTCAACTGCTACAACTATTGTTGAAAAAGAATCGTCCATCAAGACTATGTCTGATGCAGACTTTGTAACATCAGTACCAGTAATACCCATTCCAATACCAACATGAGCATCTTTAATAGCAGGAGCATCATTTACTCCATCTCCAGTCATTGCTACAATTTTTCCACTATTTTGAAGCGCAAAAACAATTCTTTCTTTATGAACTGGATTTACTCTTGCATACACAGAATACCTTTTAACGATATTTTTTAGTTCTTCATCATTATATTTATCAAGTTCACTCCCAAGTATTGCTTCATTATCATTATCTATAATTCCAACATTTTTTGCAATAGCAGTTGCAGTATCTATAGAATCTCCTGTAATCATTATTGGTCTAATACCAGCATTTTTGCATAAAATGACACTTTTTTTAACACTTTCTCTTGGTGGATCTATTATTCCTAAAATACCAGCAAAAGATAAATCATTTTCCTCTTTTTCTAATTCTTTAATATCTTTTGGTATATAATCTAATTTTTTATAAGCAAACCCTAAAATTCTCAAAGCATTTTTAGAAAAATTCTTAACTTTATCTAAAATTTGTTGTTTTTCAATCTTAGATAGACTTACTTTTTCAATTAAAGAATCCATACTACCTTTGCATAATATATATACATCATTATCAATTTTATTTAAAGTAGTAAACATCTTTCTATCACTATCAAAAGGTATATCTAATATTCTCTCGCATTTTTTTCTCAATTTAAGAGAATCGATTTTTTTATTATATAGATATTCATATAAACAAGTTTCTGTAGGATCACCTACATATTTATCTTCATAAATAAGGCCATCATTACAAAGAGCACATATATAATTAAGCATATTCTCATCTATTACATATTCTTCTTTAACAGTCATTTTATTTTGCGTTATTGTACCCGTCTTATCAGAACAAATAATATCTATTGCTCCAAGTGTTTCTACAGCTTGCATTTGTTTTACTACTGTTTTCTTCTTTGCTAAATTAGATATTCCAACGGATAATGTTATTGTAATTACAGTTGGCAATCCCTCTGGAATAGCAGCCACTGCGAGTGATGAGCATAGCATTATAATTTCAAGTATTGTGTATTTATTAATTAAAGCTAAAATAAATATAAAAATTAAAATAATAAATACTATAAATGTAATTTTTTTAGAAAGTTCTTTTATTTTTAATTGTAATGGTGTTTCTATTCTATCAATTTCATTTAGTGATAATGCAATCTTACCTATCTCAGTATTTTTTCCTGTACTTACAACTATACCAGTACTTTTTCCATTAGTAATGCTTGTTCCTAAAAATAACATATTTTTTTGTTCTTGAAGAATTAAGTTATTTTTTAAAACATCTGAACTTTTTTGAACTGGAACACTTTCTCCAGTTAGCGCTGATTCATCTACTTTTAAACTTTCACATGAAAGTATCCTAATATCAGCAGGAACAGTTTCTCCGGATTCTAAATATATTATATCTCCTGGAACTAATTCTTTAGTGTTTATTACTATTATTTTATCATCTCTTTTAACTTTACAAGTACTGGTTTCATATTTTTTTAAATCTCTTAATACTAAAGTAGCTTTTTCTTCTTGTATAAATCCAACAATAGCATTTATAAAAACTACAAATAGTATGACAATAGTATCAGTATACTCGTGAGAATAAAAATATCCATAAAAATATAAAAGTAGTGCAACTACTAATAATATGATAATCATGGTATCGTTAAATTGTTTTAAAAATCTTAAAATCCAAACCTTTTTCTTTTTATTTAGAATAATATTTTGTCCATAATCTTTTAATCTTTTCTCAGTTTCTTTACTATCTAATCCACGGGTATTACTATTTAAAATTTTAAATATTTCCTCTTCATTTTTAGAATACATTATATTGCTCCTTTTTACCTACATTTCTGAATCTCGAATGCATTTTCTGTATCATATAATCTTTATTTTGCATCTTAATTTTTATTTTTTGTTTATATTTTCTTATATTTAAAAAATATACATTTTATGTTATCTTCATCTTCAAAAGAATATGTATATTAACCCTTTACTGTTTTTCCAGGTCCTTGTTGGTCAGAAAACCAGTTTTACAATTTTATCATGTCATTTTTTTATTTCTTCATTCATAATGGTACCTCTGTTTCATCAAATTACTATTTCTCTATCACTTCTATATATAATTATACCATCATTTTGGTAAATTTTATTACTAAATTAAAACATCCAAGATTCATTTAGCATTTTCTAGTACCTATCCAACAGTTGGAAGTAAAATAGACTCCCATAAACTCTATAATTAATTGATTTAAATAAAAAGTATGGTAGTATTCTTCCATATTTTAACTCAATTTTGCAAGTGTAAAATAAGAAATGACAGCACTATAAATCTTTTATTTATAAGATATTAAAATAGATTCAGTAGCCATATATATTATTTCTTCTTCTCTTTTTACTCCTTCGCCATGATTTCTATAATTACCATTATCTTCATCAAAGTATTTCATCATTAACCCGTGTAGCTTTAATAAATCATTTTCACTTTTATAATTATATTCATTTATATTTATATGCTTCAATTGCATTTTTTACTTCTTGTACTTCATCTTTTTTACCTAATATTAGTTTTTTTCTGATATACTTTCTACATCAAATAAAGATAATGAATTAGCTTCAATTGCAAGTGAAGAATGAATTGACCTTATTTTAGATTTTGAAATCATATATTTTCTTTTTTGTTTATCATTAACATTTATATCATTTTATATTATTCATTTTATTTCATCAAATAATTTCACCTATATCACTCCTCGCACTAATAAAAGTATACCACAAATGTCACTGTAAATGTCACTGTATTTATATTTTTTGTACTATATTCGTATTTTTATGGTATACTTATATCAGTTAGTAATTTATTACTAACTATTATATAGAAAAATAAAGGTTCTCCGACTTCAACCTTTATGGCCCCAAAAGCAAAAATCGTCGCACCAAAGCGATGTTAATAATTAAGTCAATCAGAAATGATTGATTTTTTTGTCGTTTAAGAAAGAAAAGTGATTGGGTTATGACAGTAGAAACAAAAGAACTTATTATAAGCGAATAATAAAAAAAAAAAGAGGAATGATGAGACTGCTGAAAAAGTATACAAAGATTATTGTAAACTATATTTGTAGTCTCCATTTTCAGTCTTTTTACATCAATTCATTTATCATAAGTTTTTGTTTCACCAACACTACTTGAAATTAAACCGATTAAATTAATAAGCTTTGTACTAGTGTCTCTTTTAATTATCTTTGTTAAATAATTCTTCTACAATTAAATCTCTTGAATGTAAATTATTATTCTTTCCTAACAATAAGTTTTCATAAAATTTAATTAAGAAACTATTATCTTGTTTTATATTTAAATAATTATTAAAATAATTACTTCTTACTAATGCATTTCTATAATAAACTGATTTTTCTTTGAACATTGAGTTGTCCACATCATATCCAAGTGATACTAAATACTTTTCTATAAATAGTGCTGTAGTTCTAGTATTACCTTCTCTAAAAGGATGTATTTGCCATATACTTGAAGAAAAGTTAGTTATATTATTAATTACATCAACTATATTCATTTCACTATAGTTTTTATTTTTTTCTAGTGATATATCATAATCTAATGATTGCGCTAATAGTTTACAATCGCCATAAGCAACTGAATCATTATTTAAAATTCTTTCGTGTTTAGAAAAATCTATTTTTCTAAATTCTCCTGCAAATTCATAAACATCTTTAAATAAATATTTATGGATATATTTTATATAATCTACTGATAGTTCAAAATTATCTTTTTCTAGTAATTGGACTATTCTAGTAGAAACCAAATCACATTCAAATTCATCTTGAATTGTTTTATCTGTTTGGTCTTTTTCTATATAATATTGTTTTAACTCATGTTCTACTTCATAAATTGTTTTTTCACCTGTTACATTTTCTTGTAACAATTTTTCTAAATACTTAGATGGTTTTAAGTTATCAACCGCTTGAAGTCCGATAGCCATATCCCACTCTTGTTGTTTTACATAGTTTTTAGGTGTTTTTGTTTCAATATAATCATTTATGCTTGAATCTAATTCTCTTTCTGACATCTTAGCACCTCCACTAATAATAGTATAACAAAAAAGTTCCTATTTGTCAGTATATGTCTCAAATATTTAGTAATATATGTCACTTGAGGTGACGAAAATGAGAAAGGTAAACTTTAGAATGAACGAATTATTAAAATATGAAACAATTAAAGAATTAGTTGATTACAATGGTAATAAAAACCGAGCTGTGCAAAACTTAGGTATATCAAGAAGACCGGTTGACCGTCTAATTATTATATATAAGGAGAAAGAAAATCTGGTTTTGTCCACGGAAACCGAGGACATAAGCCCCAAAAAGCACTAGATAAGTCAATCTTCCAAAATATTATACTACTTTATCAGATAAATACTATGATTTTAACTTCAATCAATTTTGCCACTTTTGCCACTTTTTCTCAATGAGATTTAAAATAAATTAAAAATCCATTGAAGATTTTTGCCGTTTACGTCACTTTTCTTCAATGAACTATTTTTTAAATCAATTTTTTTGTACCTAAGTCCATTGTATTTGAATATATAAAAATGTATCGGAGTTTTTCCATCACTTGTTGCTATTTCGTCAAATTCCATTACTAACTCAAATAATGTCTCATCAAAAATGGCATTATTATCTAATTCTTCATGACATTCTCTTTTGGCTGCATCAAGTGGAGTTTCTCCATCTTCAATTTTTCCACCAGGAATGTCAAAAAAATCTTTGTTGATATCTTTATATCTTATACACATTATTTTATCATCTTTTATAGCAAATACTCTAACTGCATATCTAACTTTCATGTTTTTCTTTTCCTTTTTTTCGCATTTCTATTTCTTTTATAAATACTTGTAATTTAGGAAACGCACTTTTAATACGACGATAAAGTACGGTATTTTCTTGAAACCATTTTTCAATATATTGTTTTATTTTTTCTGTGTTATCTTTTCTTTCACTTTTAATTTTACCTTTTATCTTAAATAAAATATATGTTGATATAACATTATCAATTATATAAATAATAAATAATGTAATTGCTACTACTAATAAAGCTGTTGGTGATAACTTATCAACAAGTTTTATAACAGCTGGATGTAAAACATAAATAATTAATGATGCAAGTAATCCAAAAGGTATCATTGTTTCTAAACAAATTCTTCCATTAATGTTAAACTTTTTATTTGAATAATCCCACCATCTAACATTATATATTTTTTCCATAAAATAACTTGTAAAATATTCAAGTAAAGAACATATTAAAATGGCTTTTAAAAATACTCCGAGTATATCACTAGTATCTTTACCTACTACTAGAATAATTGCTAAACATCCCCATCCATATATTGGACAATATGGGCCAATTAAAAATCCACGGTTTATAAATTTGTGCTTATTCCATAGAGAAACACATACTTCCATAAACCAACCTAAAAAGGAATAAATAATAAAATATAAAAAATATTTACATACTATTTCCATACATATGACCTTCTTTCTTGAATTTATTTTATCACATTATAATTATAAATGCCATATCTAACCTTGCTTTTCAATTTTTTTTATTGTAAAATAAGCTTACAGGAGGTTAGAAAATGAAAAAAGATTTAGTTATTGATTTAATTCAAAAAATTCAAAAAAGTTCTTTATGTTTTGAGGATGCTAAAAGTTTACTTAATAAAAGTGAAGAACTGCTTACAACCATATTGTCCCAAGGAGATTTCAAAAGCAATGTGGCTATAGTTAATTCTTACAAGAATGATGAAGATGCTTTGAAGGCAATAAAAATTTATTTAAGCGTTAAGCCTGATAATCAAGCTACACCTATCAAAAAAAGATTAACTTTAGAACTTTTAACAAACAAAGACTTAATAAATACTGGAAAAGTTTTTCAATATGTTCAGGTTTTCTTAGACATACCTGACGAAAAATATATGCGTTCTTATGTTGCGTTCTTTGATGTTTTAGTAAATGAAACTTTAATAAAACAAGGACTTAATTTTACTTTTGCCAATTTTATAATTGAACATGGATATAAATCAATTCAAAGTTACTTGGAAGCCTTATTTACAAATGAATATATGTTAAAAAAATTAAAGACAGAAGAAATACTAAATAGAGCTTTAGTTATAACTCAAGCTAGATTTCAAGGCCATAGAAATTTGTCTAGTATAATTGATTTTTTCAATCATACAAAATTGGATAATGAAGAAATAATTTTAAATTGTGCTAGAATTATTGGAGATTGTTCTCAAAATCCATGGGAAATATACAATTTATTTTTACATACATTACCAAAAAACTTGTCAAAATGTGATTATTATTTTGAAGCCGGTAAAATTATTGGCACGCTAAAAACTAACATAGGTTATTGTGTAGCTAGAGATATAATTGAAGCTGATTGTAATTTTGATAATAAAAATACAATTTTATTATTACGAATTTTAAAAAATTGTATATTTGATTTTTTAGGAGATGGAATATATAATGTTCAATATGGAAATGTAATTTTTCGTTGCAATGGTGATTCAATTGCAAGTAATATTATATCTAAAATAATTGATACTAATTATGCATATTATTACATGTTAGAAAAATCTGTTTCAGATAGTAAAAACAATGATATTAATGTTAGTGATTTATCAGTTAAACTTACTAGAATTAAAAATGATGCTACTAAAATTTAAAAAAAGCCAAACGGCTTTTTTTCTTTATAAATAAGATTTCCAAGATTTAATTTCGAATTCTAACAATTCTAGAAGTTCTTCAGCTAATTTTTCAACTTTAGAATCAATATTGTTATTTAATATTTCTTCTACTTTAATAATTCCTTTGTTAGTTCCTTCAGTTAACATTTTAGCTATTTTAGCATCATCACATTTAATTAATTCTATTCCGGTATAAAATTCATTAAATGCTTTTATGATTATGTTTATTTCTGTTGGTTTTTCCCCTAGTTCATTTAACATATTGGTTATATCCATTTTATTTACCATGTATTTTTTCTTGGCATCAACCATTGTTTTAGCTAATGCTTTATCTTCAATATGTCCTTTTACTTCATCAATGCCAATTATTCCCATTGCAACTATTTTATATAGTTCATTTAATGCTGTTATATCATCCATTTAAAAATCACCCATTTATAGTATGAGTGATTTTTTATAAACTATACCTCTTGAACTACGGCAATTATCATTGGTTTACATTCAGTTAAATCATATAAATATCTACTTAATTCTTCTCTGATTTCAACTTTTATTTGATTAAAATCAATATATTTTGGAGTTATATTTCTATTAATTATTGCTTCACAGATAACTTTTATTTCTTTTATCATATCTGCAGAATCTTTAACATAAATGAAACCACGAGTTGTAACTTCTGGACCAACAAGTAAAACTTTATCTTTTTTATCTACAGTGGCACTGATTAAAACAATACCGTTTTCAGATAACATTTCACGGTCTTTAATAACTAAATCCCCGATATCATCATTACTTGTTCCATCAATTAAAACATCATCTACTTTAATTCTTGCAAAGTTATCAACAAGTTCTCCATCTTCAAATGTTACTACATCACCATTTTGTTTAAGTAAAATGTTAGCATCTTGAATACCTAAGTTACTTGCTAAGTTAGCATTGTTTACCATATATCTATACTCTCCTTTTACTGGCATATAGAATTTTGGATTAATTAATTTAATCATAAGCATTAAATCTTCTCGTGATGCATGATGTAATATTTCTTTTTCTTTATCTATTGTTTCAATATTACATCCAAATTTTGCTAGTTCATTTTGTAATTTAACTAATACTTTTTCAGTACTATCATATCTTGGTTCTGCAAAAACTATAGTATCTGTTGGTTTTAATGTTACAAATTTATCATAACCATTTAATATCTTATTCATATTTGCATATGGAGTTGTTCTATCATCCATTACTAATAGAATGGCATTTTCATCATTTATATTTGATAAGTCTCCGAGAAGTTCTTCATTAAATTCCATGTATCCTTCTTTTTTAGCAAAGTTTACAACGTTTTGTAATCTTTTTCCCATTAAAACAATCTTTCTATGAGAATTAGCAGCTGATGCAAATATTTCAGAAATTGTATATAAATGTGTTGGCAATACGGAAAATATTATTCTCTTGTCATGATGCTTTATAACATCTTCAAAAAAGTTAACTAAACGATGTTTTGGAGATGTATGTCCATTTTTTTCTGCAAAAGATGATTCACATAGTAAACATAAAACTCCTTGCTTACCAATATAAGCAATTTTACCAATGTCCATATCATAAGCTCCTTGCATACTTGGGTCAATTATAAAGTCTCCAGTATAACAAATTGCACCATCTTTTGTATTAATAACATACATAACAGAATCTGGGCATGAATGAGAAACTGCAATTGGGAAAATAGAAACTTTACCAAAATTAATCTTTTTGTGTGGTTTTATTAACACAATATTATTTTCATTTACACCATCTTCCATAAGTTCAAACTTAGTATATTTAGTAGCATATACCTTTAAATTTGGTATATCTTTTAAAAGGTCAGCCACTGCCCCCATATTTTCAGGATGTCCATGGGTTATAAATAAACCTTTAATTCTTTTTTTATTTTTAATTAAATAACCAAAATCTGGCATTATATAATCAATACCAAGTAAGTTTCCACTTGCAAACTTTATTCCAGCATCAAAAACAAATATTTCATCATCTACTTCAATAACATAAGAGTTCTTTCCACTTTCAGAAAGTCCTCCCAAACCAAAAATCTTTATTTTGCTCATATATTATCACCTTCAATTTAAAAAAATAAGTTCTTCGGTAAAATAATTATACCAAAAAACTTAAATTAAATCAATCTCTTTCTTCACTTAACATTTTACTTAATGATATTATATCTAAATCCTTATATATTATACTATTTATTAATATCTTTATATTTTTTGTATCTGTCGATTTATCAATATAATATATATCTCCAGAATTAATATTATTTTTTATATCTATAAATGTTTTGTTATTAACGATTTTTTCTGTTTTTACTAAGTATTTATTATTTTTACGACATATCTTTTCATTTTTATTACTTAAATAACAAATATGAGTGTTATTACTATATTTATTTATTAAGAATTCTAAATCTTTATATTTATTTACTTCATTATTTATTTGTTCTAATGATTCATTTTTATTAAATGTATCTAAATCAACTAGTATACTTGCATCAATATTGTTATCTTTAAAATATTTTATTGTATCTTTATTATATTCTAATATTATTGCTACACTATTCTTATTTTGGTTGCCTCTTTCAACTATTTTATCTTTATTATTTTCAAGTGTTACTTCAGGATATGATGTATCATATATTAAATAATATGAATTAAAAGCGTTTAAATCTTTCATATTATAAAAACTATTTTTAATATTAACATTTTTACCATTTAATCCCGGTACTATCTTGTCATCTTCAATAAAGGCATTAATATATTCTTCATTATAATTACTGGCTTCTTTCTTGATACTTTGATATAACTCATTTTTATCTAAAGTTAAATTAGCTATTTTTTCTGTATAAAAAAAACTAAATGCAGCTATTCCTAAAATACCTATAATTCGAAAGTATCCTTTTTTGTTCACAAATTCTCACCTGTTTAATTATATGCTGTATCTTAAAGAAGATGTTATATAAATCTTCTTTAAAAGTTTTCAATGACATTTTCATATTCTTCTTTTTCGTCACTATTATTTTCTTTTTTTTGAGAGTGGGAAACAAAAGAGATTTTTTCAGCAATTATTTCTGTGATATATCTAGTATTATTTTCACTATCTACATAATTTCTGTTTTGAACTCTTCCCTTTACCCCAACTATGTCTCCGCGTTGACAATAGTTCTTGGTGTTTGAAGCCATTCCATTCCAAAGTACACATCTAAAAAAATCAGTATCATACTTATTATCAATATTTTTAAATTGTCTTTGCACAGCAATATTAATTATAGTTCTCTTTTTGCCATTTTCATACTCTTCAATTTCAGGGTCTCCAGTAAGTCTTCCAACCAAAATAATTTGATTTATCATGAATTCCTCCTTTCATAACCATAATTTACCAGATATAAATTGAGATTGCAAATTATAAATATTAGAAAATTGACCCCCATTTTTTTAAAATTTTATTTATTTTAATAATATTTTTTTAAAAAATGACCTAAATTTGTTAAATTTGCAAAAAAATAAGTGTTGTTTTTTTCTTAAAAATTTGGTAAACTTATTATGAAAATAAGGAGTTGTGTTTCATGGAACAAATTATTAATTATAATGATGCAATATTAAAAAATTATCAAAAAACTTATCCAAACTTAGCTGAGTTTACTTATGATGCTACAACTGATGCTTTAGTTTATGAAGGAAATTATGTAAAACTTAATGGTTATGGTTTAAGTAGAATTGACCCAATATTTTTTAATATGATGCCTGAAGATATATTTATATATATGAAAAATGGATTTTATCAAAATGCTCAGGAAGATAAACAAATAAATGAATATCTTAGTCAATTTGTTATTACTGAAGAAGAAATTGGATTTATAAATTCATATGTTGAAAGATACATTGAAAGATTAAATATTTATGCCAGAAATAGAGATGTTTTTGATAAGTATTTAAGTAATGATAGTATCAAAGATTTCATGGAAAGTATAAGAAATGCAAAAAAAATTATAGACTTTGCTAAAAATAATGCTAAAGAAAATAACAGCTCTGTTTATAGTATGTTAAGAAATGCTTATGACAAAGAAATGGCTAGTATGAACCAAAATAATGAACAAGAAAAAACCATAGATAAAACCCTTAGTTTAACGAGAACTAATTCTAAATTTAGTGGTTTTAGTGAATTTGAAAAAAATGAACAATATTTAAAAGAATTAAATGATAGAAGTAAATTAAGTGTTGCTGGTTATACAAGTATTTTATTAATTATTGCTACAACAATAAGTGCTGGTATGTATTTAGCAATACAACTTTTATTAAAATAAAAAAACTGTTTGAGATTATTTCTCAACAGTTATTTTTTTATTTTTCCAAATCTTCTATCTCTTGTTTTATAAACATTTATTGCTTCTTTTAAACATTCCGGAGTAAAATCTGGAAAATAGACTTTAGGAAAATAAAATTCAGCATAAGATATTTGCCATAACATAAAATTACTTATTCTATTTTCTCCACTTGTTCTAATTAGAAAATCAACATCTGGTAATTCATTATATAAATATTTGCCATACACTTTTTCATCAATACTATCTATATCTAAATTACCGTTTTTTACATCTTTAACTATTTTTTTAGTAGCATCAACAATTTCTTGTCTTCCACCATAACTTAAACAAAAATTAACTACTAACCCAGTATTATTTTTAGTTTCATTTTCTAATTCATCTATACATTTTACTATTTCAGGTTTTAATAAATCTTTTTTAGAAGAAAATAATACTTTAATATTTTCACTATCATATTTACTTTTAGCTTTTTTAAACCATTTCATAAAAAGGTCCATTAAATAATTCACTTCTTCACTACTTCTATTAAAGTTTTCTGTAGAAAATACATATAAACTTAAGTAATTAGCTATTTTTTTCTTACTAGTATAAAGGATTATTTTTTCTAAAGCTTCTGCTCCAGCTTTATGTCCTTCACTACGAATTTTTCCTCGCTCCTCTGCCCATCTTCCATTTCCATCAACAATTATCCCTATATGATTGATTGTATCCATTTTATCTCCTTCTACGGCGATGATTTTTCTTACTTTTTCTTATTATCAATAATATAAATATTACCCCAATAAATATTAAAACATAAGTAACTATTGGATAATATTCAATATTATTTTCTAAATAAACATTTGATGTTGCTATTAATTCATCGCCATTATAAATATTTACAACACCTAGCTTACTTCCCTTTTTAGTATTAAATGTTATTTTATCACTGCCAACATATTCATACGTTACTTCATCGCCGTTTTTTAAATATTTATTTACATCTTCATTTCCAGTTATTTTATATGTTTTTTCTTTACTTAAATCAACAGGTATTTCTTTTATAAATGTATCATCATTTAATATGTTTTTATATCCATAATTACTACTGTAATAATCATAGATAGTTATTGTGTCTTTAACAGCATTTGATGGACTACTTGTACTAGAATTAATTACTACTAAAAGATAATCTACGCCATTTAAGGTAGTAATTGATGCAAGACATCTACCAGCATTTTTAGTAAATCCACTTTTGGCACCGAGTATCTCACTGGTATTTAAAATACTTTTATAACTATTTACAGTACTTTCTAAATTTATTCCATTACTAGTTTTATAGCTTTTAGTAGTAAATACTTTTTTAAATGTTTCATTTTTTAAAGCATATTTTAATAACTTTGCTATATCACTAGACGTTGAATAATTATTTTCATCATCTTTACCAATAGGATTTGCAAAAGATGTATCGTTCATACCAATCTTTTTTGCTGTTTCATTCATTTTTTTAATAAAACTATTATACCCGAGTGTGTTATTAACAATAGCATTTACAGCATCAGCTCCACTTGGTAAAATAATACCATATAATAAATCTAAATATGTTACTTTATCTCCAACACTAAAACCAGCTTTAGAATAACCAACTGTACCATCAAAGTCACGTTCTTTAATAGTTATTACTTTTTCTAAATCATCTATATTTTCTATAGCAACTAAAGTAGTCATCATTTTAGTAAGACTTGCTATTGATGTTTTTTTAGTATCATTTTTACTATATATTAACATATCTTCATTCATGTTATATAATGATACATATTTACCAGTTATATCAAACTCTTCAGCATAAACACTAAAACAAAAGAAAAAAAGGCTAAATAAGAAGAATACTACTCTCTTCATTATATAGCCTCATAAGTTGTGCCTTCACGAGTATCTTTTAAAACTATTCCCATTGAAAGTAGTTCTTCTCTTATCTTATCGGCTTTTTCAAAATCTTTATTTTTCTTAGCTTCACTTCGTTCATTTATTTTTTCTAAAATAAATGCTTCATTATCAATACTTTTTACTTCTTTTTTAAGTAAATCTAAGCTTAATACTTGGTCAAAATCACTAACTAATTTGTATTTTGTTCCTTCATCAACATCACTTTTTAATAAGTCATGTAAAACTGTTACAGCATTCGCAGTATTTAAATCATCTTCTAGGCAACTAACAAATTTATTTTTCCATTCATTAAATACTTCTTCATTAACACTCTCATCATATTTTAAACTAGATGTTTTACTACGTAATTTTTTATAAGCATTTTCTGCTCCATCTAGTGAATCAAATGAAAATGTTAATTGTCTACGATAATGACTTAGTAAGCACATATATCTAAAACTTAATGGATTATATCCTTTTTCTTTTAGGACACTAACAGTAAGAATTGCTCCATGACTTTTACTCATTTTACCAGATTCATCATTTAAATGTTCATTATGGAACCAGTAATTACACCATTTATGTCCTAGGAAAGACTCACTTTGAGCTATTTCATTAGTGTGATGTGGGAAAATATTATCTACTCCACCACCATGAATATCTAAGTGTTCTCCAAGGTATTTAATACTTATTCCAGAACATTCAATGTGCCATCCTGGATAACCTAAGCCCCATGGACTTTCCCATTTTAAATCTTGTTCATCAAATTTAGATTTAGTAAACCATAATACAAAGTCATTTTGGTTCTTCTTAGAGTCATCTTCTTCAACACCTTCACGAACTCCAACAACCATTTCATCAGCTTTATGATTAGTAAGTTTATAGTAATCATCTAATTTTGAAGTATCAAAATAAATGTTTCCTCCACTTTTATAAGCATAACCTTTTTCAAGTAGGCTTTCTATTATTTTAATATATTCATTTATATTAGCGGTTGCTGGTGCTACAACATCTGGCATTCTGTTATTAAGTAGTTCAAAATCATGAAAGAATGCATCAGTATAAAATCTAGCTATATCCATAACTGTTTTATGTTCTTTTTTAGCACTACTTACCATTTTATCTTCACCAGAATCAGAATCACTAGTTAAGTGTCCAACATCTGTTATGTTCATAACTCTTTTTACATCATACCCAAGATATCTTAACGTTTTATCTAAAACGTCATGACCAATATAATTTCTCATATTACCTATATGAGCAAAATGATATACTGTTGGTCCACATGTATAAAAACCTACTTTTCCTTCTTCCCATGGCACAAATTCTTCAACTTTTCTAGTAAGTGTATTATATATTCTCATTTTTCCTCCGTATTATATTTTATTACTTAAGTCTATTTAATATTTCTTCTTTACCAATTAAATAAAGTGTATCTGCTAATTCTGGTCCATGCATTATACCACTTGCTGCTATTCTAATTGGCATAAATAACATTTTCCCTTTAACTCCAGCTTTTTCTTTTACATTATTTATTACTTCTTGTAATGTTTCAACACTCCAGTTACTTGTAGCTTTAATTTCTTCTTTAAATACATCAACAACTTTAGGTATGACTTCATCACTTTCCATAAATTCTTTTGCTTCAGCATCAATTACAAATTCTTTATTAAAGAAACTACTTGTTAATTCATTTATTTCTTTACCATAATTTAAATGGCTCTTATATATTAATAATAAATGATTAAGCCATTCCTCACTTTTATCACATTCATTACTAAAATATTTTTTAATCCAACTTAAATATTTTTCATCATCCATTTTATTTATATATTGATGATTAAACCATTTTAATTTTTTAACATCATACTGACTGGATGATTTACTAATTCTTTCTTCATTGAAATTACTAATTAGTTCTTCCATTGAAAATACTTCTTGATTAGTTTCTGGGCTCCATCCAAGTAATGATAAATAGTTTACAATTGCTTCAGGTAAATATCCTTCATTATATAGGTCCATAAATGAGGCATCACCGTTTCTTTTAGATAATTTATTTCCATCTTCTCCAAGAACCATTGCTACATGGATATATGTTGGTTTTTCCCATCCAAATGCTTCATATAATAAGTTATATTTAGCTGTTTGGTCTAAATATTCTTTACCACGAATTACATGAGTTATTTCCATTAAATGGTCATCAATTACATTGGCAAAATTATATGTTGGAAATTCATCACTTTTAAGTAGTATTTGGTCATCTAAAATGCTATTATCTATTTTAACTTTTCCATATATTAAATCTTCAACAATTGTTACTCCTTCTTTTGGCATCTTTTGTCTTATTACATACGGAACATTATTTTTTAAATTTTCTTCTATTTTTTCTTTACTTAATCTAGAACATCTTCCATCATATAAAAATGGTTTCTTTCTTGCATCAGCTTTTTCTCTCATTTTAGTAAGTTCTTCTTCACTACAAAAACAATAGTAAGCTTTTCCCATTTCTACTAATTTTAAAGCATATTCTTTATAAATATCTTTTCTTTTACTTTGAATATATGGTCCAAAATTTCCTTCATTATTTGGTCCTTCATCAATTTTAAAACCACATAAGTCTAAGGTGTTATAGATAAAATCTATCGCACCTTCTACTTCACGTTCTTGGTCTGTATCTTCGATTCTTAGGATAAAATCTCCATTATACTTTTTAGCAAGTAAATATTCAAATATCGCTGTTCTTAAATTCCCAATATGCATAAATCCAGTTGGACTTGGTGCATAACGTGTTCTTACTTTCATAAATTTATACCTCTTTATCAAAGAAACTCTTTACTAAATCAATGATATCATCATAATCTTCTTGATTACATCTTTCAATAAATTCAATATTTCTTTTTTCATAGTCAATACTTCTGATGTGTTCACATAATACTGAACCTTTGATTTTCTTTAATTTAGCAAGTTCATAATGTGTTGGAAAAGGCTTAGTATTTTGGCTTATTGGGCACACTACTGCCATGTTTGTAAATTGATTAAACAATTTATTGCTTAATACTAATGCAGGTCTTTTTCCACTTTGTTCATGTCCTTTTATTGGACTAAAATCGATATATACGATATCTCTTTCTTTAGGTATGTACTTTACCATATCTCTTTCCCCTTTGCTTCGTCCCATGTAAATTCTTCATCATCTACATCTGAACCTACGTATTTTTTAATTCTTTGCTTTAATGATGCTTTTTCCCTTTCAGCTTTTGTTATTATAATCTTGTTTTCATCCCTTACAATATTGATTGGGTCACCAGATTTAATATGTAAAGCTTCTAAATAAACTTTAGGTATTCTAACGCCATTAGAATTACCCCATTTTTGTACTCTATATGCCATAATTTTCCCTCCATATATAATATATACAATAGTCTATATGATGTCAAGAGTAAAACTAAAAGTTTTCGAAAAAATGTAACTTTTTTTTAAAACAGCAAAAAACTGATAAGAAACTATTAATAAACTGTCCAACTTTTGGGGTTCAGTTCAATTTCTATCAGTTTTTATTCTACCATTTATAAGAATTTCAAAAATTGCTCCTTCGTCGCATTTTTGCTTTCAGCAATAACTGAAAGCAAATAAACCATTCATTCGATGTAATCCTAAAGATGATTATTTATCACACTATATATACTTTGTATATTATTTTATTCTCACAGGGTCACTCATACTTCCTGACCCTGATACATATTTTACCGAAGACTCAAGATTGAAGGACGGGCGCACCACATAGCCGTTGCTCGCACGATTGCTGGTCACAATCCCATCAAAGTAAACAACGTTCACACCGGTAAAGTAATTAGAATTGCGCGAAATAGTCCAGTCAAGCGTTCCCCCCATGTACATCCAATTTACACTTGTTGCTGCTTTATAATTTTTTGTTGAATCAGTATCCCCTCCTATTAACGTCCATTTATCTGGTGTTGCTCCATACATATAATCACTTACATACATTAATCCTATTTTTGCATCATATGTTGTTGCATTATCCGTTGTATAAGTTGTTACCGGATTTATTATTTCATTCTTATATACTGTTGATGGGGTTGCAAATTCTATGTTAGCCTGAGTATTTCCCCCAACTTTCCATGTTGTTGTTGCTATCTTATTTGCCCATGTTACTCCTATATTATTTATAAAGTTTGTATTTAAGTTTGTTTTATTTAATAAACTTGTACTCCATGTATTTGAACCATTACCATTATTTATTGTAGTATTGTTTTTATAATTCCAATAATAGAGATTTATGTTTGTTAATTTTCCTTTATATTCACTTATATATCCTGAGCCTTCATAATCCCCATCTGTTCCAAGCAAATTACTATTAGCATAATCATATTTTATTAGTTTTACTTTACCATCTATTACCCCAATGATACGATATAAGTTATCATCTGGACATGTTGTTGCATCTGAACCAAAACATATAAAATTATTTGGATTAGCTCCTGCATACCTATAGCTGTTATCTCCTGCTCCATTGGTTAATGTAGAATTGTGAATATAGATATTTGAGACACTTGGCCCTTGGTCTCCAAAATTTTTAACACATGTTGCTAAATCCGTTCCACTTGTACAATAAGCTGCTATTGAAGGTATCCATATATCAAAATACACATAACATTTATCTGACACATTTCCTTGCATTATTACCGCTTTCTTTGTATCATCCCAACTTAAAGTTGAACCATTTTCACATCTTGATAATTCAGAATTAAACTTATATCCTTCTGTTGGCCAACTACTCTGTGTTACTGTTTTATAGTCTCCTGCTCCTGCTGTTTGTTCTAAATTCATTGATATTCCTTTAATTATTTTAGTTTGATTATTAACATTATCTTCAACATAATCATTTTTAGTTTTAAAATAATTAAAACTTGTAACAAATGCAATTAATAAAACTAAAGTTATTATTGATAATATAATATATTTTTTCTTCATTTGGCCTCATCTCCATCACAAAATCACGCACAGGTATTTTACTTTATATTAATATTTTAACCGAAAAAAAAAAAAAAAAAAGCCCTATATTTGCACAAATGTGGGTTCTTCCGAAAGTTCTCCACTGAAAAAGTAAATTATATGTAATCATATCACTGGTGAGAGGTTTCTCCAAGACAATTACAAAGAATAGAAAGTGGTCAAACAGAAACAAGTTTAAAAACATTAAAGAAATTAATTAAAATATTAGATATAAGTGATGAAGATATAGTGAATTACATAAAAAAATAAATTACCAGTGATTGATAATTTAATTTTTTATATATTATTTCATATTATAAATAACTCTTGCTCCATCTGATGTTGCTGTTACTAATTGATATGTATCTTTTTTTATAACATCTCCGATAGCATAAACATCTTTTATTGGAGTTTCTAACTTTTCATTTACGATTATATAACCATTTTCATCTAATATTTCTTTAGGTAAAAATTCTGTTGCTGGTCTATAACCAATATAAATAAATACTCCTTTTACTTCTAAAGTTTCTTTATTATCTAAAGTAATACTTGTTAATTTATTATTTTCTTCATTCATAGATACAATATTGGCATTATATATTATTTCTATCTTAGGATTATCTTTTACTTCTTTAACAAGCATTTCTTCCCCTCTAAAGCCATCTCTTCTATTTATTAAATAAATATGACTTACTATATTTGCTAAATATAAAGCTTCTTGTAAAGCACTATTTCCTGTTCCAACTATAGCAATACTTTCATTTTTATAAAAATTGGCATCACACATAGCACAAGTTGATAAACCTTTTCCTAATAAATATTCTTCATTATCTAAACCTAAATACTTTGGTTTTCTTCCCATAGCAAATATTATTTTTTTAGTTTCATATGTATTATTTGAAGTTATTACTTTTTTTATTTCTTTTGTTAAATCTACTTCTTTTACTTCTTCTAAAACATATGGAATATCTAATCCTTTTACTTGAGTCTCTAAAATATCTGCAAAATCTGGTCCAGATATATTTATTAATCCCGGATAATTACTTATTTTATCAATGTTATTAAGTAGTCCCCCAGGTAAACCTTTATCTATAAGTAATACTTTTTTATTACTTCTTTTAGCATATATACCTGCAGTTATTCCACTTATACCCATTCCTATTATTATAATATCATACATATATATCCTCCTTTAGAATTTTACAACTTCATTTTCATCTTGGTCATATAAATCTTCATATCTTCCTTTTCTTCCTGTTATCATTATTATTATTAACCCAGTTAAAATCATTATTACAGAAACTATTTGAGCTATTTTAAATCCTCCGAGCATTAATGAGTCTGTGCGCATTGCTTCAATGATAAAACGCCCTAGACCATACCACATTAAGTATAATGCAAATGGTTGACCTACTTTAGTAATTTTTAATCTTCTAACTATAAGAAGAATTATAAAACCTACAAAACACCATAATGATTCATATAAGAATGTTGGGGTATAATATATTCCATCAATATTCATGCCATTAATGATAAATTCAGGAATATGTAGACTTTGTAAATGTGCTAGTGTTGTTGCTGGTCCATGGGCTTCACCATTAAAGAAGTTACCCCATCTTCCTATAGCTTGAGCAAGTATTAAGGCTGGAACAATAAAGTCAAACATTCTTATTGTTCGTACTTTATACTTTTTGCAATAAAGATAAATTACTAAAGCTCCGGCGATAATACCTCCATGTATTGCTAAGCCCCCTTCCCAGATTTTACAAGCATCCCAGAAATTATCATATAATTCTAGATTAAATAAAACATAATATACTCGAGCTCCGATGATACCAAAGATAATTGCCCAGAAAAGCATATTAAAAACAAAATCTGTTGAAAACTTATATCTTTTAGCTTCTTTTAAAATCATAGTAATTCCAATCATAGCTCCGATTATTATTAAAACGGAATACCATTCTAGTTTGAAATTACCAATTGTAAAAATATATCTATTCATAATTACTTCATCTCCTTTATTTATTATAACAATTTTTTTAATATTATTAAATACTATATAATTTATTATGTAAAAGTTATGTAAATAAATACTGTATTTACATAACTTTTACATAGATTTATTTTATTTAAAAAGCCTCCAAACGGAGGCGCACTTTAAAAAGTGAAATACCACATAAATGTGCACTAATTAAATATAATTTAATTGTACAGACAATTAATATCTTTTGTCAATTTATTTCAATATTTTTTATTAATAAAAAAACTACCTCTTAACAGAGGTATAGTATCTCAAAACCACAAATTTTGCAAGCATTATTTAATTTGTGGGTAACACTTACATTTTAATTATACCCAATAATTGTAAAAAAAATTTTAGCCCAAAATAATCATATATATTTTTTTAAGACTTTATATAATTCAAGCATTTTTCTTCAAGTAAATTGAAGTTACAACACCTTTCCTTTATTCTTTGAGGTAAATGACCATTGTCATATTGATTTCTAAAAAACTTTACTTTCTTAAATAATTTATTTTTATTATTGTTTATGTAAATTGCTTGGTTTTCTACCAATATTTTATATTTGCTTTTATTTTTTAATGTTGGTAACACTTCTGTTATACATTCAATTGGTGTTGGTATCATATTGTTTATATTAACTATCCCTAAATTTCCATTATCAATTTTAAAAATATCCATTGCCTTATCACTCATTTTTAAATGTTTGGGTTTTGGTGATGACAATGGTGCAAAATAATTAAATCCATTAAATGTGTAAACTATTCCAATATATGGTCTAGTTTGATTTTTATTATATGCTACCTTAGTATCAAACTTTCTTAAATAATTAATATAATTTTCATCAAGATAATAAATTTTTAATACTTTAGTCATTCAAACCTCCTATAATAAAAGCTAGGAAGTTAACCTAGCTACTTTTTTAACTCCCTACTGTGGCAAGGGTATTCCGACTTTTTTAACTCCCTACTGTGGCAAGGGTATTCCGACTTTTTTAACTCCCTACTGTGGCAAGGGTATTCCAACTTTTTAATGAAACAAATTGTTTCTTTTATATTATATGAAATTGCTTTCATTTAATACAATATTAATATACAATATTCTTGCGCCTTTGTCAAGCTATTTTAATATTTTTGCTAAAAACTCTCCAGTATAAGAGCCTTTTGTTTTAGCAACTTCTTCTGGTGTTCCTGTTGCAACTATTTCTCCACCATATTTACCACCGTCTGGACCTAAATCTATGATATAATCTGCTACTTTAATAACATCTAAGTTATGTTCAATAACAATAACTGTATCCCCATTATCAACAATTCTGTTTAATATTACTAAAAGTTTTTTTATATCATCTGAATGAAGCCCTGTTGTTGGCTCATCTAGAATAAATACTGATTTTCCCGTTGCTTTTTTTTGAAGTTCTTTAGCAAGTTTTACACGACCTGCTTCCCCTCCAGATAATGTTGGTGCTGGTTGACCTAACTTAATATATGAAAGTCCAACATCCATCATTACTTTTAATTTATTATAAATTTTTGGAACATTTTCAAAGAATTCTATGGCTTCACTGACACGCATGTCTAAAACTTCACTGATATTTTTACCTTTATATTTTATTTCTAATGTTTCTCTATTATATCTTTTTCCTTTACAAACATCACATGGAACATATACATCTGCTAGAAAATGCATTTCAATTTTTTTAACTCCATCTCCCCAACAGTTTTCACATCTTCCACCTTTAACATTAAATGAAAAACGACCTTTGTCATATCCACGCATTTTAGCTTCTTTAGTTTGAGCAAAAAGGTCTCTGATATCATCAAATACTCCGACATATGTTGCAGGATTACTCCTTGGAGTTCTACCTATGGCATCTTGAGTTATTTGAATAACTTTATCAATATTTTCTAAACCTTTAATTTCTTTACATTCTCCAGGTACAACTTTACTTTTGTAAATTTCTGATGCCAGTCTTTTATATAAAACTTCGTTAATAAGTGATGATTTACCTGAACCTGATACCCCAGTTACAACAACTAATTTATTAAGAGGTATATCAACATTTACATTTTTCAAGTTATTTTCTTTGGCACCTTTGATAGTTATTTTTTTGCCATTACCTTTTCTTCTTTTTTCTGGTATTTCTATTTTTAGTTCTCCACTTAGATATTTTCCTGTTAAACTATTTGGATTTTTCATAACCTCTTCTGGTGTTCCTGCAGCCATTATTTGTCCACCATATTCACCTGCTCCAGGTCCAACATCAATTAAATAATCTGATGCAAGCATAGTATCGGTATCATGTTCTACTACAATTAGTGAATTACCTAAATCACGCATTTTTTTTAAAGAATTAATTAAACGTTCATTATCTTTTTGATGAAGTCCTATACTAGGTTCATCAAGGACATAAAGAACTCCGGATAATTTAGAACCAATTTGAGTGGCAAGTCTTATTCTTTGAGCTTCTCCCCCAGATAATGTTCCAGCACTTCTGGTTAAAGTTAAGTAAGATAAACCAACATTATTTAAGAACTCTAATCTTGATATAATTTCTTTTAAGATAAGATTACTTATTTCTTTTTCTTCATTATTAAGTTTTAATTTTTTAACAAAATCAAGTAAGTCACTGATAGACATATCACACATATCAAAGATATTTTTATTATTGATGTAAATTGATAATACTGATTTTTGTAATCTTTTTCCTTTACAAACGGGACATTCAGTTTCAATCATATAACCTTGTAACCATTCTCTAATCCATCCACTTTTAGTTTCTACATATCTTCTTTCTAATGATGGAATAACACCTTCATATGTTCCTTTGGTATTTCTAGTATTGCCATTTTTAGAAACATAGTTAAATTCTAATAATTCATTTGTACCATATAAAATGTAATTTAATTTTTCTTCTGGAATGTTTTTTATTGGTTCGTACATATTTATATCGTAGTACTTACATACTGTTTCTATTTGGGTAAAATAGGTAGTAGAATCCATACTTAAAGCAGAGATTGCTCCTTCTACAATTGATTTGTTAGGGTCTGGAATTAATAAATCTTTACTTATATGAAGTTTTGTTCCTAGCCCTTTACATTCTTCACATGCTCCATATGGGGCATTAAATGAAAATAGCCTTGGTTCTAGTTCTGGTATGGAATAATTACATATTTCACAAGCATATTTTTCACTCATGAATATTTCTTCATCATCTACTAAAACAACTACTTTTCCATCAGCTTTTTTTGTACTTGTTTCGATAGCTTCAAAAATTCTTCCGTATTCTTCATCATCAACTGTTATTTTATCTATTATTATATCTATATTATCTTTAATATTTTTTTCTAAAGTAATTTCTTCATTTAAACTCATGTTTTTACCATTTACACGAACACGAGTAAATCCTTCTTTACGTAGTTCATCAAATAATTCTTTATGGGTTCCCTTTTCTCCGTGAACTACTGGAGCTAATATTGTAACTGTTTTTCCTGCATATTCCATAACTTTATTAGTCATTTCTTCAATACTTTGACTTTTTATAGGTTTATGGTGTGTTGGACAATAAGGAATACCAATTCTCGCAAATAAAAGACGTAGATAGTCGTAGATTTCTGTTATTGTACCAACTGTTGAACGAGGATTTTTGTTTGTAGACTTTTGGTCAATTGATATTGATGGTGATAATCCTTCGATAGAATCTACATCTGGTTTATCATTAACTCCGATAAATTGACGAGCATAAGCAGATAAACTTTCCACATATCTTCTTTGTCCTTCCGCATAAATTGTATCAAATGCTAAGCTACTTTTTCCTGAACCTGATACTCCGGTCATAACTACTAATTTATTTTTAGGTATTTCAATATTAACATTTTTTAAGTTATTTTCTCTGGCACCTTTAATTATTATTTTATCGTTATTCATACTTTGCACCTCTCTTTTGTATTGTAACACAAATTGCAAATTTAATGCACAAATAATATATCACAAACAAATATTTGTGTCAAGGGCTTTTAGAGAGGAATTTTATTATTGATTTAACATATAGTTACTTAAGGGAAAAAATTTGACAAAAGCTACATTTTGTGGTAATATAATGGCACTTAGTGGAGGGGGTACTTTTATGTACGAAGAAGGAAAAAAACGTTTAAATATCAACTGGGGTTCACTCATTATTAAGTTGTTAATATTAGCTTTAGTTATTTTTCTAGCTTGTTTTATATTTTCAAAAATAACTAATCATAAGAAAAATAATACTAATAATACGGTTGCTAATAACAATAATAATACAACTACTAATACAACTAATGACTTTACAACAAATATTACAACTATGAAAAATGTGGCATTTGAATATTATACTAAATCTAAATTACCTGAAAAAGTTGGTAGTACAGAAAAACTTACTCTTGGTGAAATGCTTGATAAGAAATTATTAATTGATTTTACTGATAACGGTAAGGTTTGTAGCTTAGATAATAGTTATATTCAAGCAACTAGAACTCTTGAAGATAATTATGCTTTAAAAGTTAATCTAGAATGTGGTAAAAAATCAGATTATATTTTAGCTAATATTGAAAAAGAAAAAATTTGTGTTAATAACTCATGTAATAATAACACAAGTAATACTGTAGATAATAATAAAAATAATAGTTCAAGTAATAATAATTCAAATAGTAACTCAAATAATAATAGTAATTCTAATAAGAATAATAATTCTAGTAGTAATAATTCTGGTAAGAAAACAACCACTACTACAACTACAACAACAGTTACTGTAAAAATTAAATGTATAAATGGATGTTGTAATTGTTGTACTACTTGTGATAACAACAATAATAATACAACTAAGAAAGTAAGATATTATGAATATGTTAAATGGTCTAATTGGTCAGAAGGATATTCAAGTGATGCTAAAGCAGAAAATAAAAAAGAAGATGTTACAACATATAATTATTGTAAACAATATGAAAAAGATTATTATACTAGTGGATTTAAAACAATTGTAAATAATTTAAATTCATTTACTTATGATTTTTATTTAAATCTACCTAGTGACGTTAAAACAGTTTCAGTTATTAATTCTTCATATTTTGGTGATTCAACTAGTGATTATAAAGCATTTATAAATAATAGAAATAATAATTTAATGGGAAGTAATGCTGGTTCACAATATATTGATATTTATAATGCTAGTGAACTTAGATATCACTCTTTAAGTAGAAATAATTTTACTTATAGTTTGGGTGATGCAAAACAAGATAGTGGTCAAAGAGATTGGATGGTTCCAGTAACAATTAATTATTATAATGCAAATGGTGTTAAAGCTTATACAAGTACTAAGTTTGGTAATATGTACTTTACTCCAGTTAAATTTAGTATTAAATATACTAAAGAAAGTGGATGTCAAAGAGATTTAGAAAGCAATAGTAATAAATATAAAGGTTATGCTAAATTAGATGCTAATACCACTTCTAAATGGATGCATAGAACTTTAGAATATAAATGGAGTAAAGAAAGTAGTTTAGAAGGTTTTACTAAAACTGGAAATTACGAAGATAGAAATGCTTAAGGATTAGAAATAATCCTTTTTTTAATGCATTAAAAAAAGCTATTTGCATAGCTTTTATAAGTCCTTACCTATTATTGTGGACATTTATTTGAATTCGTAGGATTTGAAATACAGTTTGCACATATATCAAATTGGTCTTTAACTTCTCCGAATGAACCTACCATTTTAAATAAAATACTTACAATAGTTGGTACGAAGAAGATACAAATACCAGCGATAACGCGGTTTAGTAATGATTTCGCAGCCTTTGATACAGCTTTATCATCACTTGATATAACTGCTTTTCCTAAGTCAATCATTCCAAATACTATTAATAAAACTGGAATAACAATTTTAAATACTAGTAAAAACATTCCTAATGTATACCAAATACTTGCTGAATCTGAACAAAAAGTCATAAACAACACTCCTCCCTTTGTATATCACTATTTTACCTTAAAATAAGGCTAAAGTCAATTATTTCTTGAATATTTCTCCTTTATATGATGTATCACATCCATTATAAGGATTTGTTAAACATGTTACACAGTTAGTATAATCTTTTTTCATCTCTTCATTAAAACCACTTATCATGTTAAATATAATATTTATAATAATAGGAACAAAGAAAATACATACCCCAATTATTATTCTTGTTAATAATGATTTACTAGCTTTTGATACTGCTTTATCATCATTTGATATAACAGCTTTACCAAAATCTATTGTACCTAAAACTATTATTATTATTGGTACTAATATTTTTAAAATAAATATTAATTTCCCAACCATTTGCCACACTGTGGCAGTTTTATAACAAAATTCCATAACCTAAACCTCCTTATTTAAAAATACTAAATATTCCATTTGATGAATTTTCTTCTACTCTACTAAATCCTAGGTTTGTTAAGAAAATATTTATTATTTTTTGGTCATCTAATTTATCATCTAAACATGGCATATTGAAAAATACTTTACTTCCACTTTCTTTTTCAAAATCCATAACATCTTTTTCACTTAGAACACTTCTATTTAAAACTATCTTTTTATCACTTAGTTTTTCAAATATAGCATTATCTTGACGAATTAACTTATTTAATTTAATAAGTCCTGGTTCAATTAAATATACTATATCATGACAATATTCTAAAACATTTCCTTCATTTAAATCTACAAGTATTACATCATAATCACTATTTTGACTTAAAAAATCATTAAAACCTAAACTAGATATACTTTCTAATGATTCATCATTAAAATATATAAAATCATTTTTATCTATTTCAACAGCTTTTACTTTATAACTTTTTTCTAAATGTAGTTTAAGTAAATAAATTAATGTTGTTGCTCCGGCATGTTCTGTAACATTTTTAAAACCAATTATCTTTTGTCCTATTTTACCTCTGGTGTTATCAATAGCTTTTTCATTTAAGACTGGTTTCTTAAATCCACTGATATTATGGTAATTAGCAACATCTTTATATTGATTTGGATTATCTATTAAATACTTAATTGTGTTTACATCATTCGTAAAGTTATATATACCCATTGATATTAATTGTGATATATAAACCGGTGAGTTTACTACTTCAGAATCATCTAATAATAAAATTACTTTAGACATATCAAAATTAACTGATAAATTTTGCATGATGTTTATATCTTCATAACCTTTTATAGCTGTTATATCTAAAATCATTTTATTATAGTAAAATGTTGAGAATTGAGCAATTAAATCATCAACAGAAAATTCTCCATTTATACTTTTTATTACATCAATATTTAAACTTGCTAATAATGATTGATATTTATTTGATACTATTACATTCATTTTTACACTCCTTATCTTCCTATTCTTTCAGAAGAACCCACAAAAGCTTTGGTTGTTCCAGCAATTCTATATATTGCTATATTACCTATTACAGGTAAATTAAATTTATAAAATACTTCTATATCATAATAAATTTGATTTTTATTGTTAGTATTTTCTTTAAAACAATAATAATATTGTTCACTACTTTTTGATTCTTCAACATTACCTTCTAAATCTATGGCTCCGAACCATCCATCTTGGCATTTACCTGTTGTTTTATAACCTTTTTCATACATGTATCCATTTATTATATCAAGAGATTCATAAGTTACTCCTTCATATTTTTCAATGATACTTAATGTTCTATTTTTTATAGCATAAGCTTTATTATAATTTAGTACTAAAGTTAGAAAGCAAGCAAATATAAGCATAAAAAAGATAATCATTTGAAATGTCCATGTTGATTCACTTACTGCCTTCATTTAATCCTCCTTATTGATAAATTATTTTTGTTTCAGCTTTTGATTCAAAATTATATACTTGTTTTACAATTGGTATATCTAATTGAAAAAATACTACTATTTGATAATATTTTCCGGTTTTAAAGTCGCCAACTGCGACAGTATCTCCTAGTATGTCTTGTAAGTAATTATCTAACCCACTTGTGGCATTTACTTCTCTTATACATACTGATGCATCTTGACCTGTTGATACTTGAGCTCCACTTCTATCAAAACCAACAAAGTCTTCATCACATTTTCCAGTTGTTCTATATGAAGTACTTTCTATTAGAGTAACTATTTCTTCATTTAAAGAACCTGCATCTATATAATTACCACCACTTGCTTCGATGATATTTACAATTTGGTCCTTTATCCCAAACGCATTAGAATTATTAATTGTTAAAGCCATAATAGCTGTAAATAAAAGGATAAACAATATTACAATTTGAAATATTGTTGTTACACTCATTGATTCTTTCATATATTCACCCTAACCTTTAAATGGACAATAAAATATATCGTCATCACTACCTGATTTTAGTTTTTCTTTTGTCATTGCACAGACACATTTATTAGCATAGTCATCAGAACTTATGCTTTCACGTGCTTCTTTTGTACAGTCACAGATTGCTTTGTTGCATTGCGAATTCTTTTCAAAGTTGCCATGTATCATTGGCCATAAAACGCCGAAAAAAAAGGCTGACAAGATACCGATCGATATTGCAACTATGACCGTTAAGTTTAATTCTCCTGTAGCCTCTTTCATTATTTCACCTCTTGTATGTTAGTTTGTTTCGTCGCCAAATTCAATTGTTGTACCATCAGCACAGAAACATGTTTTATTATTAACATCTACTCCACCACGGCCTTGAGTTGAATCTAGTTCTCCTCCCGGACAAAGATTTTGACATGTATTTCTTGATAGTCCAGCTTGAATACCAGGCCAAATAAAGAAATAGAAAAACGCACCCACCGCAGCAATTGCAACTACAGTAACTACAGTCATATTTAATTCTCCAGTTGCCTCTTTCATTTTTTATCCTCCTTTTTAATATATTTTTATTATATCTTAATTTCGTTAAAATATCAATTATTATTACGATTTTTTGTAAATTAAATGTCTATTTTTTTGTTATGTTGGCATAAGTTGGATAACTGCTAGAATTAGTAAGACCATTAATCCTACTCCAGTTGTTATTAACATACTCATGGTTTTTCCTTCCATCTTTTCTAGACGATTTTTATATCTTGTTTCACGAGCTTTTTGTTGTAAAGAAGATATTGACCTAGAAAATGTTAGGATTTGTTCTTGTTTTCTTTCTTGACGACCTAGACTTAATCTGTATAAAAGTCTCATCATACGCATTGAGTCCCTTACTGGGTATTTTCTAGCAAATGCCATATATGGTTCAATAGAATCGTCCCCAGCATTAATAGAATCTATCATTTCTTGTAAACCATCCTTAAATATTTCGGGAGCTTCTGCCATTGATTTACCTATTGCTACTGGTACAGTATAATGTTGAATTAGAATTTCTAAGTTCTTTAAATAATGTGGTAACATAGAATCTATCTGTGCCATATGTCTTTGATAATATTTTTTGATATCATTATAAGATGATTTAAAAACAAATATACCAAGGACAAATATTAATAAAACTTTAACAGCATTTAAATCTTTAATCATTATAGCGAATGCTATTGCCATTGTTATTAAAGCATTCTTTATTCTTTTATTAAATAAGATATCAGGGTTAACATTAGTACCATACTTTGCTCGAACTAAAAAGTCCCAGTCCTTTTCTTTTATCTTTAAGAATAAAAGTTGATTATCACTGATTAGTTGGTTCATGCTTATTTGACCAGTTATAGTCATAATACCAAATACTATAACTGCCACTATTATAACTTCTATTTGCATTATTCTCCCCCCACATCTTCATTATAGTACTTTTCTCCACTTAACATAAAGAAAGCATTTATAATAACTATTGCATGTAAGATTATTTGAACATACCAAATATCTAATAATTGAATGTAATTTTCTTCACCAAGCATAAATCTTAGAACTATTACTAATAAATAAAGGATTAAACCAAATCTTAAAAATCTTCCATGGAAATTATTTCTATCCATTTGGTCACGATATACTCCTTCAACTAAAGCATCGATATCTAGTGACATATTTTCTAAAGCTTGACCTGAGTCTCTTGCACCTTCTTTAGTAATTTGTAAGAATAATTGATGCATGTTTTTAACCATATAAAATGGATATTTATTATTAAAATATTGTATAGATTCATCAATTGTACCATTTTGATATGACATATCTATCATTTTTTTAACATCACTTAGGACTGGTTCTTCAAGTATTCCAGAGTCTCTAACTCCTTCTAGGGCTTTAACAAAACTTTGGGTTGTATTAAATTCCATTATAACATTGGTTGTGTATGTTTGAATTTGTTCAAATATATATTCACTATATACTCTTTGAAGTCTTAGATATGCAAGATATGGAACTGTTGCTATAGCAATTACTGCATAAATAATGGCAGTAATGATACTATAAAAGTAAAAGTAACCAACTATAGCTGCAATACCACCGAGTATAATTACTTGTGTTAAATATTGTCTTGGAGAATATTCTTGTCCTAATTCTATAGCTTTTTCCCTAACCATTTTAAAAGAATATGGAGCATATTTATCATATACATCTGCAGCTTTATTTGTTACATATTTATATATATTTTCACCAGGATTTCGACGAGCTATTAAAACTATCACAGCAATTGCTAAAATAATAAATAACTCTGGTAAATAACCTGTTAGATTAACTGAAAACATATTAATTGCTCCTTTCTTTTATAAACTTTCAATTGTTTCATTTTGATTATCATTTTTCTTAACAAAATAATCTTCTTTTAATGTTACCCCTTGAACACCTAAGTAATCTATTAAATATTTACTTGGATTATTAAAACTAAATTTTCCATCTAAGCTTTTCTTAAAAATAATATTAGCTTTTGCTTCATTATTTTCATCAACATAAAATTCTACAACTTCAATTATTTCACGTTGAAATCTTCCTAGTTCTTTACTCATATAACCTTTAACATGAACACCAATTTGAACATAACGATGAATTGATTTTAAGAATTGGTCAATGTCTTGGCTATTTTCAAGCAAACTGTACATACGCATTGGTATGTTTAAGGCTCTATCAGAGTGAATTGTTGATATAATGTTGTGACCAGATGATATTGAGTTACGAACTGCTGTAACGGCTTCTGCACTACGAACTTCGGATAGTAAAATCCATCTTGGATTTTGTCTCATACAAGTTACTAGCACATCAGAATATGATGCAATATTATTAGTTTTCATAGCTACAATATCTCTGTGAGGAAATATCTTATCTAAGTGAAGTTCCAAAGTATCTTCAATTGTTATTATCTTTTCATTTTCTTTAGTATGAGATGCTAAATACTTAACAAGTTCTGTTTTACCTGAACCAGTTTCTCCACTTACAATGATGTTACAATGTCCTTCAACACAAGTCATTAAAAAGTCATGTAAATCTTCTGTTACATATTTTTCATTAATAAGCTTTTCTTTGTTCAGACGGATTTTGGCAGGCGTCTTTCTTATTACACAACAAATACCATTTGTTGCAATTGATTCATGAACAAAGTTTAAACGTAATTCTGCAGATTCAGCATCCAAAAATGGATGGGCCATATTAAATGTTTTACCCATGACATTTGAACATTGAAAAGCAAGCTTTTCCATTAAAGCATTATTTATTTCTGGTCGCTCTACCCTATAAACACCTTTATCAAGAGTTTTTAGCCAAACTTGACCACCATTTGAATATGATACATCGGTAATATTATCTTCTTCTAAAAACTCTTTTAAAGGTCCAAAATCTATTTGTGAAAATATAGCATCATTCACAATTATCACCTCTTTTTATTCATTATTTTCTGTATTATCAGGATTTGTTATAATAGATTTACTATCTATTAAAGTTTGTAATTCTTTATTACTTATTTCAGTTGTTGCATCTTTATCAGCATTATTTTTATTTATTGGTACTGGATATAAACTCATTCCAGATAAGAAACCAACTTTACTTAAATATACAAATATATCATTTGGTACTGCAAAAGCTAGTACTGCTGGTGTTCTTCCAGAATTTACATCAAAAACATTTTGTCCTTTTGAATCTTTAACACTTAATACTTCAATATTAGTAATAAATGGTTCATACACATAATTATTTTCAACTTTTGTTAATAACCATAAATCAATTTTATCTCCCGGATAAATTGAATTTGCATATGTTGTTGTATTATCAACACTTAACCAATATATTTTATAATTTTCAGGTATTATTTCTAAATCTCTATCTATTAGTTCATCCTTTTTTACTACTTGAGATGTATAAAACATTGAACCTTTTGTAATAGATGTATTATTATTTACATAATAGTTAATTAATTGACTAGAACTTGTTATGATACTTGCTTTTTTTAAAACATCTCTATTTATATCTACATATTCTATATCATCTTTTGTAATAATCGAACCAGCTGGTATATCTTTTACTGCAACAGGTACTTTGGTTGGTTTTACAGCTTTATCTAAAGTAATACTATATGCAAACCAAAGGGCTATAACTCCTGCAAGTACGCCTAAAATCGTAACAGTGTTACGATTTAAAAGCAATTTTTTTATTTTTTCCATTACATTCATGTTTATGCACCCATCCTTTGTACTTGACTATCTATTAAATCAATTAATTCTTGTGAAGAATATTCAGTTGAACCAATATCTGGATTAACTAAATTATTCTTAGGTACAGGGATAATATTCATGCCTGGTATATTTTCAGCAAGTTTTAAATAACGATACATATCAGTTTTTACTGCAAATAATAACCATGCTGGTTGTCTTCCACTCGTAACATCAAATACGTTTTGTCCAGATTTATCTCTAACTGCTAAAACTTCAATGTTAGAAATAAATTCTCCGAAAACTAACATACCATCTTGAGTGGTTTTTAACCATAAATCTATTCTATCTCCCGGATAAATTGAATTAGCATAGGTAGTTGTTTCATTTACCTTTAATTGATAAATTGTATACCCTTCAGGTATTTCGTCAAATATCGCATTTGGTAATTCTTTCTTTTCAACTACTTGGGATGTATAAAACATACCACCTTTAGGAATACTTGTACCAGTTGCAACATATTTACCAATTAAATTATTTGTTGTTTGATAAACATCAGCTTTTTTAAAGAATTTTTTTCTAACTTTAACATATTCTATGTCATCCTTAGTTATTTCTTCTGTTGCAAGTATTTCTCTTTTGGCAACTGGTACTCTGGTTGGATTTACTTCTTTATTAACTCTATATATATAGAACCCTACTAAAACTCCTAACCCTAGTACTACTCCTAAAATGGTTACAGTTGTTTTATTAGTAAAAAACTTTGTAAAAGTATTTTTAATTCCACCCATTTTTATTCCTCCTTTAACTATTCATCGATTACATTTCCTTCTAGAACTGAATCTATTCTTTCAACCATATCTATAGTTGTTGCATCTCCTAATACTGTAAATGTATTTGATTTACTTTTAATTTCTACACTAGCTTTTGGTGGAGCTTCGTATACTCCATAAAAACTAACTGTATATGTTGTATTTAGTGATGCTGTTTCAGCAAATCTACGAAAGAAACTTTCAAAAAACTTTTCTTTATTAATTTTTATTTCCCCATATTTACGATAATATGAGTAATCTACGGCATCAATCATTGATGCTTCTGTTATTTCTTTTACTAGGAAATAATCTTGTGTACTAGAAGTTGTTAAATTTTGCACCAGCATCATTATAACAACTATCACTGTACCAAGAAGTATTAACCAATATGCCCAGAAAGCATTCTTCATTTAGTCACCCCTATTTCCAAGATGGTCCACCTAGAACAGATTCATTATATACATATCCGCTCCATAATGTCCAATATCCACTAGATTCTGTTTCATTCTTTCTCTTTGTTTCATTATTTTCAACACGATTTGTTGCTGTTATGGCATCCCCATATTTATCTACTAATTCATCGATTAAATCACTGTAACAGTAAATATTTTTATAAGTTTGTCCATCAATTGTTGCATCATAACATGTTAATGAATCATTGATATATCCACCATCATTTGTGTGGTTTTTATTATATTCTTTTATTGTATTTATTACTTCAGGTGTCATCTTTATACTAAATGCTAATTCAGAATCATTACCAGTTTTATCATAAACCATTTCGTTAACTTCTTCAATTTCAGAAATTGTTTTTTCAGCCTTTTTAGTTAACAATTGTAAGTTTGCTAAATTACTTGTTGTAATCCAGTTATATCCATATGATCTATTAGCTGAATGGAAGTTTGTTGTTGAAATAGTTCTATGAATAATGTTAAGTTCATCAAGATTGATGATACATGCTGGACATTTGTTGTCACAAGATGGTCCTGTACAAGGTGTCCATTCACATCCATCTCCAACACATTCAAATGTACAATTTGGACAATCTTTTGGTCGGCATGGAGATTCATAGTAACATTTATAATTTCCATCAAAACTATTTACTTTAACTACAGCAGCAACACTATTTTCTTCTCTATCACCATTGTAGTCAATTAAACGTCCAACACCATTTTTTTCATCATAGAATTCCCCAAGGTCTTCTATCATTAATCTTACTACACCACCACCAACAGTACTTGTTGAAACTGGTAAGCTATTAAGTAATGCTTCAAGTTGAACTTTATTTCCAGTATATCCACTATTAACAGTTACTTTACCATTTGCAGCGATTTGATAGAATGCAGTTGGTGTAACATAATCTTGTTTCTTTTCAACTTCTTTCTTAACAAATGTTGCTTGAGAAATATTTTGTGTATCTCTACTACATCCACTACTTGAACATACTGTGAATGTCTTAGATGCAAACGCACTACTATAACTTGATTTATAATTGTAACTATTTGCTGATGTATTTTCAGCATCACCAGATAATGTTATTTGGTTACCAACACAATCATAAGCTTCATTAGCTTGGCCAGTACAAATTGTAATTGTTGTTTTTATTTCTTCATTTCCATTTTTTTCAAGATATTGTAAATCTTTATATTCATCTTTGGAAATTAAATCATAATATGGTGTATAGTTTTCATTATCTTTACCATGGTTTTCATCATAGTAATATCTTAATTTTTGTTCAAATAAGAAAGTATTAATCCATCCAGTTGTACATGCATTATATTCACGCATTGCTTTTTCATAAGCAGATTTTCCTTCAGAAATTAATTTTTCTCCATGAGCCTTATCAGCAGCTATAGCAGATGCTATACTTGCAGTTGTTGCTCCATCTTGACATGAGCCTCCATCACAAGATGTTACACAATTCTTACCATCTTTGTCACAAGTTGTTGAACGACTTGAACTACATGAAGGTGCAGAACCATATCTGAAACTTCCAGTACTATTTGCAGTTCCAACATATCCATCTGCAGTTGCATTTAAAGCTCTAATGCCTGTGTAAGTTCCAACTTTAATGTAACCAACACCAGTACATCCTGTACAACTTGAACATGTATCTTCTCTAGCACTTGTTGCTGATGCTGCCTCAGCTTTTAACACTAAATCGTATCCTTCAATCATTTTTCTTTGAGCAGCTACGATATCTTTTATAAATTGTGATTTATTTATACTCTTATCAGCTGTATTACCACCTGTATAACATGTTTTCTTTCCTTCAATATGACTTGTTAATTTGAAATATCCACCACAGTTTACAGCTTCCACGATTGGATTTAATTTAATTTTTGCATAGTCTTCTTTACAGAATACATTACAATAACTATTTGACACTCCTCCAGCTGATGCTGTAAATTGATATGTATTACCAGCATCATCTTGATTGTCAATTATACATGTTTTTACTTTATCAGGAGCTTTAATTGTCGCTACAGCATCATCTTCGTTTGTGCTACAAATCGGAGCTTCTAATTCAGTATCACAAGCATTATTGCATTTTATTTTACCAGATATTTCTCCAGTTAGGCCATCCTTATTTCTTTGCATTACATAGAAATTTTGGGCATTTGTTTGACCTACTGGGATTAAATGAGCACCAACATATTCTAGATTTGGGTCATTGTAATCATATGTAACTTTATAATCAGTTGTTTTACAATTTTCACCTTGTTTTGCAACGTCAAATGTAATTGTTATTTTTCCAGTTGAACCAGATAAATAATTTTTATTAGCATTTACAGTTTCACCATTTACTTTTAAATTACTACAACTAGCACAATTTAATTTAAAGTTTTTAATAACTCCTTTAGAAGCATCAAAGTTTTCATAAGAAAGTTCAATTCTGACACTTGTTTCCCCTTGATTTGTTTTAGTTGTAATTGTTGGGGTTGTACTTGCACCACTTGATACTTCATTAGCTTTAGAAACACCTATATCAAATAATCTCTTAGCAACATCCATTACTTCTTTAGCAGTAGTATTGCTTTCATCATAAGCAAATTTGTATTGATTATTAAACCATGAAGGATTATATTTAACTAAATCACTAAAACTATTTGAATAACTTGATGAAGCTAACCATTCTCTACCAATATTTACATGAGCTGATGCTATAGCAATTAACTCATTATTACTAGCAGTACCTTTTCCTTGTCCACCAATACCCATTGAAAATGCTCTGATAGCAATACTTGTTGCTACATAAAAGTTTTGGTCAGATAAACCTGTACTAATTTTTGGTGTTCCATCAAACTCACTATATCCATGTTTCATGATTTCTAAAACACCTAAACCAATAGCATTATTAGTTTTATCTTTTGATGCACCTAAAATATAATCTATTTTATATGTTGTATCTGATTGTAAATGTGGGTCAATACAGTATCCTAATATTTGATTATTAGTTCCTATTTTAGTAATTTCATAAGGAATTACTGTTAAACCTCTATTAATTGGATTAGGAATTGTTAATCCATTAATTATTATTTTGTTATTTCCATTTCTATCTTGATAATTTGTAAATCCACGTTTCCAATCTTTTGTGTATTTATCCCCTACTACAAAAGATTCAGCATTAACACTTGATATACCAAATGTTAATACTAATAAAATTAATATTAATAAATTTCTTAAACTTTTCTTTTTCATATTATACTTCTCCTACGTTTTTTTATTATTACTATTGTTGCACCACCGGCAACTACAACCAATGTTATTCCCCCAATAATAAATGGAACTTTATGTTTAGAAATAAAATCTCCAACAACTTCATACCATTTACTATCTTCCTTATTATCCTTTTTATCTTCTTCTTTTTTATCTAGTTGTTCACGAATTCTTGTAAAGAATGTATCATATCCAACTGACTCATATGTAACATATCTTTGACATAAGTAATAGTCTGGTAATTCTTTACATATATCATATGTTGAATAATCATTATATCTTGGAAGTGAAACATATAATGTTTTTAATGCACTTCCTTCACAACCTGTTTCGTTTGATGCATACACTTTAATTGTATAAGTTATCAAACTATCAAGTTCTGTTCTTGTAAATGATATATTACCATTATTAGCATCATCATATCCATATGTTACTGATTCTCCATTTAAATCATTTGTTACTACGACATACATATTTTTAGTAATATTTAATATATGTACTTCAATATAATCTGTTTTAGCAACATATTCTTCGTTCTCCAAGCCATCTGGAGGAGAATATTCACCACGATCTAGAACCCTTTCTTTTATTTCATAGTTGGCTTTGACATTAGCTACTTCATTATTGAGTTTTGCTTTTTCCTCATAACCACAAGTTGCAGCCTTTGATGTGGGTACTAAAACTAAAAATGTAAATGTAATTAATAGTGCTTTTTTTAATCTATCCATTTTGCCACCTACCTATTAATATTTTAACATAAATAGATAAAATTTACAATTGTAAATTGCGAATATATCATAAATATGATATTATTTATTTATACAAGGTGGTTGGTAGAATTGAAAAAGTTTTTAATTATATTTATTTTATTAATTGGAATTGTTTTATTAGATGGATTTTTTATCAATTCTAAAGGTTTTAAAGTTGTAGAAGAAAGCATTGAAGTTGCTTCTTTAGAAAATAGTTTTGATGGTTTTAAAATCATGCAAATATCTGATTTTTTAATAAAAAATAAAAATGATTTAGATAATATAAAAAATATTGTTAAATCTATTAATGAAAGAAAACCTGATATTGTTGTTTTTACTGGTGATTTAATAAATTCTAACAACAATTTAAGTGATAAAGATATAAATAATTTAACAAATATTTTAAAAGATATTGATTGTACTTTATATAAATATGCTATTTATGGTGATAATGATTTAAAAAATATTGATGTTTTTAATAAAGTAATGACTAATTCTAATTTTATTATAATAGATAATGAATCTAAATATTTATTTTATAAAGATATTAAACCTGTAAAAATTACTGGTTTAAAAGATAATAGTGATATATCTAAAGCTTTATATTTAAGTGATGAATTAGATACAACATTAAATTTAGTTTTAACTCATAATCCAGATGATATTGATTTACTTAGTAGTGATGAAGAATACGTTGTTTTAGCTGGAGGGTCCCTAAAAGGAGAGGTAAGAATACCTTTTTTTGGAGGTATTATAAAGAAAGATGGTTATAAAAAATATACTGAAAGTTATTATAATATTGGAAACATAAAACTTTATAATTCTGGTGGTATTGGTACTAATAATGTTAACTTTAGATTATTTAATAAGCCAGAAATAAATTTGTATAGATTAGAAAAAAAATAACCATTCGGTTATTTTTTTATAAGTATTTTACCATTTTATAATTAGCATTTAATTTTTCTACTAATTCTTCTTTATCATATTTTGAAAAACTTTCTTCAAAATTGCTTGCATCCATTAAAAACATATCTGGATAATTAATAAATATTTCTTTATAAGTAGTTATTCCTAAATCTTTTAAATAAGATAGATTAACCCTTACTAAGTTTTCATGACTCTCTAATACATCAATTACCTTTTTTGGTGTATTTTCTAAAAATTCTTCAATATCTACATCTAGAAACCCATATTCTTTTAAAAAACTCATGCTACTCTTCCTTTCGCTAATTCATTGTAACTAGCTAGTATTTCATCAATATTATCACTTAAATATTCTAAGTTATCACTATATCCTTTAAATACTGCCATCAATGTATCTTTAAGCCCTAAGCCTTCTTTTTCAGCTAAAGCTACTTTATTATATATTTCATCTTTCTTATCTTCCATAGCAAAAGTTTCCATAACTCTATCAGCTAATTCTTTAAGTTCAAGATTTTCAATTACTAAATCTTCTTTTTTTTCCCCATTTACTTGTGATAGAACATAATCAAATCCTCTTTTACTAAATAAAAATGATTGATATTTTCCTTTTTCACTCTTGTAAGGTACTCCTAGATGGTCTAGTTCAGCTATTCTTTTAATAACTGCATCAACATCTTGTTTTAAGAATGATGGTGTTTGTTGATATGCTTCAAGAAATCCTAAATCACGAGCTCTTAAAATAGTTTTTTCTAGTATTTCTGGTTCAATACTTAAAACTATCCAATCACTTGGTTTTAAATTAATGTTATATTCCTTTAGAAGATTTCTATTTTCTAAATTAGCAAGTTCTAGAGAAACTATAAACTTTTCAGGATGTTCTTTTTCAACATCAAACCCACTTTTTTCTTCTTCATATACACTTTTTATCTCTTCAAAAGACTTCATATTTTGCTCCTTTCTAATAAGCCATTAATGGAACTTTCTTTGGATCTAAGCCACTGATTTGTAAAACACTAATTGTGTTATTTAATCCTTTTAAATCATATTTAACTAATACACTTGGCATTAAACTTATATCTCGTGATTCTTTTCCAACTGATATTAATTTTTCTAACTTTTCATTTAATTCTGTATCATTTAATATTTCAACATTTTCATTTAGGACACTTAAATCAATATTATGATTTTTTAATATTTCAATATTTTTAGTAATTAATTCTTCATTATAATCATTTCTTAACTTTTCAATATTTTCATTACTTAAATTAATTTCAAGACTAGTTAAAAGTTCTTTTAATGTGTCTTTATCTTCTTTTACTTCTTCAAATTCTACACTATCTTTATTATTTTCACTAAATAAAGGTTTTACTTCTTCCGTTGGTTCTACAACTGGTTCTATAACTTCTTTTTTAACATCTTCTATTTCTGGAACATTATTTTCATTTATAACGCTTTCAAAAATATTTTCTAATGATGATGGTTCTTCTAAGGCTTGTTTTAGATTTTCATCTTTAACTTCTTCTTTTTCAACTATTTTTTCTTTTACTTCAGGCTTTGATTCTTTTTTAGCTTCCATCAAAACTTCAGTTATTGTTTTGCCACTAGTTTGTGAACCACTTTTAAATGATGCATCATATTCATATAAGGCATCTTCTGGGAACATTAATATTTTAGCAGCTTCCCTTTGTTCATCTTCATTAAAATCAAACTTTTCAAGTAAACTAGTTATAGCATCCCTGGTTATATTGATATTTCCTTCAAGTGCTAAAGCAAAATATTCATTTAACTTTGCTTGGTTACTTAAAGCTTCATCTTTTCTAATACCTAGTTCTTCTACTTTAGTTATAGCATTGTTCATTTCTGTTTCAACACTTTCTAACTCTTCACTAGCTTTTTTATTTTCAATAACAACTTTTTCAATTGTTTCAGGTAACATGTTTGTTATTTTTTCATTTATTGAAGCTGGGTCAAAATCTATTTGTAATCTATCTAAAACATTAGCAAAATCATCTCTATTAATGTTGCTTAAAATAGAAGTAAGTTTATTTCCTTCTTCTTGTAATGTTTCTTCTTCTTTTGTTAACTTATCTATTTTGTTTAAAAGAACTTCTTTTTCATTCTTTGTTCTTTCACCAGTTTCAATTGCTTCTTCTCTTTCTTTATTCATTTTTGCTAGTATAACACTATCTTCACCACGTAAGTTATATAACTTATCTAATAATGTTTTAACTTCACTTGATAACATTTTCATTTAATCACGCCCTTTATTATGAATAGATTATAGCAAATATTTTTTCTATTGTAAAGGGGCTTATTAATAATGTAAACGATTTTTTTAATTAATACTTGTTTTAATTTACAATGAAAATATTTCATGATAAAATAAATTTATCAAGAAGTATCGGGTGGTTTTTATGATAGTTTATTTTAATTTATATTTAAGAAAATTAGAACAAGAGATTTTAAATAGTGAATTTATTGAAACACTCGACCCGATTTTAATAAAAGAATTTAAAAAAGCTATAAATAGTATTACACCAGAATACTGGGCAAAAATAGAAAACTTATTTAAAGAAAACATTAACTATGTCTACTCTGTTGATGAACAAATGGCTTTTAGTATTGTTGCAAGCAAACTTGGTTTAACATTTTTAGAGCGTGACCCTGAATTTTGTGGAGAACTAATAAGTATTTTAGTATTACTTAAGAAAAGCCCACTAAATTATGTAACTTATGTTAAAATATTTTTATCAGAACCACTTTATTCATGTATTACAAACTTTATAAGTAATAGTAGGACTTTTAGTTATCATGAGTTTTTAGAAATAATTTTTGAAAGAAATTTAGAAACTCCAGAAATGAGTGAAGAAAATTATAACGCTTTATTAAAATCTTTATTTAAAATTCAAGAAAAAACATATCATGTATTTATTACTAAAGATGATTCATTAAAAGATATATATCAAAAAATTCATTCATTTATGATGGAAGAAAATACAAATAATCTAACCTACTCCATGCAAGCATTTGAAACTTTAAACATACTATTAAGTATAATAGATAGTAATAATAAATTACTAAAAGTTCATGTAAAAGAAACTATTTTGCAAATTGATGAAAATAATTTTACTAGAAAGAAAATTATTCAAGAAATACTTAGTTTTTTAATATCACTTAATTTAACAAAACCACAAACAAGGAGTAGATATCATGCATAATACAAACTCATTTAATAGTTTCACAACAAATATATTAAAACTTAAAAACTATGTTAATAAAAATTATCAAGGGGATAATAAAAATGAAATATTATTAGTTATTTTTAATGCTGTAACAAATTATTATCCAGATAGAAATTGGCTTTTAATATTAGATAATTTTTTTCAAAATATTCCTCATGAAGATATAGAATTAACAATGTATTATACAATTATTTCCTATAAACTAGGACCTACTTTTACTAATAGAGATTCTTTAATTCAAACAGATTTAATAAATACATTGATTCATTATAATGTAAGTTCTTATAAAATTCATAAGTATGCAAGTATTTTATTAGAACCTAAATTATTAGAATTAACTAATTATGCTTATAATAATCATTTAATAAAACCAAGACATATTTATAAAATAATATTAGATAATTTTATTTTAGATAAAATGGATGAGATTAAACTAGATGAGATTGTAGAAAAAGTTAATTCATTTATTAAAGAACATGAAATGAAAATATTTAATGGTAATTATTTCTTCTTTAATATATATCAATGTTTAAAAAGATTAGTTACATTAGATTTTTATCCAGAAGATACATCTGCGATTGAACTTATTCCGCTTTTTAATACTATTTTAAATGAAGATATAAAGACGCAAATTCAAAAAGATTTTCAAAGAATTGAAGAAAGTAATAAACCATTAATTGAAAAAATAAAAGATGCTATAACTATTGCTCATCATTATGGATATGAGTTACCAATTGCTCAAGAGAAAAAATTGTCAAAAAAGGCTTTAAATAATCAATAAAAAGAGTTAAAATAAGTTTGTTCTAAGGAGGAATTTTTATGGTATTTAAAGTACAAGATAGTTTTTTTGATAAAGTTTTAAATGCAGTTTTTGGAGTTGTAGTTGTTAAAAACTTTGATAATACTAAAAACTATGACTTTATAAATGAACTATTTAAAGAAACTTTAGAAAAATCTAAAGAAAAATTTAGGGATGTTAGAATTAAAGAAGAAAGTTGGATTATTCCTTATCGTGATGCTTTTACAAAATTAGGAATTAATCCCAATAAATTTATGTGTTCAATTGAAGCATTAATGACAAGAATTTCAAAAGGAAAAGATATTCCTAGTATAAATCCAATTGTAGATTTAGGAAATGCTTTATCATTAAAATATGAATTACCTATCGGAGTTCATGATATTGATAATTTTATAAATGAAGAAATTGAAATTAGAACATCAACAAGTAATGATATATTTATTCCTTTTGGTTCTTTGGAAGTTGAACATTTAGAAGATGGAGAAATAATTTACGCATCTGGTGATGAAGTTAAAACTAGAAGATGGACATGGAGACAAGGAGAAAATTCTAAAGTAACAGAAAAATCTACTAATCTTTTTATACCTATTGATGGTTTTACAGAAAATATTGATAAAATAACATCTTTACAAAATGAATTAATAGATATTCTAAAAAATAAACTAAATCTAGAAGTTTATAGTGGTTTAGTTGATAAAAATAATACTATATTTAAAACAGAAAAAATTACTAACAACTAGTAATTTTTTTCATTTTAATCATTGTCGTAATTATAAACACCGTGTATTTTTTCTAAATCAGAATTACTTAAATCTACAACTTTATAATTACCTTTTTCATCTTTAGTTACATTAAATACTATATTATATTCAATAGTATCATTAGTTTTATTCATCTTATCTAATTTATAATCCATAAATAAATCGCTACTATAAACACCATTAAGCATAAATTCATCATTATGAGTAGTTAAATAATCATTAGCTTCTTTTTGAACCTTATATAAATCATAAACTTTTATTTTGGCTTCAACAACTGCTGTATCACCATCATATTTTTCAGATACAATATCATATTTTAAATCTTGATATTGTTTTTTTAATATACTTCTATACTTTTCTTTTTGATTATCTGTTAAATTTTCATTATCAATAACTGTATCCATATCACTGATAACATTGGCACTTAAGTTTCGATATTGATTTAAATAATCTTGAACAGCTCCTCGGGCAGTTTTTTTCATACATCCACAACCAACTAAAGATAATAATAAAACACCTACAACTAATAATTTACTAATTTTTTTCATATATTTTAATCCTTTCTATCCTTATTATTATCTATTTTTTATCTTTTATACTTTATTATAACTAAGTTTTATTAAATCATATATTCTTTTTTCTTTACCACTTACTTCATGGTCTAGTTCTTTAATCATAATATCATATACATTTGTGTTATCTTCAGGTATTTCATTAAACCATTCCATAAATAAATATTTTAATTTCATAAAATCTTTTCTTTTATATAAACTATTTAATTCTGTTTTGATAATTAGTTTAATTCTATCTTCAACTCTAAGATTGTTATTATATTTTATTTCACTATCTATCTTATAATTTATTTTCTTTATATCAATTGTGTAAAGAATTTCACAGATATTTAAATCATCTTCAATACTTAAGAAACTTCTAGCAATAGATTTTCCAAATTCGTTAAATTCTAAAGCAATGCTACCATTTCTATCTGCAAATATTGTTATTAAACTAGAACTTCCACCCTTTTTCTTAACTTTATCTTTAATAATATCTAAAAATTCTTTATCCACTATAATATCATTATTAATAAAGTCTTTTAAAGTCTTACTATTTACTTGAATTAATGGTACTCTTTTGTAATATTCTAAATTATCAAAGCTATCCCATTCATAAAAAAATACATTAGTATCTAAAAAATTTAATAATACATCATAATAATAGTTCATTTTCTTATTCCCATTCCTTTATAAATTAAAAATATACCACTAAGAAAAAATAATATAATACCACTTCTAATAATAAAATAAACAAAATCTAAAAAACTATACCCAATATAAAACAAATTTAAATAAATTACGACTAAAAATAAGCCAATACTAACTAGTAAACTTCCAAATAACAATTTTAATATATTCATACTTTATTATATGTGAGACTTGTTTTATTATTTATAAAATGTTAAAATTAAAATGGTGAAGAAAATGAAAAAAATATTATTAATTATAGTAAGTATATTATTATTCTCTGGGTGTGGTAAAAAAGAATATGATAACCCAATAGTTACAATGAATATTAAAGATTATGGTACAATAAAAATTGAATTATATCCAAAATATGCTCCGAATACTGTAGCAAATTTTGTTAATTTAATTGAAGATGGGTTTTATGATGGGAATTCATTTCATCGTTTAGTTCCAGAATTTGTTTTACAAGGTGGAGACCCAAATGGTGATGGAACTGGTGGTCCAGGCTATACAATAAATGGTGAATTTAGAGAAAATGGTTATACTAAAAATACTTTACACCATACAACTGGTATAATCTCAATGGCAAGAACAACTGATGCAGACAGTGCTGGTTCACAATTCTTTATTGTTCTTGCAGATAGTGAAAGCGTTACTTATTCTTTAGATAATAAATATGCTGCTTTTGGTAAAGTTATACAAGGTATGGATGTTATAAAAAATATTGAAGATAATAGTGAAATTGAGAATACTTTAACTGGTAAATTAAAGACAAATATTACAATTGAAAAAGTTACTGTTGATACTTTTGGTAAAGATTATGAAGTAATTAAAAATGATACTAAATAATACTATTTATAAAGGAGATAAAAATGAATAATATATTAACATATATAATTTTAGGGATAATTCAAGGAATAACTGAACCATTACCGATTTCATCATCTGGACATATATTTTTGTTTAAAAATTTATTTAATACAACAATGTTTAATAGTTTGAATTTTGAAATAATATCTAATTTTGGTTCATTTATAGCAATATTTATTATATTTTGGAAAGATATAAAAGATTTAGTTTCTTCTTTCTTTATTTATATTTTTAATAAGGAAAAAAGAGAAGAAACTAAAAATAAATTTAAATACTGTTGGTTAGTTGTTATTAGTACTATTCCTGTTGGTATAACTGGTTTTCTATTTAAAGATAAATTAGAAAGTTTGTATTCACTAAAAGGGTTAGCATTTGCCTTTTTAATTACAGCTTTAGCACTTTTTATTGTTAGAAATATAAAGGGTGAAAAAGATGATTATGATATAACTATTAAAGATGCTATTATAATTGGATTATTTCAAATGGTAACAATTATTCCTGGTATTAGTAGAAGTGGTACAGTTTTAGTTGCTTGCTTACTTTGTCATTTAAAAAGAGATACAGCTTTAAAATATACATTTATATTATATTTTCCTGTAAGTGTTGCCACAATGTTACTGGGTATAGGTGATTTAGCAAATACTCAAGAGCTTAATACCCTACTTGTTCCTTATTTACTTGGTATGGTAGCTGCTGGTGTTGTTACTTATTTTTCATATAAATGGTTAAGTAATTGGGTTAAACAAGGTAAACTATGGAAATTTTCAATTTATTGTTTGTTATTAGCAATATTTATATTTATTTATTTTAGATAACAAAAGAAGAACTGAACCGTTCTTCTTTTAATCTGCTACTTTTTCTAAATAAATCTTTTCTTCAAAGCCACCGCGTTTATTTTTCTTTTCTTGCCTTATTTTTAAAATATCTTCTAAACTTTTATTTTCTAATTTTGCTAAAGAAATCATAACTTCGAGCATGTCAGCAAGTTCTTCAATTCTATCTGCGCCACTGGCATTTAAAACTTCTGTGTATTCTTCATATAATTTCTTTTCTAATTCTAATTTATATTCTAAATCACTTAATACTCTAGTTATTGGTTCTTCATTATTTAATTTTATTTTTTCTGGTATTTTATCTCTCACTAGTTTTTGATATTGTTTTGGTTTATATCCAGTAAATAATTCTTCTTTTTTAGAAACAAAACCATGTTTCATATAAAGTTTTTTAGCAATAATATTTTCACTCCATACTGTAACATTAATATAGGCAATATTATTTTTTTGACACCATAATTTAAAATCTTCAATTAACTTTGTTGCTATGTTCATATTACGATACTCTTTTAAAACATATAAAGCATCAAGTTTTGCTACTGGAGACTTATTTATATAATCATTTATAATGTATCCGAATAGATAACCTACTATTTTGCCATCTACACTAGCAAAATAAAGATAATTATCATCATTTTTGTATATTTCTTCATAATTTAAAGTTATGACAAAATCATCTTTTATGTTTTCAATATAACTTTTTTCAGTTTTTATTAACATTGTTAATAATTCATTTGCAACACTCACATTTTGGGCATTTGCTTTTATTAATTCTATTTTCATACTAATCACAATTTAATTATATATTACTTAATAGAAAAAAGAAAGAGTAATCTTTCTAATTTCTTATTTTTAATACTTGATAATCTGCATCAATGCCTACATCTTTTTCAATACTTTTTTTGAAATCATAAATTGTTTTATCATATTCACTTTTTTTGATTTCATACGTCTTTTTTGTTCCATCACTTAAATTAATGTTGATAGTTGCTGCACTTACAGAAGAAATTCCTAGAAATAAAGTTGCTACTGTAAGTATTATGTTTTTCATTTGTTTCTTCATTTTTATCCGCTCCTTATTATAAAGATATCATATTTTATGAAAAATTAAAATAAAAAGTTTTATGATAACCAAAAAAATCTTAATTCATATACTACCCTAGAGGGAGGAATTATTTTTGAAAAAGAAAATTATTATTGGATTATCTTTCGTGGTTGTGTTATTGGGAGTTATGTTACTAGCTTTTGGGCTTAGAAAGAATAAAGATTCATCTTTAACTAAAGTTAGACTCGCAGAAGTTACGCATAGTTCATTTTATAGTCCACTTTATGTTGCTATAGAAAAAGGATATTTTAAAGAAGCTGGTATTGATTTAGAACTTATTTTAACTCCAGGGGCTGATAAAGTTAGTGCTGCCGTGTTATCTGGTGATGTAGAAATAGGTTTTGCAGGAGCGGAATCTGCAATATATGTTTATAAACAAGATGAAGGAGATTATTTACAACTTTTTGCAGGACTTACTAAAAGAGATGGTCAATTTATAGTTTCTAGAAAAGAAATTAAAGATTTTAAATTAGAAGATTTATATAATAAAGAAATATTAGTTGGTAGAAGTACAGGAATGCCAGCATTAAATTTCTTAAATGCTTTAAAGAAAAATAATATTGATACAAATAAAATAAATGTTAATACTGCAGTTGAGTTTTCAGCTTTATCTGGTTCATTTATTGGTGGTGTTGGTGACTTTGTTAACCTTTTTGAACCTAATGCAGCAGCTTTAGTTAAACAAGGTTATGGTCATGTTGTGGCATCTGTTGGTATGCTTTCTGGTGAAGTTCCATATACAGCATTTTATGCTCGCAAAAGCTATGTAAAAAATCATAAAGATATTGTTAAGAAATTTACTGATGCTATAAATAAAGGTATTAAATATACCCTTGATAATGATGCAGAAGTTGTTGCTAAAGATATAATAAATCAATTTCCAGATACAAGTGTTAAAGACTTAGCAGAAATGATAAAAAGATATAAAAAATATGATTGTTGGTTAGCTAATCCATATATAAGTGAAGGATTATTTACTAACTTGGAGGACTTTTTAATAGATTTTAATCTACTTGATGAGTATGTTCCATATGAAGATTTAGTTAATAATTTCTATGAATAAAATACTTGAAATTAAGAATTTGAGTAAAAATTATCAAACTATAAAAGGAGAAATAAAAGCAATAGATAATATTTCTTTTGCTTTAGAAAATGAAGAAGTACTTTGTATTGTTGGTTCAAGCGGTTGTGGAAAATCTACACTTTTAAATATCTTGGCAGGACTTGATACTAAAACTAGCGGGGAAATAAAAATTAAAGATGGTTGTAATATCGGTTATATGCTTCAAGATGATGCCCTATTTCCTTGGTTAAATATTTTAGATAATGCTTGTTTAGGTTTAGATATAAAAAAAATAAAGACTAAAGAAAATATAGAATTTGTTAAAAATTTACTTATTAAATATGGTCTTGGAGATTTTTTAGAAAAATATCCTCATGAGTTATCCGGAGGCATGAGACAAAGAGTGGCATTAATAAGAACTCTTGCATTAAAACCAGATATTTTGATGCTTGATGAACCATTTTCAGCTTTAGATTATGTTTCTAGACTATCTGTAAGTGATGATGTTTTAAATATTATAAAACTTGAAAAAAAATCTGTTATTATGATAACTCATGATTTAGCAGAAGCAATTAGTGTTGCAGATAGAGTTATTGTTTTATCTAAAAGACCTGCGAAAATAAAAAGTGTTTATGAAATTAATTTAACTAATAAATCCACACCAACAAATAATCGAAAAGCAAAAGAATTTGGTTACTACTACGACTTACTTTGGAAGGATTTAGATAAAAATGTCTAATGAACAAAAGAAATTTTTAAAAAGTATTAAAAGAAGAAAATTAATTGTGGTTATATCACAAATATTAATTGTTGTAGCATTTTTGGGAATTTGGGAATATTTAGCAAATAAAAATATAATAAATAGTTTTGTCTTTTCAAAACCTAGTAAGATTTTTAATACAATTATTAATTTATGTATACAAAATAATTTATTTAATCATATTTTTGTTACTTTAGAAGAAGTTATAATTGCCTTTATTTTAGGTATTGTTCTAGGTTTTATTGTTGCTATTATTCTTTATGAATTTCCAATGCTATCAAGTATTATGGACCCATTTTTAACTATGATTAATTCACTACCTAAAGTTGCCTTGGGGCCACTTATTATAATTATAGCTGGTGCTAATATAAAAAGTGTTATTATAATGGCTTTACTTATTAACTTAATAATTAGTATAATTACTATTTATAATGGATTTGTAAATGTTGATAAGGAAAAATTAAAACTGATCAAGTCATTTGGAGCAAATAAAAGGCAAATACTTTTTAAACTTGTTATACCTAGTTCTTATAATACAATAATTTCTAGTATGAAATTGTGCATATCCATGAGCTTAATCGGCGTAATTATGGGAGAATTTCTTGTAAGTCGTGCGGGTATTGGTTATCTAATTATTTATGGAACACAAGTATTTAACCTAAGTCTTGTTATGGCTGGTATATTAATCCTTTTAATTATTTCTTTCTTGCTATATAAAATTATTACTTTACTTGAGAAAAAGTTGATAAAGGAATTCTAGTAATAGAGTTTCTTTTTTTTACGTGTAACTTATTGACTACACTTTTAAAATGTATTATACTTAAATTGTGGTGATTATTTTATGAAGATGATGGAAGACGATTTAGAAGTAATGAACTTAGAATATGATTTAATCTGTGATTTTATTAAATTAAGAAAAGAATTAGGTTTAACTCAAAAACAAATGGCTGAAGAAGCTAACACAGTAAGAGAAATGGTAGCAGTTATAGAAAATAGAGTTAAGCATCCTCAGATAAATACATTAATAAAAATATTAAAGCCATTTGGGTATACTCTTTCAATAACTAAAATCAAAGATAAAAAATAATATAATTAACGGAGGTAAAAATGAAAGAAAACAAATTAGAAACTTTATCAAATTTATTTGAAGGAAATGAAATAAGAAGTATATGGGATGCAGAAAAAGAAGACTACTTCTTTAGTGTGGTTGATGTTATTGGGGCATTAACTGAGAGTACTGATCCAGCTCATTATTGGAGAACATTAAAATCCAGAATGATAAATGAGGGAAATGAAACCGTCACAAATTGTGACACTTTCAAATTTAAGGCAAAAGATGGGAAATTAAGATCAACAGATATTCTAAATACAAAAGGAATATTAAGACTTATTGAGTCTGTACCTAGCCCGAAGGCAGAACCATTTAAAATGTGGCTGGCTAGTCTTGGTGATGAAAGAATAAATGAAGTATTTGACCCAGAAGTTGCCATTAATCGTGCAGTAAATTATTATCGCAAAAAGGGTTTTAGTGATGAATGGATAAAAGCAAGACTTAGTGGAATTGTGGATAGATTTAAACTAACTGATGTTTGGAAAGATAGTGGCATAAATAAACCAGTCGAGTTTGCACTTCTTACTAATGAAATTTATAAATGTTGGTCTGGTATGAAAGCTAGCGAATATAAAGAATTTAAGGGACTAAGAAAAGAGTCACTAAGAGATAATATGACAGATATTGAAATAGCATTAACAAACTTAGGTGAACTTGCTACCCGTGATATTGCTAAAGAAGAAAAGCCTCAAGGACTTTCTGAAAATATGAAAGTAGCTAAACGAGGTGGAAAAGTTGCAAATGATGCTAGGTTATCCTATGAAAGAGAAACTAAAAAAAATGCTATTTCTAAAGAAAATGCATTAAATTATAAATATGTTGATGCTAATAAACAAATTGAAACAAAAAAAGCGCAATTGAAATTCTAGTAATAGAGTTTCTTTTATTTTTCTTTTATAATTATACTTTGATAATTGTTGTTTATAAAATCCTGAATATTTTTATCTTTGGTATAAATATATATGTTTAGTTCATCTTTTATATTGGAACTACTTAAACATAAATAATTTTTCATAGCCATTAAGTCAATAATTGTTAAGTTATTAAAAATAGACAATAATTCTTTATTAGTAAAATTTGATAGTTCTAATAACTCTATAAAATCATAAAAAGATTGGTTTGTTTTTAAGAAAAATTCTGTTGATAAGTTGTTTTTAAATTTTATAAATAGTTCATTAGATACTTTTGGAAGTGTATAACAGTATATTTTAAGTTAAGTAATATTTCTAAAGTATTGTTTTTTATTGCAAGTAAAATATCATTTATAATATGATTAATACATTTGTCAAGGTAATTATTTATATTTTTAGAAAGATTAAGTTTTATTTCTAAATTATTATATGAATTATATAAATCTTTTTTTGATATCTTATATAATGAAGGAATATCATCTTTTGTTATGTTTAAGAAATAAATATCTTTATTTAAAATATCTACACATAGTGATAATTTAAATACTATTTCAAATAGATTTATCGGAGTATTTTTATAATTGGTTAATATATCTTGATAATTAAATTTACTACAGAATATGTTTTCATAATTTAGGTATTCTAAAACTTTTGATATGTACTCTATTCCATAAAGAGTGGTTATTTTTAAATATGGATTATAATCTAAATTTATTAAATGATTGTCAGTTTCATAAGAAGTATTGTAGTTTTTAAAGAAAGATGTTATTCCTTCTTTGATAGTTATGTTGTAAAAATAATTATCTACATTAAGAATATTATTTTTAAAAATGGTATTATAAAATAGTTGTGTTTTATTAACTAAAGTTATTAAATATTCTTTTGAAATATTATAAAGAGGTAATAAGTTTTTGTTAGTAAATTCTTTTATTGATGGAATAATATCTTTAGTTATATTTTTGTTTAGTTCTAAAAGTTGTTTTTCTTCTTCTTTTAAATCTTCTAAAAAGTACATAAAATCACCTTCATATACTTAATACCATAGCTTTGTAATTATTACAAGCCTTGAAAAAATCGTGATTTTAAGGTAATATATGAGTAGTTAGAAAGCTTAAATTTATTACTTTACACATTAATTTTCCTAAAAATAAGAGACTTTTAAAATATTTTGTAAACTACATATTTTATGTAATTTTTTTTATTGTTTTAAAAATAATATTTTGCTATAATCGAAGGGTGCCCTAAAAAAGGAGGATGTAATATTGAAATATTTGTTACTTATTTTTTTCATATTAATTGTTATTTTTTCAATAGTTTTTATTCTTGTTATAAATGATTATAATGATAAAGAACATACAAAGTATCATGGATTTGATATATTTTATGATACTAATTTAGAAAAACATAAAAAGATTATTAGATTACAAAAGAAAATGTTATTTAGAAAACAAATTAATTTATTTTTAAAAAAGAGTTTTAGGAGGTGATATAGATGTTATTAAAAATAGTTATTATTGTTATTCTTATAGTTATAAATATTTTAGCTTTTATTTATATGTATAAGAATGATAGTGATGAAATAAATTATGATAAATGGTGTAAGATGTTACAAGATGAAACAAAAGATAATATAGAATTAATTAGAAAAAATGAAAAAAGAATTAATGAATTAAATAAAGAAATAGAAAAATTAATGAACATAGATTCTAAATAGTATTATAATATTTCTAGAGCGTGGTTTTTATGGAAATAAATTTAGATTATAACAATATTGATTTTAAAGATAAAATTATTAATTTACCTAAGGGTGTTAAAATAGTTAATATTTATGGAGATAATATAAATATTTCTACTCTATGTGATATTTTAGAAAATGTTAAAAATAATATAGAAATTAGATGTAATTATAATAAGGAAATTAATAATGAATTTTTAAAAAGAAATACTTATCAAGGTTTTAATAGAAGTATTTTGAATATGGTTAAAAAAATATGTGTTGAAAATGTTACTAGTAATGATTATGTTGTTGATATGACTGTTGGTAATGGAAATGATACTTTGTTTTTAGCTAATATTTCTAAAAAAGTATTTGGGTTTGATATACAAGATATTGCTATTAAAAATACTACTAAGTTATTAGAAGAAAATAATGTGGATAACTATGAACTTTTCAACATTAGTCATGATAAAATAGATATTGTTTTAAATAAATATAAAAATAATATAAAACTTATTTTATTTAATTTAGGTTATCTTCCTTGTGGGGATAAATTTATTACTACAAATCATGAAACAACTTTAAATGCTATTAAAAGTAGTTTGGATATGTTAAAAAATGATGGTCTTATTCTAGTTGTGTTTTATCCTCATCCAGAAGGAAAATTAGAAGCTAAAGTTGTTTTAGATTATTTAAACAATTATAATTTAAATTATAAAATATATAAAAACACACCAAATGAGGATGCTCCTTATTTGGTGGTTATTAGTAAATAAATTAATTTGCTTGCCAATTAGCTTTATAATGTAAGTCACCGGTTGTATTTGCAGCAATCGTTACACTTGTTTCTGGTGTACTTCCATTACTTCCAGTCCAACCCAGGAAGGTATATCCATCTTTTGTTGGAGTATCTAATAATATATCGCTACTCATTTGATAATATCTACTTCTTGCATTGTATTCTGTTCCTTCACTATTAAGAAATTGTCCGACATCTAAATCATAGGTTATATTGTAGATTTTATCTGGTATAGTTGTTATATTGAAAGTTCCCCTGCTTGCAATATATTTTTGAATATTATCAGTATCCAAATAATCTACTATTCCATCACGATTTACATCTGCTACATCTTTTCTAAACGTGTTAGCAGTTGAATATTTTTCCAAATACTTATTTATTTCTTGTAAATCACTAGAATTTATTTTTCCGTCTTGATTTAAATCTCCGAGTAAAGCCCAGTTGGCTGTGTAGCTTAAGTTTCCAGTTGTCCCTTGAGCTATTGTTACTTCTTCCTCAGCGGTAGTTCCATTACTTCCTGTCCAACCTGTAAAACCATAACCATCTTTTTTTACTTTTGCTTTTACATCACTAGTAAAATCTAATGATGCTTCAAATTCACTTGTATATTTCGTTCTTAAATAACCAACTGCTACTCCTTCATCTAAATTATAGGTTATGTTATAAGCATCTTTAGTTTTGTAAGGAAGTGTAACACTTCCTAATATTGCCGGTTTTAAAATATCAAAGTCAATATCATTTATCACTCCATCTTGATTAAGGTCTGCAGCTAATAATTGATATTTATTTAGTTTTTCTATTCCAGAAAAATATTTTCTAAATCTAGTAGTGTCTTTTCCATTAAGAACTCCATCACCATTTACATCCCCTAAAGTATACTCAAGTTCTGGTTTTTGTATCATTAAGGTCGCACTTAGTGATTTGCCTGCGTTTGCTGATTGATTAAAATCATAATTTATGAATGTTATAGTTATATTCCATTGTTCTGTTATGCTTGATGTTGTTGTGATTTCTTTGTTTTCATAAATTGGTAATACATCATTATATGTTGTTATATCATATCCTGATTGACTTACACCTTTGCCATCTGTGACTGTTTTATATTCTAAGCCTTCAAGTGTTGGTTTTACTTCAGTTCCATTTTTATCTGTTATTTTTAACAGAATTTCTGGTTTTGTGTTATCTTGAGAATAAACAAAAATATTTGATTTTATATTTAAATAAAGATAGTAATGTTCTGTTGCTGTGTTTGTCTTATTATTTGCGGTTAACATTGCTTTAGCATATGTTGTACCACTTTGGTTACCTGTTCCACTGGCAAAATTTTCTTGATTTAAACTTATGCTAATTGCAGAACCTGTTTCAAATGTAAAAACATCAGTTGTATTAGCATTAATTTTTATGTCTGTAGAAGCTCCTTCCCCGGTTTGTGCTGCAAAATAAGCATATGTTGCCCCTATAACCATTAATAAAAAAGCTATCGTTGTTACAATTGATATTATTTTAGTTTTACTACTTTCCATATCACACCTCATACGTAAAACATACAATTTGTATGTTTATTTAACAAAATTATACCAACATAATGTATGTTTGTAAAGAGGTGAAAGTATGAAAATTAACGCAAATGATTATAGAGCAAATGAAATAATCAAAATTATTAGGGAATGGTCTGGAAAAACTCAAGAAGAATTTGGAAAAGAAATAAACAGAACAAAAAATGCCATTCAACTTTATGAATATGGACAAAGAAATTATGATTTTGAACTTTTGTTAAAACTTGCTAAAAAAGAAAATTTAATAATAACTATAGAAAAAAAGTAAAAATATTGCATTTTACTTGAAATCTCCAAACATATCTGTTATAGTAAATCTTACGGAACATTTGATTCTTGGATGCCTACCTTTCTTTCAGGGAGCTTTGGTTTTTTATGAAAGGAAGGGGATTGTATGAAGAAAAGAATTTTTATAATAAAAGTTCTTAACCGAATATGGTTCATTTTATTAACTATAGTTTTGTTAATTGTAGCAATAAAAATAGGCATCTATCCGCAAGGATAAATGCCAAACCATTTTTCTAGGTAGGCATTCGAGTTATCGAATGTTCCTTTTTTATTTTATGAAGATTGCTCTTCATATATACATTATACTAAATAATAATTAATAAATCAAGAGGAATATAAAAAGCCACATTGCAACTGCGTGTGAAACTTTTAGACATAATAAAAAGTATTATTCGAATAAAAAAGATCGTAGTAACTAAAATAGAAAATAAAAATTTCGAATAATACTTTAATATTATTATGTCTGAAAAAATTTATTTTTATAACTACTTTTGTAAATTTATAAAACATGATATAATAAACTTATAACAAGGAGATGATTATTTTGAAATTTCAAGTAGATTCAAGAAAAATAACAGATGGTCAAATATTTGTTGCTATTAAAGGACATACTGTAGATGGTCATGATTATATTGATGATGCTATAAAAAATGGAGCATCAAAAATAATTGCAGAACATGAAGTAAAATGTAGTGTTCCTGTAGAAGTTGTACCTAGTACTCTAGAATATTTAAAAGTTGAATTAAAAAAAGAATATGCTGATAAAATAAATCAACTTAAAATAATTGGTTTAACTGGCACAAATGGAAAAACAACTACTGCATATTTAACTTATCAATTATTAAATTCATTTAATGAAAAAGCTGCTTACTTAGGAACAATCGGGTTTAAGGCTCCAAATGATGAGATAGAAACTGAAAATACAACACCAGATATATTAACAATTTATTCATTATTATTGCATGCTATAGAAATCGGTTGTAAAACAGTTGTTATGGAAGTTAGTTCTCATGCCCTATCTTATGAAAGAATTTACGGATTACATATTGATATTGCAGCATTTACTAATCTTACTGAAGACCATTTAGATTATCACAAAACAATGGAAAATTATTTAAATGCTAAACTAAAAATATTTGATTATATGAATAGTAATGGTAAATTAATTGTAAATCATGATGATAAAGCAAGTGAAGCTTTTGTAAATAAATTTGGTAAAGGTATAACTCTTGGATACAACAATGAAAATAATGATTATAACATTATAAATGCAGATATAAATCCTGCAGAAACTAAAATAACATTTACATATGATAATAAAAAATATGAAGTTGTAACAAACTTAACTAGTAAATTTAATGTCTATAATTACATGACTTCACTAGCTATTTTACATGAATGTGGTTATGAAATTGACAATATTATAGAAAAAACTAAATATATTAAGGCTCCGAAAGGAAGATGTGAAACACATAAAGTCAATGGTGGCTATGCTGTAATTGATTATGCACATACACCAGATGCTGTTGAAAAAGTTATAACTGCTTATAATGAACTAAAAAAAGGAAAAGTTATAACGATTGTTGGTTGTGGTGGTGACAGAGACCCAATTAAAAGACCAATAATGGGAAATATTGCTACTACTTTAAGTGATTATACTATTTTAACTAGTGATAATCCTCGAACTGAAGACCCAGAAAAGATAATGGAAGATATTTTAAAAGGTGTTAAAACTACTAATTATGAAGTTGAACTTGATAGAAAAACTGCTATAAAAAAAGGAATTGATATGTTACAACCTGAAGATATCTTGTTAATATTAGGTAAGGGACATGAAGATTATCAAATAATTGGGCACACTAAAATACATTTAGATGATGCTGAAGAAGTTGAAAATTGGAAAAAATGTCATTAAAAATACTGCAAAAATGCAGTATTTTTATTGTTACCAACCTGTAATTTCATGAAAATAACAATGGTCAGTTTTTGAATCTGTAAATAATCCCATTGCTTTAAAATTCCATGTTTGATTTTCCAACAAATTATTTGTGTTATCTATTGCTGTACCAAGATTATTGCCATCTTTATCATAACAAATAAATTCAATTTGACAATATTTACATTTTTTCATGGTTTACTCCTTTCTATATCCATTACATCATAAAAACTTCACACATGTGGCATATTTTTTATTAATTTTGTGTAATAATAATAATAATATCTACAAAGGAGTGTGAAACTTTCATGCGTAGATATACAAAACAAAATTTATCTATTCAAGTTAGAGTAAACATTAGAAAATATCGTCATATTAGAAACTACACACTCCAAGAACTTGCAGATAAAACTGAACTTACTCATGGGTATGTTCGTGATTTGGAATGTTTAACAATTGATAAGACACCTACTTTAGAAACAATTGGTAAATTTGCAGATGCCTTAGAAATTGATATAAGACAATTATTTGATGATGTTGATTTAAAAAATTAAATTACATAATTTTATTTTTTATGATATACTTAATTAGAAAGAAGGAACAGCGATGAATGAACCAAAAGAAATGGAATTAAAATATTTAGTTGATGATAATTTTGATATAATTAGTTTTGTACTTTACTTAGTTAATAATGGTTTTACTATGGAAGATTTAAATCATGTTACTAATGAAGATATTTATTTTGATACTCCAGATAAATTGTTGCAAAGAACTGATAGCTCACTAAGAATTAGAATTATTAATGAGAAGAAAATAAAAGGTACTTTAAAATATCCAGTTGATAATGATAGTTTATACACGCAAAGAATTGAAATTGAAAAAGATTTAGAAAGTAAAACTTTTGATGCCCTATTAAATGCTTTTAACAACGAAAAATTTGATTTAAGTAAGATTTGTCCTTTTCCATTTCTAAGATTATTTAATAGTAGACATGATTTTACTTTAAAAAATGGAGAAAATATAATTACTTTATCATTTGATATTATAACTTACAATGAAGCAATTCAAGAATTAATGGTAGAAATAGAAACAAAAAAGACAACTAATCCTAAAGTTTTAGAAGATATAAATGAATTAATAAAAAGGAAATATGATTTAAAAACAACTAAACAAAGTAAATATCAAAGAGGAATTGAATTAACAAAATTAGCTATATTAACAAGAAAACACCTATAAAATGGTGTTTTTTAGCTAAAATAAGCAACTTTTTATATTTTTTTATATTTTTTTGCATGGAAAGCTTGAATTTTAAAAATAAATTTGCTATAATTAATCATGTCAGCTGATTACTGCAGGTGTAGTTTAATGGTAGAATAAGAGCCTTCCAAGCTCCTGACGTGAGTTCGATTCTCATCACCTGCTCCAGATTGATAGGAAACTCGGAAATTAACTTCTGAGAGTAATAAATGCTAACTAGAAATAGTTAGTTTTTTTGTTATGTAAAGGAGTTGATTATATGTTAAATATAGAAACAAAAGAATTAAAAATAAGTGATAAATTAAAAAGAAAAATTGATATAATTGGTAGATTTACAAATACTACTCCAATTATAAATAATGGTTCAATTAAAAATATAACGGGGACAAATGTTGCTTATGTTATGCCACATATTATAGTTATTAAGAATAATAAATACCTAATGTTTGATGAATGTGATGATGTTTATGTAAATACCTTTAAAAACAAAATAGTATTTAAAGATTTAGAAGATTATATAAATAGTCATTAAAAATCTTTTTAAATGTTAGACTTCGTAAAATTAACTTTAAAATGTCAAACAAGTGAGAGGTGTCTTTTAAAATATCTATATTTTAGACTACACTTTTCTCATTTAAGATGCCAAACATATGAGAAGCATATTTAAATTTTTTAAAATTTTAGACTTAACTTTTCTCATTTAAGATGCCAAACATATGAAAGGAGATATTTAAAAAATATGAATAAAGAAAATAAAATAGCAGGTATTTACATTAGGGTCAGTACAGAGGATCAAGCTCGTGAAGGTTTTAGTTTAGGAGAACAAGAAGAAAGATTAAGAGAGTTTTGTAAGTTTAAACGATATGAAATATTTAAAGTTTATAAAGATGCAGGAATCAGTGCTAAAAGTGATAAACGGCCAGCATATCAAGAAATGCTTGAGGATATAAAAAGTAAGAATATTAATGTAATTGTAGCATTTAAACTTGATAGACTTACTAGAAGTGTTTATGATATTGAAAAATTAATGAAAATAGTTAATGATTTAGAGTGTGATATCGATTGTCTAGCTGATGAATCTAACACTACTACTTCAAATGGTAGAATGGTTATGAGAATTATGACTAGTGTAAGTCAAAATGAAATAGAAAAATGTTCTGAAAGAACTAAAGTCGGATTAGCGGGTGCAATTAAACAAGGACACTTGCCAAGTAGAACTACACTGGGTTATAAAAGAGAAAATAAAAAGTTAGTTCCCAATCCACTTACAAAAGATATTGTAGTGAGAGTATTTGATTTATATTTAGAAGGTAAAAGCCATCAGAAAATAGCAAATATTTACAATAAAGAAAATGTTTTAGGTAAAACTTGGAGAGATTCTACTCTTCAAAAGATATTATCTAATGAAATATATAAAGGAGATTATATTCATGGTAAAAGAACTAAACATCCAACATATTATGAAAATGTAGTTGAACCTTTAGTTAATAAAGAAAAATGGGAATCTTGCCAATATCAAAAATTAAGAAATGCAAGACACTATGAAAGAACTTCAACATATCTTTTTACTAACAAATTAAAGTGTTCTAAATGTGGTAATTATTTTGGTGGTAAAGCTAGTGTTAAAAAGAAACTTAATAAAAAGTATTACTACTATAAATGTAATCATTGTAAAATTAATTTAAAAGAAGATTCTATTGAAGATTTGATTCTTTTAGAACTATTAGCACTTGTTTATATAGATGACCTATTTAACGACTATTATACGCCTTTTATAAAGTCAAAACTTGATTATAATAAAATAGATTATAAAAAGGAATTAAAAGAACTAGATAAAGAAAAAGATAGGATTAAAACAGCATACATTAAAGGTATAGTTAAACTGGATGAATTTGATAATGAATTAAAACAAATAGAATATAAAAGACAAGTACTAGAAAAACAAGAGCAAGATAGCAAACAATATGAAAATTTAAACTTTACTATGGATGATTTATTGCTTATTAAAGATAAAAAAGAAATAGAAGATTATCTTCACCCTGAAAATATAATTGATTTGTTTGTTCGTTGGAATTATTTAGATAAAACAAATAAACAAAAACTAATTTCTAAATATATTGATGACATAGAAATAGAAAAGTTAGGTACAAAAATAGAAATAAAAAAATTAAATTTAAGAAACTCATTTTATTATGACTTAATTGATTATCATAATAATTATGACACGCCGCTTGATTTATTTATGTTTATGGATGAGGATAAATTTCCCATACCTGTAGCACATAATGGTTTTAGAACTAGAATTGAAATAGAAAATTATGTTAATAAATTAAAAGAAATGTATGATGTTAATTATTATGAAGTTATACCGAATAAAGATTTCACTAATTTATCATTTACACCTAAAAATGATATAGAAAAAATAATAAGAATAATACCTATAAAAGATAATGATAAATTTAAAAGTAACAAATTAGAACTCGGAATAATCACTATTAATTTATCAAAAATAAAAAGCCCAGATGGAACACTGCTATATAAAAATATTTTTAAAACAAGTAAACTACCAACTTAATACTTGTTTTTTAATATAAATATTTATACTAATTTAAATTATTATTTATATTCTTGTTATATTAATTCTTTATATTATATTATTATATTATTATATTATGTTAGACAAAAAATATAAATCTTATTCAAAATAAAAAGACTAGTTATATTTCAAACTAATCTCATCAATAAATTGTAATTTGTAGTTATAATATCATTCTAAATACAAATGCTAATACAATAGCAATTAACAAACTATATATGCTATTTTTTAGATTTTTATATAATACAACTATTGTTCCTAAAAATAGAATTGTATCTATAATGCTTTTAAAATCAAAATACCACATTCCTATTCCAAATGAAAACAACATCATTACAGCAAGTATTCCACTACATATAATTATAGATATTTTATTATTGCTTTTTGCATACCAACAAATAAAAGCCAGTATAGGTGTTATTAAAGTTATTATATACCATATCATCATATAACTTTTAGGATTAAAACCACTAAATAATACAGTATATAAATGATAACTGATTGTCATACCCAAGAAAAATAAAAATACATTTAAACTCGCTCTTAAAGGTGTCTTGCTAAATACAGAAATTGTAGTGGCTAAAAAAAACCATATTCCAAAATATGAAAAAACATTTCCTAAATCTAATATTCCAATAAAGTGTTGCCACCATATTTCATCATTGATAGAAAGATTATCTAACCATTTAGAAAATAAACCTAATATTATTCCTAGCAAGAATATTAAAATAGTATTTACAATCTTACTTTTCATTGTTGTATTTTCATCAGGAACTCTTATTTTATTTAAAAATTCTTTCATATACACTCCATTCTAAAAATTGTAATTTATTGCTATAATTATTTTGTTACTTCAACTTCTATTTTTCCATCTTTTGTTAAGTTAATAACTTTTAAATTATACTTTAGTCCTTCTGGTTTTGTACTAAAAGTAGATTCGCCTAATTCATAAATTCCATTATATGATATTCCATCTACTACAAATGTATATGGAACAGGAATAGAAAAACTAACTGTAGTATCTTCTCAATGTTCTGGAATTTCCCATTTAATATTCTTTGTTATTTCAAAATAATCATTTGTGTTTTTTATATTTGTTTTAGTAAGAGAATTAATTCAAACTCTTTCTTTTAAACTTATCTCTGTTACTTCTTTGGTATTTTATATTTCCTGTTTTATATATTCAATATTAAATCTATCTAAATCATTTATTTTAATTCTACGTTCTTCAAGCGAAACTTTTAATCCCTCTTGATAATTATTTGGAGCATAAATTACCTTTATATATGTGCTTTTTATACAAGGTAAATAATAAATATATTTATCATCTCTATAAATTTCTTCTAATGCTGTATCACAAGCAAAATCTTTAATATCTTTACTTGTATCTACAATAACAAATTCTTCAGTTAAGTTATTTTTAGTATTATTATAAATAGTCATATTAAATAATTTTATAATTATTCCATCTTTATAACCCATTGGATAACCATCTACTGAATATAGACTATGAACTTTTGATATAGAATAAGTTAATGATTTCCATTCTATTGTTCCACCATCTTTTAACACGCTTCTTATAGGAAATAATAGAATAACTAATACTATGGCTATAACTATTATAATTATTTTCTTTTTCATAAAAATTCTCACTCCTCCATTTCAACAACTTACTATTTATCTGTCGTTCTATATATAATTGTACCATAATTTCAACATATTTTGAAACTAAATTTAAACATCCAAGATTTATCCAACATTTCCAGTATATATCCAACAGTTGGAAGTAAAATAAAACCTCGCAAACCTTTTAATTAATTGATTTAAATAAAAAGTATGGTAGAATTCTTCCATATTTTTAACACAATTTTGCAAGTGCAAAATAAGAAATGATAGCACAACTATTCCTATATTTATATA